>OLRS01000030.1_pt1 | contig 129404 bp, 82 predicted proteins | sample 1673171 | NCBI WGS metagenome assembly OLRS01 (sample SAMEA3136762, study PRJEB25190) | human gut metagenome | biome: human gut; feature: human-associated habitat; material: faeces | place: Austria | collected 2013
GATTTAAGGTTAACAAAAGATTGGCTGTCTGGGATAGATAGCCTTTTTTTATGTTGGTATGTTTACTTTATACTATCTCTGTATAGTCTCCCATCATAGCTTTTATATTTAGTGTCACTGTACATGCAAACTAACATATCGCTATAATCCCAAATTGCTTTATTGGCTTCCTGAGATAAGTTGGTAGCTAAAATGCCGCTCCCCAATATACCCGGGTTACAAGGAATCGTATCTTTTCTGATTGAATTCATGATTAACTCAATACAGGTATATTCTTTGATGTTTTCTTCCTCCAGTCTATTCACTATATATTGGTTAATGTGTATTTTGTCATTTTCAGTCATAAAACCGTACCACAATAGGCATTTCATACCTGCTTGGGTTGCTTGTATTAATACATCCAGATAGGTTGTTCCCGATATTCCCTTTTTATCAATTTCATAAGGATCGATATGGAGGAAGGAAGATTGGGAAAGTGAGGGTAGTAGTTTTATAACCCCTTCGAGCGAATCCGTATGACAGGTCTGGATATGTGATTCTAATTTCACTTGTTTGGCATAGGATTCTATATTTTCTAAAGCATCTTTTTCTATATCAAAGAATAGATATTGGGATGTTCGTTCTGCCAATATATTCATAGCTAAAGCGGGAGAGCCTAAATAGTTTCCTTTTGCCATTTCTGTGCTTTCCAGCTTGTAATAAGAAGATTCCCTCAAAGGTTTTTCTTCACGGGCTTTCTTCAGGAAATGGTAAATGCCGTATTGCTGTTCCGGGGTATGCGCCATTTGATAAATGGCGGATGCTGAATTCGTTTCTATGTATATCTGCGGTTTTTCGATTTGAAGGACCTCACAAAGCACCAGGTGCTTGAATACATCAGCTTGTTTCCCATAATGAGTGTAAGTTGCCATACTTTTATGATTTATGTTTATGACGACAAAATTAAGCAATATAAAGTGAAAAAGCCTTGACCAAAGTCAAGACCTTTCGTTATACAGTTGCTTTTTTCGTATTCTGCTGAGGGTTTCGGGAGTTATGCCAAGAAACTGGGTTGTTTCTTTGAATGAAAGCTTTTCTTGTAAACCGGGGCATCGTTTCATTAATGCATGATAACGTTGTTCCGGAGTATCGCAATAAAATCCTAATAGTCGTTGGTATATTTCTGCAAACATGGTTTCGGCTATTTGCCTTCCTAATCGTTGGGTGTCCATGTCTGTTTCCCGGAATTGATTAAGTTTGCTCAAAGGGAGGAGACAAACCTCACATTCGGTAGAAGCTTGTATCGTGACTGTGGAAACTGTCTGTTTTATGAAAGAAGGATAGTCACAAACAAAATCATTTAGCTCATAACCCGAAAGGAACTAATTTATCATTTCAAGCAGTTGATTTGTTGCAATTTCTTGGTATTAAAAAGGATTTTTTTAAATGCCTGATTATCAGATGTGTTATAATGATGGTATCTCAGTATGGGACTGAGGTACCCTAAGTATCATACTGAGATACCCTAAGTATACGACTGATTTCACAAATATCTCATTTTATAAGTATTTCTTATTCAAGTATGGAGGTGTCATACAGGATCATCATTTTTGCCTATAACGCGTCAGCAAGACATTAATTCAACTACTGATTTGCATTATTAATAGAAAAGTTCTGGATTCCGGAGGATTAATGTGTTTTTAATTCAATATTAATTCTGTTTCGGCTTACTTTTTAATGCTGCCCCGTTTACTTTGCAGACAGGAAAAAACAAATATGTCTAATACCTAATTAATAGTATTCTTAAATGAAACGAAATGCAATTTTATTAAGCTTGTTGACGATTTTGTTCTTGCTGCCGGGAAAGGCAGTGGGGCAAACCACATCGAGCGATGGTAAATTGGTGTATAATTTCCCGTTTGCACCAAGTGAGGGTCTTGTAAATAGGACAGAAAAGGAGTATAGGAAAGAAGTTTGCCTGAATGGTTACTGGGATTTCCAACCTGTGGCCTTGCCGGGTAGTTACGTGCAAGGTAAAGGAGTGGCACCGGACTTATCGCTGCCCAAAGAAGGTGCATGGAGTAAAACCCGTATAAAGATTCCTTCTCCATGGAATATAAACTCTTTTGCTAACAGAAATGTAGAGGGACCTGACCATCGCAACTATCCGTCTTATCCGAAAGAATGGGAACAAGTGAAAATGGCGTGGATGAAGAAAACAGTAACTATTCCTAATGACTGGAATGGTCAGCAGATAAAATTATATTTTGAAGCTGTAGCCGGCTATACTGAGGTCTATATCAATAAAGAAAAGGTTGGAGAAAATTTTGATCTTTTTCTTCCATTCAGCATAGATATTACGAATAAGGTAGCTGCAGGTGAAACCGCTGAAGTATGGGTGGGAGTTCGTAGTCAATCTTTGTTTGAAAACAACTCTACAATTGGTCGTCGCATTGTTCCTGCCGGTTCTATGTGGGGATATCACATTGCCGGTATCTGGCAGGATGTATACTTGTTGGCATTGCCTAAAGTACATGTGGAAGATGTATATGTGAAACCGTTGGTTTCAAAGAATATGCTTGAACTGGAAGTGACTGTACAGAATAATACGGAAAAAAAGACTGATCTGCAACTTCAAGGTAAGATTAATGAATGGGTAAACCTGGCTGGGACAGATATTAATTCAGCTCCTGTACCTGCATGGGAACTTGGACAGGAAGCTTTGAGAGTGGCCCCTGTTAAAGTTAGTATCCCTGCCAATGCTTCAACAAAAGTTGTGTTGCAGGCTCCGGTATCCGGTGAGTTGAATTACTGGACTCCTGAACAACCGAATCTTTATGCCGTATTGCTTTCATTGCAGGCTAAGAAAGAAACTCTTGATATGAAATATGAGCGTTTCGGATGGCGTGAATGGACATTGCAAGGTACTACACAATATCTGAACGGTAAGCCTTATCAGTTAAGAGGTGACTCCTGGCACTTTATGGGTATTCCGCAAATGACGCGCAGATATGCGTGGGCATGGTTCACTGCCATTAAGGGTATGAATGCTAATGCTGTTCGCCCTCATGCACAGATTTATCCTCGTTTCTACATGGATGTAGCTGACGAAATGGGTATCTGCGTATTGAATGAAACTGCTAACTGGGCGAGTGATGGTGGTCCGAAACTGGATTCTGAGCTCTTCTGGGAAGCATCAAAAGAACATTTGAAACGTTTTGTACTCAGAGACCGTAATCATGCCTCTGTCTTTGGTTGGAGTATCAGTAATGAAAATAAACCGGTGATTTTGCATGTTTACAACAGACCGGAATTGATGCCTCAGCAGAAGAAAGCTTGGGAAGATTGGAGAGACATTGTTCGTGCAAACGACCCGACCCGCCCATGGATTTCTGCCGATGGAGAAGATGATGGAGATGGCATCTTACCGGTTACAGTAGGTCATTATGGTGACATGAACTCAATGAAACATTGGGTTGGAATAGGTAAACCTTGGGGAATCGGTGAACATAGTATGGCGTACTATGGTACACCCGAGCAGGTTGCTAAGTATAATGGTGAAAGAGCTTACGAATCGCAGTTGGGACGTATGGAAGGATTAGCTAATGAATGTTATCATCTCCTTGCTAACCAGCGTGATATGGGGGCTTCTTACAGTACCGTTTTCAATATGGCATGGTACTCTTTGAAACCGCTGCCGTTGGGAAAGAAAGATATGACTACAGAACCGGATATCAATAAAGATGGTATCTTTTTCACTGAATATAAAGAAGGTGTACCGGGTGTGCAACCGGAACGTGTAGGTCCTTATTGTACAACATTCAATCCGGGATATGATCCGAATCTACCTTTGTATGATCCATGGCCTATGTATGATGCTATGCGTGCAGCCAATGCACCGGGACACCCTGCTTGGTCTGCTTATGCTGATATTGACAAAAAACAATATGAAGTACCGACAGCTACTCCGGCAGAGAAATATAAAGAAGTGATTTTCATAGGCGGAGATGACAGTAAATTGAAAGGTATTCTGGATGCGCAAGGCGTAAAATTTGCTGCAAAGATTACTGCACCTGCACGTATGATCTATATTGTAGATGGTACTTACACTTTGTCTGCTGCTGAAAAGAAGAGTATGTTAGCTAATATAGCTAAGGGTGCTGATGTATGGATTTGGGGATTAATACCTCAGACATTGAATGTATACAATGAGATATTGCCTCTTCCGGTAGCGCTGGACAACCTTAAACGTTCTTCTTTCCTGCCGGTTCAGAAGTCATGGATACGCGGCTTGAATAACTCTGATTTCTATTTCTGCGAACTTCAGAGAGCTGATGCTTCAGAATATTCATTAACAGGTGCGTTGGTAGAAGAAGGAGATGTCTTGCTGAATGCTTGTAAAACAGATTGGAGAGCTTGGAATAAACGTCCGGAGGAAATCAAAACTGCCAGCGCGGTGCGGAGTGAGTACGAATGTACAGCTGCTACTCCTGTGTTTGTGAAGTATCGGAAAGATGCCTCTTGTTTCTATATCAGTACCCTGAAAGAATTCACTAACTCTGAAAAGGGATACAATACACTGGGAGTGATTTTAAAGAATGCCGGTATTGATTGTAATGAGATTGAAGTAAAATCAAATGAAGTCTTCTTCTTGCGTGATAATCAATTGGTATTTCCGGTTGCAGCAAAGGAGAAATTAGTGAAAAAATCGGATGGATGGGCCTTGGATATCTATGTATTTAGTCCGCGTCCTTTGGATGACTTGCTGATTGAACCGAATATGCCGAAGCTGACTTTGGTTGTGAAAGCAAAAGAATGCCAGCTTGCTATTAATGATAAAGCATATGCAGCTGCTTCGCAAAATAGGCATGAGGCTACTTATAAAGAACTGCCCTTGCTGCAAGGTTGGAATAAGGTGAGCATAAAAATAGGAGAAAGAGATAAAAATGAATTCAGTGGTAACTTTAGATGTGATAACAGAAATGAATTCCTTTCTTCGTTGAAGATTATGTATATTAATCCTGAAGCTAAATGATTATAGATAATGATTAGAAAGATGTAGTTTTTAATAGGTTCTTTTTCGATAAGTTCAGTGTTGCAATCCAGTGTAGTGCGAGATAATTCGCATAGCACTGGATTGCTTATTTTATTTTTTATTCTTTATAGTTATGGCAGCTTATGTTATCTTTAATACTTGGTTGGATGGCCGTTCTTGCATCAATACCATAACATCTGTTGTTTTGTACAGTGTTATGATGGATTGTTATATCTTTGCAATTATTCATTTGCTTTTCGATAAATATTCCATCTTCTCCATTTCCTTCAGCGAGGCTGTTGATTATAGCTATTTGGCTACTTTCCGCGCATCGTATACCTGAGAGTCCATTACGAGCCATCTCCGAATGAGTTGCTTTTACATTCATACAGAAGGTAACGTTTATGCCATTTCCATAGGGAGAGGTATCAAAACGACTACTTGTTATTTCGCAATTGGTAATGTATGATAAATGAAGATTGTGGTGAAATCCGGCACCCGGCACTACACTGGCTCCATTATCACTGAAATCACATTGATGAATGCGAATATTTTTTCCACTGACTATTGCTACACCATTTTTTGTGAAATTCTGTACTGTAATATTTTCCAAAACAACATTCTGTATACCATCTTTCTCTTTGGATTTGAGAATGATACCTTCCCGGCTGGGAGCATTCATATATGAACGGCTTCGACGGTCATGATTAGGATCGGCATTTTCGATAACTTTAGTGGCGCCTTCTATTAAAAGATCGCGAATGGTGACATCAGAAAGGATATCTTCTCCGTTAATGATCGCAGTTTCAGTACGTGGAGAGGGAAAGATTATTGTTTCACGTCCCTTGCCGGCAAGGAGAGTTCCACTGTATATTTTAAGAGGAGCATCCAACGTATGTACTCCTGCTTCCAGAATAATCCATTTACCAGTATTTCTGTTAGAGTTTATAGCCTCTTGTATAGATTCTCCCGGTTTTAGATGGATACTATTGGCAGGGAACTGTTTCGATTTACCTTTTAAAGCCCCGATTACAGTTGGTTTCAGAAAGTTATCAGGTTCTCTATAGATAGAAGGTTGTGTAGAGACATTAGAAATTGGAGCTTTTACAGCTGTCAGAAAGCCTACTGACGATTTGGAACGAGTGTGTTCTTTTATCGCTTTCTCAGTATATGGCAATATTACACCTTTTACATTTTTATAATGATGATATATGGATTCATAAATATCCCTGAATTTATCGTTATCTCTCTCTGTAAAAACTCCAAATAAATCGATATGCTCTCCTAACATGAAACGTGCGGTATATTCGAATCCTTGTGCTAGTCTATCATCGGCTACACTGTAAAAGTCTAACCCCTGCGTGTTGGCTGTTTGTGCAGCTTTGGCAAATTCACCTATGCCCAATTGTACATGTCCCCAGTCTCGTGTAGTTTCTTGACATTGCCCTCCGGGATAGAGATACCGGGTGATACCAGAATTTCCTTCGCCCCAGTAAAATCTTTCTATTGCACGGTTGAATATATTATGGTTATCAGTAAAAATACCAATACACATGATGGTACTAATCATGGATGCATCCCAGTTGCCATTGGCTTCAGTGAAAAAGTCTTTGATGGTGGGATAAAAGACTGTAAGAACCATTTGTGTAAATTGTTGCAAGTCTTTGGAGGTCCAACCGGAATCGGTATATTTTAGGATCTCAGCAGCATTAAGATAGTAATATCCGAAAAGCCCGACATTCAATTTAGCATTGTTTGCATCGAATCCGCGGAGCAGGTAGCTCCATGCATTCAAAATGTCGATGGCTTTTTGCGCATAAGCTTTGTCCTTAGTAATATACCACATCAATGCATGATTATATGCCATCTCGGCACTTTCGGAGAATTCACGCCCGCCGATGCTATTTGCACCGTAAGGGCCAACAGATATTTCTGTACATGGGCTGGGAATGAAATCTAAAGAGGCTCTTTTCTTTAAGTTTTCGTAGGCTGTTTTCCAAGGCTGTACGCCTTTTAGTGCCATTTCGCGCATATAATCAAGATCTTGTTTACTTTGCGCCATTCCGGGATGTACAAAAGCTTGAGTCAGAAATTCCGCTTTGGATTCCTTCTCACTTGAGGCTGATATGCTATATATTGAACTGCATAGCAAACATACCAATAGGAATATTTTCTTTTTCATGCTGTTTATGTTTCTGTATTTTTACCAGTTGTCGGTTCTGAATGGAGCCACGGGGATACCATGGATATTGAATACACTTGCCTTTGTGTAGTTTTTATAGGCGTATCGAACAGCAACTGGATTTGGAACTTTATCACATGATACAGCGAGTCGAGTGGTTTTAGTTTCTATTTCAGCATAGGCAGGGTAGAAGATTTTATCTTCACCGGCAATTTCGAATCCTTCAAGTGGAGTCCACATCGGACAGAGTCCACGTTGTGCATTATCTACATTGATATATATCTTATTGCCAGATATTTCCATTGATTTATAAATGGGAGTGGCGTAACCAAATCCTTCCCGTCCATATGTTTGGGAAAGGGCCCAAAGAGCCAAACGATTTCCCACAGTTTCTTTATCCATAGGATGAATGAATACCGGATGTCCGATATCCAGGGTAGTGACCATTCCACTGTTGGGAATATCTTTCATATTTTGCTGTTGAACTTCACGCATACGGGCTGCTGAGGTACCATCAGCACTTTCGTAATTGAAAGGTGCTATTTCCACGAAATAAAAAGGAAATTCTCCAATACTCCATTTATTGCGTAGGTCTTTGACAAAAGCTGGCATTAAACTTTTGTATAGGTCTGCATTATCGCGGTTGCTTTCACCTTGATACCAGAGAAAACCTTTTATAGTGAAATTTGTAAAAGGTGCTATTTTCCCATTATATAATACGCAAGGGGTAGCTGTGATATTTTTTATAGGTTCATCATTGTCGAGTATAGATAAGTCAATGCTTTTGAAGGGTGTTATCGCTTCCCGGCTCATCCATGCTTCTACTTTAGAACCTCCAAGTGAAGACACGATGATACCGACCGGTACTTCCAGTACTTCCTGGATATATTTGGCAAAAAAGTAAGCAGCTGCGCTTGTGTGAGATACGTTACTTGGACTATTTTCTAACCATTCGCCTTTGCAGTCTTCCTGTGGAGTTTTGCTGAATTGTCGTACCCATCTTCCATCTTTAGAGTCGGTGTTATAAATACGAATAGGAGTAGATGCTTTAGCTTTTGCAATAATGTCATTTGTACCCTGTGTTGGTTGGCGATCGAAGCCACTCATGGGCATTTCCATATTTGACTGGCCAGAGCAGAACCAGACTTCACCTATTAATATATTTTTTAGTGTTAGGGTTTCTCCATCGCTGAATGATATCTCGTAGGGACCACCGGCTACTGGTGTAGAAACAATTAATAGCCATTTCCCTTGTTGGTCAGTAGCTGTTTTATATGACTTATTATTCCATGATGTTTTTATAGTAACGAAAGAGTTTTCTTTGGCTTCACCCCAAAGTTTAACATTGGATTGTTGTTGTAATACCATGTTGCTGCTAAGTACAGAGGGCAGTTTGACTTTGGCTTCTACAGATGTAGAGATAGAAAGAAAATGTACTAATAGTAAAAAAGTAAATAACGATCTTACTTTCATGTGATTAAAAAAAAGTTTTTTCATAATACAGTTTTAATTTGATAAATAGAACGATCTTTTTTATTCTTTGTAGCAAAAGTAAATTGAAGATATTACTTCCTTGATTAATTTGTTATTAATTTACGCATAATATCAGTTTAATTGAGCTCTAATTCCAAATTCTCGTATCCTTTATTTGTAATGGACGATTTTTTGTTACCTTTGCAGTATGTTCTTTAACGACATACTATGAAAAGTAAATTGCTAATTTGGATATTATTATTCTCTTTTGGGTATTTGGAAGTGTTGGCTTCTATAGATTATGGCCTTCATTTCAAATCTCATTCTGTGCCTGGTAATGAACGTACTTCTTTGTCTCTTGATGAGAATGTTCCTTTCCATATAAAAAATGAATTTATTATTGATTTTCAAATGTGGGTCCGTAATGAACCTGATTTTGGTGCTATTCTTCATTTGTGTACCAATGAAAATCAATTTCTTCATTTTGTATTTGCAGCAGGTGACAATAATCGAAATTTTCCAGCTCTTGTATTCAATGAAGGGATGTTTGCTATTAATACCAATATAGAAAAAGGTAAATGGACCCCTGTCTCTTTGCATCTTAATATAGAAGCAAATCAGATTGATTTGAAGTATGATAGTAAGGATACTACAATGGTAGTGCCTTTGCGTGGAACTAAGGATATAACGGTCTCGTTTGGAAAATCTCCATATTTTTCAGCCGATGTAGCTCCAATGAATATTAGAGATGTAAAGATTACCCGTGATGGAGAGTTGATTAGATATTGGAAGTTATGGAAACATAATGGTGATGTTTGTCTTGACGAAGAAAAAGGAGCTGTGGCATTGGCATCTTATCCTTCATGGTTAATTGATAATCATATTGAGTGGAAAAAAATATATGCAGAAAAAAGCTCAGGTCGTTTAGATATTGCCTTTAATGCTCGTGATGCTTTGTTTTATCTTATAAGACGAGATAATATAGAAATATTGAATGGAATTTCTTGTGATTTGAACAAAGGACCTATTGTGGAGGGATACCCAGTTATGGAGTACACGGATCATATGGTTTACGATACTTTGACTAATCAGTTACTTTCTTATTCTTTGCATGAAAAATTGGTTTCTGCTTTGTCTGTCAATGAGGGAAAATGGAGCTTAAATGAAAGACATTTGGATGAGCCTCGTTATTATAACCATGCACGTACATTTAATCCTTCTGATTCTTCATTTTACTTTTGGGGGGGATATGGGTTTTATCAATATCGGAATAATTTATATCGCTTAAAAGTGGGTATGAAGCAAGTCGAAGAAGTGACATATACTCCTGCTATTTCTCCTCGTTATTCATCTGCAGCTACTGTAGTGGGTGATGAATTGTACATTTTTGGTGGTCGTGGAAATAGGCAAGGGAAGCAAGAGTTTAATGCTCACTTTTATTATGAATTATGTGCTATTAATTTGAAAACAGGAAAGTCCCGTAGCATATGGAGGAAAAAACAAGCTACAGATGTACTATTGATGGCATCTACTATGTATTTTGAACCTTCGGATAGTTCCTTTTATGCTGTTAGTATGAAAGGTGGAGGAAGCTTGTGGAAGGTTTTTATGAATGATTCTGCTTGGGTAGAGATATCAAAACCTATTCATAATGATTTAGTTTACCAAGATTGTGATTTTAGTTTTTATTCATCACCTGCTCATCATAAGCTATATTTGGTTATAGATAAGATTTTGAGTGATCGTACACATGATGTGGCTATTTACTCTATTAATACTCCTTTATTGAATGATAATGAAATAGTTCAGATAGTAAATGAAAATTCGGTTCCAATATGGCTATGGTACTCGTGTGCTATATTGTTATTAGGGGGGGCGATATTCCTTTTCTACCGAATAAAGCATAATAGAGTAGGAGTTAGAGTTGAAGATATAAAAGAAGATACTGCTCGGATGGAGGCTGTTGTTAATGAAACAATAGAGGGAGTAGAGGTCGTGAAAAAATATTTTGATCGTAGTCGCTCAGCAATATCTTTGTTGGGTACATTTAATGTTCGTGATAAAGATGGTAATGATATAACTGGAGCTTTTACACCACGATTGAAAAGTTTGCTTATATTACTTGTGCTTTATACGGAAAAAAATAAGCAAGGTATACTGACCAAAAAAGCAACGGATATTCTATGGTCGGATAAAGAAGAAGAAGCTGCTCGTAATAATCGTAATGTGACTTTGCGTAAGTTACGTGTGTTGTTGGAAAAAGTAGGTGATGTGGAAGTTGTTAGTGATGCAGGATTTTTGTGTATTCGATGGGGAGAGGGAGTGTTCTGTGATTATTGGGTAGTATTAGATTGTATTCGTCAATTTAAGGAAAATGGTGAGCATGGGGATGATGAACTCTTAAATCAGATACTTGAAATTTTGTTGTACGGTCCATTGTTATCAAATACTATTGTTGACTGGTTAGATGAGTTTAAAGATTCTTATTCCAGTCTTTCTATTGATTTGCTAAGGAATTTGCTGGAATTGCAACGTAACGATTATGATACAGTGTTGCGTATTGCCGATATATTGTTCTTACATGATCCTCTGAATGAAGAAGCATTAGCTGCTAAATGTTCTATTCTCTTTATACAAGGTAAAAAGGGGATTGCAAAGAGTGTGTATGACCGTTTCTGTAAAGAGTATAAAGATTCATTAGGAGAAGAGTATAAAGTCCCTTTATGTAATTTATACAGGTGATAAATAAATACTAAAGTAAGAAAAGCGCTTAATCGTAATGATTAAGCGCTTTTTTAATGTTCAATTAATAAGTGATAGCTCTGTTTTTTAAGATTAGGTCTTTTATTTTGCATTCGTGAAGGTATTCTTGGAAACCTTCTAAATGAAAAGTTGAAATAATATATAATTTAGTATTTAAGCTATGAAAAAGTACTTGTCAATTGGATTGTTTTTATTAGGACTGTTTACTCATCCTATTAAAGCTATTTCTGGTAATACTCCTGAAGAATTATATGAGAATTTGCAAAAGCAATTAGCTGTCGGTTGGAATACCTGGGATACTCGTAGCGTACTGACTCATGTATTTCTTCCTTATGGTTTTGCTATCGATTTAAATATGATGGATATAGATGGGAGTCGGGTGAAGAAGTTTAGAATCGGAGACAGGGCTAAGGGAGCGCCGTTATTGCAACCGGGTCCCCATTCATTTGATGGAGCTTATACAAAGCTGACTGTAGATTGGCGTGGATATAAGTTGCAAGTCGAAAGTGCTGCTGTGGGATTTAAAAATGTTATTCTGATTAAACCGCTGACAGGAACAAAGAGAGGAGGGAGATTGGTCGTTATACCTGAGAGTCTTTGGAAACGTGGAAATACGCTTACTGTAGACAACCTAGGATTTACGCTGGCATCACGTGACAAAGCTGTTGAAATAAAAACTTATATAGAGGGTGAACTTAAGGGGAAAAATGGAAGAGAATTTATTTTGTCTTTGGATACTCCGATTGCTATCTGCTGTGGAGAAAAGATGAATTTAGATCATGCTATGGCTTTTATAAATGATCGTGCCCGGGATTTTGTTAATTCTAATCGGAAATGTTTTGGTGAAAATTATGATTGCTATAATGCGATGCAAAGTGTTTTGGCTTGGGATAATATTTATGATCCTGGTATTAGAAAGGTTATTACTCCAGTGAGCCGGATTTGGAGTTCTGAATGGTTTGCTAGTGAAGACTTTGGCGGGTTCACTTTATTCTGTTGGGATACTTATTTTGCATCGATGATGCTTGCTGTTGGTAATAAGGAGTTAGCTTATGCAAATGCTGTAGAGATAACCAAGGCGATAACAGAGAGTGGATTTGTTCCTAATTGTTTTTATAGCAATAATTTTAAGTCAAGAGATCGTTCCCAGCCTCCTGTCGGTTCTTTAGCTGTTTGGACAATATACAAACAATATCAAGAAAAATGGTTCTTGGAGTTATTATATAAAGAACTGCTAACTTGGAATCGTTGGTGGAATCAGAATAGAGAGGATGGAGGGCTATTATGTTTGGGTAGCAATCCTTATGAAAAGGTTACTTATTTCAGGTCTGAGTTTGATACGGATTGTCACTATGGTGCAGTCTTGGAATCAGGATTAGATAATTCTCCAATGTATGATGGAGTGCCTTTCAATAAGCAAAAACATTTGCTGGAACAGCATGATGTAGGTATGTCTTCTTTATATATAATGGATTGTGATTATTTGGCTTTGATAGCGGAAGAACTCGGGCATAAAGAAGATGTAGTTGAACTTAGAAATCGCGCGAAATATTATCGTAATAATTTAGAAGGATTGTGGGATGAGAAAACAGGCTTTTATTATAATCGCTCTACCAAAAACATGAAATTTAATTATCGTACCTCACCGACTTGCTTTTATCCGTTGTTGGCAAAAGTTCCTACCCAGAGCCAAGCTGAAAGAATGATAAAAGAACATTTACTGAATACGGATGAATTTTGGGGAGAGTATGTTATCCCTTCTGTACCAAAGAATGATCCCGCATTTAAAGATAATGAGTATTGGAGGGGACGTATATGGGCTCCGCTGAATTTCTTAGTTTACCTGGGATTGAATAACTATAAATTTCCGGAAGTACGGCATGCCTTTGCTGAAAAATCTAAAAAAATATTATTGAAATCCTGGTTATCGCATGGGTATGTTTTCGAGAATTATAATGCTCTCACTGGAGAAGGTGATGATGTCTTGAGGAGTGATAAGTTCTATCATTGGGGGGCATTATTGGGGTATATTTCTCTTATAGAGAATGGAGTTGTAAGTAAATGTAATTAATAATGGTGGATTATGAAAAATATTATTTTGATTATCAGTTTCTTGTTTTATTCAGTTTCTATTGTGTTTGCTCAAGAACAGTCTTTTTTTAAGAATTCTTGGAAAGGAGACATGGCTTTTGCTAAGCAAGAAAAAGGAAGTTTGGAAATATCATCTGTTACTGCACCTGAAATGTGTTGGCATTTGGATGCTTCTTCTAAAAAGGTAAGTATATATAGAGATGTGCAGTTAAATAGTATGAATGGAACTGTTTGGTGTAGCTTTTTGGTATTAAAGGAAAAGGGTAATTCACGTTTAGGCCTTTCTTTAGAGAAAGGTGTTGAGGAAAAAATATTTGTAGAGGCTAAACAGACGCGGGAACCTCAGTTAGTTGTGGTACGTATTGATTTTTCTGATGAACCTGATAAGGTTGATAAAGCATATGTTTTTTATAGTCCTACTGCTGCTGCCGTTCCTGACTTGGAAAATGCTGAATATACCTTATCTGGAAAATTTGATTTTAATCGTGTTAAAATACTAGCAGAGAAGGGAAGTAAAGGAATTTTTACTGATGTTTCTTTGGGCAAGAATTATCATGATGTAGTACGTCCTAATACATTACAAGTTACTAATAGAGAAGGGCAGTCGCAAACAGTGCTTTCTTGGGAAAAGAAGCAACAGGCTTTGTGGGTTCAGACTTCGGGTGGGATTCTATATTTGCAACCCTATAGTATAGGGAGTGTGCATGTGATGTTCGGTTCTGAACATGAAATAAAAGAATATAAGAGTGTTGCTGTAACTCAACAGTCAAAGGTAGCAGAGTTTAGTGTGGAAGATACTCAGAAAGAGATAGTATTACGTTCTCCTCGTTTTTCTGTTACTGTGAATAAGAAGAAAGGATATATCAGTCTTCTTGATGTATCTGGAAAAGTGTTATTAAAAGAATTTCCGGAAAAAGCGAGGATGAATGTATGTGGAGATTCTGTCAATGCATATTGTAAGTTCCAGTTACGGGATGAAGAAGCTTTGTATGGTTTAGGGCAATTTAGGGATAATTTAATGAACTTGCGGAATGCCCAACGGGAGCTAGTTCAGTTTAATACACAAGCTGCTGTACCGGTTATTTATTCTACTGGTTGTTGGGGAATATTTTGGGATAATCCTTCACGAACCGTTTATACGGATGACAGTACCGGCATGAGTTTAGTTTCTGATTATGGTAAAATTGTTAACTATTACCTTTTTGTTGGTGATAAAATAGATGACTTAGTGGGCAGTTATCGTTCTTTAACAGGAGTTGCTCCGATGTTACCCGATTGGGCTTTAGGCTATCATCAGAGCCGAAATCGTTATGCAACGCAAAAAGAAGTGATGGATGTTGTGAAGAGAATGAAGAAAGAAGATATTCCTGCCAGTACTATTTTTATAGATTATCATTATTGGGGTAAATATGGAACAGGTTCACATCGGTTTGACGAGGCACTATTTCCTGATGTTCCTTCAATGTTAGATAGTCTCCATAATGTTTATGATATTAAAGTAGTTCTCACAATGTGGCCCAGTTTCAAACCTGGTATTCCTAATTATAATGAGATGTCGCAAAAAGGGTATATTTTGGAGGGTGCAAAAGCTATTGATGGCTATATATATGATACTTTTAATCCGAATGCAGCTAAAATGTATTGGGATAAAGTATCTTCTTTAGTCAATCTAAATATTGACGGTTGGTTTTTGGATGGGCCGGAGCCTGATCACATAGCTTCGTACTTACCACTTAATACTTATGCTGGATCAGCTCAGAAGGTACGAAATATATATCCTTTAGTTCATGCATCACATTTCTATAAAGGAATAACCGAGGCTCGCCCAAATATTCGTCCTTATTTGTTGACCCGATGTGCCTGGGCTTCTCAGCAAAAGTGGGGTACAGCCGTATGGTCAGGTGATATTCCAACAACATTTGCCGAGTTACAAACACAAGTAACAGCAGGATTAAACTTTACAGCAACAGGAATTCCCTATTGGACTACAGATATTGGTGGCTATTCAGGGGGAGATCCTTCTAAAAAAGATTATCAAGAGTTATTTGTACGCTGGTTTCAGTATGGAACATTCTGTCCGGTTTTTCGTTCTCATGGACGCCGCTATCCGGGAGATACAAAAGCACCTAATGAATTATGGGCATATGGGCCTGAAGTACAACATATATGTACTGATTTTATAAAGTTAAGATATCGACTGTTGCCTTATATTTATACTTTATCAGGTAAAGTTACTCATGAGCATTATACACCAATGCGATTGCTTGCTTTTGACTTTGCTCAAGATGAGAATGTATTAAATTGTAAAGATCAGTTTATGTATGGTCCAGCTCTCTTAGTTTGCCCCATTTTAAAGGCAGGAGCAATTTCTCGCTCTGTATATTTGCCACAAGGACATATGTGGAGGGACTTTTGGACAGGAACTATATATAATGGGGGAACTACTATTGAAGCGAAAGCATCTCTGGATAAAATACCTTTGTTTGTAAAATCAGGTTCTATTATACCTTATTATACTTCTGTAGAGAAAAATATAGATACTAATGTTCCGCTTGAGATTCATGTCTTTGATGGGGAAAATACAAGCTTCGATTTATATGAAGATGATGGTGAGACTTTGGATTATAAAAATGGAGATTATAGTATTATTCCGTTTAAATGGAATGAATATACAAAGGAATTTATAATTGGAGCCCGAATGGGAAATTATGCAATGAAAGACAGGGACTTTATCATTAAGTTAAATGGTGGAGATGTGGTAAAGAGAATAAGATATAACGGTAAAGAAATGAAAATTATATTAAAATGATTTTTAGGAAGTCTATAATAGTCAGTCTCCTTTTCTTTTCTTTTTTTGCAAATCTCTTTGCAGGTGGAGATGTCAGAGGATGGGTTATTCTGTCTGATAATATGGATCATGCTATCCAGACAATTAGAACGGCAAAAGAATATGATATCAACCAGCTCCAATTATCTCATGAAATTATTCATGATCTAAAAGCTATTAGGGAAAAGAAAGTATGTGAACAGGTTAATAAACTTATTCATTTAGCACATTTAGAAGGCATTGAAGAGGTTCTACTTTGGGATCATAGTCTATATTCTTTGGATTATTATCCATCGTGTTTTAGAACAGGTCCTAACGGAACAATCAATTTGGATAATCCTAAATTTTGGGAATGGTTTAAAGAGGATTATCGCCGGATGCTTAATTTGGCCCCTGAAGCAGATGGGCTTGTTTTGACGTTTATTGAGACTGGAGCTTATGTAGAGAAACAGTATTCGATGAGCATGAAAACACCTGAAGAAAAATTGGCTGCAGTTGTTAATGCAATCTCTGATGTGGTTATAGGAGAAAGAAGTAAAAAACTCTATATCCGTACTTTTGCTTATTCGGAGGAAGAATATAAGGGTACTGTTGGGTGCATAGAACATATAAAAAGCTATGAGGTAATTTTAATGATGAAAGAAACACCTCATGATTTCTTCTTGACCCATCCTGATAACTCCTATATCAGAAAAATGAATAGACCTATAATTGTTGAGTTTGATTCTGGTAATGAATACAGCGGACAAGGAGTAGTTGCTAACACATGGCCTGAATACACTATGAAAAGGTGGGGTAGTTATATTACCTGTCCTAATGTTGTTGGATATGTTGCACGAACGGATCGTTATGGAAATACCAGTATATTAGGAACTGCCAATGAAATTCAATTGTATGCATTGAAACGGATGACAGAAGAACAAACGGTATCTGCAATGCAAATATATGATGAGTTTATTACATCAAAATATGGTGAAGCAGCTTTATTGCCCATTAGAAAAGCTTTCCAAAATGCATACGATATAGTTACATCTGTTTTTTATACTTTAGGGACAAATTTAACGGATCATTCTTCTTTAAATTATGAAAATAATAAATGGGGATATAGTAGACATGTATCAGGAAGATGGATTGATCCACCTATAGTGCATATAGAACATAATGTAAATAAAACATTTCACTATTGGAAAGATATTATAAATCATATTGCTCCTGTGTATCTTAAATCGTTGTCATCCCCATTAGCTGTTGAAGTAAAAACAGTGTTTGATAATCAATGGATCGACTCTGGTGAAAAAATGGATAGTGTATATTATAATTATATTGTAACTGAAAAACAATATGGAGTTCAACTTGCTTCTGAAGCAGTATCTGAAATAGAAAAAGTAAAACCATTATTAAAAGCTACAACATATAATGAATTATATCAGCTTTTTTATCGTACTTATTTAACGGCGTGTTTACATGAAGCTGTATGTATAGCATATTATGGTTCTAGGATATATGTAAGAGATGAATGTTTCCATCCTAAAGGTTTGAAGAATAGTATTCTTTTATCTTTAATGAAAATAGAACAAGTCTCAAAAGAAATGAATTTGCTGGCGAATACATATCCTATAGGTCAATATAATTGGTTGAATGATGCTAAAACAGCTTTGCAATACAGAGATAAAATTCTGCAGATAATGAAAGAACATGATTCAAAGTTTAGTATTGATGAAGGAAGTTTATCAAAAGCAGAATATTTTTCTTGGATAAATAATACTAATGAAGGAGCTACGGAATTTCAGACATTAGCTAATTTGAAATTTTTTGAATGGCTTCGCCAAGAATACGGAATGCAGTTGGATATATATGCTTTTGACGCAGGGTTAATTGATGGTAAGAATTGTTATGGGAATATGAATTCACAGAGGTTTAAGGAAAAATTTCCTGAAGGATTAGATGCTGTTTACTCAAAAGCTAAAGAAAATGGAATGCGCTTAGGACTTTGGGGAGGTCCAGATGGGTTTGGGGATACTCCTGAAAGTGCAGAGGAAAGAAAAAATATGTTAGTTTCACTTTGTTGCAATTATGATTGGGCTCTTTTCAAATTCGATGCTGTTTGTGGTCCATTGAGAGAAGAGAAAGAAGATCTATTTGTAGATATGATTAGGGAATGCAGGAAATATTCTCCGGATTTAATTCTTCTAAATCATCGTTTGGGACTAAAAAAGGCAGAACAATGTGCGACAACTTTTTTATGGGAGGGTAAAGAGAGCTATACTGATATAAACTCTTTTAATACCTATACAGCTCCTCACAATAGAGCAGGAGCGTTAGAAAGAGGAATTGTTCCTGATTTGAAAAGACTAACAGAAGATCATGGGGTTTGTCTTTCTTCTTGCTTAGATTATTGGGAAGATGAACTTGTATTACAAGCATTTAATAGGGCTTTGATTCTTTCTCCTCAAATATATGGTAATCCTTGGTTGCTATCAGATGGAGAGTTTTCTAAATTGGCACGAATTTTTAATTTGCACCGCAGATTTTCAAAGTTGTTGGTGAATGGTATGGAATTGCCTATGACTTATGGGAAATATGCAGTTTCGAGGGGAGATGACCAAACGAGGTTGATAACATTGAGAAATCTAACTTGGCAGCCTCAGAAAGTCAATATTAAATTAGATCATGAGATTGGCTTGGAAGAATGTAAATATGTAAAGTGCCGACTATTTCATCCTGTTGAAAAAATATTTGGAGTTTATGAATATGGCGAATCTGTGGAAGTAACAGTATTGCCATTTAGATCGATGTTATTTTATGCTTCTGCAGATGAGAGTATAGACGGTATTGGCATAGAAGGTACTGATTTTGAAATAATAAAAGATGTAATAGGGCAACCAATTGAAATAAGTCTATTAGGGTTTGCAGGAACACAAGCGCATATTAAATTAAATAATTTATCCAATATTGAAAAAATAGAAATGGATGGACAAGATGTTACAAAGAAATTGAGTAACTCAAATGGGATGAATATAAGCTTTGTTGGAGATAAATGCTCAAAGTTTTACCACCGGAAAATAGCTGATTTATCTCCTGGTTCTATCCCTTATGATGCAAATACCTTATATGAAGCTACTGCATTTGCTGCAGATAATAATGCAATGGAAGTTCGTTCTCTATATCGTTCGGGAATAACAAAAATTAATCAGGTAGAGGCTGCTCGCGATGCATTCTTTAATCAGTCTACTTTTATAAATCGCGGCGTTTGGGATAAATACTTATTTGATGGTAACATGAAGACAGGCTTTTGGCCATCAAAAAGAAAAGGTGATATTCGAATAAAGGGTGGTTGCTTTCGTTTGGATCTTGGAGAGAGCTTATTGGTGGACAGTCTTTTTATAAAAGTAAACAGCGAATATGAATTGCAACCTTTATTAATTGATGAAGGTAATATCGTTTATATTTCATGCGATCTAAAGAGTTGGGGACCTATATCTTTTAGGGCTGGTACAACTATGAATTTGAAAATAGGAAAGAAGATGAGATATCTTAAAATGAAACCTTTTCCTGATGCAATAGCCGAAATAGAAGTTTATACTGATGGAAGAAAGATAGAATCTAGTAAGTTTAGAGCCAATAATCTTTTTGCAGATAGCTCTGTTATGCAGTGTGCTGGTGCTTGGAAAACAACATTTCAGTTGGATGAGATTGCTCCTAATAGTCGCATTTGTGTAGCTATTAATGGAAAACATGGTATTGAGGGAGCATATGTTGCTTTAAAAGTGAATGATCAATATATAGGAGCATCTTCTAGAGCAACTTCGTATCCTGCTAATCCATGGGAAAATACGACTATACAATCTGATTCCAACTATACTTATTTCTTTGAGATCGATGAGAAGTTAAAGAACAAAAATATAGAAGTATACTTATTGGCTTATGATTCAAATAAGCTTTCTCTACATCCGGAAGTCTGGATAACTGCTTATCCGATCCCTTATGAAAAAAAGACATTAGTGATTCATCAGAAAACTGTAAAATAGCTAATTTAAAGTAGCACGAGTAATGTTGAATGCGGAAATATGTTGATTTGATCTTAGTTATCCTATAATGTTAGTAAAGAGGCAGTTCTTTTTTTAATTTAATTCAAAATTAAGCATCAGATAAGCGAGATATCACTTAATTTTTAATCTCGAGCATATAATTTTGTCGTATCAAAGCCTATAATAATAGGCTCAATAATAAGTCCTTTTTTAGGTAATATAAAAGATTGCATATAGGATAGTATTTTAAAAAACTAAGGATACTAAAAATACTTAACTTAAAAAAGCATATGAAAAATACAAGTTAACTGAAGGCATATCCTTTTACCTAATTTAGGTTTCTTCAAAGGATAGTATGAATTTATAAAGTTGTCCATTGAAACTGGACGGTTAAAAACAAATTGGCTCTACCGGAACCGCTTCGTTCTTTGTCATTTTGAAATTAGCTTTGTTGAAGAGATCAGATAACAGGTAAAGGAGAATTTCTAAATTATTTAGGGGAATATATTTGCCAAGTTCCGAATGATGCGCTTTGCTTTGATGAGCTCACAATAATATGCTAAGTTCAGATATACTTTTCAGCTTGATAATTGATTGAATCTTTAAGAGTTGATTCTGACCTTTAGATAATTGCCTAATTTCTAAATATTTCAAAGATTGTTTGAGGATTTCTAGTGGTTACTAATGATGTGATTTATTATGAAAAACAATTTTAAAAGTGAATTTATGAAACACATGAAAAATGAAAGAAAAATTACCGACCCAGGTAAGTGTTCCTGGTGGTGTATGTTGGTGGTATTTTTGATGATTGTTGTTCCTTTACAGGCACAAAATCTTCGGAGTATATCAGGACAAGTCGTTGATGGTACAGGTCAACCGATTATTGGTGCTAATATTACAGTTGTTGGTAATAAAGCATTAGGTACTATTACTGATGTTGACGGTAATTTTAATCTTAAAGTTCCTACAGGAGCAACGTTGGATATTTCTTATATTGGTTATACAACAAAACAAGTGAAGTTGGACAATAAAACTTCTTATAACATAGTTTTGCAAGAAGATTCAAAATTGTTGGATGAAGTGGTAGTAGTAGGATATGGTACGCAAAAAAAAGCTACAATAACAGGTGCTGTGTCTGCTGTGGATAATGATGAGATAATTTCTACTAAAAGTAACAATATCCAGAATATGTTGACCGGCAAATTGCCGGGGGTTCGAAATATACAAAAGACATCTGAGCCTGGACAGTTTACTAATCAGTTTGATATTCGTGGTTTAGGTGCGCCTTTGCTGATTGTAGATGGTGTGCCACGTGGAGATATGCCGCGTATGGATCCGAATGACGTTGAAAGTATTTCAGTTTTGAAAGATGCATCGGCCGCTATTTATGGTGTTCGTGCGGCTAATGGTGTTGTATTGATCACTACTAAAAAGGGAGAAAAGGGAAAAGCTAAGATTGAGTATTCAGCTTACTATGGTATTCAAACACCGGCTGAAATATTGCGCCCTCTTCGCTCCCGTGACCGTGCTATTTTGTATAATGAGACTACTATGCGTAGTACTACTAATCCTGTTTTAACATACGATGACTTGTATTTCGAGCAACTGGCGAATGGTGAAATGGCCGATACAGATTGGTATGATGCAGTTTTGAAGAATACTGCTCCCCAACAACAACAAAATGTCTCTATCAGCGGAGGTAGTGATAAAATAGACTATTATGTTAATTTTGGCTATAATGATCAAGGCAGTTTCTTCCGTACTAACTCTGCTAACTACCACCGTTACAATTTGCGTACCAACTTGAATGCTCAGATTACAAAGAATTTGAAAGCAGGTGTCAAATTGAATATGATTATGGATGAAACGAATCGACAACAAATGTCAAGCTGGGAAGTTTTCAAGATGCTTTGGCGTTCACGTCCTACAGATCCGGTGTATGCTAATAATACTGATCCTTATTTCTATCATCCAGATGTAGAGTTTAATCCGGCTGCTGTTATTCGTCCTGATTTGGCTGGATATGTAAAAGATAAGAAGAATATCTTTCAATCTAATATGCAGTTAGAATATACAGTTCCATGGGTCAAGGGTTTGACAGCTAAAGGTATGTTTAGTTATGATAAAACTTATAACGACAATACTAATTATAAGCAGGAGTATAATGAATACCGTTACAATTCTGTTACGGAGCAATATGAAGTAGCTGCTACTCGAAATAGTAAAACTGAGTTGAAACGTGTGTTTGATACTTCTTATTCTACATTATGGAATGTACAATTGAATTATGACAATACATTTGCCGAGAAACATCATGTGGGTGCTATGATGCTCTATGAAGAGGGGTATAGCCAAGGGTATGACTTCAGTGCAAAGCGCTATTTCGAGATTCCCATTCCTTATCTGTTTGCTGGTAATACCGAGAACCAGGAAGGAACAGGAGGAGGATTGTCAGAGAGTGCTTCTAGGGCTTTGGTTGGTCGATTTAACTATGATTATGCTGGTAAGTATATAGGTGAATTTTCTTTCCGTTATGATGGATCATCTAAATTTCCTAAAGGTAAACAGTGGGGATTTTTCCCAAGTGTGTTGTTAGCTTATCGTATTTCAGAAGAAGCATTTCTTAAGGATAATCTTCCTTTTATTTCTAATTTAAAGATAAGGGGGTCTTGGGGAAAGCTTGGAGATGATGGTGCTTCTGCATTCCAGTTTATTGAAGGATATGATTATCCTCAGTCATATCATAATAGGCAAAATCTTCCGAGAGGATATGTATTTGGTAACACATTTACCAATGCGCTTGGATTTAGAAATGCACCGAACTTGGATTTGACTTGGTATACATCTACCATGATAAATGTTGGTGTTGATGCTGATTTCTGGGATGGCCTTTTGGGCTTTTCTGTAGACTTTTTCCAACGTGACCGTGATGGTTTATTGGATACTCCAAGTATCGTTGTACCAGCCACATTTGGTTCTGGTATTTCTCAAGCTAACTTGAACTCGGATCGTACCAAAGGTTTTGAAGTTGCTTTGTGCCACAATCATCAGATTAATCAGTTTAGATATAATGTAGGGCTTTCTGTACAGATGACTCGCAGTATGTGGACGAAAAAAGTAATGCCTGAGCGTTCTAATTCTTACGACTATTGGCGTAATAATTTCATCAATCGTTATAAAGATATTTGGTTTGGAAAAGGTTCAAACGGCCAATATCAATCGTATGATGAAATTGCTAATTCAATTTACTCTAATGCAAATTCACTTCCTGGTGATCCGATCTATGAAGACTGGAATGGCGACGGTGTTATCGACGATGCGGATAAACATCCGATTGCTACAACTACAAACAGTGATAATAATGGAGGACTTCCCGGTACCAATCTTAACAATGCCCGTAACTATCCTCTTATGAACTTCAGCTTAACATTAGGTGGTCAGTGGAAATGGCTTGACTTTAACTTGTTGTTCCAAGGTGCAGCTATGTCTTATATTGGTTATGGTGAGCAATTGTTGAATCCGCTTTCTTGGGATGGAAATGCTCTTGACTTATTGTATGACAGATGGCATCCGGTTGATGCGAAGAAAGATCCGTATGATCCAACTAATAAATGGGTTTCTGGCTGGTATCCATATGGCAAAACCAGAGCAGAAGAAACCTCTGAGTTTAATTTGCAGAATGGAGCATATCTGCGTTTGAAGAGTGCAGAACTTGGTATTACCATTCCAAAGAATCAACTGTTTGGCAGAATTGGAATTAAGAATTTGCGTGTATTCGTAAACGCTTATAACGTATTTACTATTACAGGTGTAAAGGGACTTGACCCGGAAAAACCCTCTGAAACATACGGTTATCTTTATCCGTTGAGTAGAACTTACAACTTCGGAGGAACTATCACATTCTAATAGAACTGGATTATAAATATGCTAAAGATAAAAGAAATGAAAAAGATACATTGGATGGCAGTTGCGTCACTGCTTTCGCTCAGGCTACTTACCTCTTGCGTTGATTTGGATATTACACCTACATCCATTGTTACGGCCGAGGATATATATAATGAAAAAGGTATTAAAGCTTACATGGCGGGTATGTATAATCACTTGCCTATGGAAGATTATCATTATGATACGAATTCTGACGGTACGGAAATTGGCGGTGGATATTATGTTGGTAATGGATTAAGTGTTTGGACTTTTTGGAATTCTACCGGTGAAATGGTTAATCGTAACAATACTGGTATGACATACCACCGAAGTGGTTATTGGGGAGGTGGATTTAAAGTAATCCGTCAAGCGAATACGTTGATTACAAATCTACCTAACTATCCGGAATTAGCAAGTCAATCAAGATCTTGGATTGCTGAGGCTAAGTTTATCAGAGCTTACATCTATTTTCAATTGGCTAAACGCTATGGAGGATTGCCGAAAATATTTGAACCACAAACTTTGGATGCTAATGATGAATCGAAGTTATGGGTAGCACGCGAAAGCCATGCCGATACGTATGATTTTATATTGCAAGATTTGGATGAAGCTATTGCGGATCTTCCTGAAACCAGTGAAGCTGGTCGTGCTAATAAATACGTGGCAGCTACTTTAAAGAGTCGTGTAGCATTACATGCCGGTACTACAGCTCGTTATGGATCAGAAAAATTTCAAGATTGGGAAGTGGATGGAGTATTGCTTCAAGGTATTCCTAAAGAAAAGGCAAATGGCTATTTCCAACAAGCTTGGGATGCTGCGAAACTTGTGGAAACTGGTGGACAATACGAACTTCACAGAGCCAATGCTGATAAAGAAGCTAATTATGCCGAAGTATGGGAAAAGGCTGATTCTAATAAAGAATCTATTTGGTTGCGTAAGTTTGACTTCAATATGAGTGTTCACTCTTATAATTCTATGATGTGTCCACCTCGTATGGCATCTGAAGGTGGGGACCGTTTCAATCCGACTCTCGACTGGGTAGAGTTATTTGATGGACTACCTCTAGATGATAACGGACATTTCAGTGCTTTTGATGAAGAGGGTAATTACTTGGTATATGATAACTGTCAACAGTTATGGGAGGGCGTAGAACCACGGCTTAGAGCTAATCTTCTGATACCAGGAAGACTTTATAAAGGAGGCATAAAGTTAGATTTGCGTGCTGGTATTATAAAAGAAGAATATGATCCGGCTGTAGATGCGTTCAAGAAAATTACCGTTGATGATGGAGCTGCCGAAAGTAACCTTAACTCTTCTTCAATGTGGAATAAGGATGTTTATACAAAGAATCCTTTCCGTGAACGTACTTTCATCGATTGGTCTACGCAAGGGTCAGCGGATCAGCAGGATCCATACCTTCGTTCGGATGGTGTAAAGATATTCAAGAATGGATTGGACGGACCGAAGATTAATGGAAATACTGGTTCTAATACAATTACCGGTTTCTTTGGTCGTAAGCACTTGGATATTACTGTAGATAAGGCGTCAACTGTACATCAGACTTCTACTCAGCCTTGGATTGAAATGAGATATGCTGAGGTATTGCTTAATCGTGCAGAAGCAGCTGTTGAATTAGCCCAAAACGGAGTGGCATCTTACGGTGGCAAAGATATGCTGGAGGATGCTTTCAATTGTATCAACGATTTACGTGATCGTGCTGGAGCTGATTTGCTGAGTAGTCCGAGTGAACTTTCTACTGAAGCTGCTTTTACCAACTGGTCTAATCCTGGTCCTAAAGGACAAGGTGGATTTGTTGAAGCACCGACTAGGGGCTTACAGATTGTTCGTGTAGAAAGATATAAAGAGTTGGCTTTCGAAAGTAAAATTTATTGGGACTTGCTTCGCTGGTTTACATTTGATACACAGATTCGTCAGTATCGTCGTAGAGGACTCTATTCATTTATGTTCGCTAAAGGTGCTACTGTAGATGAAAATGGTATTCCTGATGGTAAGTATATCTACGATGCTAAGTCTTGTGAAGAAGGAAGTGGTCGAGTTAATTTCGGTGCTGTAAATAGGTATTATGAAGGAATTCCGACTAACGAGTTGAAGAATAATCCTTTGTTGCAAAAGAATAGAAATCAATAACTTTAAAATGCAATAATATGAAACTCTTAAATAAATGTATACTTTTCGTTTTGTGTGGTATGTTGGCTACATCTTGCGAATTAGATAATTATGACGAACCAGATGCTACGATTCAAGGTACTTTGTACGACCATAATGGCCAGCCGTTGCAGGTAAATCACGGATCGGGATATATCCGAATGCGTGAGATTAGTTGGGGGGCCGGAAAAGAAAATGCGTTCATTGGTAACCAAACATTGAAGGTACAACAGGACGGTACATATCGTAATACAAAGTGGTTTGCAGGTGAATACCGAATGCTCCCTTATGCTGGGAATTTCTTTCCGTATGATGATGAACTATTAGATGGTGATGATGCTGGGGAATTGGTTAATATATCTGGTACTACCACTAAGGATTTTACTGTGACTCCGTATCTTACTATCGAGTGGGTGAAAAAGCCTACAATTACAGCAGATAATTATTTGGAATGTTCTGTTCGTTTCAAGAGAAATCAGAAAGCTGGATATGAAATGCCTGATTTGCGTGAATCTTATTTGCGCATATCTCGTTCGGTGAATGCTTCTGCTTTTGATGGTCAGCTGTTTCAAACTAAGAAGACGATAACCAATGATATGGAAGGACAGGAGATTACATATCGTACGGATATACCTTTGAAATATACAGGTATTGATTATTGGGTTCGCGTGTCAATGAATTGCCAGACAGCTACAGGAAAACCAGAAACAAACTATCCTGGTATGGGAGCTGAGAACTTTACGACAATTGAAAAGATACATGTACCTTAAGTCTTAGATTCCGGAGGAAATATTGAATTGTCCGGATATCAACAGATACAAAGCAAGTTGATTTGAAATTGAATTGAATAAGTAGGTAGGTTAGGTAAGGAGGGTATTTGTTTCCGAATAAGTGCCCTCCTTCTTTTTATCTGTTAGTATTGCCAATAAGGTGGCAAACCAACAAGAATAATACTCTTTTTTAGTCCTGTATTATCTTTAATTTCCATTGGTGAAGACCATTCAATGAAATTAAGTACTTTTTAATGCCTAATTAATTGTTTATTTGGCTTTCTGTTAATGGGACAGGACTACATTTGTAAAACAATAATTTATATTTTAATATTATGAAGATTTTTAATACGGCTTTTTGGACCGCTGTATGTCTTGGGATTTCATCATCCGGGTATGCGCAATCTGAATGGAAGAATGATTTTTCCAATCAACAGGAAGTCTTAAAAACGATAGGGAGAGGTGAGTGTGGAATAACCGATGGTGTGTTTCACTCTAAAGGCTCATATGCTTGTTTTGGTAATCCGGAATGGAGAAACTATACGATGTCTTTCAAAGCGCGTGCACCCAAAGAAGCAGAACAAGTTCAAATTTGGGCCGGTTTTCGTGCCAACAACCGTTTTGACCGCTATGTAGTTGGTCTAAAAGGTGGATTACAAGATGATTTATACCTGATGAGAATGGGATATATGGGTACTGATGAATTTATGGGAGTTCGCCCGTTAGGATTCCATCCTGTGCCAGGTCAGTGGTATAAATTAAAGGTAGAAGTATGTGGTAGTCGTATTCGCATTTTCTTGAATGATGAAAAAGAACCACGTATGGATATTACAGATAAAAATAGCAATTTAGCACCCTCCGGTCCTGTGACTTTGGGAGGAGGTTGGATTGAAACTGAGTTTGATGACCTTGTAGTTACTCCTCTGGAAGAGGATGCATTGAAGGATGTGAAGGTTACAGAATATCGTAAGGTAGTAACACCACAAGAGAAGGAAAATAAGCGTCAGTTTGAGAGAGCAAACTATACCTCTGTTAAAGTGAGTGAACTGGAAGAAGGACGCACGGATATTTCGTTGAATGGAAATTGGCTTTTTATGCCCGGATATCAGTTGGATAACAAAGAAAAAGCAATATCTACTACAACGGATGATAAAGATTGGCATGTAATGTCTGTTCCTAATTTCTGGAATCCTATTCGTATTTGGTTACATGGCGAGACTATGCCTTCACCTACAGGAGCTCAGCCTAAAGGAGTTTCTGATACATACTATCAGCAAGAAACAGATCGTTGCGAAGGTTATACTTTTGATTATAGGAAAACAAATGTAGCCTGGTATCGTCAGTGGGTGGAATTGCCTGCTAATATTGAAGGTAAGAACATGACTTTGACTTTCGATGCGGTTTCAAAGGTAGCGGAGATTTATATTAATGGGGAATTGGCTGGCTCACACATCGGTATGTATGGTGAAATACAGGTAGATGGAAGCAAGTTACTGAAACCTGGAAGAAACTTGGTGGCAGTGAAAGTAACACGCAGAGCAGAAGGCAGTTCTTCAGAAAGTGGTAGTGCTGCTATTGATTTTTTCTATTCTTCTGTTCGTGAAAGTGAACAAGAAGGCGGAAAAGTGTCTGTAAAGAGTAATATTCTGAAAGATATTGCCCATGGCTTTTATGGTGATGATCCTGCAGGTATCTGGCAACCGGTGAGGTTAACTATTACCAGTCCGGTAAAAGTAGAAGACATATTTATAAAACCAACTTTAGAGGGGGCTACTTTTGATTTGACAGCGAAGAATCATGGCAGTAAGAAAAGCCAGTTCGATCTCTATACTGATGTCATAGATAAAGAAACCGGTTCACTACTTTACAGTGGCCTTTCTTTGCCTAAACTGGTACTAAATGCTGGCGAAGAGAAGGTGTTTACTTACAGTGTGAATAATTTGAAACCTCGACTTTGGACGCCTCATCATCCTAATTTATATGACTTCCGCTTCCACTTAGTTGCTGCCAAGGGTGCTGAACTGGATTGTATGACAGAGACTTCCGGTTTCCGTACTTTCGAAGTAAAGGAAGGATTGTTTTTCCTGAATGGTAATCGCTATTGGTTACGTGGTGGAAATCATATTCCGTTTGCTTTAGCTCCAAACGACCTGAATCTGGCCAATACTTTCATGCAATTGATGAAGGCTGGTAATATGGATGTCACTCGTACACATACTACTCCATGGAATAAACTCTGGATGGGAGCTGCTGACAAAAATGGTATTGGTGTTAGCTTTGAGGGTACATGGCCCTGGTTGATGATTCATTCTACGCCGTTGCCCGATGCAAAACTTATTGAGATGTGGAAAGAAGAATTTCTCCGTCTGTTGAAAAAGTATCGTAATCATCCTTCACTACTCTTTTGGACAGTGAATAACGAGATGAAGTTTTATGATAATGACAATGACTTGGAACGTGCTAAAGAGAAATACCGTGTAATTTCGGATGTAGTGAAAGAAATGCGCCGTATAGATCCTACACGTCCTATCTGCTTTGACTCTAATTATCAAGCTAAAGGTAAGGATAAGAAATTTGGAACAGACTTTATGAATAGTATAGACGATGGAGACATTGACGATATGCATGGTTATTATAATTGGTATGATTTCTCTGTATTCCGCTTCTTCAATGGTGAATTTCAGGAACGATATAAAATGCCGGATCGTCCGCTCATCAGTCAAGAAATGTCAACTGGATATCCTAATAATGAAACAGGGCATCCAACACGCTCTTATCAGTTGATTCATCAGAATCCACAATCATTGATCGGTTATGAGTGCTATGATTTTTCTGATCCGAAGTACTTTCTTACGGCGCAGTCGTTTATTACAGGTGAATTAGCCGAGACGCTTCGTCGCTCCAATGACCAAGGATCGGGTATTTTACACTTTGCATTACTCACCTGGTTCCGTCAGGTATACGATTATCAGAAAATAGAGCCGTATCCCACATACTATGCTCTGAAACGTGCTTTGCAACCAGTACTGGTAAGTGCCGAATTGTGGGGGCGCAATCTGTATGGTGGCGATAAACTCTCTACGCGTGTTTATGTAGTAAATGATCGCGAGGATGGTACAGAACTGAAACCAACTTTGCTGCGTTGGGAAATTCAGGATGAAACAGGAAAGAAACTAGTTTGGGGTAGTGAAGAAGTTCCGGTGGTAAAACATTACGGACGTCATTATATTGAACCAAGTATTCAGCTGCCTACCAATTTACCAGCTGACAAGATCAACGCTAAATTAGTATTAAAGCTGACAGAGAATGGATTACCTGTATCTGAAAATGAATATCATTTAGTGTTAGCTCGTAAATCCTGGAATATGAATCAAATCTCAGAAGGTAAGAAAGTGGTTCTTTTGGATAAGGATGGCATGAAAGATAAACTTGATTTCTTACATGTAAAATATCAAACGGTATCTTCCATAAAGGAATTGGTTAATTCTAAACTGAAAGCTGACCTTTGCATTATCTCAGGATTGACTGAATGTACGGATGAAGAAAAGGAACTGATTCGTTCTTATCAGTCAAAGGGGGGTAAGCTTCTTTTGTTGAATAGCAAAGAGGTTGCAAAAAACATTTATCCTGAGCATATCACAGGTTGGATTATTCCGACAGAAGGTGATATTGTGAATATGGAACGTAATGATGCTCCTGTGTTCGATGGTATTGATGTATTGGAACTACGTTATTTCAACAATAATAAGAGAGAAATCCCTTTGGCTTGTAATGCTACTCTGAAAACGAATCGGAATGAAAATTTGGTAGAGTTGGCAGGGCAGATGAAGATACATGCTTATATTGATGGAGGAAAACCGGAAGACCGTATTCGCAAGATAGATTCGATGAGAGGCTTTACTTTAATCCAGATAAAGGATGGAAAGGGATTGGCTACTGTTTCTACAATGTGTACGGAAAAAGCTGATACAGATCCGATAGCAGGAAAGTTATTGGTGAATATGATATCAGATTTGTTGAAATAGCGGATACTAACCCTTAAGTCTGTTTAAACTATTATAGTCAAAATACTATGATGAAGAAATATCTTGTGATTTTTTGTTTGAGTGCTGTAGCCATTTGGGCTACAGCACAAAATGAGCCTTATAAGAATCCGAATTTGTCGCCTTCGGAACGTGCTTGGGACCTATTGAAACGAATGACTTTGGAAGAGAAAATCAGTCAGATGAAAAATGGGTCTCCGGCTATTGAACGTTTGGGAATTCCAGAATATAATTGGTGGAATGAAGCACTACATGGAGTAGCACGTGCTGGAAAGGCAACTGTTTTTCCGCAGGCAATAGGGCTTGCTGCTACTTTCGATGATCAGGCTGTTTATGAAACTTTTGATATTGTTTCCGATGAGGCCCGTGCCAAATATCACGATTTCCAGAGTAAAGGCGAAAGAGATGGTTACAAAGGATTGACGTTCTGGACTCCGAATATTAATATATATCGTGATCCACGTTGGGGACGGGGTATGGAAACTTATGGTGAAGACCCCTATCTTACCTCCCAAATGGGATTGGCTGTGGTAAAAGGTTTACAAGGTGATGGTACCGGGAAGTATGATAAAACGCATGCTTGTGCAAAGCATTATGCGGTACATAGTGGTCCGGAGTGGAACAGACATAGTTTTGACTCCAAAAATATTTCCCAACGTGATTTGTGGGAGACGTATCTGCCTGCTTTTAAAGCTTTGGTGAAGGAGGGAAAAGTGAAAGAGGTGATGTGTGCCTATAATCGTTTTGAAGGAGAACCATGTTGCTCGAACAAGCAGCTACTGATTCGTATCTTGCGTGAAGACTGGGGATATGACGATATCGTTGTTTCAGATTGTGGAGCTATTGGAGACTTCTATTACCCTAATCATCATGAAACCCACCCTACAGCAGCTGCAGCTTCTGCTGATGCGGTTGTATCCGGAACGGATTTGGAATGTGGTGGTAGTTATTCTTCTTTGAATGAGGCTGTACAGAAAGGACTGATTTCAGAAGAAAAGATCAACGAATCTGTGTTTCGTTTATTGCGTGCTCGTTTTCAGTTAGGTATGTTTGATGATGATATGTTCGTAACTTGGTCCGAAATTCCTTATTCAGTAGTAGAGTCAGATGAGCATGTGATCAAGGCTTTAGAAATGGCGCGTAAAAGTATGGTATTGTTGACTAATAAAAACAATGTCTTGCCATTGAGTAAGTCTATTCGTAAAGTAGCGGTATTGGGGCCTAATGCTAACGATTCGGTTATGCTTTGGGCAAACTATAATGGTTTCCCAACCAAATCTATTACGATTCTTGAAGGCATTAAGAATAAACTTCCGGAAGGAGTAGTGTGCTATGAAAAAGGATGTGATTACGTGAATCCCCAAACTGTATTCAGTTATTTTGACTGTTGTTCTTATAATGGTAAGAAAGGATTTAAGGCAACTTTCTGGAATAATAAAGAATTGGAGGGGGAAGCTGCAGCAGTTGGTCACTTTAGCGAGCCGCTTAATTTTGGTAATGGTGGTAATACAGTATTTATGCCAGGGGTAAAGCTGAATAATTTCTCAGCACGTTTTGAATCGGTATATATTCCGAAAGAATCAGAAGAAGTTTCTTTTATTATTTCTGCCGATGACGGTTCACGTTTGTATATTGATGGCAAAGAAGTATATTCAGATTGGCATGATGGGCCTGCAAAAGAGCAGATATATACTCTGAATGCAGTGAAAGGTCAAAAATATAAGGTTGTATTAGAATATTTTCAGGCTGGTGGAGAAGCCTCATTGAAGTTTGATATAGGTATCAAAAGAGAAATAAATTATAAAGAAGTGGCGGATAAAGCGGCTGAAGCAGATGCTATAATCTTTGTTGGTGGTTTGTCTTCCTCATTGGAAGGTGAAGAAATGCCTGTAGATCTTCCCGGTTTCAGAAAAGGTGACCGCACCAATATTGATCTGCCGCGTGTACAGGCCGAAATGCTGAAAGCTCTGAAGAAGACAGGTAAACCGGTAATTTTCGTAGTATGTTCTGGTAGTACACTGGCGCTACCTTGGGAAACTGAGAATCTGGATGCGATTCTTGAAGCATGGTATCCAGGTCAACAAGGTGGAACGGCTGTGGCCGATGTTCTGTTTGGCGACTATAATCCTGCCGGACGTTTACCACTTACTTTCTATGCTTCAAGTAATGATTTACCCGACTTTGAAGATTATGATATGAGTAACCGTACCTATCGTTATTTTAAAGGTAAAGCTCTATTTACTTTTGGACATGGTTTGAGCTATACTACTTTTGATTATGGTAAGGCGAAGGCAGATAAAACGGTCCTTCGGATAGGTGAGGGGATAACTTTAACGATACCATTGAAAAATACAGGTAAAATGGCTGGTGACGAGGTTATACAAGTCTACTTGCGCAATACAGGTGATAAAGAAGGTCCCATTAAAACTTTAAGGGCTTTTCGCAGAGTCAACTTAAAAGCAGGTCAGGCAGAAAATGTACGTTTTGAATTACCGGTCTCAACATTTGAATGCTTTAATCCTGCAACAAACCGAATGGACATTCTTCCTGGTAAGTATGAACTACTTTATGGAGGGACTTCGGATGAGAAAGCCCTACAAAAGTTGACAGTGACATTGAAAAAGTAAAATAAGTTCTCCTATTAATCTTTAATACTGATATGAATAAATATTTATCACTATTTTTTGTCTTTTATCTGCTTTGTAGCTTTTCTGCCAATGCAGGAGAGGGAAGATGTACTATCCCATTAACGGGAGGTGGCTGGTCGTTATGGTTCGATAAAGAAGCAGAGTGGCAGAATGATCGCCTTTATCTGCCTAATGAAATCACAGACTTGTCTATACTACCTGTGAATGAACCCACGGGTGGTTGGCAGGTCTTAAATCATAATCCTAATGCTGTTCCTGTTGAGGTGCCGGGTACGGTAGAGGAATATCTTACCAGTACTGATAATCCTCGTCCGGAACACTTCCGGGGAGTTAGCTGGTGGTACCGTAAAATCAAGATTCCGGCAGATCAGCAGGAGAAGCGCTTTATCATCTATTTTGAATCAGTCCGTATGCGTGCGGAAGTTTATCTTGACGGTAAGTTGGTAGCTTATGACTTGATTGGTGAGACTCCCTTTCATGTAGATATTACTGATGAGGCAAAACCTGGGACAGAGCAGTTATTAGCGATACGTGTAACTAATCCCGGAGGAAATTTCCATTGGCAGGATTTTGATATATTGAAGTGGGGAGAGTACAACATTCCTCCTGCAAGAAGTTTCAGTGGAATAATCGGCAGAGTTAAGTTGGAAAGCGTGAATCCGGTTTTCATTTCTGATATCTATATGCAGAATACTCCAGAACTGACTAAGGTGAATGCAATCATATCTTTTACCAATGAAACACTTTCCAGCGTGAAACAGAATGTAGAACTGGTAGTGAATGAAAAGGCTAATCCCGATAAAGTAGTATTCCGACAAACTTTGAAGAATCTCTCTTTTCCTGTAGGAAACCGTGAAGTAACAATTCCTGTTAATGTTCCAGACGCCAAACTATGGGATCTTTCTACTCCTGAATTATATACCTGTAATGTACAAATAAAGAAGGGTAAGAAGACGCTTGACCAAGATAAGAAAGATTTTGGATTCCGTTGGTTTACTGTTGATGGAATTGGTAAGGATGCAGTATTGCGTTTAAATGGACGGCGTATCATGTTGAAAAGTGCAATCAGTTGGGGATATTTCCCTGTGACAGGATTAATTGCAACAACCGAAATGGCCGAGAAACAAGTACTTACAGCTAAAAAACTGGGGTTGAATATGCTGAACTTTCATCGTTGCATAGGTAGTCCTGTTGTTCTTGAAAAGGCTGACGAGTTAGGGCTGTTGTACTATGAAGAACCGGGTTCTTTCCATTCGGCTAATCATGAGCCGTTTATCCGCACTATAGTAAATGAGAAGTTGAAGCGAATGGTTTATCGTGATCGTAGCCATCCGAGTTTAGTTATTTTTAATCTGATTAATGAGTTTGGTGGTCCATTGACGAAGGATAAGGCACTTGTAGCTAAACGTATGAATGATATGCGTGAGGCTCATGCCGTAGATCCCAGTAGAATTATGACATTTACATCGGGTTGGGCAGGAAGCGAAGATAAAGAAGAGGACTCAAAAGCGCATATGCTACCATTTGACACCACTTTATATAGAAAAGGCTGGTTCGACAACCACCGTGCAGGAGGACCGGAAACCTATGTAGAAAGCTATTATAAAGGTCCTAAAGATAATCTCATGTATACCACTAATTGTACGGAAGTATTTATGAGAGGTGAGGAAGGGGCTATTTCTACTCCTCCACGTATTCAGTTGATTCATGATAAAGTTGAGAGTACAGGTAAAACTGGTTGGGATGGACTTTTCTGGAAGAGTCAGTATAAGGCGTTTACTGATTATTTTCAGGCTAAAGGGCTTGCCACCTACTTTGGTACTCTTGATTCTTTAACTCGTGCAATGGGGAATGTCTCTTTTGAGCATCAGGGAAGACGTATAGAAGGTATGAGAATGCAGAATCTTGGTGATGCTTATATGGTAAACGGTTGGGAAGCAATGCCTTATGATAACCATTCTGGTATTGTAGATATATATCGTAATCCTAAAGGCGATGCTTCTATATTAGCATACTATAACCAGCCGCTATATGTAGCCGTGGCCTCACGTAATCAAGTGGTTAAACTTCCTGGTACTGCAACGGTAGACTTTTATATTGTAAATGAGAAAAACTTGAAGGGTGATCATACTCTTGAGATTAAGGTGATTGCTCCCGATGGAAAAGTTGTTTATACCCAAAATGAAAAGGTGAATATCGAAGGGGGAGAGACTTTTGGACAGCTTCTATTGGAGAACGTAGAAATACCTATTGATAAGACAGAAGGTACTTATCATATAAAGGCTAATATAAAAGCCGGTAATCAGCAGATATGTGCCCAAGGGCACGATGAAGTAGTTGCCGTAAGTTGGAAAGCTACTGATTTGGCAGGTAACGGCGCGTATTACGGCGGTGAAAATGATAAAGTTGCTGCTTTCTATAAAGAAACTACCGGTAAAGAACTTCCGGTTTTCACACCACAACAGGCTGCATTGGATTGGCTCATTGTCAACCGTTCATCATTGGATGCTCCGGTAGCTGTTGCTCCTAATTACTTTCAGGATAAGACGGGAAATTCTACTTTGAAAGTTACTTGGTATTATGATAATGATATGAAGTCTGTTGCCTCTGTAAAATCTGATACAGAGATTAACCGGACTTTTGTGGGAGGTGCCCAACCGGATGAATCCGTTCCGGCTAACCAACCTTTTTCCGTTGTGTGGGAAGGTGACATATATCCACTTGAGTCAGGACAATATTTACTGGGAGTGGAGACGGACGGTGGTGTGCGTTTGTATGTTGACGGATTACAATTGATAGATGACTATAATAATAATTCTCTGATAAAGCAAAACCGGCCGGTTGTTATGGAAGCAGGTAAGCCGGCTAAAATCCGCTTAGAGTATCGACTAGGTGGTCAGGGTGGTCAGATACAATTGAAGTGGTCTCAGCCAAGTGCAACTACTATTGCTCCACAAAAATTGTTTGATCGTGTGAAGAATGATGGAACTACATTGATTTTGCTCGGTGCAACTGAAACTTGGATGCAAGCTGTAGCAGAGTATACAAATACTGTATATAGTGGTTATTACAATGTTGGAAAGAATTGGGTTGGTGGTATTCATTTTGTAAAGGAACATCCTTTGTTCGATGGGCTTCCTGTGAATGATGCTCTCAACTGGCCTTATCAATCGGTAGTGAAAAATGGTGACCGTAGATTTGGTTTCCGTATGCAAGGAGAAGAATTGGTGGTTGGTTCTTATCGAAGTACGCCATTTGAGTTGGGAACAGCAGTGGGAGTTATTCCATGTGGAAAGGGAAAAATAATATTCTCTTCATTGGATATTGTAGATAATTTGGATGATCCTTCCGGACCGGCAGAAGTGGCTCGGAAGATATTGTGTAACTATATTAAATACTCTTTATATCGGTAGTCTTTCCACTTTATAACAATCAATAATTATGAATCGAAATTGCAGAATGACAAAAGTGTTTCCTAAGTTGTGGATAACGGTTTCAATAATCCTGATGACGATGTTTCCCGTGAATATCTCTTGTGCGCAAACAAAACAGCAAGCCCCACAGCAAAGTATTAAAACCATTTATCCGACAAAGGATTGGGTTATATCTGACTTTGTTGTGACCGAGTTTGGAGCTAAGGCCGAACCTGGATTTGATAACAGGGTTGCTTTTCAGGCGGCTATTGATGCCGCATATAAAAGTGGTGGAGGTGTGGTATATATACCTGCCGGAAATTACGAATTCCGTAGCACACAAGTTGGTACTAAAAATGTCAGAGTTCGCCAAGGTCGTTCGGAAACAAAGACAGATTTCCATTTCGAGTATGTTTTACGTCTCCATCCTGGTGTACAGCTACGGGGTGATTGGGCTGATCCGGAGGCTAATAATGGGAAAGTTCTTGGAACGATTCTTGAAGTTCGTGTCGGCAAGGATTCACCGAATTATGATGGGAGCGTTGAAAGTTGGTGGAACGATGGTCAAGCAGGAAATGCACTTCGCACAACCTATACAAGCATAGCTGATAGATTCATAGAAATGAATGCGGGAACCGGGGTAACCAATCTTTCCATCTGGTATCCCGAACAAGATATTAATAATGTAAAGCCATATCCATGGACGCTGTTTCAGACTCAGGGAGATTGTGCCACGATAGAGCATGTTACTCTTGTGAACTCTTATAATGGTTTCAATTCTGCACCGAGTGAGTTGCATTATGTTTTGAACAGCTACATGACTGCTCTGAATAAAGGTATTGAGGTGCATGTATGTACTGATATCGGTCGTATTGAAAATGTCAGTATAAGTCCTAAGTATTGGGCTAATTCAGGCCTTCCGGGATCTCCCTCTCTTGCTGCTGTAACAGCCTATACAAAAGCGAACGGAACAGGGTATCAAATGCATCGTTCGGACTGGGAATATGTTTCTTACCTGCATGTCTCAGGTTACAAGACTGGTGTGTGGATAGGACGTGAACCCGGTTTTGCCGATGCACCGAATGCTCAGTTGTACGAGGTTCATGTAGAAGATTGCGGAAACGGATTGTATGTTGAGGATGTCAACCCTTATGGTATACTTATTTCCAACTCTTCATTCAGAGCTGGTAAAGAGGATAATGCTGTGTACTTTTACAAAGACTTCAGTACTTCCGTACAATTCAATGGAGTGGATTTCAGTGGAGCTATCGTAGGTGATGGTGAAGATGGGGTCGTATCGTTTGAAAGTTGTACATTTGGCGAATACAGTGATTATGCCCTTAAGATGAATAGCGGTAATGTATTGCTGTCTCAATGTGATTTTAAAAAGAATATCGGGCATATATATCTTGGCGCAAATATGCATACTTTGAAATCTGTTAATTCAGGTTATAAAGGCAGGCTGAAGATTGATAATCACAGTACTTCTGCTAAAGTAGAAGTTGTCACAGGGCAAAAATATGCTTTCGCCCCCATTCCTAAAAACATAAAGACAAATATAGACGTACATCCAAGGCCGGCATCAGATAAAGTTTTGAAAGCAGATTTAGCGAAAGCAACTGGTTTTAATAATAATCGTCCGGTAAAAGATATATCAGCAGAACTGCAATCTGCATTGGATGCTGTGAAAGCTGCTGGTGGAGGTACGCTCTATTTGCCAGCCGGAAGATATTTGGTGGATAATCCTATCAAAGTTCCTTCGGGAGTGGAATTGAGAGGATCATGGGATGTACAGCATCATACACAAAGTGGCGGAACTGCCATATTCACCAATTATGATGGTGGAGCTGCAGGAGAAAACGGTTCTTCACTCATACAACTTGAAGCTAATGCAGGTATCAGAGGTATTACGCTGGCACAGCTCAATATCGCTTCTGACGGTTTCAGTGTTGATAATCCGAGAAAGACTCCATTCTTGATACAGGGACAAGGTCCCAAAGTGTATATTGTTAATGTAACCATAGCTGTAGGTGATAAAGGTATAGATTTGGCTTCATACGATACGAGTGGACACTATGTCGATTATTTGGGTGGTGTACCTTTAAGGGCAGGCATTTGGGTTGGCGGTGGAGCCGAAGGGGGATTCATTCGCAATATGCAGCTAAATCCTCACTATGGATCAAGGCTTCCAGAAGGAGGGCAGGGATATCCGGCAGTATTTATGATGCGTTTTGTACAATCCAATTGTAGTGCACTTAAATTTGCAGACGTTAAGAATCAGACTATTTTCAATAACTTCGTTTATGGTTCGGTATACGGAATACATTTTCTGAAAGATGCAATAACAGGCAAGTATCCGGGGGAAATGACTGTTATAGGGCATGGATCTGACGGATGCACTTATTCTTTGTTTGTGGAAGATGCGGATAAGAATACTAAGATAGTTGCTGTTAACTCTGAGTTAGTTAATACAAAGATTCCGAATGAACCGGTCAGGTCATACGTTCTTATGGGAGATAAAGTCAATACTGATAAAGTACATCCGGATGCCAAACTTATCTTGTACAATAGTGCATTTTGGGGTAGTCCTGTTTTTGGAGCAATCATAAACAATGGTATTGTGTCCTTTCAACAAGCTAATTTCTCGCGTTCTGGTACACAGGGTGTAGATGTCAGAGGTGGAAAAGCACATGTGTTCACTTCTTATTTCGCTCAAAAAATAACAGAAGGAACTAACGGAAGTGAAGGCTATGCAAGGCTGGGTATGCAGGGTAAATCGATAGAGTTCACCAATAATTATTATGTTTCCGGATTCCTGTTTAATAAGTCCGGAGAAGGACTGATTTATGGTTCCGATAAGAAATAAGTGTTGCAGGACAGTAACTTCATTTACATACCGCGTTAAATGCTTTTACATTGTAGGTGAATTGTAAATGCTATCTGGTGGTAATCGATGAGTTAACGAAATGTTGTAGGCAAGGTTAATTCGTTTCTACTCAAGAACGAATTAATTTTGCCAACGCTATTTTAAATGTTTGATACTTATTGTGTTGTCATTATTTTTTTTAGGTATGCCAGTTCTGAATAATAATATTTCATTTAAGTGTTGCTTGTTGGGAGTTATTTTCTTGTTTGGGGAAGTCGTTGATCTTAGATCTCAAACGGTAGTGTTCTCTGAACTATCGGCACTTTGTTCAAAGTGATGGGAATTGATATAGATAAGAAAGACGTTCAAATAAAAACGCTATTAATGTTTCATTTTAATTGAAAATTAATTGTCAGATAAGCGCAATGTACCTGAAGGTTTAATTCCCCACCTTTACTTTTGCAGAAGGATGAAAAAATAAAAATAGGTAGAAAGTATTATAAATAATAGATATAAAAGATAATTCATTATGAGGAATAAGTTATTCGTTACATTGGGTATACTGGGCATGAGTTTGTTGGTTTATGCCGGTCCCAAACATTCTCAGGAAACTTCTTATCCAAGTTACAAAGGATTAATTATGGCGGGGTATCAAGGATGGTTCCGTGGACCGCAGGATGGGACCAATCAGGGATATGGGCATTATGGAACCGGAAAATTATTTGATGAAAAACATTGTACCATTGATGTATGGCCTGATGTAAGTGAATATCCGAAAACGTACGAAACTTCCTTTAAACATGCTGATGGAAGAAAAGCGCGTGTGTTCAGTTCAGCGGACCAATCTACTGTGGATTTACATTTTAAGTGGATGAAAGATTATGGAGTAGATGGGGTGTTTATGCAACGTTTTGTTGGATATACCCGTGGTAATCAGGAAAACTCTGTACCTAACCGCATCTTGGCAAATGCTTTGGAAGCTGCTTCGAAATATGACCGTGCTATAGCCGTTATGTACGATCTATCTGGTTTGAAGAAATCCGGTGAAGACTGCTCGATGATTATTGAAGATTGGAAGCGTCTGGTGGATAAACTGAAAGTAACGAATCAAGCGGGTAAAAAGACCTATTTGCATCATAATGGTAAGCCTGTTGTAGCGATTTGGGGTGTTGGCTTTCCCGACCGTCCCTACAATATCAGGAATATTGGTATGGAACGTTTAATAGACTTCCTACAAAATGATCCGGTATATGGCGGTTGTACGGTTATGTTGGGTGTTCCCACTTTCTGGCGGAATTTAGAATCAGATTGCATTAATGATCCCTATTTGCATACGATAATTAAGAAAGTAGATATCGTCTTGCCATGGACAGTTCAGCGCTTTTCTCCTCTGTTACATAACGATATGGATCGTTATCGTGATTTGGTTATTGGAGACATTCGTTGGTGTAAAGAGAATGGGGTAGACTATGTTCCTGCCGTGACTCCGGGATTTAGCTGGCATAATCTCAGTAAGTTGGAGTTCCCGGATGACGTGAAGCCTGTCGGCAGTATTCCACGTCAAGGAGGGCGTTTCTATTGGCAACAGCTTTCAACAGCAATGGTGGCAGGAGCTGAAATGATATATGTTGCTATGTTTGATGAGGTCGATGAAGGTACTGCCATATTTAAATGTACGGGAGATCATCCGGTTAGTGATACAGCCAAGTTTATAGATATGGACGGACAACCTTCTGATCATTACTTGTGGCTGACGGGAGAAGCTGCCCGTATGCTTAGGAAAGAAATGCCATTGACATTTAAGATGCCTGTAAGAAATTAAACAATGAAGCGATATCAGTTAATGATGACTTTACTTGCATCCTTTTTGTTTCTAACGGAAGGGGTGCAGGCTAAAATAACATTACCCGCTTTTTTCTCGGATGGAATGGTGTTGCAACAACAAAGTTCCGTTGCTATTTGGGGGAATAGTGACAAGAAAAAACAAAAAGTTACGGTAAAGACGTCATGGGATAACAGGAAATACACGGTAGCTGCTGATGAATCGGGGCAATGGAAAGTAAAGGTGGAAACCCCTGTATATGGTGGTCCTTATAGTATAGAGGTCAGCGATGGTGAAACGGTGTCTATTAATGATGTATTGATTGGTGAAGTATGGCTTTGTTCAGGTCAGTCTAATATGGATATGCGTGTAGGTGGGCGTTATAGCGATCCGGTGATTGGTTCATTGGATGCTATAGTTACTTCTGAAAATCCCGAAATCCATATGTTTACAGTGGGGAGTAAAATGACGTCCGAGCCCCTGACTGACTGTGAAGGTATTTGGCAAAAAGCCTCTTCAGAAACGGTCCCCGATTTCTCGGCTGCCGGATATTTTTTTGCACGTAAGCTGAATGAGGTACTCAGGGTACCTGTGGGCATTATCCATGCCAGTTATGGTGGTTCGCGGGTAGAGGCTTGGATGAGCAAGGAAGCGATAGAACCTTACAAAGATTTAGAGGATGTACACAATGCTTCCATTCTCTATAATGGAATGTTGAGTCCGGTTGTAGGATATGGCATACGGGGTTGCCTGTGGTATCAGGGAGAAGCCAATGTAGATGCTCCCGATTTGTATACCCAATTGTTTCCGTCATTGGTAAATGATTGGCGGAAGAAGTGGGGAATGGGAGAATTCCCTTTCTATTATGCCCAGATCGCTCCATTCAATTATAATAAAGGTGAAGGAAAAGGAAAGAATTCAGCTTACCTGCGAGAAGCTCAAACAGCATGTTTGAAATTGATTCCTTCATCCGGTATGATCATTCTGACTGATATCGGCGATGCGCGTACTATACATCCGATGGAGAAAGAAGCGGTAGGCAATCGCTTTGCATATATGGCGTTGGGGCGGACTTATGGTAAGAAAGGTTTTCCTACTACCGGTCCGTTATATAAGTCTATGCAGACGGAAGGAAATAAGATAACTCTGTCGTTTGATGAAATGGGCAAGGGGTTGACTACGTATCGCCAACAATTGACAGGGTTTGAGGTAGCCGGTGAGGATAAAGTATTTCATCCTGCCAATGCACGTTTTGGCAAGGATGCACAAACGGTTATTGTTTCAAGTCCGGTAGTGGAACAGCCGGTGGCTGTACGGTATGCTTTTAAAGATTATATAAAAGGTACTCTTTATAATATGTCCGGTCTTCCGGCATCTTCATTCAGGACAGATAATTGGTAATATATAGGATATCATGAAAAACAGAAAGAATTTATTTAGAATAGCTTGTGCCGCATTGTTCCTTTTTACTGGATTACCCCAAAATAGTCGGGCTCAAGAACCTTCCAAAGATTATTGGAACATACGTACCCAATTAACCCCATTGCGTCTCCCTCCTCCATCGGTTGGTTATAAACCGGAGTACCTGGATCTGAACGGAGACGGCAAACCGGATGCCATAAAGTCTGTTACCCACAATGACATCCCTATCTTGTGGCTGGACGATGACGGCAATATGAAGGAAGGTGACCTGGAAGGTGATATGGTGAACGACTGCTTGTTGATTGACCGTAATCGGGATGGAATTTACGGAGGTCAGGGAGACTTGATCATCGACTGGGTAGATACAGACGGAGATGGCAAAGCAGATATGCAGATTGTCATTGAATACCCGAAAGAACGTACAGGGGAAGTATGGCCTAACGGACATTATATGATAATGCTCGATCTGGACCATGATAATGTTTTCAATTATATCAATTGGAATAACTTTACTCTTCAATGTTGGGATCGTAGCGGTTTGTCCGATTTCTATGAGGACTATAGTGGTCATTCTGCTTTCATGAAGATACATACTTCTACGTATGATATGAAGGATTTGCGCTTGAACTGGGAGAATCCCTTCTTGTTCTATGATCCGGATAAAGACAATAGGACAGAAATGGCTATTCGTTTATTGGATTCTCCTAAGATTCACGATCCGAATGCTCCCTCTAACAGTTATGTGAATCGTCAGGTAGAAGGACGGGTAGATTGGGTGTCGCTTTCTGTGGATATTGATAACGACAATGCCACCGGTAATGAGTTTGACTTTGATTTCACTATCGGTTTCCAGGGCGAAGGTTTTGATTATATGGATCAGGCTCACCCTATCAGAAACCTGCGTGGAATGCCCGAGGCTGATAAATTCTTTATGGACCCCCGTTATCGTCAACTGACGGAATTAATATATCCGGATCATGACAGTGCCCGGGAACTGATCTTCCAGCGTGGTAAGTGGAACCGTATCAACTTTATCTATGATGAAGATGATGATTGCAGCCGTTGGGAACGTGTAGAGTTCTATGATCCCAAAGATCCGTTTAAGGTAGGATGGAATAAGGGTGGTATCGACAACAACAAACAGAGTGATGCTGCCGGTGACCGTGGTGAGTGGGACATGGATAATTCGGGTAATGCGCAGCTTTATATCAGCCGCTTTGACGGTCGCCTGCACTTGTATGGAGCAGAAACCGGAGTTTGGCGTATTGATCAGAATGCGGAATACTTCCAGGGATGGGACCGTATGTGGATGGGCTTTCGCGATCCGAAACAGTTTGCTACGGTACTTTATAGCGACCGTGACAATAATGGTTTCTTCGATCATATTGAATATGACCTCGATGGTGATACAAAGATGGAGACCGTGATTGACTTTAAAGAACTGGGTATTGACGATGCCTGTGAGGTGATTGATATTTCCAAGTTTACTTATAATGATTATGTTGCTTTAGGCAAACGGATGTCTGAAGATATCTGGAAGAATGCCGGGCAAGCCGTTCAGGTGGCACGCCAATATGGAGTAGAACCTTTGTGGTATGCTAAATGGATGCAAGCTTCAACCACACGCGAGAAATATAACCGTGGTTACTGGTTGCAATTCTACTTATACAAAGATCTGGAGAATCTGTTTATCCGTCAGGGCGATGCTGCCAAGCTCCGTTTGTTGAATCAAGCTTATTATTCCGGCGATTGGTCAATTGTAGCCAAGAAAGGCAACGAAGGTTTTTATTTCTTTTCTGATGAAGATGTTGCTGCTATTCGCTTATCGGCAAAATCACAGTGGGGAAAGAAAATCATAGCCGATTTGGAACAGAAAGTGAAAGAAAGACGTAAGCATCCGTTGGAAGTGCCTAAAGAAGAAGGAGGACATTTTCATGATTACTTCTGTCCGGTACATAATCTGCAATTTACTTTCCGTTGGGATAAGCCTTTGGCACAATATTGCTCGGCTTGCGATAAAGAGTGGATTGGAAACAACCGTTATGACTGGGCGTGGATTTATGAAGTACACATGCTGAACAGAGATTATATGTATCAGTGTATGTATCTTTATCTGGCCACCGGAAAACAACAATATGCTGATTATATCCGTACCATGTTATTGGATTATGCAGGTAAGTATGCCGGTTGGTTCGAGCATAACTCAGGTAGGAAAGCCACTGCTCAACATAGTGGGAAAGCATTTGCTCAGAGTCTGGATGAGGCCAACTGGGCTACTAAAGTGGCAATGGCCTATATGGCTGTTAAACCAGTTTTATCAAAAGAGGAAGTTCAAGCGATAGAAGAAGGATATCTGCAACCTGCCGCTACTTTATTGTTGCATCGTCCGGCCGGGGCTAACTGGCAGATGTGGCATAATAGTGGATTGGCTGCTTTAGGCATTGCTTTGGAAAATGACTCTATTGTTGATGTAGCAATCAATAAGGATAAGTATGGCTACCACTACCTGATTGAAAAACATAAAAATAACGATGGCTGGATAAATGAGGGATCTCCCCATTATCATTATTATCCGCTGGAAGCCTTGCTGTTCACTGCTAATGCAGTAAAATGCCGGGGGATAAAACTGTTTGATAAGGATTTGCACGATATGTTTGTGGAACCGGTAAAGGGGACATATCCAGATTTATCTTTCCCTGCACATAGCGATGGATGGTATGGGGCTAATCTTCTGTCTCAATCAGCCTTGTATGAGGTAGCAAATGCTCGGTATAACGATCCTTTCCTGAAACGTGTATTGGAACTGACTTATGCTCAGAAAAAGAGACTGGATCCCGAAGCTTTGCTAAGTAACCAGTTGATAAAAGCATCCGGAGAGAGTCTGTTACAACAGAGTTATTCGTTTAATACTTCCGGTTTCTGCTTGTTACGTAGTGATGCACGTACTGTTGTATTGAAATTTGGTGGAGAAGGTATCGGACACGGTCATCCGGATAAACTTTCCATTACGATTCATGATGGTAAGAATGAGCTGGTATCAGACTTCGGAACTTCCGGTTATGGAGTTCCGGATTATTTGAAATGGTATAAGCGTACTCTTTCGCACAATACGGTGACTGTGGATGCTAAGGATCAGAAAAGGAGTGTGGGTAAACTTTTGAAGTTCAATCCCCGTTCTGACGGAGGATATGCTGAGGCAGAAACCACTACAGCTTATCCCGGAGTCAGGATGAAACGAAGCCTGGACTTAAAAGGTACACATTTGCAAGATGTATATACTTGTACATCCGATTCTTCTCATTTATACGAATATGTCATCCTGTTCAATGAAAAACCGATTATGGATGGACAACCTACAGCAACTACATTGACAGGCAGCGAAGTACACGAACGGATTCATAATACTTTCTCCTATCCTTATAAATCTGGTTTTACTTGCCGTACTTCTTCTGCTTCCGTACAATTCGGCATTCCTGAGGGAGAAGTGGTGGAAGTGGTATTGGGCGAGGCTTCGGGAATACCGGCCAATCCAACCGTTAAAGATGGACCGGGTGCGGGAGATGTAGCAGTAAAGCCTTGTTATCCACTGATTATCCGTATGAAAGGGAAGGCTATGAAGGTTGAAGCTAATTGGAATCTTACACGTATCAAGTAACGACTGATTGTTAACATATAAATATTTGCTTTTATAACAAAAACATAAACATATAATTTTATGAAGAATAAACTCTGCATGCTGTTGTTGGCCTCAGGAATCGGATTGTTTTCCTGTGCAGAAAAGAACCTCCCAAAGGAGTATACCGATAGCGTGAATGTATTTATAGGGACTGGTGGACATGGGCACACTTTCCCTGGTGCAACTTTACCTCATGGAATGGTACAGTTGAGTCCGGATACCCGTCTCTTGGGCTGGGATGCTTGTTCCGGCTATTATTACGACGATACTTCCATCATGGGCTTCTCTCATACTCATCTTAGTGGAACGGGTATTGGAGATTATGGCGATATACTCTTTATGCCCGTAGTCGGCGAGAAACCTTTGATTGCCGGAACGGCAGAAAACCCGGATGAAGGTTATCGTTCTCGTTTCTCTCATGAACAAGAGAGTGCCCGGCCGGGCTATTATCAAGTACTGTTGCAGGATGATTCTATCAATGTGGAACTGACCGCTACTTTGCGTGCAGGCCTGCATCGGTATACTTACCCTAAGGCAAGTGATGCCCGTCTGATTGTGGATATGGAACCTACCATTCATGGTCATCAGCATCCTGTTACTCAGATTCGTGTGGTGAATGATTCTACCATAGCCGGAATGAAATATACTGTTGGCTGGGCTAAACGCCACTATGTATATTTCTATGCTGTGTTTTCCAGTCCGTTTGATTATAAATTGTATTCGGGAACTGAGTATCAATCGGATAGTACATCTGTAACAGTCAATACCGCTAAGGCAGTGATTAGTTTTAGAAATCTCCCAGCTGACGGACGTGTATTGGCAAAGGTCGGTATTTCAAGTGTGGATGAAGAGGGTGCCCGATTGAATGTAGAGGCTGAAATCCTCAATTGGGACTTTGAAGGTGTCATGCAACAGGCAAATACTGCCTGGAATGAAGCCCTTGGAAAGATTGATATCGAAACTTCGGACAATGATAGCCGTACTGTATTTTATACTTCACTGTATCACGCATTTATCCAGCCGAGCCTGGCATCCGATGTAGATGGGCGTTACCGTACAATGGGACATGAGATTAAACAGGATGCTTCTTATACAAATTATACAGTGTTCTCTCTTTGGGATACTTTCCGTGCAGCTCATCCTCTCTATACCATCGTTACACCAGAGCAGAATCAGGCTTTCATTCGTTCACTGCTTCGTAAGTATGATGAGGGTGGCATCTTGCCTAAATGGGAACTGGCTTCTAATGAAACCGGTACTATGATCGGTTACCATGCCGTTTCTGTCATAGCCGATGCCATGATGAAAAAACAATGCGATTTTGATGTAAAGAAGGCATTGGAAGCGTGCATACGTTCATCAGTATATGATACTACGGGTGTCACGCCGATGATGGATCGCCAGATTCTGAATGGGAAACTGATGCCTGTATCCATTAAATATAAGAATGAACTGGGATATATTCCTTGCGATAAGGTAGGTGGTTCTGTTTCACAAGGATTGGAATTTGCCTATAATGACTGGCTGATAGCCCAGATGATGAAGGAGCATAACCGTAAAGACCTTTATGATAAATATATGGAGCTTTCCAGGAACTATCGGAATTATTTTGATCCGGAAACTAAACTGATGCGGGGACGTCTGAGTGATGGCAGTTGGATTACTCCTTTTGATCCGGCATCCGTGCAACGTCCCAGTAATTACGTAGAGGGAAATGCATGGCAATGGGCATGGTTTGTTCCGCAGGACGTAGAAGGACTGATGGAACTGGTTGGGGGACAGAAATCTTTCGAAGCCCATCTGGACACGCTGTTTACTACAAGTTCCGAACTGACGGGTGATCCGAATGCCGCTGCCGATGTTACCGGGATGATTGGGCAGTATGCACATGGCAATGAACCAAGCCATCATATTCCATACCTTTATAATTATGCCGGTGCACCTCGCAAGACACAGGCTTTAGTAGACCATATTCTTCGTACACTCTATCATAACGATCCTAACGGGCTTTCCGGAAACGAGGATGTTGGACAAATGTCTGCTTGGTATGTATTGAGTGCTATGGGATTCTATTCGTTCTGTCCGGGCCGTCCGGTCTATGAAATTGGCCGTCCGATATTCGATAAAGTGACTATTCATTTGAGTGATGGAAAAGATTTTGTAATCCAAGCGAAGAATAATAGCGAAGAAAATAAGTATATTCGCTCCATGAAGTTGAATGGTGAGGAATTGGCGGAACCAAGATTCTCTCATTTCGACTTGATGAAGGGTGGAGAATTAATATTGGAAATGGAAAACTAAAAAGATGCTATGAAAAGAAGAATTGCTTTATGTATTGCTGTATCGCTTTGTGCGGGTGTGTATGCGGGTAATAATCCCGGTATATATAAGAAAGGCTGGATTGATTTTAACAAGAACGGCGTGAAGGATATTTACGAAGATCCTTCGGCACCGATAGAGGCAAGGGTAAAAGACCTGCTGTCGCAGATGACTCTGGAGGAGAAGACTTGCCAGATGGCTACTTTGTACGGGTCCGGCCGTGTACTGAAAGATTCGCTTCCTACCGAGAAGTGGAAAGATGAAATCTGGAAGGACGGTATAGCCAATATCGATGAACAGGCCAATGGTTTGGGACGTTTCGGTTCTTCTTTATCATACCCTTATGTGAATAGTGTAGAAAACCGGCAGACTATTCAGCGATGGTTTGTGGAACAGACCCGCTTGGGAATACCCGTTGATTTCACCAATGAAGGAATTCGCGGACTTTGCCATGACCGGGCCACCATGTTCCCTGCCCAATGCGGACAGGGGGCTACCTGGAATAAGGAACTGATCAGTGAAATAGCTCAGGTCACCGCTGAAGAGGCTAAAGCGTTAGGTTATACTAATATTTATTCTCCTATTCTGGATATTGCACAAGATCCGCGTTGGGGACGTGTAGTAGAGTGCTACGGAGAAGATCCTTTTCTGGTGGGAGAGCTTGGAAAACGGATGATTAAAGGACTCCAGCAAGAAGGACTGGTTGCCACTCCCAAACACTTTGCAGTATATAGTATACCTGTCGGTGGGCGTGATGCCGGTACCCGTACCGATCCGCACGTAGCACCGCGTGAGATGCGGACTCTTTATATCGAACCTTTCCGCAAGGCTTTCTGCGAAGCCGGAGCATTGGGAGTCATGAGTTCGTATAATGACTATGATGGTGAACCGATTACCGGAAGCTATCATTTCCTTACTGAAATACTTCGCCATGAATGGGGATTCAAAGGATATGTAGTGTCTGACAGTGAAGCGGTAGAATTTCTTTATTCCAAGCATCAGGTGGCTGCCGATGCTGTAGATGGAGCTGCCCAGGTAGTAAATGCGGGACTGAATGTGCGTACTAACTTTACTTTGCCCGAGAACTTCATTCGTCCGCTTCGGCAGGCTATTAGTGAAGGAAAGGTTTCCATGCAGACGATTGATAGCCGTGTAGCAGATGTGTTGCGGGTGAAGTTTGGAATGGGGTTGTTTGATAATCCTTATAAGGGAGATGCAAAACATCCTGAAAAGGTGGTGCATAGCAAGGAACATCAGGCAGTATCTATGAGAGCTGCTTTGGAATCTATCGTTTTATTGAAGAATGAGAATAATATCCTGCCACTCTCCAAAGATTTGAAGAAAGTAGCAGTGATTGGTCCTAATGCGAATGAAGTGCAGAACCTGATTTGTCGTTATGGTCCGGCTAATGCTCCGATAAAGACGGTATATCAAGGAATAAAAGAGTATTTGCCTGATGCAGAGGTTCGCTATGCAAAGGGAACGGACATTATTGATAAATATTTTCCGGAGAGTGAACTTTATGAGGTACCATTGGATCAGGAAGAACAGGCTATGATGGATGAGGCTGTAGCCTTGGCTAAGGAATCGGACGTAGCCATCATGGTGCTGGGAGGAAATGAGAAAACGGTACGTGAGGAATATTCCCGTACCAATCTGGATTTGTGCGGACGACAGGAAAAACTGTTGCAAGCTGTATACGCAACGGGCAAACCTGTGATCTTGCTGCTGGTAGATGGACGTGCCGCCACCATCAACTGGGCTGAGCGTTATATTCCGGGTATTGTACATGCTTGGTTCCCGGGAGAATTTATGGGGGATGCCGTGGCACAGGTACTTTTCGGTGATTACAATCCGGGTGGTAAACTGGCGGTAACCTTTCCCCGTTCGGTAGGGCAGATACCTTTTGCTTTTCCTTTTAAACCGGGTTCCGATTCAAAAGGTTTTGTACGTGTTACCGGTACGCTTTATCCCTTCGGATATGGTTTGAGTTATACTACTTTTGCTTATAGTGATTTAAAGATAGAGAATCCGGTCATTGGTGTACAAGGCAGTGTGAAGCTGAGTTGTAAAGTGAAGAATACAGGAAAAGTTGCGGGAGATGAAGTCGTTCAGCTTTATCTGCATGATGAGAAGAGTTCTGTGACTACATATGTAAAAGTATTGCGTGGCTTCGAACGTATCCATCTGGAACCGGGCGAAGAAAAAGCGATTGACTTCGTACTTACCCCGCAAGAGATGGGATTATGGAATAAGGATAATCATTTCGTAGTAGAACCGGGTACATTTGCTGTAATGGTAGGAAGTTCTTCACAAGATATCAGGTTGCAAGGGAAGTTTGAAGTGAAATAATCGCTATCTTTGCTATGCGATATGAACCATAGTATTTAATCACAATGAAATGGCAACTTTGTAAATAGCTTCGTTTGGTATGGTAGGGCAATAGTTAAGTCTGTTGCCCTATTGGGTTGTGACCGTTTCCGTCACAAGATATTGAAATACTAAACATACAAAAAGAAGTAATTACAATGAATACGAAAACATATCCGCGTACCAACGATTACCAGACTATCTATCTGAATACCATTATCAACAATCCGAATATCATAGTTGGTGACTATACCATATACAATGACTTTGTAAATGATCCGACTCAATTTGAGAAGAATAATGTACTCTATCATTATCCTATCAACCAAGACCGCCTGATAATCGGCAAATTCTGTTCTATTGCCTGTGGGGCAAAGTTTCTTTTTAACAGTGCCAACCATACATTGAAATCCTTGTCCAACTACACATTCCCCTTGTTCTTTGAAGAATGGGGATTGGATAAGAAAAATGTAGCCTCAGCATGGGATAATAAAGGTGATATCATTATAGGCAATGACGTCTGGATAGGTTATGAAGCCGTTATTATGGCAGGAGTGCATATAGGAGATGGAGCTGTCATCGCAGCCCGGGCAGTGGTAACTAAAGATGTTCCTCCCTACACCATAGTAGGAGGGACACCTGCCAGGAAAATACGGATGCGATTTGAAGAAGAGACAATCGCCAAGCTGCAACAGACACAATGGTGGAACTGGCCTGTTGAGAAGATACGTCAGTCCTTACCCTATATCATGGATGGAACGGTTGACCGACTTCCTTAATTCCTCTCTCTGTATCAGAATCATATCTCCATCTTTCACTTTATGTTTCTGGGGCGGTTTGTTGCCTGAAATCGTAATTATACCGTCTTCGAACATACGTTTCACCTGATTGGCAGAGAGTGAGAAGCATCTTCTGATTAATGATGATAATTTGAGATCAAACTCAAACTCGCACTTGATGTGGATTTTGATAACCTCATTGGATAGATTCAGCAGATCTTCCAATGAGGTATCAGGAACGACTTCATATTCTACGCTACCATAATCCAGTCTCAGGTTATTCTTTCTCTCCATTTCAGTAGAAAAAGCATACTTCCAGGCCGCATCTTTATCATTCATTGAAAAACTATGGAATAATGTCTTATCAATCAAATCCGGTTTACTGCGTGATAACAAAGTGAGGTTATAGGTGTTGTCGCACTTCACACATCTGTAAATCAACCATACATCTATGTTCTTCTTTTGAGCATTCATCCTGAACTTATCGCTACAATAAAATCGGTCACTATCGCAGTGACTGCATTTCTTAATTAATAAAGGGGTATTCTTCACCTTTACTTCCCATGTAATTGTTGTCTCCATAAATAAGCTATTGTCTTTCTTTGCGGGTTAAGTAATTTTCCGGCAAAGTTGGATATTAGCCATTTGCATAATTCACAAGATGTCACAAGACGCTATGAAATATTCTTTGTTTATCTGTCAAGTTCATCCATCATTTGGGTTATTTTCTCTTTCAGTTTATCCAGAAATTGTGTCCTGCTTTTCTTCCTGTTCCTGATTTCAAGAAATATCCGGTAGAAATCACCAATCTCAATATCAAAAAGAGTTTCGCAACAGAAAGCGATGTCTTTCAGGTTCGTGTTACCATTATTAAAGCATTTTCCGGCATATAGCGCATAAATGAATTCTACCAATGACACCTTACTTTCCGTCCATTGCAATAGTTTGCTTTCTATGATGGAAGTGAATTTAAGGTGTAGTTTTTCCGATAACGCATCAATCTCTGTGGAGAGATAATGAGTGAGTAGCTTATTTGCTAAGATCTCTGCTACGCTGGAATCATGCAAAGTGGAAAAAGAAGTATCTCTATCCAACGAGTGGCAGTGAACATTTGAAAGGATATCATAATGCTTTCTCATGAAATACAAATGATCTGAGTCTGTTTTACCGGCTTGATAATAGTTATAGAAATTCTTGTCCGAAGAGATGTTCTTCAGACTTTCATATTCCTCCTTCAGGTATTTATATTGAGCTGACGGTGATTTCCCGATCCGATTCTTTTCAATCTGATACAGACGGATATAAAATATCAGTAGACCGGATATTTGTGGTTTCCGGACTTTAAAGAAAAGAATCTCTTCCTCGGGATTGACAAACTGATAGTCCGCAATGGTTGCTTTTAGCCGGACGAGTGAAATCTGTATGAAGCCGACTATTTGCTTTATCTTATCAAGGATATCAATATCTTGTTGCTCAATTCTTTTGATTTCTACTTCTATGTCTTGCTTAATGTTCTTTACGAAATTCTTCATTCGCATTCAGCGCATCCATAACTTTCAGGCGGTTGCAGCGAAACCTGCTAAAAGTCTGAATAGCAAATTACAATTGCCTTGCAGAGACAATGTAGTTAATACTAAAAATGATAAAATGAAAAACCTGTCTGAATAAGAATTATTCAAACGAAAGAAATTAGCCTGTGGTTTGTGAGGCTAATATTAAGCAATAACAAATTTAAGAATTGTGCCCAAAATATTTGCTTTTAGAATTCGGGGCAAATATAGTTCTTTTTCTGTAAATCCCCTAAATCTACAGTCAAAATGTAGATTCAGAGGATATTGAGTATAAAGAGTATTGAATTGAACTATCAGAATATATATTGTATACCGAACTGGTAACCGATATACAATTGTTGCAGTTTTGTAGACTCAGCCTTTTTCCATAAGGAATGGTTCGGGAATATTTTGCTGTTGCTTACATCTTTGGTCATCATATAGTTTATGCCTACCCCTCCGAATAACTCAATATGCTTCCCGATTCTGAAGGACGGTATGAGCGAATATCCAGTATTCAAGACAGGTTCATCCGAATCGTTTCCGATGGTTGAGGCTTTAAGTTCATTGTTAATCCTGAACCAGGAAGTAACAGGAATATGAGCACCGAATCCGCCTTCAGCCACCAATGAGCTATTCTCTGTTTTATGGTTATATCCAACACCTATAATGCCATAAGTGTAGCTGCCGCCCGAACGGAATGTGGCTACCGTACTTCCCAATGCATCATAAGTGACAGCAACCCCCATCTCACCATTTTTAATGATGTTGATTAATCCGATGGGACAGTCACTCTTATCCGCTATATTAACCAGTCCGGCAAATTGTATGCCATTGACCTCTTTTGCAATGTTGACTAATCCGGCAATCTGCAAACCGTTTACTTCTTTTGCAATATTTACTAATCCGGCAAATTGGAACCCGGTCATTTCAGAAGCTGTATTTGCCAGTCCTGCCATCTGGAAACCACTGAACTTATTCTTATTTATATTAGCCAATCCCGCAGACTGTACTCCCTGTCCGTCATTTCCTACATAGTTTGAAAGCCCTGCCATCTGAAAACCTTTGGCATCATTCAGAATAATGTTTGAGATTCCTCCCCAGGTGAATGCCTCCTCATTTCTGGAAACACCTACAAGTAAGTTGAGTGAAACAGTATTCGTATACTGATACGAATAGGCTCCATTGGTACTCAGGGGTGGGACAAAACTCAATTGAAATACGGTTTTCTTGTCTTCATTGGATTGAGCAAACAATGCGCTATAAACTAATACACATAGTATTAAAACTAAAATCTTCTTCATCATTTGTTTTTTCTTTGTTACTAATCTTTATATTTCTATCATCTTGATTTCGGTGACAAAGGTAAGTCTAAATCATTCTTCCCTAAAGAGTTTGTAGACGAACCATGCTGTTTCTTATGACGAAATGATGAATATGAGTGATTATTTCCATAATTTCTTTGATGTGATAAACCAATCCTCAACATGCGATAAACTAACTCTCAGAATGCAAGAATCTATTTTCGGAAATGCATAAAACTATTCATACTATAGCTGTTGTTGAATCTTACAACAACTGTGTTATTATATTACAATAGATATTGTTTTATCTTACAACAGTTGTTGTAAGAATAAAAATGTGTATTTTGAGAATTAGTTTCTTGCATTGTGATGATTAGTTCTTTGCATTGCGGTATATTAGTTACTTAACTTAAGTTCCACAAGCGCAATGAGCCTAATCATTCTTTCTTGAAAAGCTGGTAGACGAACCGCGCTGTTTCTGTTTATTCCAACTCTGTTGCACAGATATCAATTGTCCGCAGTGCGTCCGAGACTGTAGCCGGGGTTATCCCCTGACATTCTATTCTCAGTATCTTTTCCCAATCTTCAAAGTCTACATTCCATATATGAATCTGCGGGAAATGGATGAACAATTTCTCTATTCTCTTTATCTCCTGCTCCTTTTTTATAGAAGTCCGGAAAATTAAAATATTGTCTGTCATTGCGATAATTTATTTTATACCACTTTATATTATTTAGTCTGTTTTAGTCTTTCTGGAAGCACTTCGTTTGATGCAAAGATAAGCTGAATAATCTTCTCGTAAAAAGTTTGTAGACCAACCTGCAGATTCCTTATGACGAAATTAAGAATATGAGTGACCAACTTAAAAAGAGAGAAATTTAAAGAAGCTTTATCGGTATACAAATATCAACGATATGCTTATTTTCAGGGTGAGTCCGGTAGCTATTGTGATACAGTTCGTACGTACATCCTCAGAAATAGGGTGTAGAGGCTCTTGTTGTTGGCACCGAAACTTGCTATTCGCGTTCTATTTTTGCAACCTGAAAGCCGATTGGGGATAAAATTGTATCTTTGTTATTCATTTTAACCACGACATTTCAGATGGATGGTAATTATCATATATATACCGATCTCTCTGCCCTTCCAGCAGATGAGCATGAAGCGTATTTGGCGGAAGGGTTTAGTGGGGTTTGTACGGGTGGGACGGCTGTAATAAAGGTTTTTTCAGTCAGTCGGCAGGTATCTAAAAACGACCTGGTGACAATTTTGCCACTGCAGTCGGTATCGGTCCGTGAGGTAAGTCCCGATTTCTCCATGACTTTTTTCAAAATCGACAAAACAATGTTTTTGGACACCATGAGCAGTTTGGGGAAGATCACACCTGATTTTTTCTTTTATATGCGTAAGAATTTCCAAATCCGGTTGAATCGGAGTGAAGTTCTGAGGTTTCTTGGTTTCTGCCGTGTGATTGATTTTCGGAACAGTTCTGATGATCCTGCTTTCCGAAGGGAGACTATTTTGCATTTGTTACGTATCTATTATTGGGATTTCTATGTTCATTTCCAGAAAACGGTAAACCGAGGGGCAGATCTCGTTCCATTGAATTCTAATAAGGAAAGTATTGCTTTCCGGTTTGCAATGTTGGTCTATGAACACTATAAGAATCACAAAGAAATGGCGTTTTATGCAGATAAACTGTGCATTACGCCTCAATATCTGACCCGGACCATTCAGGAGGTAAATGGTCAGTCGGCCCGCGAGCTGCTTGCAGATCATGTTGTGCTTGAGGTAAAGGCACTGCTTCGAGATGCAAATCTTGAGATAAAAGACATTGTACGGCAGACGGGGTTTTCAAACCAATCGTCGTTGAGTCGCTTTTTTCGCCGATATACGGGGATGTCTCCGACAGAATATCGGCGTACAATTCACATTATTCGATAACAACAAAACCAGATAAATGGAACGGCCGGAAACACTAACTTGCAATGAAGGCGGTGCAGCATTTGCAAAAGAGATGCTGGAATTGCTACATGAACAGATATTTTTGACAGAGAGCGTGTTCGCCCGTCTGCCGATGGGGGTGGAAATTTATGATACGACAGGTGTCCTGCGTTGTTTAAACGAGAGGGCACGGCTTATGTACGGTGTCGAATTCGATGCGGTGATAAACAAAGTCAATCTGTTTGACAGCCCTTATGTGGATGAGAAACTTTTAGCGAGAATTCAGTCCGGGGAGGATATAGTGCTTGAATTTGAGTATGATTTTGACCGGGTAAATCAGGAGTATTTCCGTACTTGCAACAAAAATACCATTATCTACGAGGTCAAGATTGTATCGATAACCAATAAGAAAGGGATTATTGTAGGCCATATGCTGCTTACCAACGATGTGACTTCTACCAAAGAGGCGGAGTATCGTACGGAGGAAAGTAAGAAAAATCTGGAGATGGCGATGGAGGCTGCGAATATGTTTTCGTGGGTATACGACGTGCGCAAAATGGAGTTCGGGGTATTACATGGAAATCCTGTTTTCGAGAGTGGTATGTCCTTGGAGCAATTATTACCGATGCTTCATCCGCAGGACTGCACTCCCTTAAAGGAACTCTTCTCCAAATTGATAAATGGAGAAATCGGGCAAGGACAGCTTACAGTACGTATTTTCAATGAACAGGAAGGAGAATATCGGTATTACGAGAGCCGTATGCGGCTTTCAACCGAACATCTGGGTAAATTGCAAATCGTTGGAACCCAGTTGGATGTAACCGAAAAGATACGAATGTCGAAAAAAACGCAGGATCTTTTGGCTAAACGTGAACTGGCCATGAAAGTCAATGATATAGTTCACTGGGATTTCAATGTGCAAATGCAAAAATTCGAATCTTACAACGACCCGGTTAATGATTATGCTTCTGACAAGTTGGTATCTTTGGAGGAGTACTTGAATGTGATTCATCCTGAAGACAGATCTTTGGCCAATGATGCCTTGCAGTCTATGCTGTTGGGGCAGAATATGAACATCAATTTTACCTGCCGCATTCAGACCAAGTATGATGATACATGGCAGTACTGCAATATTACGGGAGTTCCTTTTGAATTTGGAGAGGCCGGAGAAGTCATCCGCTTTACCGGATTTAGACAGAATATTTCTAAGCTTCATCAATTGAATGAGGAGCTTAAGGAACGGAATTACAAAATGGAACTGACGTTCAAGACCGTCGGTATGTCTTATTGGGATTACGATGTGGAGACCCGCCAATACCGGTCGTTCAATGATCCGGTAAACGATTTCAATCCCGAAAAAGCAATTATGCCCGAGGATTATCTGAATGCTGCTCATCCTGAGGATACGGAACGTGTTCGTGAAAATATGGTCGGCATGTCTATTGGGCAGTATAAGGAGTTCTCGCTTCAGTATCGCTCCCGTACCAAATGGGATCAGGATTGGCAAACACTTATTGTTACCGGTCTCCCGTCCGAACGTGATAAGAAGGGAAACGTCATTCGCTATACCGGCATTGCTTTCAACAATACGAAGTGGGAAAGAATGGCTCAGGAGTTGAAGGAAATGAAGAACAAGGCTGAACTTTCCGATCGGCTGAAATCGGCATTTCTGGCTAATATGAGTCATGAGATACGTACGCCGCTGAATGCTATCGTCGGATTTTCCGAATTGCTGGTTGATTGTGACGACCCGGATGAAAAGGCGGAGTACTGGCATATCATCGAGTCCAACAATGACTTGTTGCTGCGACTAATCAATGACATTCTGGATCTTTCGAAGATTGAGTCGGGAATTATTGATCGGAAACGGGAACGGTTTAACTTGACGCAACTGTGCAATGAACTCTATGTGATGATGCGGTCGAAGATTCAGAACGCTGACGTGGAATTGCTTCAAGATAGTCCTTGTCCGGAATGCTGGATTTTTCTCGACAGTAACCGGCTTAAGCAGGTATGGATGAACTTCCTGACCAATGCGATAAAATATACCAGGTCGGGATATATCAGAATGGGATACTCCGTTGAAAAAGGAGGTATTCGGATTTATGTGGAGGATACAGGGGCAGGTATCCCAAAAGAATTGCAGGACCGGGTTTTCGGTCGTTTCCAGAAGCTGAATGAATTTGTTCAAGGTACAGGACTTGGATTGGCAATCTCCCGGGCAATTGTTGAAGCTGCGGATGGAGAGATCGGATTCACTTCTGAGCAGGGGATTGGATCGACTTTTTGGGCATGGGTTCCGTGTGAAATCTTCCAATATGGAGATGTCTGTTGTTCGGAAACATCTCTTCCGAACTGTCGTCCCGTATCTGGCGAAAGTGGTGACAGGAAGTTCAAAATACTGGTGGCCGAAGATAGCGATAGCAATTTTTTGTTAGTGCGGAATATCCTTAAAGATTATGACTTGTTACGGGTGACTAATGGTGTGGAAGCTGTTGAGGAGATTCGTAATGGGAGGTTTGATTTCGTGCTTATGGATTTGAAAATGCCTGTCATGGACGGTCTGGAAGCGACTCGGAAAATTCGGGAGTTCAATAGTGACATCCCGATTGTAGCACTTACAGCCAATGCTTTCGATACCGACCGTGTCAGCGCTATGGATGCCGGATGTAATGCTTTCTTGCCCAAACCGGTAAAGCGGAAGCAGTTGCTTGAACTTTTCTTGGAGAAATAGAACTTTCTATAAGATTAAAGATAGATTGATGTAAACGGTTCATAACTATATACGATTGGCTTTCCTTTAATAAAACCTTTATGGTAATCATATATGAAATTTAACTTGATATTGGGGATGTCTGCCCGGATGTGGCAGGGGTATTTATTGTTTTTCGTTTTATTCTCCACCCTGACACTTCAGGCACAGAATAATTCTGCAGTGGGTGTCGGTGGTAATTGTCTGCTCATTATTAATACTTATACTTCGGATGCTCCTTGGAGCAATGGTTTCATTGAGCCCGTGCAGAAATGGATGAACGAAGCGGATCTTCCGGTTTTGATTGAGCATCTCAATATGCTGATGGTTGGAAATGCCGATGATTTCACTATGGTTGAAGAATCAATTTTCCGGAAACATGCCAATCATACCCCTAAGGCCGTACTTCTGCTGGGTAATCCGTCACTGCTCTTGAAAGAGGCTATCCGTGCCCATTGGGGGGATATTCCGTTGATTTTGTGTGCGGAGGACGATTTTTACGGACCTCCCCAAGCTTATATCGAAAAAAAATCAATCGCCTGTGAACAGCGTGTTCCACTCTCGACTCTCTCCGACGAATATAACCTGACCGTGTTGCATGCAAAGATGTTTCTGAAGGATAATGTAGATTTACTGCGGCACCTGCTGCCTCGGTTGAAGGAAGTGATATTAATAGGGGATGACCGTTATGTCAACCAGCAGCTTGATTGTGACATGAAACATCTTATGGCAGACGAATATCCAAACCTTGAATATTGTTTTTACTCGGCGGAGAGTATGACATTGGACAGTCTGTTATTTCGATTGAATGATATTGATATCCGTACCACTGGAGTGCTTTTTTCCTCTTGGTTCAGTAAATTCGAAATTGCAGGTCAGCCTGTACTTAATGCTAACTCTTATCGGGTAATCGCTAATATGAATGTTCCGATTTTCGCCCTTAAAGGTTCGGTAATGAACAATAGTGGAATGCTTGGAGGATGTATTTATGATGAAGAAGAGTTTCTGGCGCATCTTAAAGAGACCCTTTTATCAGTCGTTTCCGGAACTCCTGCGCGGGAGATTCCTTTTTTCATTCCTTCCGGGTCAATTCCTACATTTAACTATCTTGCATTGCTTCAAAAAAACTTTTCCTCAAAGCAATGTCCGGCCAACAGTGTGTTTTTCGGACGCCCTGAGAATTTTTTTCAAAAATATAAATATGTATTCGGAGGAATATTCTTTGTTATTTTGTCTTTTGTTCTTTTTCTGTCTCACCGTATCCGCATATTAGCAAAATTGAATGAAGTGCAACAAAGGCAGGTGGAAACAAGCCGGGAACTGAGTACCTTGTTTGAAAACATGCCGGTGGCATATATGAAGGCGAAACTTCTTTATAACGAAACAGGTGGAATAGCGGATATGGAAATCCAGCGTATGAACGGGCGTTTTATGATGAATTTTGCTGCGGATGAAGTAGCTGGAGGCTATAAGGGAAGTGAACTTTTAGGTTCTGATTTTGTCATGACACTGCATTTTGCAGAGTTAGCGCATATAGAAAACAAAACCATTACGTATACTCAATATTTTGCAAAGCCGAATATCTATCTTAATATTGTAGTGGCTCCTGCCGCCCAAAAGGATTACATTGATATCTTCTGTGTTGACGATACGGAACTTTATCGTACGCAGCAAAAGTTCTATGATACCAATTGTAAGTTGGCGATGGCACTTGATGTAGCCAATATCATACCATGGAACTGGGATTTGCAGAAACATAGGATACTTTGCGATGTAAACAGCTCTATTGAGTTGGGCTATACAGGAGTGAATGTCGATGCGGAGAAGTTCTCGGTTCCAGATACAGAGTATTTTTCTAAAATTTTTAAAGAAGATAAAGAGCGGGTAGAACACGCCTATCGTGATTTGATCGAAGGTCGAATAGGTAAAGTGCGTGAAGAATATAGAGTCATATCCCGTGACAGGAATGGGTACAAAATGGATTGGGTGGAAGCGCAAGCTACTGTGGAAAAACGTGGAGCTGATGGCATCCCTCTCACTCTGGTAGGGTCATTGCTTGTTATTACTCAGCGTAAGAAGATGGAAGAGGAACTAATCAAAGCACGTGACGAAGCGCAGGAATCGAACCGTCTGAAATCTGCATTCCTTGCAAATATGAGCCACGAGATACGTACTCCTCTGAATGCTATTGTCGGATTTTCCAGTTTGCTCAATTCAACAGCGGAGAGTTGCGAACGAGAGGAATATATTAAGATTATCGAAAACAATAACGAACTGCTCCTGCAACTTATCGGTGATATCCTTGATTTGTCTAAAATAGAGGCTGGTACACTTGAATTTGTAAAGGTACCAGTTGATGTGAATGCATTGGTGAAAGAGATTGTCAAAGCCATGCAAGTAAAGGTTGATATAAAAGGACTTATACTCCGCTTTACTCAATGCTTGCCCGAGTGCATTATTCTGACTGATCGCAACCGTTTGCATCAGCTACTGGTTAATTTATTGACTAATGCCATTAAGTTTACGGACTCAGGGAGTATTGTAGTAGGATATTCTTTGCAAGAGAACGGAATGCTGCGTTTTTTCGTTACCGATACCGGATGCGGCATTCCTTCGGAGAAAAAGGGTGATATTTTTACACGCTTTGTAAAGTTGAACAGTTTTGTCCAAGGGACAGGATTGGGCTTGTCGATTTGTAAAACTATCATAGATAAGTTGGGTGGAGAGATTGGTGTGGATTCAGAATTGGGTAAGGGTTCGACATTCTGGTTTATGATACCTGCCATTCCTGCTGAAAGGACCGAAAAAACAATTCAGGAGTATACACTTAAGGCTATTGCAAAAGATGATGTCACCATCTTGATTGTTGAAGATAATGTGAGTAATTTCAAACTTTTCGAAACCATCCTTCAGACAGATTACCGTATTCTTCATGCTTGGAACGGTGTAGAGGCGGTCGGGCTGTTCAGACAGCATAATCCACATATTGTGCTGATGGATATTAGTATGCCCGAAATGGATGGATATCAAGCTACCACTGAAATACGTAAACTCTCTTCTGAGGTACCTATTCTCGCTGTAACGGCTTACGCTTATGCCACAGACGAAGAGCAGATTCTCAGCCGGGGATTTAATGGCTATGCTTCTAAACCGGTTAACCCGAGTGTATTACGGTCAAAAATTGTCGACTTACTCAGTACGAGACTGATGCTGCTGTAAGTATGGTTCTTCTTCAGGAGGATGCCGGTAAGTTTGAGATGACTGAAACCTAACCTTTTTTAGTGTGCTTTAATGGTAATCGTGGGAACAGCTTCCTGAACCGTACCAATTGTGTCGTAATATTGCTTCCGGCTACAATAAACGTCACAGCCAGGATAATCAGTACAATTCCGCAGCACAATCTGGGTGTCAGGCTTTCCCCGAAGATCATGACTCCGAAGAATACAGCCGTTACAGGTTCCAAGGCTCCGAGGATGGCTGTAGGGGTTGAACCTATATATTGCACGGCTTGCGTAGTACAGAGGAAGGATATGGCTGTAGGGAAGATAGCCAATGCAATCAGATTCCCCCATAAATACCATTTATCGACAACATGCAGGCTTTGCCCGAAATCTACACGGACCAAAAAGAGCGACAGGCCGAAAAGCAATACATAAAAAGTAACTTTCAGTGTTGCTACATCTTTTAATATCGGTCGGTTTACCCCTACGATATAGATAGCGTAAGAGAGGGCCGATGCCATGACTAATCCGACGCCAACCAGACTAAGCGTTGTACCGTCTCCTCCTTTATATAGTAATCCAATACCACTTAAAGCCAGAAAGATACATAAGACTGTTTGTAATGTGACTTTCTCCTTGAAGGCGACAGCCATAATCAGTGCCACCAAAATCGGATAGACAAACAGTATCGTTGAGGCAATACCGGCTTCCATATAGTTATAGCTTTGAAACAGGGTAAGAGAAGAAATGGCAACCAACCATCCCAGTATGACTAACGGTACTATTTCTTTCCGTTTCAGACTGAAACTTCTGCCTCTCGCTTTGAGCATAATCCCCAGGATGGGAATGGCAAACAGATATCTGAAGAAAAGAACAGAGTCCGGATTCATACCTTCCTTATATAGCGGAAGGGTAAAGAGGGGATTCATGCCATAAGTGGCGGCAGCAACAGCTCCTAATATATATCCTTTGACCTTTGTATTCATAAACACTAAATAATTTCTTAGTTCTGGTTTTCTTTGGGGCTGCAAAGGTAAATTTTTCCTTTATATATTACCATTGCAAACTCCTGAATTTTTTGCTTTTTCTTGCCTTGTCTGACTTCAATTTTTGTATTCTCAAAATATTATTTACCTTTGCGCCATGACAAAGACATTCAAATCGGATTTGGTTTAATAAACAATCTGTGTTTCTGATACAGATTGTCCCTTCGTTTACTCTCGGATAACTCCTTTCGAGAGTAGTTTTCTATTATTATAATTCAAGTTTAATCTGCGTACAATGATGAAGGCATTGTTATGCTTTCCGTGTATGCAAAATACATTAAGAAAATGAGTAACGAAAATAAAACAATTCACGATTTCGAACTTAAATTAATCTGTGACTTCTTCTCCAATATGGAACGCCAAGGACCTGGAAGTCCTGACGTAACACTGAAAGCGCTGAGCTTTATAGATGGCCTCACTGACAAATCCCTTATCGCCGACATCGGTTGTGGAACAGGAGGACAGACAATGGTATTGGCCGGACATATTCCCGGGCAGATCACCGGACTTGACCTTTTTCCCGACTTTATTGATATCTTCAATCGCAATGCAAAGCAATCAGGTTTGCAGGACAGAGTGAAAGGCATTGTCGGTTCTATGGACAACCTTCCTTTTCAGCATGAGGAATTAGACCTGATCTGGTCGGAAGGAGCCATTTATAATATTGGTTTTGAACGGGGGCTGAATGAGTGGCGTAGATATTTGAAACCGGGAGGATATATTGCTGTTTCTGAAAGTTCGTGGTTTACTGACGAACGTCCTGCGGAAATCAATGACTTCTGGGTGAATGCGTATCCTGAAATAGATACGATTCCCAATCAGGTAGCCAAGATACACAAAGCAGGTTATCTTCCCGTCGCCACATTTATTCTGCCGGAAAATAGCTGGACAGAACATTACTTTGCTGCAAAGATTGAAGCTCAGAAAATCTTTCTTCATAAATATGCGGGAAATAAGATCGCCGAAGAATTCAGTTCGCTTCAGTTTGATGAAGAAGAACTATACAGTAAGTATAAAGCATTCTACGGTTATACATTTTTCATTGCAAAAAAGATAGAACAATGATTCATTTGAATAATTACGGTTGGAATGACAAGTTAAGCCAACTAAAGCAAGAGTCAACATACAATGCTCTTACACATGGCCGTATATCCATCGTACACCGCACATGCTACGAGGTCGTTTCAGAAAACGGGCTGTTTCAGTGCGAACTGACGGGGAATATGATGTATGGAAAATCAGACTTTGAACTCCCTTGTACCGGTGATTGGGTGCTTTTTCAACCATTCGACGAACATAAAGGGATTATAGTGGATATGCTGCCTCGTGAACGGACTTTATATCGCAAGAAAAACGGAACGGTTGCCGATAAACAGGCCATCGCCTCGTATGTTGACAAGGCATTTATCGTGCAAAGTCTTGATGATAATTTCAATGTTCGCAGAGCCGAGCGTTTCATGGTTCAAATGCAGGAAGAGAATATTAATCCTGTATTGGTGTTCAATAAGGCTGATTTGGGGTTTGACAAGCAGAAAGTTGAAGAACAGATCAGACATATTGCCCGTCAGATACCGGTGTTTTTTACAAGTATTCATCAACCTCAGATGATTCTCCAATTACGGGAGTCTATATCGGCAGGCGAAACGGTTGTGTTTGTCGGCTCTTCAGGTGTAGGGAAAAGTTCTCTGGTGAATGCGCTTTGCGAGAAATCGGTATTACTAACGTCTGATATCAGCCTGTCCACGGGAAAAGGAAGACATACTTCTACTCGTCGGGAGATGGTATTGATGGACGGTTCAGGTGTATTAATCGATACTCCGGGCGTCCGGGAATTTGGCTTGGCCATTGATGATCCCGATTCTCTTGCAGAGGTATTGGAGATTTCAGATTATGCTGCATCATGTCGTTTCAAGGATTGCAAGCACATCAACGAACCAAGATGTGCCGTTTTAGAAGCGGTAAGCAGTGGCGTATTGGACCGTAAGGTTTATGAAAGTTATCTGAAACTTCGACGGGAAGCGTGGCATTTCTCTACTTCCGAACATGAAAAGCGTAAAAGGGATAAATCTTTTTCAAAACTCGTGGATGAGGTGAAGAAGCGTAAAGCAAATCGCTAATTTCTATATGGGCAGTGCAGTATTCCTTTAGTGGAATAGCTGCACTGTTTTATATGTATACCCAATCAAATCCGGTTAATCTTTCACTCCCATAAACCGGAAAGCTTGTGCCGGTTTAAAGTCTTTCGTTGCATTACCGTGGTAAGTTTCCCCATTGGCTATGGACAATTTAAGTACCGGTGCTCCTTCTGACAGATCCAATTCCTGTAAGTTTACCCAAAAAGTATTCGGTGTCAGGCTTGACTCGAAGAAATAGCGCAAGTTCTTACTATCCGAAACCGTTCTCCATTGTGTCGTGGATATTTCAGGAGATTCGGGAGTCGAGATACCATAAGGAACTGAAGCATTACGGACAACGCTGAATACGCTTGCAATTGCGATTCTCTGATCATCAGTTTTAGGGAGTGCATCTATGTAAAAGCTGGCTCTCGCGAAACGGTCTGAGGGGCGATTGGTTCCGGGCAGGAAACTTAACCCGCCAATTGATTTCCAATATTCGTTCAGTGCTAATTGTTTATTGTAGGTAGGGGAATTTGTCATCACTTTATAGTCCTTACTATGGTAGACGGTCAGTTGTCCACCTATATACTCGAATATTGCACAATCACTTGTTGCATCAGAGATTGATAGGTGCAAAGTAGCCAGGCGAGAGCCGTCGGGCATCTTATCGGATACCACTTGGAAGGTGTTTTCATCAATGAAACTAACAGCCTCATCTACGCTGGCAAAGTTGTCCAGCATATATTGTACCCATGCTGTAATGGCAAGTCCAGGTTTACTTTTATCCCTTACCGGATATTCGGTTTCGGGTAACCACAGTAGATTGGCCACTAACCCCTTTTCATTTATTCCGTCCGTGCTGGCTATTTCAAAAGCAGAAGCCACCACACTACCATACTTGGATGTCCATTGTAATGAGTTTACTCCGGTTTCTCCATTTCTTTCCATTCCTTTCGGAAATACCCAAAGATTGCTATGCATCTCTGTTTTCCAGTCCATTGAACGACCGGTTACTACCATTTTATTGGTTCCTGAATATACTACTCTTGTACACATAATGAAGTATTTATATATTTATGATTTGAATTATCTGTAAGTATCAATCACCGGTTACTATGTCTACCCTTCCGCTCAGATCAAGAAGAGAATCCATATTCGTTGTTATACTTTTATATCCAGACAAGAACATAAGTATATGAAAACGGTTCGGCGGGGATGTTTGATTTATGAATAATAAACACAGAAATAATTTTCAATACATGCTCGTTCGTTAATCGGAAACGCATCAGTGCGATAAGCATTTGCAGAAGTGAAGAAAATCTTTAGCCGCTATTTAAATAAGCTATACGAAACTCCCAGATTGAAGAAAGGAACCATGTTCCGTTTCATTTTCACCAATGGTTCCACTTCTGTCTGGCCTTCTTCGTTTCGTACTTTTATGCTTTTTCTTGTATCGCTGTAAAGTCCGGCCATCATCACCATGGAAGCTCCTGCGCGTGCAACCAGATAAAAGTGTTTGTTAATGATGTATTCGTAAACGATTTCCGGATTTAAAGTAGCTTCGCTGAAATAGCAGATGTCCGGCACATTCTTCAGGTTGGGTTTCATGTAGAAATTATCACTTGTCATGGAAGCTCCGGCGGAAAAACGATGACTGTTCAGTTGGTATCTCATGTAAAATTGGCTTGGCATGGTGATGTCTACGCTTAGATTCGGATTATTGAATCGATGCCAGTAAGAAATGATAGGCATAATCGGGATACTACTGAATAAGGTCATCCCCATGATGCCGGCTGTGAAAGTGGTAGTCTTTGTATGCTTGAAAATCATTACGGCAGACAATAACCCTTGTACTTTGCCAAAACCTTTGTCCCAACCGTCTGCAATTACGGAGGCGGATAGAGCCAGCGGTTTGTTGAATACATTAATATAGTAGGTACCATTCAGTCCTCCGGCAAAGTAGTCATACCCGTCTTGTGAAAATATAGCTGACGTAGCGGAGTGGGTTTTCTCAATCGCATCGAACTGATAGCTTCTGTATTGCACATTGGCATACAACGATACTTTCTTCAATTTCAGTACAGGGATCATGGTAGAAAAACTGATCTTGTGCAGGTCGCGTCTTTTTCCTTTTTCCAGTTCATTTCCATCTTGTGTAAATGTATAATTGTGTGCCCACTTGGTTTCCCAGTTCAGGTTTACCGTACGATACATAGAGAAGTTCTTAGCAAGAAAGTTTCTGAAATCTTGAGCCAGTGAATCGGGGATTTTCTGTGCCTTGACTGTGCAGATGCTGAGACACAACGCTACTGTAATAAATATTTTCTTTTGCATTTCGTTTTTAAATAGATTTGTTGAATTTTTTATATTTTTTCTCTACTCATTTGTTGATTTATAAACTGGCGCAAAAGTACAGGGGATGCTGGCCGGGAGAAAGGTCTTTTGGATGGAATGTTGGACGAAAACACTTACTAGTTTGGCTTATCTGTTTTTATAGCCTACTTTTGTTGTCAAAAACACATATATGAAGAATCTTATATCACTGAACTGGCGTTCCAAGTTGGAAGGGATGGAGAATGTGAATTTCCTGAATGACGACTACTATATTTACAGAAATGAGAAAGTAGAACCACATACGGGGCCTTTCAAAATGGATATGACTATTTGTGGCATTTGCCTGAAAGGAGAGTCTAAAGGGAGGGTGGATATGATACCTTTTGAGATTAAAGCGCCAGCCATATCCATCGTTTTGCCGGGTCAGATAATAGAGCATGAATATTGTTCTGATGATTTTGAAGGGATTTATATACTTATGTCTGAACGATTCAATGAGAGCCTGAACTTACCTGATCGGTTCTCGAATTTCCTTTCGGTGCGTAATAAACCGGTCATACCACTAACAGATAAACAACTGGATGCCATGCTGACTTATTGTAAGATGGTACAAAGTGTAATCAAAGTGACAGATAATCCTAACCGTATGGAAATTATCCGCCATCTCACCATTGCTTTCTTTTATGGATTGGGTTATTACTTTCATAAACTGCCCGATGGTACTAAGGAAACGAGAAGTGAAGTCTTGATGCGGAATTTCCTGAAGCAAGTACAGGCATTCCATAAACAAGAGAGAAAAGTGGAATTCTATGCAGACAGGCTTTGTCTGAGTCCTAAATATCTCTCGCAGACCATTAAAAGTTATAGTGGAAAAACCGCAGGAGAATGGATCGATGAATATGTAGTGCTCGAAGCCAAGGTACTGTTAAGATCGACCAATATGACCATACAGCAAATAGGTGACGAACTTAATTTTCCGTCCCAATCCTTCTTTGGTAAGTATTTCAAAAGACTTACAGGAATGTCACCGAAAGCGTATAGGGAATAAGATTTCCGTTTCCTGTAAAAGCCGCCCCATTACTTTGGGGGCGAGTGGAAATTCTTGTACCTTTGCACTCGTTTTTAGAAAAGAAGAATCACGATGATCAATAAATATGAAGAACGTCTGGGAACCGAGCGTATGTTGCCACTGGTTTTCAAGATGGCGCTTCCGGCAGTAGCTGCACAATTCGTCAATTTGCTTTATAGCATTGTCGACCGTATCTATATCGGACACATACCAGGCATCGGGACGGATGCATTGGCAGGCGTAGGGGTGACAATTTCTCTCGTGGTATTGATATCTTCTTTTTCAGCAATAGTGGGCGGTGGTGGTGCACCGTTGGCTGCCATAGCCCTCGGGCAAGGTGACCGCCAGCGTGCCGGAAAGATATTGGGGAATGGTTTTACCCTGCTGATTCTATTTACTTTAATTACTTCCTTCATTGCCTATACTTTCATGGAGCCTATCCTGCTCTTTACAGGTGCTTCGGAACATACATTGGGTTATGCGGTTGATTACCTTTCCATTTATTTGCTGGGAACTGTTTTTGTAGAGATTTCCACCGGACTGAATTCCTTTATCAATGCGCAGGGGCGTCCTGCCATTGCCATGTACTCTGTCTTAATCGGAGCTTTATTAAATATCATTCTTGATCCTATTTTTATCTTCTGGTTTGATATGGGGGTGAAAGGTGCTGCTTTGGCTACGGTGATTTCTCAGGCTTGCAGTGCCGCATGGGTACTGTCTTTCCTGTTTTCCCGGAAGGCTTCTCTGCCTTTGGAGAGGCGCTATATGAAGTTGAATCGGGGAATTGTTGTTGCGATGTTGGGACTGGGAGTATCTCCGTTCATTATGGCCAGTACAGAGAGTTTGGTGGGCTTTGTGCTGAATAGCAGCTTGAAAGATTTTGGAGATATTTACGTCAGTGCGTTGACGATATTACAGACTTCGATGCAGTTTGCCAGTGTGCCGCTGACGGGGTTTGCGCAAGGCTTTATTCCGATTGTAAGTTACAATTATGGGCATGGTGATAAGCAGCGTGTGAAGGATTGTTTCCGTATTGCACTGATCACGATGTTCTCTTTTAATCTGATTCTGATGCTACTTATGATCCTGTTCCCGTCAACGGTTGCATCAGCTTTTACAAGTGATGAAAAGTTGATAGAAACGGTCCGTTGGACCATGCCTGTCTTTCTGGGTGGTATGACCATTTTCGGCTTGCAACGTGCCTGTCAGAATATGTTTGTTGCATTGGGGCAGGCTAAGATATCCATTTTTATCGCTTTGCTTCGCAAGGCTATTCTGTTGATTCCGTTAGCACTGATACTGCCGCATTATATGGGAGTGACCGGAGTATATGCGGCTGAGGCTATATCCGATGCTACGGCTGCAATTTGCTGTACGCTGTTGTTCTTTTGGCAGTTTCCTAAGATTTTGGGGAAGATGAAGACGAGATAAGTATATTTGTGTGGAAGATAAAATAGTCTTTATATTTTGATGCTATAATTCATTATCTTATAGAGTTAGATTAACTTTATCAACAAGTGTTTTATATTTTCTTTTAATTTTGTGTATAAACAAAAGTTGGAAGAATCCTTATTCTTTTTTTATCGAAATGACTATCTTTATGCGAGATATTTATATGTCAAAACAAAAGGTTTTAGTCGTATGGTAAAGAAAAAACTCATATAGACTTCTGTCATGAATTGAAAGCACAGAATTTAAAAGTTACTGTCTTGGGAACATACAAGGATTACAACTCTAAAATTGATGTAAGATGCGATAAATGTGGTTGTGAATGGTCGCCGCGTGCAGGAAGTCTATTGCACGGACATGGCTGTCCCAGGTGTGCCGGAGTCAAACTGAAATCTCATGCGGAGTTTGTGAAAGACTTAAAATCCCTGAGAGATGACGTTATCATAACTGGCCGGTATGTGAAGGCACTCGAAAAAACTAAATTCAGATTCTTGAAATGTGGACATGAGTGTGATATCACTCCTGCACATGTTCTTAGTGGCAGGGGATGTCCGGAATGTGGACGATCCCAGAAAGGAGCGTCTCAGCGCTTGACGATGGAGATATTTTTGGAGCGTCTCCATAAAATCGACCCGAATTTTGTTGTCAGCGAAGGTGCAATGTATATAAACAATCATACACTTATGCCGCTTCATTGTAATGCCTGCGGATATGAGTATCAAATAAGACCTCATGATGTTCTGAACCAACGTGGCTGTCCTAACTGTCACAGGTCCTGCACCTCCTTTTTAGAACAGTTCATATATCACTCATTTGCTCATATTCTGGGCGAATCTAAAGTCATGTCAAGAGAAAAAACGGTGATAGGAGTTGAATTAGACATATATGTGCCTGATTTAAAAGTAGCCGTAGAGCCCGGTTCGTGGCACTGGCATAAAAATATGGTAGCGAAAGACTGGGAAAAGCATCTATTGTGCAAAGATAAAGGCATCAAACTCATAACTATATACGACCACTATGATGATGCAACAGTTCCTTTCGATAATTGCCTGGTGACACATTGCGATCTTGTTTCTCGCCGGAATACAGATAAACTGATTGAAATAACAAAAAAGGTTCTCTCTGAATTCGGATTAAATTCGAACCTTGGTACAAGTGAGTGGGAAAAAATTAAGAAGAATGCTCAAATTGATTCAAGACGAATGAGCACTGAGGAATTTAGAGAAGAACTGTCTAAAATAAATGATAAGATTGAAATTATTGGTGATTTTGCAGGAGCTAATAATAGAATTAAAGCACAATGTAAAGTCTGTAATCATGAATGGCATGTGAGACCATCTTCTTTACGTTTAGGTTCGGGATGTCCTAAATGTGCTGGTACTTTAAAAATGGCACATAATGACTTTGTTGAAAGATTAAATTCAGTACAGCCCAATATTATCCCTCTGGCAGAATATATCAATATTGATACTTCTATAAGAATAAAATGTAAAATATGTGGCTATATATGGTCTACCCAACCCTATCATCTTGTAGCGAAATATAATAGAACCGGCTGTCCGAAATGTGCCAATAAAGCACGGAGAACCCATGATGATTTTGTTGAGGAAATCGCAAAGCTGTTGCCTGCAATTAAAGTTATAGGAACCTATGTAAGCAGGAATAAACCCATATTAGTACAATGTAGTGAATGTGGCAAGACCTGGCAGGCATATCCGGGAAATTTATTGCGGGGAAGCAGCTGTAAAAGCTGTAAATTCAAGAATACAGTGCGCCAAAGAAGTAAGAAGATAAGGTGTATCACCACCGGAGAAATATTCAATACATTTAAAGAAGCTGCCGAAAAATACAATATAAGCTGCTCAACAATCTGCCTGTGTTGTAATGATAGCTCTAAGCATAAGCATGCCGGAGGGCTGGAGTGGGAGTATACTATACTCTGAATCATGGCTTTTCTATGTTTCGGGCTTTACTAATTTACGGCCTTTGATATTTCCAGACGAAATCTCTTCAAACCAAAGTAGGAAGAAAACCCCATCATTTCCTTCCTATCTGATTCTTTATTTTCCGAAGTTTTTTATTATGTCACAAAGACCTTTTTCATCGTTTCTTCTTCATTTTCTGTTTACGGTGCTTCCGTCACATTAACTGTTACAGTCACCTTCTTTGCTGCATCCGACAGATTTTATATCTCAAAGGTTGCCGCCGCATTTGTCGAGAATGGTCCTGTGGGGAAATCTTTTGCTTTTTGGTCTGTTTTCCAGTTTACACAAACGCTGCAAACGTAGTATTTATAAAGAAAAAAGCAGCTATCTAATTAGATAACTGCTTGGTTTTTTAAAGTGATCCGCCTGGTTCATGAACCTTGCGGTATATTTTCCTATAAATCAATATCTTTGGAGCTATAAGCTTTGTACCTGTCACGTTTTAGTCCTAAAAAACTGTCCACTTCTGTCCAGTGCCTGTCTGCTTATATCTTGGGTTCAAAAGTATACATTCTTTTTAAACTACACAAGTCTTTGATTATTAATATTTCAACTTAGGTGCAAGGTGCAAGCTATATATACATATATATGCTTGCACCTTGCACCTAAAATTCACTTGTCTTTTATTGTAAATTTAGGAGTCTGTGAATTGGGCTTATTATTGGGAGCATCAACTTTCAATAATAAGGGCATTGGAAAATCGACTCCAACTAATAAAGCTTCCCCTTCTCCCAAAATAGGCAAAAATGATAATATATTCTTGTTTGCGGATGATGCAGCACTTTCTATAGCTTTTTTGTCTTGGTCATTTATTAGACGATGAACGATGAAAGTTCCCATTTGGCTCAATGTTCCCAATGGGATATCTCGTGGCATCTGAGTTGCAATACATAAAAAAAGTCCATATTTGCGAGCCTCTTTTGAAATAAGTTCAAATGAATCCAAAGGTTTAGCATCAAAATATTCATCTTTTATTGATTTATTTAAAAATTGATGGGCTTCATCTATGAATATCACAACCGGATCGTTCTTGAATTTTCCTTCTCTTGCATTGTTTAGTAGGTACTTCCCAATCGCATTGACCAATATTTCTCTAACTTGATAGTCGAAACTTACATTAGAAAAGTCAAATCGTAAAAGTCCTTTTTTATTTCTAATGTAATCATCAATAACATGAATCAAATCCTTAGGAGCATTTAAAGCACTTTTTCTAAATCCAAATATTTTGTTATATTCCTCTGTACATAATAAGTTATTAACCCTTGAAATCAAACTAATACAATTTGACACATCAGTTTCATTTCTACCGCCCCATTTATTAACGTCATTTTTATCAGTATCCCATATACATTCAGATGTTATTTGTCTAGGCAGTAATTCAAAATTGAAATTACAATATTTATCTTCAATAGCGGTTATATTTCTGTAGTAAAAAGCCTCGTATGGTCTTTTATTGTTTCCAGATTTTCTAACTATCCCATTTTCAATTAAGCCACTCAGATTATTATCGGATGATAGGTTTGCGATTTTAAGTGATCGTATGGCATCCATTAATTTAGGTACTTGTGTTTTAGATGATGGCTTTAATAAATAATATAGCTCATCTATTGTTAAACGAGTATAATCAAATATATACTCTCCATCTCCTAATTTGATTGAAGTAACATTATTGCTTATATTTTCATATTCGCCTGTGGCATCAATTAAAATAATATTGTTACTTGTATGCTCATTCATCATTTCTAATAGTTTTGCGACTGTCCAGCTTTTACCACCACCAGTGGTTCCAACAACTGCACAGTGCCTCCCGAATAAGGAATTTAATGAAATATTACATACCGCATTATTAGATGTGAGTTTTCCAAGTTGAGAAAAAGGCTCACAGATATGATTGTCACTTTTAGCTCCAAAAGCTGAAATATAATTACTTATTTGTTCATCGGAGCATGAATATATTTTAGAACCTATGGCAGGGTATTTGGATATTGTTTTTTCTATTTTTAAAGGATTGTATACATTGAACACGACTAGAAGTTCTATTTTTCCAATAGGATGAAAGTCTGTATTTGCCTCATGTATTGTCTTTTCTGTTATTTCCGTGCGTTCACCTTGGGGGAGATTAAGTTCAATAATTCTTCCAAGGAAACCATATTCAGCTCCCTCAATGACAACAAAGCAGCCAACGTTCCCGCCTGCATATATATTCCCATCATGGTAAAACGACTGCAATAAATTAGCAGTAGGGAATTGTATCTTAATGAACTGAGGAGTGACCTCGCTTACATATCCTAGAAATTTATTATGGCTGAATGGTTCCATTATCTTCCAGTCTTTCTGATTTGTAGTATGATTGATTAGTAGGAAATGTTTCAACAAAATCTTTAAATGTCGAAAAGAAGATACTTACATTCGATTCTGTGCTCATATTGTGATCTATGTAGTCAGGCAATAGATTTGGTAAAATTCCCGTCTCATCGTCATCCTTTTTGTTATAGTTAATGATAACTAAATGAAAATTGGGATTCTGAAAAACAGCTTCTTTAATAACATTTTGAATATGTTTATCTTGAAACCCGAAACCAATAACAATTAAGAGAGTGCTTTCTTGCCGTAAGGTCTGCTGAAATCGAGCCATCATCTCAAAATAAGGTTGTTCATATGAACTTTCATATTTCTCACTTGCTGGATAAATGATACAAGGTTTCAGAGGCTTTTCTGTTTGTTGTATAATTCCATTCTCATCTTTTTCCCAATCAATACTTCCATGTAATTTATATAAATGGAAAATATTTGGGACAAAACTTTCTTCCTGCTTTAATCTTGTTTTCTCTCGATAAACAATATCGTAATCAAAGTTCTTTCCCGCAAAGTATCTAGGAAATGAGAAAGAAAAGCCATCAATTATTGTAAATCCTCTTTTTTTTGCTGCTTGTTCAAAAAGAGTGTCATAATTAGTAGTGAAAAGCTGTACTCGAGGATCACTTGGTTTTCGAGCAACAAGTCTGTTCAGGAGTTCTCCATGATGTTTATTGCTTTTATCAAGTTGCAGATTACATGCATTTGCTATTTTCTTTTCAATGTTTTCTTTTAGGCTATTTCCTGCACTATCTTTTATTTCATCATTTATTTTTTCAAATAAAATAAGATAAGAGAGAAAATCTTCGATATTTTTCTCTCTTACAATAGCTTTCATTTTGTGAGAGCAAGCTTGTTTTTTGTGTAATTCTCGTATTATTGTTTTGATATCGTCACGACATTCTTTCCATAACCCTTCTCTTGTTTTTCCTCTGTGTGTCCCATTGTCCATAGAAGTTCCTGCTGCTGTTAATATCGCTATATGCTTAAAGTGAGAAAATAGATTGGTCAATAGACTTCTCATATATTGTTTTGTACCATTCTTAGCTAATTCCTCAGTTGTCCTTATCTCTTCGATAGGTCTTTTTTGCTCAATGTCATTAATGTACCAATAGTCTTCATTAAAACTAATGCTTTGATTTCTTGATATATACAAGTATTTCATATCGGATAACCTTTATTATTCTACAAATTTGTTAAGTTCTTCTTCAACTTCCTCAATTGTTGGCAATTTACTTTTCAGATTATCAGGAAGTAACTCCTTTACATTAAACTCGCTAACCCCAATCGGTGATGAAATATTCTGCAATGCATATTCTACTTCAATCCTATCTTTATCTCGACAGAGTAGCATCCCTATGGTCGGATTATCATATTCTTCTCTTAGCGTGTTGTTGATAAGGTTTTGATAGAAGTTTAGCTGTCCCAAGTGTTCAGGTTTAAAGTTTCCATTTTTAAGCTCTATAACTACGTAAGCTCTCAAAGGAATATGATAAAACAAGAGGTCGCAGAAATACTCCTTATTGTTCAAGTTCAAACAATATTGCTCCCCTACAAATGCAAACCCTTTACCTAATTCGAGAAGAAACTGGGTGATGTGAGTTACAAGTTGCTTTTCTATATCCCGTTCTCGTGCTTTTTGAGATACAGATACAAAATCAAACCAATACGGGTCTTTTACTACTTCCTGTGCCATATCCGCTGTTAGGGCTGGTAAGGTCTGCGAGAAGTTTGTTTGTCCTTGTCCGTAATGTTCGTAGAATTGTTGCTTGAACTGATTTTCTAAAATGCTTCTGCTCCAACTGTTAGATAGAGTTTGATGTGCATAAAACAATGCTTCTTCTATATTTTGAGCTTTGCTAATTATCACCTTTTGGTGTCCCCAAGGAATATCAAAGATAATCTTATAATTATCAGCTAATTGTAATTGTCCCTCAACTTGGGGGACAATTGAGTTATTGGGTGAAATATGCATCTGTCCTGCATAAAACTCATAGAAATTCTTACTGTAGTATAGGTTCTGACGAGAAAAGCCCTGCATATCAGGAAACTCATTGCGCAAGTCTATTGAAAGCTTGTTTATTACCTTATCACCCCAATTTTGTTCTTTCAGTTTTAGAGAGATTATTTGTCCTAACCGCCAATAAAAGTGTATCAACTCTGTATTAGCTGTTTTTATCATTCGTATTTTAGTAGAACGAATTTGCTGTTTGATGGCTTTTAGCCACTCTATATATTCACTATCTATTGTAATAATAGGATTATCTTTCATGTACTTTTGTTTTTTGCAAAGGTAGACAATTAAATATAATGATAGTATGTTTTTGAAATACATTCTTTTAGCTTAGTATTGGTGAAAGTTCATATAACACTCCTAAAGTATTCCTTTGAATTGAATAGTGTTATGCTAATACTTGGTTTCGAAAAACTGTACCTACTAATATTACGCAAATTGTATCTGTTTCCATTTGTCTTTTATGCTTTACTTTGCAATATTTTAGTTCTCAAATACATTTAATGATTATGAAGTTGAAATTTGCAAATAGAATGTCTTATATAAAGGCTTCGGAAATACGAGAAATACTCAAAGTGACAGAGCAAGAAGATGTTATTTCATTTGCTGGTGGACTACCTGCCCCTGAATTATTTCCAATAGATGAAATTAATCAAATGACTCAAATAGTATTAAAGGAAGCAGGAACAAAAGCTCTCCAATATACTACTACTGAGGGGTATTCCCCTTTACGTGAATGGATTGCCAAACGAATGAATGAACGTTTAGGAACATCGTTTGATAAAGATAATATTCTTATCACACATGGATCACAGCAAGGATTGGATTTGTCAGGTAAAGTTTTCTTGGATGATGGTGACATCGTATTATGTGAAAGTCCTACTTATTTAGCTGCAATTAGCGCATTTAAGTCATACGGATGTAACTTTGTGGAGATACCTACGGATGAAGAGGGCATGAATATGACTGTATTGGAAGATATACTGAATAATACCTCAAAAGTGAAATTAATATATGTAATACCCACTTTCCAGAACCCCACCGGAAAAACATGGAGTTTAGAAAGACGCAAAAAACTTGCGGAACTATCTGCCCGATATGCTATTCCTGTTATTGAAGATAATCCCTACGGAGAATTAAGGTTTGAGGGAGAATCTTTGCCCTCTATAAAATCATTTGATGAGGTTGGCAATATCTTGTGTGCTGGTAGTTTTTCTAAGATATTCTGTCCCGGTTTTCGGATTGGTTGGATTGCTGGCGATAAAGATATTATCCGCAAGTATGTTCTAGTTAAACAGGGTACGGATTTACAGTGTAACACGATAGCTCAAATGACTATTGCTGAATATCTGAAACGATATGATATTGATAAACATATTGGCAAAATCGTAGAAGTTTACAGAAAACGTAGAGATATAGCTATGGAGTGTATAGAACGCTATTTTCCTGACAACATCAGATATACCTATCCACAAGGCGGATTATTCACTTGGATTGAATTACCCGAAGAAATTTCAGCACGTGAGGTTCTGAAAAAGTGTATAGAACGAAAAATAGCTTTTGTTCCTGGTGGCTCATTCTATCCTGTCGAACACAAAGAAAATACACTTAGACTGAATTACTCCAATATGCCAGAAGAACGAATAATAAAGGGGCTTCAAATAATGGGAGAAGTTCTACAGGCACACATCAACCCATCAGAGTGACTCTTTGATTATATCTCCTAATCGTTTTAAACGTTCTTCAAGGAGTGGAGTCCATCGTTGCCCATAACTTAAGCGCATACAGTTCGTGTATTGTTCTTGTAAGGTAAACATACGTCCGGGGGCTATGCTTATTTTCCGCTGCATAGCCCTGTAATAAAGCTCTGTTGTATCAATTCGCTTGTCTAACTCCACCCAAAGCATAAATCCCCCCTGTGGAGTTACAATCTTTGTGTTTTCAGGGAAATGATCCATAATAGAATGAGCAAAATGAATACTATTTGCACAAAGCTCTCGACGAAGTTTACGCAAATGATTTTCGTATCTGTCATTCTCCATAAAGTTAGCTACGGCTTCCTGATTAAGAGTAGGTGTAGAGATTAGATGTATATTTTTCCGACGAATAATAGCCTCTTTAAATCTTCCGGGAACAATCCAACCTACTCGATACCCCGGTGCTAACGTTTTAGATACAGCCCCACACCACAATACAATTCCTTCTTTATCAAATGCTTTACAAGGTTTAGGTCTTGAATTTCCAAAGAATATGTCGCCATACAAATCATCTTCTATTAATGGTATATTATGTTCCGCCAACATATTGACAACCTCTTTTTTGTGTTCATCAGGCATACAACTTCCTAATGGATTATTGAAATTACTTATAAGCAGACAAGCATTAATTTGTGGCAAAACTCTTTTTAGAGCATCGGGATCAATGCCTGTTTCGGGATTTGTTGGTAATTCTAAAACACGTAATCCCAAACTATTGGCAAGCTGTAACATTCCAAAATAAACTGGACTTTCGACAGCAATCGTATCTCCTGCCTTGGCAATCACAGATAAAGCTAAAGCAACAGCATTAGTGACTCCTGCTGTAGTTACTATATCTTCTTCCGTCAAATTTCCATTCCAGCTATAAGTGAAGCGAGCTACAGCCTTACGCAAGTGGATGTTTCCCTGTGTTTCATCATACCGAGTACCATTACCCGGAAGTGTTTGTATTGCTCTTATTAGTTCCTTATTGAGTTTTGCTATTGGTAATAAAACATCCTCAGGCATCCCTAAAGAAAACCGGGTAATAGACTTATCTCCAATTTCTAATGAACGATATACTTCAGCAATTAATTCCACGACTTCTTTACTTTCATTTTTCACAGAGGGTTGTGTGGTGGCTGGAGCAGATAAGCGTATTGGCTTATAATTGACAATATATCCCGATTTAGGGCGTGATATTATGTAGCCGTCCTTTTCCAATTCATAGTATGCTTGAATTGCCGTATTTAAACTTACCCCATTTTCATTACTTATAGTGCGTAAAGAGGGCAGCTTTTCACCAACTTTCCATACACCCTTTTTTATCTGCCAAGCAATATTTCTTGCTATTTCTTGATATAAGACTTCCTTTTTCATAACTTACCTAATCTGTACCCTGCAAATATACAAAAACTATATCTGTATCTGCTTTTGATTTAGAGTTACTTTTGCAAACTGATTTTAATGCTCTTCTTTGTATTCTAAATAAAAGGAAATAGAGTATTGTATTTAGCCGTATAATATAAACCTATATAATAGAAAAATGACAGTAAAACAGGTTTCCAATGAACTGATATTGAAAATCAATGCAGAGATAGAAACATCTTGTATAGATAGTGATATGTCTTCAAGTAAGGCTCTGTATATGATTGATTTCATCAGACCATTGTTTGAAGAACTAAGAGAGTATATACACAAATATAACTTTCGGGATAACGAGGAAGAGATAGACTTCTTTAAAAATAGCAAACCGTTAATTCTAAGCAAACTAATATACTACAATGATATTTATACGCTTGAATTAAGAAAGCCAAATGGCAATAAAGAGGTAGTTAAGGAGCATTACAAGAAAAAGCAATCAGCAATCGTAGACTTCTGTAATAATAATCTTGACTTCTATCAATATTATCGTTCCAAAGCAATACATTTGGATAAATATTACTTTCTCAGAGGGCATGAGAACTACAAGTTATGCCATAATTGTGGCTTATTGGATAGAGATCCTTTGTTCTCGACATGTTGTGATCATAGGGTAGCCAAGATGCTTGCTTATGATATGTTGGAAATCTATTTGCATCAGAGATTACAAGATGTAGAGAGAACAGAAGTGATAGAAACCAGCCGGGCTTCTTTGCCTGATAATCCATTTCGATGGACAGGAACTAAAGTTGCTGCTATTGAATTGGGATATGCAATATATGCTGCCGGAGTTCTAAACAATGGAAATGCTGATATAAAGGAAATAATGACCTATATAGAGGCATCATTCAAAGTAGACTTAGGTGATTACTATCGTACTTATCTTACAATCAGGGAGCGTAAAAGAGATAGGACAGCCTTTCTTAATAATCTCATCGAAAAGCTCCTTCGGAAAATGGACGAAAACGACAATTAACTTGCCTATAAGGTTTTACTAAATTATTTTCTCTTTTCGCAAGTCCCTCATAAACTATATGGACTTTTGAAAAGAGAAAGTATTTTTTATCTGTATGCGAAAGATATAATGCAGTCTGCCAATCCAGCTATTTTGCAATAGTGCTTTCATACTATCTTGTAATCTTGCCATCTTGAAATCAAGAAAACAAGTTGTCAAGAAATCAAGCCATCAATATTTCAAGAAAGCAATATTGCAATACTTCACTTCAAAACTCATCGGTCGGGGAACGCCTAGCGGCAAGGGGCGGGACCACCCGTCCCGACGAGCGAATTATATTTAAATAAGCAAATGAATATTGTTTAATATTGAATGGTTGTTGGAATAATTTGTGCTACATTACTCCTCGTTTGTTTTCTTTACTTCTCTTAATGTTAATGAATCAACAGTTTTGCCATTATAAGTTGTAGTCAATACTCTACATTGTTTGTTGGCAGGAACATCAACTAATGAGACTTCCTCTAATTCCATTTCAGTAATTACTCTTGTACATATTTCTCCATTATATAATTCCCCTTTTATATGATTACATTTATTGTAGCTTTCATTGCATATTGAACAGTGACTTTTTTTACGATGCCACCAACGCTTGCAAACATCATCTTTGGAAAAAGTAATTTTTCATACCATTCAAGTCTTGTGATATATCCATTTGCAGATATGGATTCATATGGACAATTTCTAACTACACTCCCATAAGTGACTTGTGCCTTTACTAAATTACTCCAAGCTTCGCTCATGTCATCCTCTTTTATATTTATGAGCATTTGCAACTCATACTGTACTGATTGTAAAGACAGATCAAGGCAAAAGGCGAGATTAGCTTCATCACTTAATCCGTGTTCAATATATTTTCTTTTTAATTCTAACAAATTGTTTCTATATGTCTCTAGTGTTTCTATTTCTTCTTTTTGTATTTCGGAAGCAATAGTTATGAATGCTTTTTTTTGGGCAATAGATGCTACCTTATTGAATTCGCTAATTAGCAGGTTGGGGGACAAAATATCTTTCATTTCATTGCTTTTATTATTTTGGGTAAGTCTTTTAAGCCTTCAGAGTCTCCGCTATAACTAATCCTCTTTATTTTTCCCTCTTCCTCTGTTTCGATATAAAACTCTACTTTAGCTGTCTTTTTACCAAATGAACCTTTGCAAAGATCATAGATATAATTTGATAATACATTTAAAGAGATAGAAACAATTGATGGGTTTTCTGTTAATAGTGAAAGGCTAAAAAAGATTGCAGGTAGATAAATATCTGCATTTTTTCTAGTTCGATAGAGTTCAGTATCATTTCCTAATACAGTAATGTCAAGGTTTTCCTTCCTGAAAATTTTGTTTAAATCGAGCATGCTATCTGTAAAAACAAAATCTTCTTTCCGCTTTACTTCTTCAATATTCTCTGGAAAGAAAGTTAATGTACTTGGAAGTATTAAATTCAACTCTTCAAGTTTAGCCTGCAAATTAATATCTTCAATTTTATAATCCATCATTTATTTATTTTTAAAACACCATTAGCAAAAGACTTGAATATTGACTCAAAAACTATTTCAGTATGTTAATGCGTTTTTAAAACATCATTTTACTGAAACTACTTTCAAGTCATTAGCAAAAATACGAATAATATGTTTATCATTGTAATTGGTCGTTTAAAAACTTTCTGATAAAATATCTGAAATGTCTTGAAAGTAAAGAGTGAGTTTGGAAGAAGTTGGGGATTTCTATTGATGAGTAGGATTAAGTTGAGTAATTTTTCTTTCATTGGAAACACGACTTCGGAGTGCTTTTCTAAAAAGGTTCAGAGCTGCTGGGATAAATCTCAGCAGCTCTGAACACACCTTGCTGTTATCTGACGATAACTAATTTCAGTAACCTGAAATTCATTTAGCAATATCTAACTTTTGTGCTAACATTTCCATATCATTGCTAACCTTTACATCGGTAATCCTCGCATATATTTGAGTGGTTCGAATATTGGTATGGCCTAAGATTTTGGAAACAGTTTCGATAGGTACACCATTGCTTATCAGCACCGAAGTCGCACAAGAATGACGCGCAACATGAAAGGTCAGGTTCTTATTTATACCGCAAATGGAAGCAATTTCTTTCAAATAATCGTTTACTTTTTGGTTGCTTATAATCGGTAAAATCATTCCGTTTGGCAACTTGTCTTTGTATTTTTCAAGGATAGCTTTCGGTATTTCGAGTAACCGGACATTGGAAGTTACATTCGTTTTGTGTCGTTTGGTCATTATCCACAAATTGCCATCGAATGAGATACGAATATTATCTTTGGTAAGCTCACATACATCAATGTATGAAAGTGCCGTATAGCAACTGAAAATGAATAGATCCCGTACCTGTTCCAGCCTTTTAGAAGCAAACTTCTTATTATAAATGGTGGTTATCTCTTCCATTGTAAGATAATCCCTGTCTGTCTGCTCAAACCTTACCTTATAATTCCCGAAAGGATCAGCAGTAACCAACCCAGTGTTCTTTGCGAAGTTCACAACGGTTCTAAAGCGTTGTACAAACTTCATCGCTGTGTTGTGGGTACATTCGTGATGGTTCTTAATATACAGCAGGAAGTTATCAATGAATACCACGTTTATTTCTTTGATAAGCATATCCGAAACTGAATACTTGAACTTCATAAACTCGATAAGACGTTTCTTTGTCAGTTCGTAACGGGAATAAGTTTTATCTACCGTATTCATCTTTACCTTCTGCAAGTATTGTTCATTGTGCATTTCAAAGAACTCTATTAAGGTTTTACCCCGTTCAATCTTACCTAAAAAGGCGTTTTTTACCCGTTCAGAGGTCACATAGCCGTCTTGTTCCAACAAAGCATGATAATGTTGGTGTACAGTGCTGCGGATGCTATCTAACATGGTGTTGATACTTATTGCTTCGGCGCTTCTCCCTGCTGCCTTTCCTGCGCTGACGCTCCAATTAGCGGGATTTATCTCCATTTGGGTGTTGAACTGCGACACAATTTGGTCGATGGTTATGCGTGCGATGATTGGTGCATTGCCGTTCTTCTTTGCTGCGTTTCGTTTTACGAAAAATAATAGTTTGAAAGTTGTTCTCATAATCTCATTTTTTAAATTGCAAAATTAATTTGATTGATTGAAAATGAGATATTTGCAGCCCGGACAAATATGGACAGAGGTTAGCCAATTTGGGACATTCCGTGACCTGTTTTTCTGAAATTTGGATTGGTCACGAATTGGTCATAGAAGTGTGTCTTTTCGTGACCTTTTCGTGTCTTTAGTCACGGACATTATACAAAGAAAAAACTCCTGCAATACCTTGATATTGTAGGAGTTGTCTTCTTTAAGTCTTGTTTTGACTTGTCTTTCAGTGATCCGCTTGGGGCTCGAACCCAAGACCCCAACATTAAAAGTGTTGTGCTCTACCTGCTGAGCTAGCGAATCAAACCTTTATTGCTGTTAAGCGGGTGCAAAGATAGGTACTTTTATTTAATTTGCAAGGAATATGAGGAAAAAAGTTTGCATTATTTTTCTTCTATACCCTCTACTGGTTGATCTTCAGTGGTTTCTGTCTTATAAATATTTTCTTGATTAATGATGTATCGTTGATAATAGGAGAGCATCAGAGTGGTAAGCGGCAAAGCTATAATCATACCCAGCATTCCCATTAACGATCCCCAAATGGATAGGGAGAGCAGGATGATAGCCGGATTCAGACCGGTAATCTTTCCCATGATACGGGGAACGAGATAGCCATCTTGTATGATTTGTACTACTATAAATACAGCAGCGGCCGAAGCTATGATGATCCAGAAATTATCACCGGTATCCGCAGCTTTCAGAATGGCAAGCATGATGGTGGGGACAAAACCGATGATTTGTAGGTAAGGCACCATATTCAGTGCACCGATGAATAATCCCAAACCAATGGCCAGTGGGAAATCAATAATCAGAAAACCGATACTGAATAGAATGCCTACGCACAAAGCTACTAATGCCTGTCCGCGGAAATATCTGTTCATGCCGTCTTTTACATCATTCAGTATGCCGGTTACTGTTTTCCGGTATTTCTTTGGCATCAGGTGTGCCCAACCTTCGGAAATGCTTTCGTAATCAAGCAGAATAAACACTATATATAATAGAATAAGGAAGACGGTGAAGAACCCGAATAAGAGATTGATAGACTCTGATATTAGTGCCCATAGCTTAGGAACGGTTACTTTAAGGGCATCCAATATATTCTCCTGGCTGAACATTTGCTCTAGGATGTGAAGGTCGATATTCTGCCGGATAAATTCGGAGAGGGTAGTGGGGACATTGCTTGCTGTATGAGTGGTGCTGAAGTACTCTATCAATAAATCCTTTACCCGCAGGAATTCCTGAATCATGGGCGGCACAAGCAGATAGAATGCAACGCTTCCTATAACGCTGAGAGTAAACAAGGCACAAAAGATAGATATTATTCTGTTTTTTAGCCGTAGCTTATGCTGGAAGAAGCTTACCAACGGATATATCAGATAAGCAATAAGCCAGGCAAGGAAGAACGGAAGCAATACGCCGCTCAATCGCTTCAGGAGCATTAATACCCCAATGATGATAGCACCAAGAATGACAGCACGGATAAAACTGTCGAATGTAATTTTCTTACGCTCCATAAGGCTTTTGCTTTTTATTTATAGTTTATCCACCGGCGGCAGTCCGATCTCCCTTTATTGCCCGCAGATAGCATTCCCGGCAGAGGGGTTCGTATTCGGCCGTTTCTCCCAGAAGGACTTGTTTGTCATTCTTGACAGTGCGATGTGAGAAGGAGGCTAATTGTCCGCACTTCACACAAATAGCGTGGACTTTGGATACTTCATCGGCAATGGCGCAAAGTCCCGGCATAGGACCGAAGGGAAGGCCGCGGAAGTCCATATCCAGACCTGCTACAATAACACGTATGCCATTATTGGCAAGCTCATTACACACATCAATCAGACCATTATCAAAGAATTGCGCTTCGTCGATACCTACTACATCGATTTCTGAAGTGAACAGCAGGATACTTGCCGATGAATCAATCGGCGTAGAAGCAATGGAATGGCTATCGTGAGATACGACCTCTTCTTCCGAATAGCGCGTATCAATGGCAGGCTTGAATATTTCTACGCGCTGTTTGGCGAATTTAGCGCGTTTCAGACGGCGGATCAGTTCTTCTGTCTTACCGGAGAACATTGAGCCGCATATAACTTCGATTCTTCCTCTACGATTGGTTTCCTGTATATGGTCTTCCGAGAATAATACCATTGTTCTAAAATGTTTATTTTAGCCGCAAAAATAACACTTTTAATGGCTTTCCGATATTTTTTCATTATTTATTTCTACATTTGCGGCATTAACATTTGTGATGCGAAAGGAAATGCAGACATTATTGGACGACATAGAACTGGATATTCAGGAACTGAAATATTTAATGCAAGTTCTTGCAACAGACGCCAACCCTACATTGAAGGTAGTAGCTAAACGGAATATACAGCAGATGCGTGCACGACTGGATGCTTTGCAGAAACTGTTGGACGAAACTCCCGTAGAGGTAGTTGCCATTCCTGAAGCTCCTGTCGCTCCAGTGGTTATTCCCGAACTGGCCGCTGCTCCTGAACCGGTTAAACCGATTCCTGTAGAACCGGTCATTGTTGAAATCACCAAGCCGGTAGAGGTCGTATCTCCCAAGCCTGAATCCAACCCCAAACCCGAGTCTGAACCGTCCGCAATAATATCTTCTGCATCGCCTATTTTAGCAGAACGGATAAAACCGGCTGCTGATCTGCGGCATGCTATCAGTCTGAATGACTCATTCCGTTTTGCCCGTGAGATTTTTGGCGGTGATACTGCCCGTATGAATGAAGTGATACGCCAGTTGGGGGCTGCTCCTTCATTGGAAAAGGCATTGGAACTCTTTTTTTCTACCGTTAATCCTGATGAAGAGAATGAAACGGTGGTTGATTTTATAGAACTTCTTAAGAAATACTTCAGCTAAAGCAATTACGGATATGGGAAAACTTTATGTAGTGCCTACTCCGGTAGGAAATTTGGAAGATATGACATTCCGGGCTATTCGTATTCTGAAAGAGGCGGATTTGATTCTTGCCGAAGATACGCGCACTTCCGGAATTTTACTGAAGCATTTTGAAATAAAGAACGCAATGCAATCCCATCACAAGTTTAATGAACATAAAATGGTGGAAAGTGTTGTTAATAGAATAAAGGCAGGTGAAACTGTTGCGTTAATATCGGACGCAGGCACACCGGGAATCTCTGATCCGGGCTTTCTGGTAGTACGTGAGTGTGTTCGCAACGGTATTGAAGTACAATGTTTGCCGGGGGCTACAGCTCTTGTGCCGGCTTTGGTTGCTTCGGGCTTGCCGAATGAAAAATTCTGTTTCGAAGGTTTTCTTCCACAGAAAAAGGGACGCATGACACGTTTGAAGATATTGGCAGAGGAACGCCGAACTATGGTGTTTTATGAGTCTCCACACCGTCTGGTGAAAGCGCTGACTCAGTTTGCAGAGCATTTCGGTGCGGAACGTCAGGCATCTGTATCTCGGGAGATCTCGAAGATGCACGAAGAAACGGTGCGTGGTAGTCTGACTGAATTGATTGAGCATTTCACAGCCAATGCCCCGCGTGGAGAAATAGTAATAGTAGTAGCAGGAATAGACGATTAAATAACTTCATTAACCAACGTAAAACAAAAGCGTATGAAAAAGTTAGCAGTTTTAATTGTATGTGCGGCCGTTATGGCATCGTGCGACGGCTTGTCAGGTGGAAGTAAAGACCAACTGAAGGCTGAAAATGATTCTCTTTTGATGGAACTTACTCAGCGTAATGCTGAACTGGATGAAATGATGGGTACTTTCAATGATATCTCTGAAGGCTTCCGCCAAATCAATGCCGCCGAAAGCCGCGTAGACTTGCAGCGTGGTGCGGTTTCAGAAGGTTCTTTATCAGCTAAGCAGCAAATAGCTACTGATATTGAATTTATCCAGAAACAAATGCAGGAAAACAAAGAGCAGATCGCTAAACTGGAAGCTATGCTGAAAAGTAGCAAGAATAACTCTACCCAGTTGAAGAAAGCTGTAGAATCTCTGACCCAGGAATTGGTAGCCAAAACCCAGCGTATCGAGGAATTACAGGCTGAACTTGCTTCCAAGAATATTCGTATTCAGGAACTGGATGCAGCTGTGACTGGCCTGTCCGCCGACAAAGAAGTACTTACTGCCGAAAATGAAGCAAAAGCCAAAACGGTGGCTGAGCAAGATAAGGCACTGAACACTGCTTGGTTTGTTTTTGGAACAAAAAAAGAACTGAAGGATCAGAATATTCTGACAAATACCGGTCTCTTCCAGAAAAAGCAAGTGCTTAAGGATGGTGACATCAATAAGGACTATTTCACTCAGGTTGATATTCGTACAACGAAAGAAATTAAGTTGTACTCCAAGAGTGCAGATGTCTTGACCACTCATCCGGCAGGCTCTTATGCTTTGGAGAAAGATGATAAAGATCAGCTCGTTCTGAAGATTACGAATCCGAAAGATTTCTGGAGCGTATCCAGATACCTGGTTATCCAAGTAAAATAACTTAATTAAATTATAAGAATGGCAGGGAAGGGTTATCCCTGCCATTTTCTTTTTATATGCAATACAAAAATATCTTTTTCGACCTGGATGATACTCTCTGGGCCTTTTCTTTTAATGCCCGTGATACATTTGAGGAAATGTATCGCAAATATGAATATGATCGCTATTTTCGGTCTTTTGAACATTTCTATGAACTCTATGAGAAGCGTAATATCGAATTGTGGGCAGAATATGCAGATGGAAAAGTGACAAAGGAAGAATTGAATCGTCAACGTTTTCTCTTTCCGCTGGAGGCAGTAGGAGAGGGGGATGCAGCTTTAGCGAAAGCTTTTTCTGATGACTTCTTTGCGGTTATTCCTACAAAAAGCAGATTGATGCCCCATGCGCAGGAAGTGCTGGAATATTTGGCACCTAAATATAATCTTTATATTCTCTCCAATGGGTTCCAGGAACTGCAATGCCACAAAATGCGTTCTGCCGGAATTGACCATTATTTCAAGAAAGTAGTTCTATCAGATGATATTGGTATCTTAAAGCCATGGCCCGAGATTTTCCATTTTGCCATGTCGGCTACCCAGTCTGAACTGCGTGAATCGTTGATGGTAGGTGACAGCTGGGAAAATGATATAACGGGTGCTCAGGGAGTAGGCATGCATCAGGTGTTCTATAATGTAACGGGACGTACCGAGTTTCCATTTAAGCCTACTTATCAGATTACAGATTTGAAAGAGTTGCTCCAATTGTTGTGACATTGAGGGATTAGTTGTAATTTTGTCAGCGTAAACACATAATTTGCAGCTATGGATACTATTTTACCTTTCGCTTTGCTTTGTTTCACTTCTTTCTTTACGTTGACAAATCCTCTCGGGACTATGCCTGTCTTTCTGACCATGACCCATGGAATGACGGATAAGGAGCGGCAGTCTGTAGTGTCTCGTGCTACATTAGTGGCTTTCATCACGATTATGATCTTCACTTTTGCTGGTCAGTTCCTGTTCAAGTTCTTTGGGATCTCTACAAACGGATTTCGTATAGCCGGTGGTGTCATCATCTTTAAAATCGGCTTTGATATGTTGCAAGCACGTTATACACAAATGAAATTGAAAGATGAAGAGATTAAAACTTATGCTGATGACATCTCTGTCACCCCTTTAGGAATTCCGATGCTTTGCGGTCCCGGTGCCATAGCAAATGCCATTGTGTTGATGCAGGATGCCCATACTATCCAAATGAAAGGTGTACTGATTGGTATGATCGCCTTTATCTACTTGATTACATTTTTCATCTTGCGTGCCTCTACGCGACTGGTAAAAGTTTTAGGGGAAACGGGAAATAATGTGATGATGCGGCTGATGGGACTTATTCTGATGGTAATTGCTGTGGAGTGTTTTGTGAGTGGAGCAAAGCCGATATTGGTGGATATTTTGAAAGAAGGCCTGATATAAAAATACCCCCAAATGTCATTGGACATTCGGGGGTATTTAAAATGTTCAGTTATCGTATGATTATCACCATGGATAATTTACGTTCCAGATAAATGCTACGGTCTGATACCAACCTAGACTAACGTTGCTTCCACCTTCATCATAACCTACCAAGGCATTGATTATATAGAGGTTACCATCGTTCTCGAATGCACAGTTGTTCTTACCCGGTGTGTAGGCAAAGTAATAGTTGCCATCGTCTGCACTCGCTTCACCCATTTTCTGAACCGTAGTTGGGAATCCGACAGGTGCCCCATTAGTGGCATTAACGGTGAACTGTATGTGGTGTCCCTTTTCCAAAGTCACTCCTGTTGCACCGGCTGCTGTTTCTGAATAATAGTAGGGACTTACCAGTCGGTACAAACCATTACCACCTTCTGCCTTTTCTATATCCACTTTCACACCGTCACCTACCAAACCGTCATCGTCGATGGTTCCTGACCATGAAGTATAGAACTGAGCGCTACCGGCTGCTACCCAATTGTACAACTTGCTTAAATTAATTGTTGTGGTAGAATTGCCTGATACAGAGGTGTTATCCTTTGCTATGGAAAGAGTAGCTTTATAAGAAACACCTACTTGAATGTCGCCTACTGTAATCGTATAAATGGCAGTATTGCTACCATCTGCAAATGTTACCTCAGCCGGTCCGCTCAATGCAGGATCATTAAATTTTGCATCTATGGCAATGGTCGATGCACCTGCATTGGTATTGCGTGTCAGAGAAACCTTGATTTCAGTCAACGTTTCAGTACCTGCTACGGTATAGTTTTGTTCACCCTGGTCGAACGTATATTTCACTTCGCTGTCTATCGGGGCTTTGTCCCAATAACCATCGGTACTACAGCCGACAAACATGACAGCCGCTACCGACAGCGCTATGGATAGAATTGATTTATTGAAATTCATATAATGCTATTTTTACAGTTTGTTACCTATGTTCATTAGTTGTCTGTAACCGGAGACGGAATTGATGTTACCGGATTATTGTCTGATGCTGAAATCAATGAGTTACCTTGTTCTTCACTTTCAGGAATGCGGTAGATCAAGGTGTTATCACCGGCCGGAACGTTAAATACATAAGCGGCAGGGAATCCGGCTCCACGACGGTCGATACCTTTGTTCAGTCGCAGAATATCAAAATAAGAAAGACCTTCACCCCAAAGTTCAATACGGCGTTGCTGCCATACTGCATCCTGTACAGCTGTTGCACTGGAAGCAGTACAAACATAGGCGGGGTCACGATAGTCATTTACAAATTTTTGTAAAGTAGCTGCACCGGTTGAAGGATTTCCCCCCATAGCTTGTGCTTCTGCCAAAATCAAGTACATTTCTTCCACACGCATCAGAGGAATGTCGCTTGCGTTAGTGCTTTGAGCCATTACTCCTTTATAGGGACCGTATTTCATTTGGGTATAAGCGGGGCAACCATATTTCGTAGCTTGGGCTACTTGTGTTGCATTCAAATTGTCAGAGTGCTTATTGGCATCGAGCCACCATCCTTTACGAACGTCTGTATCAGGAATCTCGTTATACAACTTCTTGTTGATCATACGCCATGATCCTACTGAAGCGTATCCATAATTCAGTGATCCCATATGTGAAGGGAAATTCACAATACCGGAAGTTACCACACGGTCTGTTTCGGCAATTATAATAGCCCACATCCAAGAGTGGTCACTGCTCTCTGTAAAGCCCGGAGCACTTACTTCTTCGCGGCTATAAGGAGTACCGCTACCGCTGATGGCTTTTTGAGCGTCTTCAGCTGCCGCAGTCCAATTTTGCATGGTCAGATTGACACGTGCACGTAAACCATAAGCCACTTCCTTACTGATATAGCGCTTATCGGTACCGCGGGTTTTGTCAGTAGTCTCTAATAAAGATATAGCCTTATTCAGGTCACCCATGATCTGATCATAAACTTCTTGCACAGTAGACCGGGCGCAACCATTAGCAGCAGCCTCATTGGCATTCTCGTTTGTAATCAGAGGAACACAAGGTTTGCTTTCGTTCCCTTTATATGTATGCTGATACATCTGGGCCAATACAAAATAGTCGAATGCACGTATAGACAAAGCCTGTGCCAGGTAGTACTTCAGAGAGTTATCTTCCGTAGCTGGGTCGATGGTACTCACTACTCCATTAGCAGTATAGATCTGGTTGTACATCGTACGCCATAATATATTTGTCGGGCGATAGTTAAAGAAAAGATCCTCAAAAGTCATGGAACGGGTAAACCAGTTATAGTTTATATCTAAACCAACCATATCCGTGCCGCGGCTGTCCAAATTTAGCATAATTGAACCATAACCGAAGTCGTCGTGCCCGAAAGAAGTGGGGATGGCATTGCCATATACACTGAACATGGCAGTGATACCCGTTACGCTTGCCGATACCATTTCTGGGTCGTTTTTAACAACTTCTTCTTTCTGATCGCTTGTAATAACGGCACCTAGGGGTTCGGTATCCAAATCATTACACCCCACAAGCAATACACTTGCAAGTGCCGATGCGAATATTTTAAATTTTATATCTTTCATTGTTATTCTGCTTTATAGTTAGTATAGTTTAGAAAGTTAATTTCACTCCTGCCGAAATACTGCGTAATGCACCATACGTAGAGGTGGTAGATGATACATAGCCTTGACGTGGGTCTAATCCCTTACGTGCAGCAAACAATGCAACATTGTCGGCAGCACCATAAACTCTAAGTGATTCTATTCCCAAATTACGTACGATTCTTTTCGGTAATGTATAACCTAAAGTAATATTGTTAATAGACAAGTAGTTGGAAGAAACAATCCAGCGGTCGGAGCTTGAACCTGCATCATAGTTCTCAGTTGCACATAAGCGGGGAACATCTGTATTCGGATTCTCTGCCGTCCAGGCTTTGGCAATGTCCTTATGCCAGTTGTAACCGGCATTATTGTTGCTACCGCCATGCATTAAGTCTTGATAAGTATAATCCCACAGTTTACCACCTAGCTGATAAGAGAACTGGATGGAGAAATCAAAACCGTAGAAATCCAAGCTGGTACCAAAACCGCCATAGACGGTCGGAAGCAAATCACCGGTAGCTTCTTTGCAATTAGAAGCGACAGCGTAGTCGACTGTTGTATAGGCGTTTCCTTCATCATCTTTTGCCCAAAACAAAGATTGTCCGGTAGTGGGGTCAACACCTGCATATTTCACAAGATAAAGTTGGTACATAGACTCACCTTCGCGATAAATGCGTGAACCGCTGATTAATTCGCCATTCAAGTCAGGATGCAACTTATTTACTTTATTTTTCAGGAAAGTAGCATTACCAAAAATGTTCCACTTCAAATTATTGATATCAATCGGAGTATAATTCAATTCAATTTCCACACCCGAGTTGGTCATCGAACCAATGTTCATTGGAATAGAACTGTAACCGTTGGAGTTTGCTACCGGCTTATTATAAAGCATGTCACTGGTCTTACGATTGAAGTATTCTATTGTACCTTCTAATTTATGGTTGAGCAGTGTGAAGTCAGTACCTATATTGAAGGAGTTACTTTTTTCCCAAGTGATGTCTGGATTACCTTTGTAATAAAGTGTACCATCTGAGAATATACCATTAGCACCGGTCATGGAGTATTGATCCAGATACGGATAGTAGTTTGCATAACCGTTTCTTAGCAATGCATCGTTACCTTGCTGACCAAACGAAGCCTTTAGCTTCAACATATCAATCCATTCTGTATTTTCCAAAAATGCTTCTTTGCTGATAACCCATGCGACACTGGCCGACCAGAAGTTACCCCAACGCTTGTCGGGATGGAAACGAGAAGAAGCATCGCGACGGTAAGAAGCACTGGCAAAGTATTTTTCATCAAAGTCGTAATTGATTCGACTGATAATGCCTCTGGTAGAATATTCGTCACGAGCACCACCACCACGTTTGTTATCGATAGTGTTGTTTACCGTGAAATCATAATCCTTATAAAGATTCTGACCGGATGCATAACTATATTCATAGCGGTAGTCATAGCTCTCATAACCTAACAGAACATCGAAATTGTTCATGCCGAAGCTTTTCTTATAGGTAGCCAGATATTGCTGGTTGAAGGCGGATGTACGTATGTGTTCTTGTTGTGCAGTACCACCGTAACTTGCAGACTGTCCATAATACTTGTTACCCAAAACATTATAGCGTGTATTATCAATATAGGCGCCCAATGAACCTGTTAGTTTCAGCCCTTCAATTGGGGACAACTCGATGAACCATTTGCCGTTAAGGATATCCATCAGGTATTCTTCCTTATTATAAAGCAAGTCACCTTTGGGGTTTGACATGGACATAAAGTTACGCGTGCTGTTTGTACTGCTACCATCACCGTAATCATAAATCTTGTTGCCTGAATTCTTGTCGTAAGCCAGTGAACCATCAGCGTTACGTACATACATTGGATAAACTGGAGCAATATTATTTGCCAGCAAGAAAGCGTTTCCTGAAGAAGCAGTAGCTGTTTGGTCGCCCGGATACTTGCTCTTAGAGTTAGTATATCCTAAACTGGTGCCGAATTTCAGCCACTTTTTTGCTTGATAGTCTACATTCAAACGCGTAGAAATACGATTGAAACCTGAATTTTCGATAACACCGTTATCTTCCAGGTAACCGGCAGAGAAATAGTAGTTCAAACGATCTGTACCACCTGATACGCTCAAATTATACTCTTGACGCATTTGACTGGAGATCGTTCCATCTGTCCAATCATCCGGAGTATAGTAATATTGTCCGTCACTATAGCCCAACTTCGCATTTGGATTGATTTTACCATCCATACCGATAAGACCTTCACCTTGAGGCAACGTATATATTTGGTAACCGATTGCAGGGAACAACTGTGCATTAGCATAAGTGTGCGCTGCTTCTGGAGTACGTCCCAATTTGTAATAAGCGGCATTGTAATGAGCCTTATAGAGAGTTTCCATGTACGTATCAGGGTTTTCCATCACGTCGTATTTGCCTACTTGACGGGAATTGCTACCCCAACGTGCATCTACAGATACACGTGCATTACCATCCTTACCTTTTTTAGTGGTTACTAAAATAACGCCGTTAGCACCACGCGCACCATACAAAGCAGCTGCGGCAGCATCTTTCAGTACGGTCATAGTTTCAATATCCTGTGAATTGATAGAAGAAATATCACCATCAAAAGGAATTCCATCTACTACGTATAACGGATTGCTGCTGGATGCCATAGAACCAATACCACGAATACGTACTGTGGCTGAAGTTCCTGGTTGGCCGTTGCTGCTTGTAGTTTGTACACCGGCTACACTACCCGACAATGCGTTGGTAATGTTGGAAACTTGGCGCTTTTCTAGTTTATCTGCCTTTACAACACTCGCAGAACCAGTAAATGCAGACTTCTTCGCAGTACCGTAAGCTACCACTATAACTTCGTCAAGCATCTCTGAATCAACCTTCATAAAGACCTTCATGGTAGGTTTAATAGCCACTTCTTGTGTCTGCATGCCAATGTACGAAACCTGCAAAGTCTTCGCAGAACTAAGCATTGTGTATTTTATTGATTTACAGCGACATATTGTTATTGATAGAACTCTTTAATAAAGAATAATAATTTACTAAATCATTGATAATAAGTTGTGTGCAAAACACAAATATGTATTAGTTTCTACCAAGATTATCCCAGATAATCTATATATACTGCTTATTATAAACATATTATCATTCATGTATTGAATTAAAGTGAGTTCCAAAACTAGTACTATTGAGCTAAGCAATATACAAATGTACGAAATTATTAAAAATCCGAATAGAGTCCTGTATTTAGATCACGGACACATACTGAATCCTACTACACGTTCTGATTTTTCATAATCAGTATATGCAAATGAATAAAATACATATGATTTATTTCGATAAATTAAAGAGCATCCGTACAGAGAAGAAAGCGAATATTAGAACATTTGAATCTTATTCATTGTTAGTAGTACTCAATATATTTCCTTTTACTCTAATTCTGTATTCATAGTATCGCTGATATTATATATGAAGTTCTCTCTATTTTAAGTGAATAAAATGAGCTCTTCTTATTCATTGATAATGAATAAGAAGCATACAAATCATTTATTTATAATGAAGACTATTATATATTTGCATCTGATTAATATTGACTATTATGAAAGAACTGTTGAAGCATGTCATATTTGATCAGCAAGAAAGAAACCTGTCTCAGATGGTAGAAAGGGATATTACCAGCGTTTGGTAGAAAGCCCCGAAATTCTAGTTATTTCCGACATTCGAAGATGTGGAAAATCCGTATTATTGCAACAAATCCGCTCTCGACAAACTGAACAAGACTTTTATTTAAACTTCGATGATGAGAGGTTGGTTAACTTCACAGTTAACGATTTCCAGACTTTATACGAAGCTTTTATAGAGTTATTTGGCGAACAGAAGATATTCTACTTCAATGAGATACAAAGCGTTATTGGCTGGGAAAGGTTTGTACGCAGACTGTATGATAATAGTTGTAAGGTGTTTATTACCGGATCAAATGCAAACATGCCAAGCCGTGAATTAGGAACTCACCTTACAAGACGTTATTGCCAGATAGAGTTATATCCTTTCTCTTTCAGTGAATTTTTGAAATTAAAAGACGAATATCCGGAGTATAAAGATTTCTATACTACTATAGGAAAGAGTAATTTAAGAAGGCTTTTCGAGGAATATTTAAAGATCGGAGGCTTTCCTCGATATATTCAGGATATGAATGACAACTATTTAACTACTCTTTATGAAAATATCATTTACAAAGATGTTATTACTCGGAACAAGTTAAATGGTGAAAGAGAACTGCTTGAAATGATATATTACCTGGCAAGCAATGCAACAAAACAATTCTCTTATAATTCATTTGGTCAGAATAGTGGAAATTAAAGATCCTGATACAGTTAAGAATTACCTTGAATATATTGAAAGTACCTATTTACTTTCTCAGGCTATGAGATTTGACTGGTCGGTAAAGAAACAAATCGGTTTATAGATAATGCAATCATCAACAAGGTCGGTTTCAATGCTACGGACAACATTGGACAACTGTTAGAGAACCTGGTATTCATTCAACTGAAACGGCAACACAAAAAAGTCTATTATCACGATAATGGAGATTATCAGTGAGGACACGCATTTTCGAAAATTGAAAGATATTCCTTTCCCTACGGTTAATATGATTTGATTAGAACAATTTGCAAACGAATCAGTAGTTGACTTTTTAGTCAAAACGATGTGCCATTAATGCAATTTCCTTGTCGTTTTGCCCTTTGGGTTATAGATTAAAAATTGCCTGTACATAAAGCATGCGATGCATTGCCTTCAGATTCTATCTCACGAGGGACACCATTGTCGTCGGCTAGACGCTTCCCGTTGTTAGGGCGCGCTAGGGACTTGCAACCGTCAGAACACGTTCGTGCTGGGCGAACTAAAAAAAGACCGCTCACTTCCCAGTGAACGATCTTTAAAACACTTTATTTAAAACATCCAGTTAAATCAATAGCTGGAATTTCATTGCTTTTCAAAATAAAACTGGCATTTGTTTTACAACAATAGCCTCAATAATACTACCTTGTTTAAGGTTCTGTTGCAGGGAGAATAAAAGTTTCTGTGAAGGCGCCAAAAACACCGGCAGACACTCTAAATGTAAGATTAACAGTAATCTTATTGCTTTGAAGTGCTCCATTGCCCGAAACATAAAGCGTTCCATAACTTCCATAAGAGCTATTAACAGCTTGTAGAGCTACAGTTACACTATTATTATCAGCAACATCAAAAACAATATCATAGCCCTCTTCAAAAGGTCCTATGGCCTTATATTTAAGTACTGGACTTGCTTTATAGAACTCGCATTCTCCTTCATCACCGAAGAATGAGCTTGATAACATACCTATACCAATTGGCTCCCACTTCAGCCCTGTGAAAGTTGTTTCGGTCGCCATCTTATCATTGCCATTCACAGCTACTACTGTAATAATATATTCCCCTACCATGCCGGTCACTGTCACATCGCTATCCGACGCCCCCGAAAGACCTTCAATTTTAGTACCGTTTTTTATTACATAGTCCATATAACCGTTTTTACCCATCGAAGCAATATGTGCCTCTTTATCGGTTGTTGCTTCGGCCAGATAATAAGCTTCGGCAACCTTGCTGTTGGCAGCTATTCGGAGCAATAAATCATTGTCCGCATTGTAAGGAGCCTCCGGTGCAAACTGGTACACAACAACATTAGGCCTAGAGTCATTACCCGGATTTGTTCCCTCTTCTTCTGAACATGATATCATGCCTCCAACAGCAAGAATCATCATAAATAAACTATAGATATATTTCTTCATATTCTTAATTTTTTAATATTATAAGCCCAGATTACCACATATACTCATCAGAATCCGTAGTAGGTGCAATAGGTGTAGGATTGTTTGTACAAGCTGTATTATAATTAGTTTCACTCTGCACAATACAGAGATTCATCCAATCGGGAGGAGTAGTACTATTCCAACGGAATTTCTCCACATGATTGGTATTGGGATAACTACGGATGACACCTTTATTAAGACGTTTGATATCGAAAGTGGCAAATCCTTCTCCCCAAAGCTCTATACGACGCTGCCACCACACTTCATTTTGGAATGCGGAGTTGGCTGGATTTCCGTAAGACTCATTGTGTTTACCATATGTGTAAGAGGTATCTCGGCTCTTGGCAAATGTCGTCAATAAGGCAATGCCTCTTGATTCATCCTGCATACCGGCAGCTTCAGCCTCAATCAGATACATTTCTTCAACACGCATCATGGGGACGGATACAAGAAAGCCTAAATACTGATTATCATTTCCACCCTTGGCTGGACGGAATTTCAGAGAAAGACCGCCTACACCTTTGCCTTCTTTATTACCGGAAGCATAAATCCATTCCGGATACTTTGTATATGCCTCCAAAGCCTCTAATTGTTCATTTTGGGGTAATTCAGCTATCTGAAAGTCAACAAAACACTTTCTGCGGAAATCTGTTTCCGGGATAGTCTCATACAAGTGACGATCGATCAGAAATTGGTGACCATAGCTGGAAGCATAGCCACATCCCGACCCGTTCACTTCAAGACACATAAAAGACCCCCATGAACTATCAGCATCATTCAACAGAATATTGTCATCAGTATCTTTAAATTTCAGCCCGAACATCCAAGAAGAATTGGGAGTGTTGAAGCCTGTATCGCTGTCAGTATAATCAGCTTCACTCATGAGTTGGTAACCAGCTTGAGCAAGTTTGGCATATTTTTCGGCATTTTCCCAGTCTTCCATCACTAAATAAGCACGTGCTTTCAAACCATATACTACTGACTTATCAGGAGTCAATTTATCAGGTCGCTGGTAATCTGCTAAATATTGCTCCGCCTTGTCGAGATCGGAAAGAATAAATGCCCACATATTTTCATTAGTAGCACGAGGGTTAGTAGCTAAGTCAGAAAGAGCAGTAGCCTCGGTTACGATAGGAACCGTTTCTGCATTTTTGTCTAATGCATAAGTTTTATTTGCAAACATACGCGCTAAATCCATGTAGAACATTGCCCGCATGGCATATGCGATACCTGCACCTGACATTTTATCTGTATCGGGGTTTTCTCCAGCTAATGAAAGAACGGTATTGCAATTCTTAATCCAACTATAATAATATGTCCATGGAAACTGACATAGAAGATATTGGGGACCAAGAGCCACACCACAACTGTACCAAGTAGAATATTGGTGTCCTGAGAAGCTGGGAACAAGGTCTTGCCCCATCACATCACGCATTTGATAAAAAGAGGGATAACCGTAATCATAAGGATATCTTTTATCTGCGCCAGCGCCAAATTGAAATGTACCGGCCAACGAAGAAGTTATGCCGCTCACAAAGTTATCATACGAACCAGGAGCGTTGGCTGCCTGATCCTTGGTTATGGTGGATGATTGCGGATCAATCTCTTCAATACAACTTGTTGCAAGAGTAAGTCCGAATGCAACAGTTAAGAATGGAATCAATATTTTTTTCATATTCAATTTCACTTATTTGTTTAGAATGTTATCTGAATACCTCCTGAAATATTGCGTACAGGAGAGTATGCTGTTATGTCTTTGTTTCCCTCATAAGAATAGCGGGGATCGAAACCTTTGCGTGCAGACCAGAAGCATAGATTCTCACCGGCAGCATAGATGCGTATTTTGGCTATATTCCTCAGAAGATTTTTTGGAAGTGTATAACCCACTGTGAACGACTGGAAATTCAGATAACTGGCATTGGTGAGGAAACGATCTGAATTGGCGAACACAGTGTACTTGTCGCCATACTGCCAGCGGGGAATATCGCTTGAAGTATTATTAGGACTCCATGCTTTGAGATAATCTTTATGGAAGTTGGAGCCTGCACTAGCAGAGGTTTCATTAGGAGTCATCAAAGAAGCGTAACGATTATCAGTAACCTTGCCTCCTATTTGATAATCGAATGAAGCTGAGAAATCAAAGTCGAGTACTCGCAATGAAGTGCTAAATCCACCGTATAGTTTGGGCAGAACATTGCCTTGCGCATATTTAGTAGCTTCATTGGGGTTAGTAGTAGTGTAAGAATGCTCTTTACCAGGTCTGCTGGTAGAACCTTTCAAATTTTCGTCCACCCAATAGGTGGCCTCTCCTTTTTCATTAACACCAGCATATTCAGCACAGAATGCGTTGTAAAGTGGACCACCTTCCTCATACCAGTTTTGGGCAATATCAGTAGAGTTTGTTTCCGCAAAACCTCCATTTCCTATAGTCTTCGATTCGGGTAGAGTGAGTATTTTAGCCTTGTTGTGCGATAGATTTGCTGATACACTCCAATCTATATCTCTTGTACGCACGATAGTCCCAGTTAAGGCGAGTTCTACACCCATATTGCGAATATCTCCCAAATTACCATAGTAACCGCGTGAACCTGCTGATTCAGGAACAGATAGCCAAAATAACAAGTTACTGGTCTTTTTAGTATAAAAATCTACATTACCAGCCAACCGACCTTTCCATAAACTAAATTCCACACCGACATTGATATTCGTAGTCGTTTCCCAAGTGATGTCCGGATTACCAATACGCCAAAATGTGGGCGACATGGTCGTTTCATTTGTTGCAGTCAGTGTATACATATCAGTGTATGCCCAACTACCAATATTGTCATTACCTTGCTGGCCTATGGATGCTTTCAGTTTCAGCTCATCCAACCAAGAAGAGTAATTTTCCATAAAATTTTCTTGGGAAATTCTCCATGCGGCACCTACTGACCAGAAATTACCCCAGCGATGTTCTTTTGCAAAATATGAAGAAGCGTCACGGCGATAAGATGCTGATACAAAATATTTTTCAGCATAGTTATATTGAGCGTTACCAAAGTAACCTTCTACATTGTATACTGTAGTATAAGAACTGGCATCATTCTTCGTTGCAAAAGCATTGATTTCCGGAATATCAGGAGAAAATCCACCTTTTGCCGTAGCTGCCAGATATTTAGTCGTAGCTCTATAATATTCATGCCCTACCATTACATTTACATTATGTCTGCCAAAGTCTTGAAAATAAGTCAAGGTTTGAACATTATTGGTTCTAAATCCGGTGGTGCCAGTCTTCTGGATTCTGCCATTAGTACCTGCAGCAGGGCCATAAAATGGATTCTGATAATCTGAATAGTTGGTCTGTCCCAAGATAACGGTACTTGTTGCATTTGCTTTTAAGAAACTGGTAATATTTACATCTGCCATAAAAGTACCATTCAGCTGGTCACCAATAGATTTAACTTGGTTATATAAGTTAGCACCCAGTGGGTTACCATTGGACATAAATGGACGGGTACCTAAACCACCATAGTCATTTATTCCATAATCATAGCCATCATGACCGTATTGGTCTTTTTTCACGATAACATTGCCCGCTGCATCTACCACACGTACAAACGCAGGATAAATAGGTGCAATACTACTGGTGTAATACATTAAATTTGTATTATTTCCGGTGGTACTCATATTGGGATTTGACTCTTGATTAGAGTGAATATAACCCACATTCGCACTCAATTTCAACCATTTCTTAGCTTGATAGTCAGCCTTTATACGTGCACTAACACGATCGTAGCCTGAATTTTCAATAATACCATCTTCATTCAAATAACCAAGACTGGCGTAAAAAGAGGAACGATCAGAACCACCGCTTACACTTACGTTGTATTCTTGACGCAGCGCGCTTTTATAAGCTAAATCTTTCCAGTCATCAGGTCGTAAATAATAATCTGTACCTTGATAGTTATACTTACGCCCCAATGTGGCATTGGAATTCAACTGTCCATCGGTACCAATCAACATCTGACCATCGGGAACAGTATAAACGTTGTACTTCAAATCGCTAATCATTTTCTGATTAGCCCAAGAATTAGCATCAGCTGCATTCAATCCCTGGCTATAGCGCGAATAGTTATAAAGTTGAGAATAGTAGGCTTCATAATACTGTCCCGGGTCTGTAATAACATCATAGTCTTGAACACCGCGTGTATTGACACCCCACTTTATATCCACATTGACTACGGCCTCTTGCGTCTTACCTTTCTTAGTAGTAATGATGATGACACCGGCAGCACCACGGGCGCCATAAAGAGCAGCGGATGCGGCATCCTTCAAAACAGAGATTGATTCGATATCATTTTGTGGAATATTGGATAAATTAGCAGTATAAGGAGCACCGTCTACAATAATCAGCGGATCAGTATTTGCATACATGGAAGCAATACCACGAATATTGATTTTGCCATCACCCGAGCCTGGTGCTCCTGATCCTCCACGTATCTGCAAACCGGCAACAGAACCAACTAAAGCATCAGATACATTGGTCGTAATACGCTTTGATAATTCCTCTGTATTAACAACTGAAGCTGAACCTGTAAAGGCAGATTTCTTTGCTGTACCGAAAGCAACAACTAATACTTCATCCAACATCTCTGTATCTGCTTTCATTGTAACCTTCACGCGTGGCGCAATAGCCACCTCTTGCACCTTCATTCCAATGTACGAAATTTGCAATGTTTTCGCAGAACTAAGTAGGTTATATATCGTTGATAATCAATGACAAACATGTATTTACAGAACTCAAACTAAGATAATTATAATTTATTAAACATCTGGTAACTAGATATATACAAAATATGAGTATATATTTGTATCTACCTAAAAGCTCCTTTATTTGATTTTCAATTACTTAATTATTAATCTGTTACTATTTTATTGTGAATGCAAATGAGTGATAAAACCAATACTATGGGTTCAGGTAGAAATTCAAATGTATGAAATACTTAAATTTTCTACCCAAACCAGATTGGTAAATTGCATGCATATCAATAAATTACCATATAGTCTTGATTTTTCAACAAAAGAGTATTATATGCAGTTGAGTTTAATACGAACAATTTCATTCTCACAAACAACAAATAACTGTATCGGTAAAAACGATAAATAGAACATTTACTCTAGCATGCAAGTAGCCTATATTAAATCAATATTTATTCTCTTATATAATAATGAATTACAGGTTTAATTAGAGAAAATAAATATAAGAAAACATCCTAAAAGTTCTATATAAAACTTTTAGGGTGCATTTCATCTAAAACAACTTTATTTTAAGAAGACTTTATTCGTATCCCAGATTCTGTTGTCCTTGAATATTAGGGTTAACACCAACTTCTGCTTGTGGAATAGCTAATATTATTCTGTAATCATTCCAGTTCGGAGATATTAAATCCGTTGAATTTAAGTAATGGTCAGTACCTTCACCTGGTGTTTTTTCACGGTTTAGGGTTAATCCCAGTCGCATAGCATCGTAGAAGCGATGACTTTCCATGACCAGTTCCTTTCTTCTTTTTTTCAAAGTTAACTCAGAAACTGCACGTTTCCGAATTTTATTCAAATAGAAATCAGCTTTATTCTAGTTGGGAGTTGATTTTTTCAGTGCAGCTTCAACTGCTATTAAGTAGATATCTGATAAGCGAAGTTACGCTTACATTATTAATCGGTAATCTTCCATTCTGGCCTGGATATTTATTGATAAACCTTATCTCTTCATTATTATCCACTTCAAAAAGTCCTGTACCTACATTATTTCTTATTACCTAAAGGTCAGAAGAAAAATTATAAACAATAGTAAAATTGTGTTTACTTCAAGATGATTTAGAACATATCTAAGGCTAATTACTAACAGGATGGAGACTATTTACAGTTCTTTTTTATACATCACTTTTTATTAGAGTCTTATGGAAAAGTTATAATACTTACCTCGTCTTGAGCTGTATAATTAAATCCAAGTGGTGTATTGATTACAGAATCAATTATTAAGACATTTAATGTCCGTTTTAACAGGAATGATGCTTTTCAACTAACCAATTTCATAATAAAACAGCAATGGAGGGAATGTCATTGAACATTCCCTCCACTAAAACAAAACACTTTATTTATAAGTCCAGTAAAACCTGTTGACGGAATTATAGTTCATATCGGTATGGTAATGAATTAATTCCGCCAATGTGTTCCGATGGAATTATTTTCCTGCAAGATTCAATTCATCGTTGTAATCGGTTTCATTCAAGGGCACATCCCAAGTCCATTTGTTTGCACCATCAGCTGGGATCGTTTTTGCAATGGAAATATGTGCATTACCTCCATCAGCGAATCCTTTACGCACTACAGGACGATTCCATCTTTTGTAATCACTCCAAGCAAAGCCTTCACCCCAAAGTTCAAGTTCACGATAATCCATGATTTCGTTCCAGAGGGCTTCACCGGTTTTAGTACAAGTATATTCAGGATTACGTCCAGAGGTAGCATTCAGCTCTATCAGAGCGGCTTGTGCATCCGGTTCATTGTTCAAGAAGTAGTTGGCTTCCGCTTCAATCAATACCATTTCTGATGAACGAATGAAAGGCAGGTAGCTTACTCCCGGAGTATCAAATACATAGAATTTCAACTGTCCACCCAAATACATATAGCCAGATTGATAAGGAGCATCAAGTCCACTTACCGCCATTCTCTGGCAATACTCTGCAGCGTCTTCCCAAAGCAAGTCAGCTTCTTCGCCTTTACCCAGTCCAAGAATACCGTAAGTCAAATCCATGGCTGAGCCATCATTAAAATCATAGCCGGGGAATTTGTCTTCCGTCAAGAACAGCGCTTTGCGGGCATCATTGTCCGGGATGCGGTTGATAAGCTCACGCCCAATGGCACCAGCGCCAGTATTGTTTGCACTCGCATAATATCCGTTACAAGCAAACTGAGTACCATAACTCCAATACCAATTATTTTCTTGCGAACCACCGAAACAACCGAAAATCCACTCACTCGTCGGATTGCAGAAACCGGATTGATATTCAGCGTTACTCATAAGCGGATAGTTTTGGCGGGCGAGTTTGGCTTCGGACAGAGCTTTGGTGTAATCTTGTTTAGTTATAGCAGCACGAGCATAGACTGCATGAGCAACATTTACATTCGGCATCCATACTTGTGCGGCATCACGGTCCATACCACTCTGGTTATACAAGGCAATTGCTTCATCCAAATCTTTGTAGATTTGAGCATACGTCTCAGCCAGAGTAGCATAGCCTTGTCCGCCGGTGGATTCATCAATACGGAGCACGAGTCCTTGTGAAGCGCCGTTATTGGAATCCTGCCATCGCCAACAGTAATAGTGCACTAACTTTTCGAAAGCGTATGCGCGGAAAGTCAGTGCTGAAGCTTTGACAAAATCTTTTTCAGTTTGAAGTCCTTCAGCATTATCAATATTGGCAAGAATAGTGTTCGCATTACCAATGATAGTATAATAGTAGTACCATGCGTATGCGTCATAAATAGAGTTAGTGCGTGTATGGAATTCTTGATTATGAATAGGTGACCATCCGGAAGCATACATATTATATAAGTAATTCTCGCTCGGATAGTTTTCATAATGAGCCATGATGTTGTTTTCGCCTGCAAATCCCTGACCAAAATAATACTGCTGTGTAGTCATAATTTTGGCTATACCGTTCAATGCTTTCATTGCATTTGCCGTGGTCCCTACGGCATCGGATGCTCCCGTTGAATCGGTAGGAGCGGTATCCAAATAGTCACCGGCACAGGAGGACACTAACACCATACATGCCAATAGGCTACCTGTGAACAATTTATTGAGTATTTTTTTCATTTCTAATACGAATTATATGGTTATATCTTTAGAATTTTACAGTCAAACCGAAATTATATACACGGGCTGTCACATACGTATCATCCGAACCTCCATTAAACGAATATTGCGGATTTAGTCCCTTGCGTGAGGTTAGTGTAAAAAGGTTTTCTACACCGGCAGTCAACGACAACCCTTCCAATCCCATGTTTTTCAGCCAACTCTTAGGTAGGCTGTAAGACAGGTTCAAATTCTTGAATACCAAATAAGAAGAGCTGGTTAACCAACGGTCGCTGGCGGCATTCAAGTCGGATGACTTATGAAAATCGGTACGCGGAGTTCCATTCGGATTGATGCGGTTAGCGGAAGTTTCTGTCATACCGGTGGGAACTTCTTTCCAAGAGTTTAGGATATCCTTATGGTAAGCGTTACCAGAAGCACCTGATTCGGATACCCCCATCAGGCTAGCATAACTGCCATCATATGTCTTGCCACCTAAAGAATAGGTGAACAACATATTCAAATCCCAATTCCTCCAAGAAAGCGCCGAACTGATGGATCCATAGACTGTGGGAAGTGCGCTACCTGCCCAATCACGTTTGGCGTATGAAGTGGCAGTGGCATAATCTGTACCATTGATGGTAGTCAATGCACCAGCTTCTTCGGCAGTAGCCTTCTTATCCGGATCCAGTGTATAGAGAGAAGTACCAGTCATCTGGTCCACGCCTTCGAAGTGATAAGTGTACCATTCGTAGATGGAATGCCCTTCAGAATAGTTCTGCATACCGTGCAGAATATCTTTTCCGTCAGGCAGTTTCACAATTTTGTTCTTCAAGAAAGTAGCGTCCACACCAAGGTTCCATTTCCAGTCGTTATTATTGATAATGTCAGCATTCAAAGAGATTTCCCAACCACGGTTGGAAACGGTACCGATATTCTTGTATTGTGTCAGGTTCATCGGGGCAGTATCAGCAACCCAAGGATAAGAGCCAGCCGAAAGCGGCAGACGAACCTCAAATAGTAAATCTTTAGAGCGCTTGTCGAAGTAGCCTATTTGGAAGTTCAGGCGGTTAAACAGACGCCCTTCTACAGCGATGTCTACGGTCTGAGTCGTTTCCCATTTAATATCCGGTGCAGAAAGTGACTGTTTTACCAACGCAGCTTCACCACCGTTTTTGTCGATAGTATAAAGAGCCATATGTCCATAAAGGCTGACGCCCATATTGTTACCCACTTCACCATAGGAAGCGCGCAGTTTTAATGCATCTAACCAGTCAACATCTTGCAAAAAAGATTCCTGTTTCATGTTCCAACTTGCACCTACGGAGTAGAAATTACCCCAACGGTTATCTTTGTGGAAACGTGAAGAACCGTCACGACGGAACGAACCTTCCAAGAAATAGCGATCATCATAGTTGTATTTCAGACGTGCCAGATAAGATTCCGTTTTGTCTTCATCATCACTTCCTGCGAAATAAGAGTTATTGAGAAAGTTACCCATAGTAAGATTTCCATCTACTGCCATGCCGGTATTCATTCCTGCTGTATATTTACGTTCCCAGCTGTAGCTTTCGTGAGCTGCCATAACCTCAACATTATGTACGTTATTGAACTGGTAGCTCCAATTTACGATTTCTTGCAAGGTCATGGTTCTGTACTGGTAAGCATAGCTGGTCAAACGACCACCGTTGGTAGCACCGTCACCTATTTCCGGATTGTCGTACTTCTTATTATTGGAAGTACTGTTGTTCAGGTCACCTTTTACAGTCAATGACACTCCATAAGGTAATGAGATTGTGGCAAAAGCTTGTCCGCCTAATACGTTACGTACGCTTTCCTGCTTGTTGAACAACATTTCATATGCTATATGGCGATTGCTCAGATAAGGAGAAGTGGTATCATATATTTTGTCTCCTGCAGCGTCCAATTGATATGTGCCATCAGCATTGTGTAAATAAACAGGATATACCGGCGCCATATAGCGGGCTATGTAAAATGGATTGGCATACGCATTACCGCTGGCATTACTATTATAATTGCGTTTAGTCCAGGATCCTGTAAGATTTACACCTCCCTTAAACCATTTGTTGGGAGTATAAGTAGTATTGATACGGCCTGAGAAACGTTCATAACCGGTAGCCTTCACATATCCTTTTTCATTCAAATAGCCTACGGACGAATATACATTATATTTTTGTCCGGATGCAGCAGCCGACAAGTTATATTCTTGGCGATGTCCGTTACGTTCAATGGCATCCTGCCAGTCAAGGTCGTCATAACCAGTCAGACGAGTAGCTATCAGCTTTCCGTTATTGTCGAACAGTTTGTCGTCAGCAGCATTATAAATGTTTCTACCGATGGACTCACTGATCAGGTGGCTCGTAGCATATGCGGCCGCCTCGTTTTCTGACATCCCGGTATTGCTCATCATAGAGTTTTTCTTGGCCATCCAACTTGCTTCCATCCAACGGTCTGCATCCAGACGTTCATACTCGGAAATACCTCTGTTGTATATACCCTGATTTACCTGTAGTGTAATGCTTGGTTTGTTGGTATTACGTCCACTTTTGGTCGTAATGAGGACTACACCATTAGCGGCACGGTTACCATATAATGCAGCTGAAGCGGCATCTTTCAAGATGGACATGCTCTCAATATCGTTAGAGTTTAGTTCGGCCATGTTTCCATCAAAAGGAACTCCATCCACCACATACAGAGGGCTTGAAGCGCCTGACACCAATGTACCGAAACCGCGGATGCGAATCTCGGGAGCTTGTCCCGGTTCGCCATAGGTATTATTTACCTGTACGCCCGGTGCGGCACCTTCAAGTGCTCCGGTCACACTGGTTGTAATACGTTTCTCGATCTTTTTATTGTCAACTACCGAAATAGAACCTGTCAACGATTCTTTTTTAGCGGTACCGTAGGCAATTACCACAACTTCGTCCAAAGCTTCGGCATTGCCTCTCATTACAATCTTCAAATTAGGTTTGACTGCAACCTCCTGTGTCTGCATACCAATAAACGAAATCTGAAGCGTTTTCGCAGAACTAATATGGTGCTTATTTTATTAATAATCAATCAATTAGTCTATCTTAAAGGACTAAATATTATGTATTTCCAATTTTATAATTATTTGTATATAAGCATTTTATTCATACATGAATTCATTAAATTCTACCAGTATTATCCCGTATTTAGAAAATATTATATTGAAAATCAGCAATATACCGCTTTCATCAAGGTATAAATGAGCTATCAAACAATTACTGTGCGTTTAATTCACTGCACGAATGTACAAAATAACAAATAATTGAAAGTTAATTCTGATTAGCGATTCACGCATAGAGGCAAATATAATTAAAAGTATATATTTTTCAGCAAAAAGACATTCTTTACTTTTTGATGAAATATATTTAAAAGAACAAGAGACAAGAAAAATGGAAAAGCGAAAAATAAATAGCATAATTTATAAAAAAAAGCTACCTCAAAATAAAAATGAGGTAGCCTTATTCATATCTTTTGTATCAGATATACTCTGTTACAAACTTATTTCCCCAATAACAGTAGTAGTAGGAAACAATTATTCCGGCAATTCTAATGTTTCTGTAAAGCCACTGTATAAAATTCCATACCCACCTTCTACAGCAACAGCTCCACGCATTGCGAATAGCAACTTATTGCCTTGACGTTGCATGTCGGTAGGAGTGAAATACACCATTCCGTAAGTAGCATGTTTATATCCAGTAGCTTGTAAGTCCCAATTAACCAGAGTTTGGCCATCTTCACTCAATGTAAAGACCATGGGATATCCTTCTGTTATACAATCCGGCAACTTGTATATATTACCTTCTTTAGCTTTCAATATAGGCTGTTCCCATGCCTGGCCGAAAAGTTCTGAAGTATATATCCCGGTTCCGTAATCCTCCCATGTCAACTTTCTCTGAGCGGTTACAGTTATTTCACCGGATTTGGAAGGTGACAATGCATCCTTGTTATCTATGGTCAGTACAATCTCATATTTGCCAGTAGCGCTCAAGTCATCTATAGAACCGAAAGCTAATTCTGCGTATCCCACTGCTTCGCCTTTTGCAAAGGCTATATTGGAACTTTTCAAGGTGAATACACCTTCTTCTACTGTAGCTTCATCCATGCTAATGCCGACTGAAGCCTCTGCACCTGTATTTCCACGATACACGGGAACCCGGATAATACCATTGTCTTCAGCATCTACTTCCACATTCATTTGAGTAGATGCAAAAGCTGCTTCAACTCCGTTTACACCATATTTCGTACCTTCTGCATCTGTATCGCAGGAGGTAAAAGCTGCCAAACAGAGCAATATAGCAGCATATTTCTTTATTGTATATAGTTTCATATTTTCCTTCATTATATAGGTTTATAAATTATTGAACTATAGGATTCTGATCCGCAGAGGTAATATTCTCATTACCATCTATTTCAGACTGCGGCAGAGGAAGGATAAATAATGGAGAAGCGACATTAGTGTTCTTTGTCGTTACCTTCTCTGTATGGTTAGAGCCTTCATAATTACGATTATATCCCAAACCTAAACGCTGCATATCAAAGATACGTCCCACTTCACCCCAAAGTTCAACACGACGTTGGAATAAAATCTCATCCATTAATGTTTCCAAAGGAGCATTAGTGTCAGAGTTATAAGTATTTGCATCTGTACGGGCAGCCAAACGTTCCTCAAACTTACTATCTCTTGCATTTCCTAAAGCTTTTATTGTGGTACGGGCAGCACCATATTCTTTCTGATGACATTCGGCTTCAGCCTTAATTAATATCATCTCTTCTGCTCTCATGAGTAAGTAATCACCTGTACGGGTGGTGTAATCTGCCATTTTAAACTTAATCTGGCAGTAGCTTGTATAAGAGGAAGCTGTCTTTTCTTCATCAGAAGGAATAGCCCCACGGAACCATGCTGTTTTACGTTCATCTGTATCAGAAATAAGTTTGTATAACCCGGTGCTTATACATTGGCGTGCTTTTGAAGCATACATACCCGGTGCATCAGCATCCATATGCGAGAAGAAGCTTGCAAAACCACTGGACTGATCGGCTATAATTTCCATTCCCCACAGAACGTCTGCTGTTTTCACACTGTTATTACCGCCCAATTCGGCTATAGTAGCAACTTTTAATGAAGGTTTCTTTAGAGCTTCGGCAGCTGCCGTTGCAGCACCTGCATAGTCATGTTGAGTAAGGCAAATACGGGCTTTGATGCCATTAGCAACATAATAATCTACATGAGATACATGCGTCTGTACTTTATCACTGATACTCCCCAACAGATCAATTGCTTTTTCTATATCAGAATTGATTTGAGTATAAACTCCCTGAACGGTTCCACGAGGGCTTCCTTCCGAACCGGCAACCGTTGCTCCTGTATACAAAGGTACACCGGGGGCATCTTCATGGCCTTTATATGTTTGCTGATACAATTGTATCAGATAGTAATAAGCAAAAGCACGCATGGCATAAGCTTGTCCCACAACACTATTCTTAAGTTCCGGATCACCTCCCATTGTGTTTTCTGAAGCAATGATATAATTTACATTACTAACAATGGTGTAATAAAAGTTCCAAATAGAATAAGGGCGTCCGGCTTTGTTTGAGTAGTCTCCATGAACATTCAAACGATAATCTTCATAAAACCAGCCTTGTCCTTGCTCTTTCATTAAATGATCTTCAGCCATCAGATCTCCAAGCAATTGGATAGCTGTCTGGCCACAGTTTTCCGAACCCCAGTTTGAACTCCATCCTGCTACATATAACATACGGTATACACCATTTATAGCAGTTTCCGCGCTACTTGCATCTGCAAATATCGTAGAACCTGATACCTTGTCAGTCGGTTCCGTATTCAATTCATCGGCACATGAGCTGAATGCAAGAAGGCCGATTAAAGAAAATATATATAATACTTTTTTCATCTTTTATATTATTTAATCAGGTTTAGAAAGTGATATCAATGCCGAATGAAATTGTTCTGACAGGTACGTAACCAAAATCTGTTCCCCCAGTGAAGTTATATTGAGGGTCCATACCTTTCAGGTGATTGAACAACACAACATTATCCGCTGTTGCAGTCAGGCGTGCAGAATCGAATCCGATGGATTTCATCCATTTTGAAGGCAGTGAATATCCTAAAGCAATATTCTTAATAGCAAAATAGGAAGCATCGATCAGACTGTTGTCAGTAATAATGTAACTCTTTCCGATTTCAATGCGCGGGATATCTGTAATATCGCCCGGATTTCTCCATGCACGTTCCAGCATTTTACTCTTTGCCTGTCCTACATAATTGCCATACAATAAGGTATTATAGATACCATCCAATACTTTACCGCCAATAGAATATGTACAAAGGATACTCAAATCAAATCCTTTATATTTGAATGTATTATTGATGGAACCATACAAATCAGGAATACGGCTACCCTGGATTTCTTTGCATGCAGTAGCCTTGGCCATATCGTTAGTAATATATTTTTTGCCCTTAACTCCGTTTTCATCGGTATCCCATGCCCAATATAATTGTTCTCCGGTTGCGGGGTCAACGCCGGCGGCTGTTGCAGTATAGAATGAATATAAGGTTTCACCTTCGCGAATGATATACGATCCGGAAATGATTTCCGGTTTATCCGCCAGCTGCAAAACTTTATTCTTAATCGTAGAACCAAGAAGGGTTAAGTTCCAGGTAAACGGAGTATCCTTAAAGATGTCAACTCCTAATGTAAGGTCAATACCTGTGTTACGCATACTGCCAACGTTCTTGTTGTAGCCATCAAAACCAAGTGAAGATGCCATTGGGAATGACATTAACATGTCTGTAGTCTTACGTTGATACCATTCAACAGTAGCAGAAACACGGTCAAACAATTTTGCTTCAATACCAATATTCAGATTGGCATTTTTTTCCCATTTCAATTCTTTATTTTCCAAAGAGGTTACGGCCGCACCACTCATCGACGAGTTGGCATACCCCAAATCATAAAATGACTGCCAGGCATAAAAATTCTGTTTGGTACCACTCAATATGGCATCATTACCCTGTACACCATAGCTGGCCTTTAATGACAGATTATTAATCCAAGTAATATCACTCATGAAAGATTCGTGAGAGATACGCCAGTTACCACCAACCGACCAAAATTTACCCCAACGGTTATCCTTATAGAAACGAGAAGAACCATCCGTACGAAAGCTGGCAGAAAGGTAATACTTATCTGCAAAGTCATAATTCAAACGTGATAACACAGATTGAACTGCATAATTATTCTGGTAAGAAGATGCTCCTGTAATGGTTGTGGCTGCATCCAGTTCATAAAGTCCGCCAAATGGGAATCCTGTCTTGGTTGCTGACAAATAATCATATCTGTATTTATAAAACTCATGTCCAACCAAAGCTTCAAAATGATGGTCACCGAACTTTCTGTCGTATGTCAACAATTGATTAAAAGTGTAGCTGAATGTACGTGCAGTAGCTTTCTGTATAGTGCCTTTTACGGCCACGGAGTTACCATTGTAGGGATTATAATAAGTTGCTCCTGCTGAATTGATTAAGTCAAAGCCATAATTGACAGAGAACTTCAATCCTTGCAGGAATGTATTTTTCAAATCACCGAATTCTGCATATACACGTCCGCTCAGGTTATCGCTTTGAGTGGAATACATATCATCATATAAAGTCGCGATTGTGTTCCACTCTGAATTAGCACCGGCCGGTCTATTTTTACCATAGTCAAAAACGGCATTTCCCAGATTGTCATAAATGGTAGTGCCATTGGCATCTTTCTCAAAGACAGGGAAAATAGGAGCCATTAATTGTGCACTGTACCAAACATTGGATGAACCAGATGAATTTTCAACAGCTGTATTGCTTTCATTGCGAGAGTAGTTAGCGCTCATTCCGGCTTTCAACCAGTTTGTAACTTCAGAGTCTATATTCAAACGTCCATTATATCGATTGAATTTTGTTGTTTTTAACAGACCTTCTTCATCAAGGTAGCCTAAAGAAAACATATATTTGGTTTTGTCACTTCCACCACTGAATGAAGCAACATATTCTTGACGTAAAGGATTGCTTTTTAAAGCTTCATCCATCCAGTCTTCACTATATCTTAATCTGGCATCACTACGTACTTTCCCTGTCACAGGATCGATCAACTCTGTAATACTATAATTAAAAGGATTATACTGTTCATTTTGCCCTAACATAGCAGTGGATCCGCTTTTCATAGCTTCTAATGCAACAGCACCCGCTAATTCCGGAGAAACTCCACCGTTAATAATCTGGCTATTCTTATATGACTGGAAGATTGTTTCTAAATAACCGGCTTCGTCCATCGTTTCATAACGTGGAATAGCACGTGAGGAAACACCCCAATTTGCTTTCAAGTTCACTTTTACCTTACCGGAATTACCTTTTTTGGTAGTAATCATAATCACACCATTCGCACCACGAGAACCATAAAGAGCGCCAGCAGAAGCGTCTTTAAGCACTGTCATCGTTTCAATGTCATTAGGGTTGATTGCAGAGATGTTACCATCATAAGGGACACCGTCCACTACATATAAGGGTGATTGTGATGAATTGATAGAACCATAACCACGGACGACAACAGAAGAGCCTGATCCCGGCTGTCCTGAACCTGAAGTAGTCTGCACACCAGCAACCATACCGTCCAATGCTTTTGTAACGTTTGCAACAGGTCGCTCTTTCAATTTCTCAGACTTGATAACTTCTGCAGAGCCAGTAAAAGACTCTTTCTTTGTTGTACCATAGGCAATAACCATTACTTCATCCAGCATTTCGGCATCCGACTTCATAATAACTTTTACATTCGGTTTTATTGCAACGTCCTGTGCTTGCATACCAATATACGTAATCTGAAGCGTTTTCGCAGAACTAAGTAAGTGCTATTATACTGATATTCAATAATAAATAAATATAAGGAGAACTTTTTATAAAGCAATCTCAAGTTATTATATAGCTAATTACTAAGTATATAACGAATAGGTGTATAGATGTGTATCTACCTAAAAGTTCCTATGTTTATATATCAAATCCTTGCTTATCAGCATATTGATAGTTAATAGTGCCTAGTAATGAATTATAATTCCAATACTGTGGTTTTAAAAAAGCACTCATATGTATGAAATGATTAAAGACTATATTGAGGGTAGACCAGTAAATTACATACATTAGGAAGGTACATTATATAGTATTGATTTTTTATATATACTAAGTCTAATATGAATAAGCTCATTTACATAAACATAAACATAAAAATAGGATAGGGTAATTTCCCAAAGCGACTAAGAAAGAACTTCTATACAGAATAACTTGTTAAATAAAAATCGGAAACACAGTTTACTGCCAACAAGAAGTTAGGAGTTTGCCAACAAGAAGTTAATTCCTTGTCGACAAACTCTTAACTCCTTGTTGACAAAAAATAGACACATTGTAAGCCTTTGATAATTAGCATTATTACAAAAGAAAATCATTTGTTATTTTGTAAATATAACTCTCATTTTGGATCGTCCTTTAAATAGCATTGAAGTAGCCGTAAATAATAGATTGATCATCATATAATAATGGAACTATTAAATGAATATTCTCAGTTTGATCCATATTCGAACGGATCATACTTGGTCCGCTCTTCTTCGGTTAGAAGTACTTCTATACGTAGAAAGTATATTTTGAATATGGAAGAGAGATAATACAAGAAACTGAAAAAGAAGAAAAATAGAACAAAATATCAAATAGGCCTGATACATGAAGCCGCAAAAAAGGTGTAATTCATTTATCCAATATCCCTAAAGATTCATGGTAAACAATTACACCTTAATTCGATGGGCTTATTTCCCTTTCTTACGATGAGCTAACGAGTGATTTTTCTCCAAATCATTTATTATTGTCATATCCATAACATTAGTGTATATTTGCGTAGTTTTTACACTCTTATGCCCTAACAGCTTTTGCACGGTTGTAATATTAACACCATTGTAAATCAATAACGTTGCATTAGTATGTCGTGCTGTATGAAATGACACTTTTTTAGATAATCCGGCTAATCGAGCAATGATAATCAACTCTTTGTTCACATTCGAATTATCTCTCAGATGAAAGAAATCTGGTAGATCTGCCTGATATTTATTCAAAATCTGAATTCCCTTCCCATTGAATAATAAATATAGTGGAAGCCGGACTTCCGTACCTGTTTTGATAGACTTATAGATTAACCAGGTCTCCTGATGCATCTCCACAATGTTTTCCGGCTTCATATTCACAAAGTCGGAATACCTCATACCTGCGTAACAGCAGAACAGAAATGCATCCAATGTCTTTTGGTATTTCACATATCTTCCAGTCAATTGTAAAGTTTCCATTTTTTCCAACTCCTCCGGTGCCAAGTGTGTATGTCCATTTTCTACGGTTTTGATCTTATATTTCCTAAAGGCATATTTTTGTATATCCATATACTCCTTATTGATAGCTACGTTGATGTGTCGCTTTAAATGCTTCATATGCTTAGCTATAGTGTTGACATGGTACCCCTTCGATTGCAAAAAATGTTCAAATGAAGATACAAACTCAAAAGTTAAATCAGAGAATGTTACATTCTTTTTAAAATCTTGCAATAGTGCAAGCGTAGAGAGATGATTGCGCTTGGTACTTTCCTTTAAGCCAGAAGTCATCACTTCCTGTTTTAAAAAAGGTATAAACGAAGATTTATCTTCCTGCTCTTGCTGTTCAGAAAGTATCTCTTTCAATATCTCCAAAGTGATAGGTTTACCCTGTTGCCAGAGCTCAAGTTCGCGCTTTTCTATCATGGCCATAAACTCATAAATCAATCGATTTAAGGCATCTGCATTAGGATGGTTTTTTACTAGCAGTTTTTTCGCATCCCATTGATCCGGTCTCAGATAGACTTTAGTAGAGAAATACTTCTTCTTCCTATTCAAGTAAGCCTCTACCTGTACTAAAGCTACGCCTCGTTTATTAAGGCTCTTTTTCCGGTTGTACACTAAACTGTAAATAATCTTGTTCATCTTTAGTTGTTTTAGTTAATACTATGAACAAAGAAGACGAAATAATGTGCTATACAAGAAATAAAGAAGACTTAATATCTGTAAAAGGACGCTTTACAAAGTGTTTTTTGTTTTGTATTTCCTTTATAAAAAAAGTAAATCTAAGTAAAATGACTTTCAAATTAATTCTTCCGATGCGCGTTTTTAACACTTTTAGTTTAAATAGCAAGGTATCTATTAAGGAATGATAGCCAGAAAGATGCTTCAGAGTGATAGCAAATAGAATATCATTTAGGTTTTTTAAGTGCAAAAAAACTGCTGTTAAGCATAAAAATAAGCTTTTGGTTAACAAATTGATAGATTTACAAGTTTTTTTCAACAAAATAATTGTTCGTTTCAGTTTTATTAATATATTTGCATTTTGTTAGAGTAAAGAAACAATTAATGTAAAGTTAAACTTTAAGAGAGAATTTATGAAAAGAAAATTGATGCTGTTATTGGCATGCCTTTTTGTGGGCATAAGTCTGGTAACTGCCCAAACTCAGAAGATCACAGGTGTTGTGATTTCTGAAGAAGACGGGCAGCCAGTTGTTGGCGCCTCTGTGTTAGTAAAAGGTACTACTCAAGGTACAATCACAGATGTGGATGGTAATTTTAATTTGGCAAATGTACCAAGTTCTGCAAAGACTTTGCAGATTTCGTATATTGGAATGCAGACTCAGGAAGTCATTATTAAACCGACCTTAAAAGTCATACTGAAAGCTGATGCACAAAAATTAGATGAGATAGTTGTGACAGCAATGGGTATCTCACGTGAGAAAAAAGCATTAGGATATGCTGTACAAGATGTAAAATCAGATGTACTGACACGGGCGGCCAATACGGATTTAGCAGGTGCATTACAAGGAAAAGTATCAGGTATTGACATCACTCCTTCATCGGGTATGCCGGGAGCCTCTTCTAAAATAACCATTCGCGGTTCCCGTTCTTTCACAGGAGATAATACCCCTTTATATGTAATTGACGGTATGCCAATTGCTTCTACTGCCGATGTTAGTACATCTCTTACTGACGGAGCATATGGCACAGACTATGCTAATCGTGCAGTCGATATTGATCCTAACGACATCGAAAGTATTAATATACTGAAAGGACAGGCTGCTTCTGCATTATATGGAATGAGGGCCTCGAACGGTGTTATTGTTATCACTACTAAAAGTGGTAAAGGAGCAAATAAAGGGAAACCAAACATCACTTTTAGCACCAACCTTTCATTCGATAAGATCTCAACCCTGCCAGAGTTACAACAAGAATACGCACAAGGCTCTAAAGGAGTATTTGATCCCTTATCACCTTTTGCATGGGGTCCTAGAATCTCAGAATTACCTAATGATCCTAACTATGGTGGAAATACTAATAATAGTTACACCAATAAGTATGGTAAACAACCAGACAGGTATTACGTTCCTCAGCTTGCAGCAGCCGGTATGGACCCTTGGGCTACTCCAAAAGCATATAACAACATGAAAGACTTCTTCGAAACTGGTGTATCGTGGAGCAACAATGTGAATGTAGCCCAAAAATTTGATAAAGGGAACTACTCTTTCTCTATGGGTAATACCACTACCAATGGTATTGTTCCCTCAACAGGTATGGATAGATACAATGTAAAATTATCAGCAGAAGCACAACTGCACCCCAACTGGACTACCGGATTTAATGGGAATTTTGTGACTTCAAAGATCACAAAACAATCTACTGCCAACACAAGTGTAGTTGCTACTGTTTACAATGCTCCTGTTAGTTATAATATGGCAGGCATTCCTTCCCATATAGAAGGTGACCTATATACTCAAAATACCTATCGTAGTGATTGGATTGACGATGCTTACTGGGCTGTCGATAATAATCAATTTTCAGAACGTTCACAACGCTTCTTTGGAAATGCCTTTGTGAAATACTCCACTAAATTCGGGACCGACAACCATAAACTGGATATTAAGTATCAAATAGGTGACGATGCTTATACAACTAACTATTCTGAAATTTATGGATATGGAAGCACTTGGGCCGCTACAGGTGAAGATTCGGAATATCACTATACTGTTAATGAGCTAAACTCATTACTGACTGCCTCTTACACATGGAATATTAATGATGAATGGGCATTAGACGCTTTAATCGGTAATGAATTTGTTGATAAAAAGACAAAATACGAATATGCGTATAGCATGAATTTCAACTTTCCGGGCTGGAATCACTTAAATAATGCTTCTGTATTTTCCAATGAAAGTCAATACAATAAAAAACGAACCGTAGGTAATTTTGCAAATGTATCAGTTGCATGGAAAAATATGCTCTACTTAAGTGGAAGTATACGTAATGACATCGTTTCAAGTATGCCTCGTAACAATCGTTCTTTCACTTATCCATCAGTCTCATTAGGATTCATTTTTACAGAATTGGCACCGTTAAAGAACAATATATTAACTTTCGGTAAAATACGTGCCTCCTACGCAGAAGTAGGTATGGCAGGAGATTATACTCAAAGCTATTACTACACTCCCGCTTATGGTGGCGGTTTCTATATGGGGAATCCTATTGTATACCCAATAGCCGGAGCAATGGCTTATGTACCATACTATAAAGTATATGATCCCAACTTAAAGCCACAGAATACAAAATCATACGAGATAGGAGCTGATCTTACTTTCTTCAACGGATTGGTCACATTGAATTATACTTACTCACGTCAGAATGTAAAGGATCAGATATTTGAAGTTCCTTTAGCCGGTTCAACCGGAGCCTCAAGTATGATAATGAACGGAGGTAAGATACATACTAATACTCATGAAGTGACCTTGGGCATTTCTCCGGTAGATACAAAGAACTTTAAACTTGATTTTGCCTTCAACTTCTCCAAAATCGACAATTATGTTGATGAACTGGCTCCAGGAGTAGAAAGCATTATGTTAGGAGGTTTTGTTACTCCACAAGTACGTGCCGGAATTGGTGACAAATTCCCTGTAATCTATGGAAAAAGCTATATGCGCAATAATGAAGGTAAGATAGTTGTAGATCAAAACGGGCTCCCCATGCAAGGAGAAGATGCGGTTATCGGAACTGTATCTCCCGATTTCCGCCTGGGGTTCAATACTAATATTGAATTATACAAGTTCCGCATTTCAGCTGTATTTGATTGGAAACAAGGCGGTCAAATGTATTCCGGTACCGCTGGCGAGATGAACTATTACGGTGTGAGTAAATTATCTGGAGATATGCGTAAAACTGATTTTATTGTAGAAAACTCAGTTAAAGAAACGGGTAAAGATACCAATGGAAATCCGATTTATGCTCCTAATGACATAAAGGTATCTGATGCTCAATCCTATTTCACAAGAAGAAGGTCTATTGACGAGTCTTATATTTATGACAACTCTTATATTAAGTTACGTGAATTATCCATAAGCTATCCGGTCCTCTCCAAAAAATGGCTAAACGTAAACGTAAATGTCTTTGCACGTAACATATTAGTTTGGTCAGAATTTAAAGGATTCGACCCAGAGGCTTCACAAGGCAATGACAATATGGGAGGCGCATTCGAACGTTTCTCTTTACCCGGAACGGCCAGTTATGGCTTCGGATTTAATGTAAAATTCTAATTAGCTAAAAAGAAAGATGAAAACATATACTATAATTAAAGGATTTTTTGCCGTTGGCGTTTTATCAGTTGTCCTTTCCGGATGTTCGGAAGATGCAATGGATAGAATAAATAAAGATCATGGACACACACAAAGCGTGGCTGGAAGATTTATCCTAACTGATGTAATAACCTCTACCGCGTTTTCAAATGCAGGAGGAGACTTAAATACTTATCTATCTTCATATATTGAATATGAAGTAGGTGTTGACAATCAATTGTATTATGCAGAAACCAGAGAAAGTGAACCGACATCATCTTCCACTTTCAATAATACATGGAACAACCTGTACTCAACATTAAAATCCGCCCGTATCATAATTAACCAATGTAGTGATGGAGGGATAGATTACGGCAATTATACAACCAAAGGCATGGCCGAAGTATTAGCAGCCTACAACTGTGCATTAATAGCAGATATGTTTGGCGATGCTCCGTGCAGCCAAGCTGCCTTAGTTGACGAAAATGGTTCCCCCGTTTATCTAAATCCCAAAATGGATAAACAAGAGGATATTTATAAACAAGCAATGCAATATCTGGATGACGCTATTGCAGACTTACAACAAGAGGATTTAATAGATCCATCCAGTCAAGATTTACTTTACCAAGGAGATGCAGAAAAATGGCTCAAATTTGCATATGCCCTGAAAGCACGCTATACGATGCACCTACTTCAAAGGTCAACTAATAAAGACGCTGATATGGAGAAAGTGTTGGAGTATGTAAGCAAGTCTTTTAAAAACACAGAAGAACAGGCAGCATTCAGTGTATATGATGTCAATAACATAAATCCACTTTATGGTTTCTTCAAAGCACGTGCAGCATTGGGAGCAAGCGAAAGCATGAGAAGCAAACTAGCTGAATATAATGACCCACGTCTGTCCAGGGCATTCATTACAAAACTAGACAAAGAGAAAGAAGGAAAAGCACAAGCTCCGGGGACTCCTGATACTGATGTATATGCACCTAGCGGAACACCGGAACAAGGAACCAGCAAATATGGTACATCTCTGTTTATGTATTCAGCAACAGCCCCTACTCTTTTAATGAGCTTCCATGAGTTAAAGTTCTTAGAAGCAGAAGCTTTATGCCGATTGGGACGTGATGCAAAAAGCGCCTTGAAAGAGGCTGTGGTAGCCGGATTGCTAAATGCAGAGAACAGTTTTAGTATTTCCAGAAAAGAATTGGGAAACACATTACTAAACCCAGCTAGCGCTATCACGGAAGAAGAAGCGAATAGCTATTTTGACAACACTGTAGAAGCTACATATACGAATGAGCCTCTGAAAACTACCATGATACAAAAATATTTTGCACTATGGGGAGCTTCCGGAGAAGCTACAGAATCTTATAATGACCTCCGTAGAATGACAGCACCTACTGAAAGTTTCATTCAATTACAGAATACCAAGCCTTTCCCCTTACGTTGTCCATATGGCAATAGTGACACAACGACAAACGCAGAAGTGAAAGCTGCTTATGGAAATGGACAGTATGTTTATAACGAAAAAGTCTGGTGGGCAGGCGGTAACAGATAATTCATTCATCTGCAAACAACAAAAAATCGGGTAGTGAGTAACTTTTCCACTACCCGGTTTTTCACTATTCTTATTTTAAGACACCAACCATCCCTTCTCTCACTATATCCACCAATATCGGTTTCAACCCACTGACGAAACATTCTACTGCGATCACCATTAAGATCAATCCCATAAGACGCATCATTACATTATTCCCCGTCTCTCCCAAGACACTCACCAATTTCGTGGAAGCACGGAGAATAAAGAAAGTCAGCAGATAAATCAGTCCGATAGTTCCTATCAAAATCCCTTTCATTTCGAAGTTGTGAGCATCCTGCATCAAAACAATAGCATTCGCTATCGCTCCGGGACCACACAACATTGGTATCCCGAGAGGAGTAATTGAAATATCATCAGCATAAGTTTTTATTTCTTCATCCTTCAACTTCATCGGCGTGTAGCGGGCTTGAAGCATATCAAAACCGATTTTGAAGATAATCACCCCACCGGCAATACGAAATCCATCAGTAGAGATCCCGAAAAACTTAAAAAGAAACTGACCGGCAAAAACAAAAACCATTAATGTGACAAACGACACAATGGTGGCACGTTGCACGATAGACTGACGTTCCTTATCCGTCATTCCATGAGTCATTGTAAGAAAGACGGGCATTGTCCCCAAAGGATTGGTCAACGTAAAGAACGAAGTGAAACAAAGCAAGGCAAACGGGAGAAGTGTACTATCCATGGCAGTATCGCATTTTTATGCATTTATTAAACACGACAAAAATACGACTTAATCCATAAAATCTATAATAAATCTATCAAATCTTTCAAAGAATAAATGTGATAAGTAGGCTGAAAAGGAAATGAGGTACGACCGGTTACATTGTAAAAAGCCTGGTGCATCCCTATTCCATGTGCCCCGGTTATATCCGCTTCCCAACTGTCACCAATCATCAATGATTCGCGCAGTTCGGACTGAGTGGCGGAAAGAGCAAAGTTGAATATTTCAGGCCACGGCTTCAGTACCCCGAGATCTTCGGAAAGGATAACCTTTTTAAAGTAGATGTCTACGCCTGCTGAACGCATTTTACGTGATTGTAATTCCCGAAAACCGTTGGACAGTATATAAAGATTATATTTCGGAGCCAGATACTCCAACACCTCTTTCGCATAAGGCATCAAACCGCTTTTGGTAGGAATAATTGCGAAGAAATCTTCCGAGAACTTTTCAGCCAAGGTCTCATCCTCCACTCCTACCGCCTGCAAAGGATAAGAAAAACGTTGCCGGTTCAGTTCATCCTTCGTTATCTTCCCCTCACCATATTCAATCCAGAGTTCGGTATTCCGTTGCTGATAAATCGTATAATAATGATCGAACGAATCAAAATAACGTTCGAATGAATATTTCCGATAGACTTCTTCAAAAGTATCGCGAGCATTACGGGAAAAAGCCCAGATAGTGTCGTCAAGATCAAAAAAAAGATTTCTATATTTCATCAACAGTTACGGGGGTATATATAAGAAACAAAAAGCCAATGTGCTAATTTCTTGCATTCAGGAATCAGCACATTGGCAATTCAAAAGAGGTGTCTACCTTATTTTACCTGAATAACCAAGTATCTGGATATACTCCAGAATTCAGTAGGATTCGTAATCTTCAAAGTCAACTGACCTTTGTCATCTTTCACCAATTCGTAAGAACCGGCAGGATGAGTAGTCAACAACTCAGCACGTTTAGAGTACAACTTGATTTCTTTTGTTGTACGGATATCAATCTGAGTGAAATAATCCTTGTTGAAATCAGCGCTTTTCAGCACATCACCACTTTGAAGAATTTTCTGGGCTTTCAGTTCGGATTTTGTTCCGAATACAAACCATGCAGCATTCAGGCTCTTATCCTGTTCAGCAACTGTCTTAGCTTTCGCTTCGTTTTCGGCAACCAGCGTTTCTTTGGCAGCAGATAGATCGCTTACAGCAGCATCCAGTTCCTGAATACGGATATTCTTGGAAGCCAGTTCGGTTTGAAGTTCTTCGATACGTTGTTGTTTAGCATTCAATTCAGCAGTCAGAGCGGCAACCGCCTTTTTCATCTGAGCAGAATTATAACTGCTATTTTTCAACTGAGCCTGCAATTTAGCAATCTGAGCTTTGTTTTCCTCCATCTGCTTGGAGATGAATTCAATATCAGAAGCGATTTGTTGTTTGGCACTAGCAGAATTTTCGGTAATAGTACCGCGCTGCAAGTCTACACGACTTTCGGCAGCATTGATCTTACGGAAACCTTCCTGAACTTCATTGAAAGTTCCCATCATATCATCCAGTTCAGCATTGCGCTGGTTCAGTTCCATCAACAGAGAGTCATTTTCAGCTTTCAGGTCCTTACTTCCACCTTTAAAGCCATCACACGAAGCCAACATGGCTGCGCATACAAATAAAACTGCTAACTTTTTCATACGTTTACGTTTTACGTTTTTAAATGAAGTTATTTTAATCGTCTATTCCTGCTAATACTATCACAATCTCGCCCCGAGGCTCGGTAGCGGTAAAGTGTTCTATCAATTCCGCCAAACTTCCCCGAACGGTTTCTTCGTGGAGTTTGGAAATTTCGCGAGACACGGTTGCCTGACGTTCAGTGCCGAAATATTCGGCAAACTGTGTCAACGTTTTCAACAAGCGGTGAGGCGATTCATAAAACACCATAGTACGATGCTCTTCTGCCAATGCCTTCAGTCGTGTCTGTCGTCCTTTCTTCTGAGGGAGGAACCCTTCGAAGCAGAACTTTTCATTCGGCAGTCCCGATGCTACCAATGCCGGAACAAAAGCTGTCGCTCCCGGCAAACATTGCACTTCGATACCGTTGCGCACGCATTCGCGGACTACCAAAAATCCCGGATCAGAAATCCCGGGTGTTCCGGCATCCGAAATCAATGCCACAGTTTCACCTGCCTTTATTCTATTAACAACACTTTCCACCGTTTTATGTTCATTAAATTTGTGGTGAGATTGCATTGCGTTCTTTATTTCAAAGTGTTTCAGCAAAATACCGGAAGTACGTGTGTCCTCTGCCAAAATCAGATCGACCTCTTTCAGCACCTTGATTGCCCGAAAGGTCATGTCCTCCAGATTTCCTACCGGCGTAGGTACTACATATAACTTTCCCATAAACTTTTATGCTGATTGATTAAAATACTTTTTTAGCAACTCCAGAAAGTCGGTCATCGCCTCATTCTCTTCGTTTACGCTGACTTTCGAGGCAAGAAATGCCACGGCAGTCTTATAAGAACTCATGACTGATATCTGCTCGATAACACGGTTCATCAGTTCAGGATCTCCACCGAATATCTCACGTGAGAAACGGAAAGAATCATTCAGGCTGATGGAATGACGTAATCCGGCAGCCATCTTTATGCTTTCGCCCAATACGGCAGCTTTCGGCTCCTCTATCAGAAGCGATTCGTCGTCTTCCGACTCATCTTCCGCTTCTTTCTCTTCCATTTCGTCTTCGACAACAGGTTCCTCAATTACTGTTTCTTCCACAACAGTCTGCGGTTCCTGTACTATCACAGGTTCATCTTCTCCCGGTGCTGTCGCTTCATTCTCTTCCACGACCGGTTCTTCTATCGCCGGACATTCAACTTCCTCTATTACAGGAGCTTGTTCTTCAACAATGGGAATGGGGGCTTCTATTTCCGTTTCCGCTACAGGAGAAGGCGAAGCTTCCACCGGCACAGCACTTATCTCTTCCGACAACTGTTCCAAACGCTCCTGCATACGTAGGATGCTCCGCTTCAACAGTTCAGACAAAGTCTGAGTCGGCTCTTTAGAAAACGTATTCATGAGTAGCTTCAGCTCATGAACATCCAGCTCAATATCTGTTAATAGCTTCTGTTTCATTTCCATCCATTGTTATTATGGTGCGAATGTAGGAATAATTTATGCAATAACTTAAAATAATGGATAATTTAACAGTTCTTGTACATCGAATTGTTTACCTTTGTCCACTCATTTATTTAATCAAGAAAGCACAAAAATCACATGGTATTATTTTCAGAAGACCACATACAAGAGACCAGAAGAAGAGGTAGAATAGAGGTAATCTGCGGTTCAATGTTCTCCGGAAAGACGGAGGAGCTGATTCGTAGAATGAAGAGAGCCAAGTTTGCACGCCAGCGTGTAGAGATATTCAAACCGGCCATCGACACCCGTTATTCGGAAGAAGACGTGGTATCACACGACAGTCATTCCATCGCATCCACCCCTATCGATTCATCGGCTAGTATCCTGTTGTTCACTTCTGAAATAGATGTAGTAGGCATCGACGAAGCACAGTTCTTTGATGACGGACTGATTGATGTATGCAGACAGCTTGCCAATAACGGCATCCGTGTCATCATCGCCGGACTGGATATGGACTTCAAAGGGAATCCCTTCGGACCGATGCCTCAATTATGTGCCATTGCCGATGAAGTCTCCAAGGTTCATGCTATCTGCGTGAAGTGCGGTGATCTGGCATCTTTCTCTCATCGTACCGTCAAGAATGACAAGCAGGTACTTCTAGGAGAGACAGCCGAATACGAGCCGCTTTGCAGAGAGTGCTACCTCCGTGCACGGGGAGAGGACGGACAGAAGATATAAACTCTATATTAAAACATATATGGAAAGAAAGAAGATAACATTCGACAGTTTTATACGTGGTTCCATCGGATGTGTACTGGTGGTAGGGATACTAATGCTTGTGGAACGGCTCAGCGGAGTGTTATTACCTTTCTTTATAGCCTGGCTGATCGCCTACATGGTTTATCCGTTAGTCAAGTTTTTCCAGTATAAGCTACGGTTAAAGAGCCGTATTGTTTCTATCTTCTGCGCCTTGTTTCTGATTACTCTTGTCGGAGTATCCTTATTCTATTTGTTGGTGCCTCCCATGGTTTCGGAAATAGGCAAGATGAATGACTTACTGGTGACCTACCTTACCAATGGAGCCGGGAATAATGTGCCCAAGAATCTTTCCGAATTCATCCATGAGAATATCGATCTTCAGGCACTCAACCGTATACTAAGCGAAGAGAATATTCTTGCAGCCATCAAAGATACGGTGCCCAGAGTGTGGGCCCTGCTTGCGGAGTCGCTCAATATCCTGTTCAGCATTCTCGCCTCCTTTATCATATTATTATATGTAATCTTTATATTGCTGGATTATGAAGTCATAGCCGAAGGATGGCTGCATCTGCTACCCAACAAGTATCGTACCTTCGCATCCAACCTCGTACATGATGTACAGGACGGCATGAACCGATATTTCCGTGGTCAGGCACTGGTTGCCTTTTGTGTGGGGATTCTGTTCAGTATAGGCTTCCTTATTATCGATTTTCCGATGGCTATCGCTCTGGGGCTTTTCATTGGAGCGCTTAATATGGTTCCTTACCTGCAAATCATCGGTTTCCTCCCTACGGTCCTATTGGCGATCCTTAAAGCTGCCGATACGGGAGAGAATTTCTGGATTATCATTGCATGCGCACTGGCAGTCTTCGCCATCGTCCAAATTATACAGGATACTTTCCTCGTCCCCAAAATCATGGGAAAGATTACGGGGCTGAATCCTGCCATCATCCTTTTATCCCTTTCGATATGGGGTTCATTAATGGGAATGCTGGGCATGATCATTGCCTTGCCTCTGACCACTTTGATGCTTTCCTACTATCAACGCTTTATTATCAACAAAGAAAGAATAAAATATGATGAAGTAGAAACTACTGATAATCAAGAAACAAGCGATAAAGAGGAAAAATAATTGGAACTTTTTTCTACGAAACACTTGCAAATTAAATAAAAGTAACTACCTTTGCACCCGCAATCAGGAAATAACTGA
>OLRS01000045.1_pt1 | contig 118919 bp, 89 predicted proteins | sample 1673171 | NCBI WGS metagenome assembly OLRS01 (sample SAMEA3136762, study PRJEB25190) | human gut metagenome | biome: human gut; feature: human-associated habitat; material: faeces | place: Austria | collected 2013
CTATCAAAGATACTCGTGGTATCATCGACGCTATCCTTGACGGTTCTATCGACAAGGCTCCTACTAAGGTTATTCCTTTCTTCGATTTCGTAGTTCCGACTGAATTGCCGAACGTTGATCCGAAGATCCTTGATCCTCGCGACACTTACGAATGTGCTTGCAAGTGGGAAGAAAAAGCAAAAGACCTGGCCGGCCGTTTCATCAAGAACTTTGCTAAGTTCACTGGTAACGAAGCTGGTAAAGCACTGGTTGCTGCTGGTCCGAAGCTCTAATCTGAATAAAAACAGTTTAGATATAATATGCGAAAGCGGCTCTTGGCATTCAAGAGCCGCTTTTTTTGTTTTTATCTATTTCGCTTGTTCTTCCTAATTATTTTCCTACTTTTGCGCTATACCTAATATCTAAGAATATGACTTATCTGGATACGGACAAGCAAACGCAGGCAGATTTGAGTATTACAGAAGGAATATATGACGAATATCCCCTCTACTCCTTATTCTCTGGAACGGAGACTAAAAACGGAAAACGCATGATGCTCGATTGGATTACCTCTCCCCTGAACGATATATCTGCCATACGGAAAAGACAGGAAGCGATAGCCTGGAAAGAGTTACCTGAACTTCCTTTGGATGAAGAAGAACTCGACTTCATCGAATATTATCTGGAATACCGTGACCAAATCAGAAGACCTAATATTTTAGTGTCGCTGACTTCAGCATTCGACCGCTTATTAAGACACGATGCACAACGCTATGTTATAAAACGAGGTGTTACCTTAATCATCAGATTATTGAACCGGTTGGATGCATTGCGAAAAAGCACACCGGAAAATGCCCCCTTACTACTGAAAGAATTAGCACAAAGCATTCAGGACACTATACATGGCAGCGAACTGAAAGAAGTTATCGGCCTCTATAAAGATAAAGAGAAATCTCCCTCCAACTATACCATCGACAAATACGATTACCTGTTTCGTTGTATCCATTTTGAACTGATCAGAGGGTTACTTTCTCATATTTATATACTGGACGTATGCCGCACAGCACAGCATGTAGCAATCCACAGAGGTTTCTGCTGCTGTCCGGAAATGACGGAAACAATGGATTTATCCATTACCGGTTTTGTGCACCCGTTCACCAAAGAGGGACGAAGTAACGACTGGAAGATGTCAAACGGCAATATATGTATTCTTACGGGGTCTAATATGGCCGGTAAATCAACAACTCTAAAAGCCATCACAATTGCAGTATGGCTGGCACACTGCGGGTTACCGGTTCCAGCCCATTCTATGATCTGCCCTGTTTATGACGGAATCTATACTTCAATCAATCTTCCAGACTCCCTGCGCGATGGCAGGAGTCATTTTATGGCGGAAATTCTGCGGATAAAAGAAGTACTTCAAAAGGCGAAATCCGGCAAACGATCTCTGATAATACTGGATGAAATGTTTCGCGGAACAAACGCACAGGATGCCTTTGAAGCTTCTGTCGCAGTAAACGAGTTACTCAGAAAGTATACGCATTGCTCATTCCTTATATCGACTCATATTCTGGAATACGCCAAACATTTCGAGAAAGACAGTACATGCCGTTTCTACTATATGGATTCAAGAATTGAGAACGATCAATTTATATGTCCTTATCGGCTGATTGAAGGCATATCCGAAGCACAAGTAGGGTATTGGTTGGTTAGAAAAGAATTGGAAGGTTTAATATAGAAAATATTCTCTTTTTTCAAGTAACCCCTTCATTACTAAATCTTTTTTGTTAGCTTTGCGAAAACCAATATTAAACAAAGCAATATGAAAAGTATCAAATTGATGTTAGCAGGTGCCAGCCTGTTGCTGTGCTGCGGATGCGGCATGCAAGTAAAAGAGAGTACAACTGTGACTGAGAAAGCAAGCAATGAAAATGCAGTAATTGAGAATATGATGTCACGCCGCAGTATTCGTAAATACAAGCCGCAAGCAGTGAACCGCGATACTATGCAGATTATACTGAACTGCGGCATCAATGCCCCCAACGGTCAGAACAAGCAATCCTGGGCAATCCGGGTAGTGGATAATCCGGAATTTATCAATGGTATCACCGAAGTTTACAAGAAACAGAATCCGAAAGCTGCCGAAGATCCTAACTTCAAGAATATGTTCCGCAATGCTCCTACAATAGTATTTATCGCCAATGACAAGTCCTATGATCTGTCACAGATAGACTGTGGTTTACTGGGTGAGAACATGATTCTCTCAGCTTGGTCTATGGGTATAGGTTCTTGTTGTTTAGGAGGACCGACACGATTTATAAACTCCACACCGGATGCAGCAGAATATTTGAAGAGACTCGATATTCCGGAAGGATATGAGTTGCTCTATTGCATCGCATTCGGTTATCCGGATGAAACTCCGGCAGCTAAACCGAGAAATACGGAGAAGATTAAATTCATAGATTAAAGATTTTTTAAAGATTCTGCATTGTCATCTCCATTTGCATAAGATTATTTACTACATTTGTAAGATAATCACTTGAAATGTATGAAAATAGCAGATACACATAGCTTATTTATAGCTCTTATCTGGATGATATTATTCTCATCGTGCTCTGATGAGAATAATACTCCTGATATCAATAATCTGGATAGGCCTACAAATCGGCCCTTCTCTGGAGTATGATTCACAACCTTTAAGCAGAGCTACAGTTCAGGAAGCCGGAATTTATGCAGTTAATGTTTTCTGGAAAAAGGGTTCTACCTTTCAGCCTTATGCAACCGGGCTTTTTGAATATATTTCAGATATAAGCATCGGACTGATTGAAGGATATATTTATCGGTTCGACTGCACTTTCCTGAAAAAGAATGAACTTCCTTATAACAACAATGGATATTTCGGACTCCCATTTTCTATCACAACAGATAAACGGGTAGATGCCGCTGTCACCAATAAGCTGGTTATTTCCATCAATCCTCTAAACGAAAACCAGAATTTCCACCAACACATTTATAAAGGAGCGATGCACCTGGAAGCCAATGACATCAGTGAACGTCCTACGGACACACATCGCTTTTATGGCAGCGCAACACTTGACTTGATCAATGCCGATCCCGTAACCGAAGGTAATCGTCCGGTAAAGTTTGTTTCTATTGAACTGAAAAGAGCATATTATACTCTGCGATTTGCAGCTGAGAACTTATCTATAGGAGATTCCATCAAAGTAGAAACCAGCAATGCCAAAGCATTTCTCATAGAATGTACCGATGCCACTACTTCCCTTTCCATGTCGGAAGAGAGGCTATTTTCTCTACAAAATGTCGCCAACATCGGAAACGGCAATATCAACGCCACAGAAAATCTGCCTATCAACGTCTATTACCGCCCAAAGAACGCTGAAGAATGGACCAGCATTATCTCAAACCAATCCATTACTATTCAACGAAATAAAAAGAATCTGATAAAGATTATAAATATAGATAAGCATTACGATGAAAATACTTCTATCTCATTTGAAGGAGACAACACCGATTTGGATCCCACAGAAGAAGAACATCAAAACATTGGATAATCAAACAAACAGATATATGAAAACAAAACATTTAATTTTAGCGGGATTAGTCGTCCTGAGTCAGATTCTGCAATCTTGCCTTAAAGGAGAAGATGTTTATAAAGAGAAAGAGTCTACTTACACTGAGCTGGACCTTAATATAGGTGGCGAGTGTTCCCTCACAGAAAAACCAATGAGCCGTGCCGATGCTTCGAAAGAGATTTTCGGTATAAATGTAGCCATGCTCATACAGAATCCCAACGGGTCAGTCACTCAAAAGCCTTATGCTTATGGCATCTTTGACAATATCAAAGCCGGGAATCTGAAGTTGAATGTCCTCGACGGATATCAATACCGCATCTCGTGTACTATGATAAAAGAAGGAAAGGACTCTTTATTGACTAAAGATGGGACACTTTATCCACTGACACTCAGCAAAGGAAACGATCCAAAGTTAGGTACAATCACGAATAAGTTCATTACAGCCGAACGACCGGATGGCACACAAGAATATCTTTTCGATCTTGAAAACTCCAAAATAGGAACCAGTGGACAGAGCAATTATACCCGTCCTTTTATTCAAAGATACCATGGTCTTATCGACAAGTTGACCGTAGCGCCCGACCAGACAAATACACTGGAAGTTTATCGCCGATATTTCGGTGTACAATTCAAACAGAACGGATTACAAGCTGATTGCAAACTGGAAATCCAAATAGATGGTGCACCGACTGTATGGTTGACTCCTGATAAGAAAGAATCACCCGAGCTTATGGTTTCCATGAGAACCTTGACGACTCTTGTTGAAACAGGAAAGATTCTGACCGATAATGCCCGTGTTAAAGTCACCGTGCACCGGACAGGAAAAGAAGCCGAGGATATATTAAACTATGCTATCAACTTCAAGAGAAATTATATGCATACGATTGTCATTTCCGATATCGATCATTTTGGTACAGGAAGCAATGTCAGCATCCATGTAGAAGAAACCGAACTGGAAAACAGCGCCCAGGAAGATTTACCCTGGCAAGGAGGAAACTAAAATAAAAAAGTAAAGGTGGGCATTCGATATTGAAAGCCCACCTTTACTTTTTTCGTTAGATTTGATGAGTTTAACTCATCTCCACTATTCTTTAATTCTTATTCGCACGTTTACGTTCTATTTCGTCCAGAATCACTTTACGCATACGCATTGCCTTCGGTGTAACCTCTACGTACTCATCTTCCTTGATATATTCCAAAGCCTCTTCCAGAGAGAACTGTACGGGCGGAATCAGACGAACTTTATCATCCGAACCGGAAGCACGCATATTCGTCAACTTCTTGGATTTTGTAACGTTAATTACCAAGTCGTTATCATGAGAGTGTTCACCTACCACCTGTCCGGCATACACATCCTCCTGCGGGAAGATAAAGAACTTACCGCGGTCCTGCAATTTATCAATGGCATAAGCAAAGGCCGTTCCCGTTTCCATGGCAATCATAGAGCCGTTGGTACGACGTTCGATATCACCTTTGTGCGGTTGATATTCCTTGAAACGGTGTGCCATGATAGCTTCACCGGCAGAAGCGGTCAACACATTCGTACGCAAACCGATGATACCACGCGAAGGCATGTTGAATTCCAGGTTAACACGTTCGCCTGCACTCTCCATCTTCACCATCTCGCCCTTACGGCGGGTTACCATATCGATAATCTTACTGGAATATTCTTCGGGGACATTTACTGTCAGTTCTTCAATCGGCTCACACTTCACACCGTCAATCTCCTTGAAGATAACCTGCGGCTGACCAACCTGAAGTTCATAACCTTCGCGGCGCATGGTCTCAATCAACACAGAAAGATGAAGTACACCACGACCGGAAACTACCCATTTGCCATCTTCTTCACTTTTACGCACACGCAGGGCAAGGTTCTTATCCAATTCCTTCATCAAGCGGTCATGGATATGACGGGAAGTCACAAACTTACCATCACGACCGAAGAAAGGAGAATCATTAATGGCGAACAACATACTCATAGTCGGTTCGTCAATAGCGATAGGTGGCAATGCTTCCGGGTTTTCAAAGTCGCAGATCGTGTCACCGATTTCAAAGCCTTCGATACCTACCAACGCACAGATGTCACCGGAAGAGACTTCCGATACCTTTGCGCGTCCCATGCCTTCAAATGTATGCAGTTCCTTGATTTTTGATTTCACAAAACTTCCGTCACGCTTAGCCAGAGATACATTCATCCCCTCTCTAAGCGTACCACGATGTACACGGCCTACGGCGATACGTCCGGTATAAGAAGAATAATCCAGAGAAGTCACCAACATCTGCGGAGTACCTTCCAACTGTGTGGGAGCCGGTATATTCTCTACAATACAGTCCAGCAATGCGAAGATATTATCAGTAGGAGTCTTCCAGTCCGTACTCATCCAGTTGTTCTTTGCAGAACCATAGATGACGGGGAAGTCCAACTGATCTTCCGTAGCCTCAAGGCTGAACATCAGGTCGAACACCATTTCATATACTTCTTCCGGACGGCAGTTCGGTTTGTCTACCTTGTTCACCACAACGATGGGTTTCAGACCGATCTGCAGAGCTTTCTGCAACACGAAACGCGTCTGAGGCATCGGACCTTCAAAGGCATCCACCAACAAGATACACCCGTCTGCCATGTTCAACACACGTTCCACCTCACCTCCGAAGTCACTGTGTCCCGGAGTATCAATGATATTGATTTTAGTTCCTTTGTAATTGATAGAAACGTTTTTAGAAAGGATCGTTATCCCTCGTTCACGTTCCAAGTCGTTGTTATCCAGCATTAATTCACCTGTGCTCTGGTTGCTGCGGAACAGATTTCCCGCCAAGAGCATCTTATCGACAAGCGTCGTTTTCCCATGGTCAACATGGGCAATGATTGCAATGTTTCTAATATTTTGCATACAATACCTATATATTTGGCGACAAAGATAGTGCAAACCGAGCGCAGTAGCAAATTTATTTGTTTCTGCCGAGGTGCAGCCTATCTTCGCGGTGCAAAGGTACGAATTTTGCATTAGATATAGTTACAGCAAGAGAAAAATTTCATTGAATATCATTGCAGTATAAAAGATTATCTCTATCTTTGCAGCCTCGTAAAGAAACATTTATATATCAATTTAATTAAAAGTTATGTATTTAGACGCTGCTAAAAAGCAAGAGATCTTTGGCAAGTACGGAAAGTCTAACACTGATACTGGCTCAGCTGAGGCCCAGATAGCTTTGTTTTCATACCGTATTTCCCACCTGACTGAGCACCTTAAGCTCAACAGAAAAGATTATAGTACTGAAAGAGCCTTGACAATGTTGGTAGGAAAACGCCGCGCGTTGCTGAACTACCTGAAGGATCGCGACATCACCAGATATCGTGCCATCGTTAAAGAGCTCGGTCTGCGTAAGTAATCCGTTACTTGCAGCAAAAGCATTAAAAAGGGAAGCCGTTAAAAAGCTTCCCTTTTTTGTTTCCTTCTATCCACCATTTATTGCTATATTTGTTTCCTGAAGATTTCAATGTATAAACAACAAAGTCAGCACTATGAGAAATACACTGTTTTGCTTATTAATGGTTGGTTGCATTTCGACATTCGCTCAAAACGGGACCACATTCAAAGTTGAAAACCTCTCAAAGCCCGAGAAGTTGCTTTTCATAAAATCTTATGAAGATATTTATAAAGGTCTTATACTGTCCGACCTTAAAATATACCCTTACGAAATAAAAGAAAAGAATATAAATGTTCCTTTCAATATTATCGCCAAAAGCGAAGCGCCTGACAGTCTGGTAAACTACAACTATAATTCTTTCTTCTACGGTATGTATCAGGCCTATGCCAATCACAGACCGTTTGTTTTATCTCCCGACATGATCTGGCTGTTAATCAACCAGGGATTTGCACGACATGTAAATGCAAACCAAGAATCTATGAGAGATCTTTTTGTCGACTTTTCCGGAAAGCAATCTTTAATCGTCAAAGCAAACAAGAAACTGGAAGACCCCACCCTTTCATGGGAAGAGATTTTTCCCCAATTTACCAACCAGATAAGCAACCATACAGGAAGCAACTTAGTTGAAACACTTACCTGCAATTTCTCTACAACCACTTCTCTGGAAAAGGTGGCTTCCGAAATAACAATCATGGAAACCATGAAACCTTATTTTGAATTTATCGTGATGTATATTGTTTGCGGAATCCCGGAAATAACACTTGAAGGGACCCCGGAAGATTGGGAAAAGGTTTTAGACAAAGCCCGGAGATTGAAGGAATATAAACTTGAATGGTGGATTTCAGAACTGGAACCTCTTTTGGAGGAGTTTGTAAAAACATCAAAAGGTGAAGTAAACAAAGACTTCTGGCGTAATATGTTCAAGTATCACTCACAAAAGAAATACGGAGCCCCCGACATCATTGACGGATGGATCGTAAAATTCTTCCCATACGACAAAAATGGAAGAAGAAATAATCTGAAGCAGCTTGAAGGCGGTAACAGCCTGCCCGATGAGATTGTGAAAGTTGACTTGAAATATCTGGAAGTACGCAATGATACGATTATAGAAACGCCATTAGAACTATGGTCCGGCTTCATTGGCTTACAACAGAACAAAGATAACTTTGCCCTAAGACCTCAGATCAGCTGGATGATTAGAAAAAAAGATATTGGAAATAAAGGACTGTTAAGCAAGTTAAGAGTAGAAGCCCAAGAGGAAGGCATTGGCAGTGGTATATCAATCAAAGTAAAAGAATTCCCTCCCGTTCTGTTGGAACTGAAAGAGATTAAGAACTTGAAGATAGAATTCACGAATGAGATTGATATCCCCAATGAACTCTCAGAAGTGAAAATCGGGAAATTAGAATTATCCGGAAAGATTGCAGGAAAAGGAATAGAGCGCATAAAAGAATTATTTCCTAATACTGAAATTAAAATAAACGGAGCGCGGATAAGTAAATGATAAATCGGGCAAAAGTGACTGTTGCCATAATCATAAGATATACGGGAACTTTATCACCAAAATGATTCTATATTCGTCATTTCTACAACATACACCTTTTTAAAAAGTCACAATCCAGAATGTTTTATGGATAGATAAAGAATAAGAATACGCTATATTTGCATATTCTTTCACTTATCTATGCTTCTTATGCAGAAAAGGGTTACTACTTAGAGGTGATATCATTACTACTTAGAGACAAAAGGATTACTACTTATGGAGAAAAGGGTTACTACTTACAGAGAATACACTTATTTATGTCAGGTTCCGCACCTATTAGTACACTTTTAAGGAAGATTTCAATCTAAATAAAATGTAAATATTTCGATACCACGCTAATAGTCTATCCCTTGCAGATTTTAACTTGAATACTTTTGTATTTATGAGTGGCCGGACGAATATAACGCATCCTCAGCAGATAAAAAATACAAAATGTCAAAAAGACAATAAGGTAAAGCATCGCCAAATTTTCCATTGAAGCAAGTCATACTTACAAAAAAATCTTTCAATGTATGTATTCCAGGCGAATCTGCAAATAGAAGGTAGTCTTGTAAATAGAATCGTAAACTGATAAAATCAATAAAAGCTTCTTTTTTTCCGCACGGATTGTTGCACCAAGTAAAAGTTTGTTTTATTTTTGCAGTTTAACAATACTATTTATAACCTAATAGACGAAAAACATTATCAATTATGGATACAAGCAAGATTGTCGGAGAAAAGATTAAGTCGCTCCGTGAAAGCCAGTCAATCGGTATTGAGCAACTGGCCGAACGTTCCGGTTTAGCCGTGGAACAGATTGAACGCATTGAGAAAAACATCGACTTGCCATCACTGGCTCCACTTATCAAGATAGCACGCGTGCTGGGTGTAAGACTGGGAACCTTCCTCGACGATCAGGATGAAACCGGTCCGGCCATCTGCCGCAAGACGGAAGCCAAGGACAGCATCAGCTTCTCCAACAACGCTATCCAGAGCCGTAAGCACATGGAATATCACTCCCTGTCCAAGTCGAAAGCGGACCGCCACATGGAGCCGTTTATCATCGACGTAGCCGCTACGGAAGATAGTGATTTCGTACTCTCCTCTCACGAAGGTGAAGAGTTTATTATGGTTATGGAAGGTATCATGGAAATAAGTTACGGCAAAAATACATATCTGCTTGAAGAAGGGGATAGCATCTATTACGACTCCATCGTTCCCCACCACGTGCATGCTTACGAAGGACAGGCAGCCAAGATTCTTGCAGTAATCTATACACCCATTTAGCGATAAATGATCAGTGGTTAGTGATAAGCATTGTGCCTATCACTAACCCGACATTAATCATCCCAGTACCAATCACTTATCACTAAACCCCTAATCACTATTTTCATGTTATACGAAAGAACGCTCGGCCAATGGCTGGAGCACTGGGCAGAAACTACGCCCGACAAAGAATATATCGTTTATTCCGACCGTAACCTGCGCTTCACCTGGAGCCAGTTCAACCGCCGGGTAGACGACATGGCAAAAGGACTAATCTCTATCGGAGTAGAACGCGGAACCCATGTAGGAATATGGGCTGCCAATGTACCCGACTGGCTTACCCTTCTGTATGCCTGCGCCAAAATCGGTGCCGTTTATGTAACCGTAAACACCAACTACAAACAAGCCGAGCTGGAATACTTGTGCGAAAACTCGGATATGCACACCCTTTGCATTGTGAATGGTGAAAAAGACAGCGACTTCGTGCAAATGACTTACGCCATGCTGCCGGAACTGAAAAACTGCGAACGCGGACATCTGAAGAGCCAACGTTTCCCACACATGCGCAACGTCGTTTATGTAGGCCAGGAGAAACATCGCGGCATGTATAATACATCCGAAATCCTGTTGCTGGGTAATAATGTGGAAGACGAACGTCTGAACAATCTGAAAAGCCAGGTAACCTGCCACGATGTGGTGAATATGCAATATACATCAGGTACAACCGGTTTTCCGAAAGGAGTCATGCTCACCCACTATAACATTACCAACAATGGTTATCTGACGGGAGAACACATGAAGTTCACAGCCGATGACAAACTATGCGTCTGTGTACCTCTGTTCCACTGTTTCGGTGTGGTGCTTGCCACAATGAACTGCCTGACGCACGGTTGCACGGAAGTCATGGTAGAGCGCTTCAACCCGCTGGTAGTGCTTGCTTCCATACATAAGGAACGCTGCACGGCTCTGTACGGTGTCCCCACCATGTTCATTGCCGAGCTGCATCATCCCATGTTCGACATGTTCGATATGTCCAGCCTGCGCACCGGCATCATGGCCGGCTCACTCTGCCCTGTGGAACTGATGAAGCAGGTAGAAGAAAAGATGTACATGAAAGTGACGAGTGTATACGGTCTGACAGAGGCATCACCGGGCATGACGGCCTCGCGCATTGACGACCCATTCGATGTTCGTTGCAATACCGTAGGACACGATTTCGAACACACAGAAGTCATGGTGATTGATCCCGAAACCGGAGAAGAATGTCCGGTGGGTGTGCAAGGCGAAATGTGCAACCGGGGCTATAACAATATGAAGGGTTACTATAAGAATCCGCAAGCCACAGCCGAAGTAATCGACAAGAACGGTTTCCTTCACTCCGGTGATCTTGGCGTGAAAGATGAAAACGGCAATTACCGCATCACCGGGCGCATCAAAGATATGATTATCCGTGGTGGCGAAAATATCTATCCGCGAGAGATTGAGGAGTTCCTCTACAAGCTGGAAGGCGTGAAGGATGTACAGGTGGCAGGCATTCCATCGAAGAAATATGGTGAAGAAGTAGGCGCTTTCATTATCCTGAAGGAAGGAGCGGATATACACGAATCGGATGTACGCGACTTCTGTACCGGCAAGATTTCACGTTACAAGATACCGAGATACGTTTTCTTTATTGACGAATTCCCAATGACGGGCAGCGGGAAGATACAGAAATTCAAACTGAAAGATGTAGGGCTACAGCTTTGCAAAGAACAAGGAATAGAGATTATTTGATTTAATCTCTGTCAGCCCTTCAAAAGAAGAGGGAGGCAAAATAAAGATTAGAACACAAATTACACAAATAATGCTTTTTTATACTTCTGATAATCAAAGTTTATCTGATTTATTATTTGTGTAATCTGCGTTCTTTTATTCAGTTTTGACACACTCTCTTTCATCATATTTTTTCACCCCATCGGCAGCGTAAAGTAGAACGTCGTCCCTATTCCTTCTCCTGAACGTACCCAAATACGTCCGCCCATCCGTTCCACCAGCATACGGGAAACAGTCAGCCCCAGTCCGGTACCCTGCGCAAAGTTATTAATCTTACCGAAACGTTCAAATATCTTTGCCACCCGGTTGGCCGGAATACCGATACCCGTATCTTTTACATAGAATTGTACGATATTTCCACGAAGCTGATACCCGAAATGAATCTCTCCGGACGGAGTAAACTTAGCGGCATTACTCAACAGGTTCATCAACACCTGCATGATGCGCATTCTGTCTCCGATAACATATAGATTCTTGTCAGCATCATCCAGCACCAGCTTCACACCTTTATTAACTTTCATCCGGTGCCTTTCATATTCTTCAAGACAGGCTGCATACACACTTACTTTCTCTTTAACAAACTCCAGAGACCCTGCCTCCATAGCGGACAAATCCAGAATATCATTAAACAGACACAACAGCAATTCCGAATTCTGCTCGATAATATTGCAGTAATCTTCTTTGTCTCCATCATGCCCCGGATCAATAACCAATCTTGAGAATCCTACAATCGCATTCAGAGGCGTACGGATTTCATGACTCATATTTGCAAGGAATGCCGATTTCAAGCGGTCGGCCTCTTCAGCCTTTACACGGGCAGCCGCCAGCTCACGCTGCGCATTTTCCCGACTCGTCACGTCCCGGCACATACACAACAAGTATTTATCTCCCAATGGACATACCAGATTCTCGTAATGATGCGTCTCGCCTTCAAACTGTAACGAATGCTCCCCTATACTGGGAAAGCCGGTACGTACCACCTTTTCCATATTAGCACGGATCTTACGATATTCTGATTCCGGCACTATATCCTTCAGGTTAGGATGCGACTTGTCTTCACCGGACAGCCCTTCCACATGATTGGTATCAGGAGAGGAAAGTAGTTCTATGTAATCCAGATTACGATCAAAAACCGTCAACATATCAGGGATAGCTTCCAGTATTTCTTTGCCATATTTCTCACGGAAGCGTTCTGGTTCTTCATCCGGGCAAGGATCGGCCGGCAGGGAGCGGCTTACCAGCTGTTCTTCCAGTTCCCGGATTATCTCCAGTAGCTCTTCTTTCGTTTTATCTTTATAATCCCTCATTTCAAGGCAGATATGTTGTAGAGTGTTATTTTCGGGGAGCAAATATAGCATATCTTTTCAATTATATCAACATATATCGCAGGCTTTTATTTAAAAAAAACCAATAGCTTTTGCCCTACTAATCAGAATGTTCTATCTTTGCATCACTTTTTATTTTAAATCATTGATAGATATGTCTAAAGAATTATTCTCTACTCTGCCCTACAAGGTGGCAGACATTACGCTTGCCGACTTCGGTCGCAAGGAAATCGATCTGGCAGAACAAGAAATGCCCGGCCTTATGGCTCTTCGCGAAAAGTATGGAGAAACAAAACCGTTGAAAGGTGCTCGTATCATGGGTTCCCTGCACATGACCATCCAGACGGCGGTACTGATTGAAACCCTCGTGGCACTGGGTGCCGAAGTACGCTGGTGCTCATGTAACATATATTCGACTCAAGACCACGCCGCAGCCGCTATTGCCGCAAGTGGTGTACCTGTATTTGCCTGGAAAGGCGAAACGTTGGCCGACTACTGGTGGTGCACGCTTCAGGCACTGAACTTCCCCGGCGGTAAAGGCCCTACGGTAATCGTTGACGATGGCGGCGACGCTACCATGATGATACATGTGGGGTATGAAGCCGAAAGCACCGCTTCTATCCTGGATAAAGAAGTTCATGCAGAAGATGAAATAGAGCTGAACGCTATCCTGAAGCGCGTACTGGCCGAAGACCCTACACGCTGGCATCGTGTAGCAACTGAAGTACGTGGTGTTTCGGAAGAGACAACGACAGGCGTACACCGTCTGTATCAAATGCAGGAAGAAGGCAAATTGCTGTTCCCGGCATTCAATGTGAACGACTCTGTGACAAAATCCAAGTTCGACAACCTCTATGGCTGCCGCGAATCTTTAGCCGATGGCATCAAGCGCGCTACGGATGTAATGATTGCCGGTAAGGTAGTGGTAGTCTGCGGATATGGTGATGTAGGTAAAGGCTGTTCACATTCCATGCGTTCATACGGCGCCCGCGTACTGGTTACGGAAGTAGACCCGATTTGCGCTTTGCAAGCCGCTATGGAGGGCTTTGAGGTAGTAACCATGGAAGAAGCCTGCACACAAGGTAATATCTTTGTTACCACAACAGGCAATATCGACATTGTCCGTATCGACCACATGACGCAGATGAAGGACCAGGCTATTGTCTGCAACATCGGTCACTTCGACAATGAAATCCAGGTGGATGCTCTTAAACATTATCCCGGCATCAAGCGCGTTAACATCAAGCCACAGGTAGACCGCTATTATTTCCCCGACGGGCACAGCATTATCCTGTTGGCTGATGGGCGTTTAGTGAACCTGGGTTGCGCCACCGGACATCCGTCATTCGTTATGAGCAACTCATTCACCAACCAGACATTGGCTCAGATCGAGTTGTTCAACAAGAAATACGAAACCGGCGTTTACCGTCTGCCTAAGCACCTCGATGAGGAGGTAGCACGCCTGCATCTTGAGAAAATCGGTGTAAAGCTGACGAAGCTTACTCCCGAGCAAGCCGCTTATATAGGCGTGAATGTAGACGGACCGTATAAGGCCGAACACTATCGTTATTAACGAAGTTGAGAGTTGAGAGCTGAGAGCTGAGAGTGAGCTGCGCTATAATGCTGCATAGCACTCTCAACTCCCAATTCTCAACTCTCAACTTCATAAAAACTCCGTTTTTTATGAAAAAACTCCTCCCTGACCTCCTGGTCATCCTTACGTTTGCAGTGCTTTCATTCGCCTATTTCTTTCCGGCAAATATAGAAAGCCGCATTCTTTTCCAACATGACACGGCTGCCGGTGCAGGTGCCGGACAAGAAGCGGTGCAGTATCGCGAAAAAACCGGTGAGTATACACGCTGGACTAACTCTCTGTTCGGTGGTATGCCGACTTATCAGATAGCCCCCAGCTACGAGTCAACCCAACCATTGACCTGGGTACAGAAAGTTTACCAACTGTTTTTGCCTACGTATGTCAACCTGACATTTATCCTGATGCTGGGCTTTTTCATCCTGTTGCGTGCATTCGGCATACCTACATGGTTGGCGGGGTTAGGCGGATTAATGTGGGCGTTCTCGTCCTACTTCTTCATTCTGATATCTGCCGGGCACATCTGGAAGTTTATCACACTGGCTTATATACCACCTACAATAGCAGGTATCGTGCTGGCTTACCGGGGTAAATATCTGGCAGGAGGCATTATCACAGCATTGTTCATCGCCCTGCAAATTCTGTCGAACCACGTACAGATGAGTTATTACTTCCTGTTTGTCATCCTCTTCATTGCAGGAGCCTACTTTGAAGATGCATGGCGCAACAAGACCTTACCGCAATTCTTCAAAGCAAGCGGCGTGCTTGTGGTAGCCGCACTGATTGGTATATCCGTCAATCTGTCGAACCTGTATCACACTTATGAATACAGCAAAGAAACCATGCGCGGCAAAAGCGAGCTCGTTGAAACCGGTGACGCCGCCAAACAGACCAGTAGCGGACTGGACCGTGACTATATCACCCAATGGAGTTATGGTATCGGCGAAACCTGGACCTTATTAGTGCCCAACTTTAAAGGTGGTGCTTCCGTTCCCCTCGCCCTGAATGAGACAGCCATGGAAAAAGCCAATCCGACCTATGCCGGACTCTACCAGCAACTGTCCCAATACTTTGGCGACCAGCCTATGACGTCAGGTCCTGTATATGTAGGTGCTTTTGTACTATTCCTTTTCATCCTGGGCTGCTTCATCGTCAAAGGTCCATTGAAATGGGCATTGATCGGAGCCACATTCTTCTCCATTGTTCTTTCATGGGGTAAGAACTTCATGCCGTTGACAGATTTCTTCATTGATTATATACCCATGTATAGTAAATTCCGTGCAGTATCATCCATCCTCGTTATTGCTGAATTTACAATTCCACTACTGGCTATCTTTGCTCTGAAAAAGATTCTGGACGAACCGGAGGTATTGAAAAAGAAGATAAAGTTCGTTGGTATCAGTCTGGCACTGACTGCCGGTGTAGCTTTGATATTAGCCGTGATTCCAGGAGCTTTCAGTTCAACTTTCGTCCCCGCACAGGAAGCGCAGATGTTGCAGAATGCAGTCAACCAGCAGATGATTCCTGCAAACGAACTGTCCGGCATCCTTTCCAACCTGGCGGAAATGCGTGCTGCAATGGTAAGCGCCGATGCACTGCGTAGCTTCATCATCATTGTGATTGGCAGTGTGCTGCTGTGGCTTTACTACAGCGGGAAACTAAAGAAATCGCTCGTTATTGCCGGTATCGCTATCCTCTGTGTAGTAGATATGTGGAGTGTCGACAAGCGTTATCTGCACGATGACCAGTTCGTCCCCCGTTCCGCCCAGGTCGACACTTTTAAGAAAACGCAAGCTGATGAAATCATCCTCCAGGACACTGACCCGAATTACCGCGTATTAAGCTTTTCCGGAGATGCATTCAACGAGAATAAAACTTCTTACTGGCACAAGAGCGTAGGTGGATATCACGCAGCCAAACTGAGACGTTATCAGGAAATGATCGACCGTCATATTTCCCCCGAAATGCAGGCAGCTTATCGGGCTATCGCTACCGCAGGTGGAGAGATGGACAGTGTGGACGCTTCCAAGTTCCGCGTTCTGAATATGCTGAACACGAAATATTTCATCCTCCCTGCCGGACAAGGACAGACAGTTCCTATCCAGAATCCATACGCTTACGGCAATGCATGGTTCGTCAGCAATGTAGATTACGTGGACAATGCCAACCAGGAAATTGACGCCCTGAACACCATATTGCCAGCAGAGACCGCCGTAGTAGATGCTCGTTTCAAAGAGATTCTGAAAGGTGTTACCACCGTTCATAAAGACAGTCTTTCCAGCGTGCGTCTCACAAGTTACGAACCGAACCGTCTGGTTTATGAAACGAATAATTCGAAGGATGGTGTAATCGTATTCTCCGAAATCTATTATCCGGATGGCTGGATAGCTACCATCGACGGAGAGCCTGCCGACATTGCCCGTGCGGACTATATCCTGCGCTCCATGTATGTACCCGCCGGAAAGCATACCATAGAAATGCGCTTCGACCCGAAGAGCCTGCACGTAACGGAAGGTATCGCTTATGCGGCGCTGGCGTTGATGGTGATTGGTATTATGGTAATGGTGATTGTATATAGAAAGAAATTGAGTAAAAAGCAGTAAACGTACGCCCATGCTGGGCGTACAAAAACCGTTCCCTCCCCTCACGGGGGTGGAACGGCACAGTCAATAATACATGAAAAAACGCTATTTAGAGAGAGTCTCTACATATTTGGTTGGTGAGGATAATCCTGTGGGCGGGGTGGTTCTTGCGGCTGACACATTTCCAGCCATTTTGCATATTGCTCCGTCGTCAGAATTTTCTTGATCTTCTTTTCCTTCTTGGCGGCAGCTTTCTGCATTTTCTCCGCAGTGTTCTTTTCCATTGCAGGACGTTCACCCGGAACTCCCATCGGCGGACGTCCGCCACCCATACCGGGGCCCATTCCTCCACTCATCGGTGGGCGACCACCGCCCATTCCGGGACGTTCTCCCATCGAAGGACGCTGACCATTTCCTCTTTCGGTCATAGTTGCAAAATGTTCTTGTTGTTCTTTCAGGTTCAGTTTATACAGTTTGTCGTACTGCTTGTCTGTCAGTTGCAATTCCTCTTTCATCCGATCCGTCATTTTGCGGGCGGTCTTTTCCGGCGAAGAAACTTCACGGGGCAATTGCTTCTTCTCCTGCTCCTGAGCTTGCGTACAGACCATTCCGCACAACAGACATACAGCCAATACCCATAATCTTCCTGTATTTTTCATTTTGCGTCTTTTTTAATTATGATGCAAATGTAAGGGGTAAAAAGAAGAGCTGAAAATCAAATCTACGAAAGAGGAGGTTTTGTCGACGGAATAGCCAAATAAGGAAACGATATATGCTGAGACATTAATCCAACAGCATCATAAATCCTACCCCTCTCACCGTCTTTATTTCAACACAGGGCTCATCTTGCAGATACTTCCGTATTTTGCTCATAAACACATCCAAGCTGCGTGATGCAAAGAAATCATCCTCCGTTTCCCAGAAACGGCTGAGTATGGCACTTCTATCCACTGTTTCGCCCCTGTTTTCGTAAAGCAAATGTATAATCTTCGCCTCCCTGATGGTCAACACTCTGATAGAACCGGTTTTATCATCCCGCAAGTTAGCATGTTTGGTGTCCAGCAAATATCTACCCATCCTGCAATGGTCGCTTTCATTACGCGACTTTGCCCCTTCCTTCATTCTGAGCAAAGAACGAATATGAGCATCCAGTTCATCGGGCACAAAAGGTTTCTTTATGTAGTTGTCCACTCCTATATCGTAACCTTTCGTCACATCCTTCGGCGAGCTCATGGCCGAAGCAAACAGAATAGGTGTATTGCCATCCGTTTCACGGATGCGCGCCACCATTTCATAACCATCCATTACCGGCATATCCACATCGGACATAATGATATCCGGATGATGTTCTTTCCATGCCTTCAGTCCTTCGGCGCCATTGGTTGCCGTAAAAACTTCATATCCCCCAATAATTTCCTGCAATCCGCTTTGCACAATATAAAGCAAAGTAGGATCGTCTTCTACTACTAACAATTTAATCATAGTTTTTCGTTTTTTTTCGGTATATACAAAATAAATTCACTAAACTCTTTTTCAACACTACTCACAGTCACACTACCCTCATGGGCATCCATCACTTGATACACATAGTTCAACCCCAGCCCAAAACCGGCAACTTTGCCAAGCCTGGAACGCTTGAAAGCCGAGGCACGCTCAAACTTCTCAAAGATATGTTTCCTGTCTTTCTCCGAAATACCGATACCGTTATCATGCACTTTGATAAGGGTATGCGTAGCATTACTGAGCGAACTTATATCTATCTCAACCGATTCTTTAGAGTACTTGATAGCATTATCTATCAGGTTACTGATAGCCTCTTTCAAATATTCTTCATCAGCGCAAACTTCCTTCGCCTGAAGATTCGTAGTGAAATGCAGTGGCTTGGTACACTTAGTGGAGAACTTCTCTATCAAATCGTCTATCATAGGCTCCAGCGGAAATACCGTTCTTGACATTTCCAACTTATGGTTCTCTAATTTAGAAAGCGTAAGTACCTTATTTGTCAAATTTAGCAAATGTCCGGTCTCGTCCTCTATAATACAAAAATATCGCTCTTTCAGTTGCATACTCTCCATTTTGCCACTATGCAGGAAACTCGTACAAGCCAGAATGGAACTGAGAGGAGTTTTCATATCATGTATCATGGCATAAGAGAAATCTTCACGTACTTTGGCTATCTTATCCTGACGGATGATAATCTTAATCTGGTAGATGATACAGGTGATTACCATTATCATCATGATGGCGGTAGCTATCATTAAGAGGCCCATACGCTCAAAGATAGCCCAATAAGGATTCAGCAATACAAGCTGAATACCTTGGGATAAATCTGTTCGTATAGGGATTATATCAGATTTAATAACTCCCCACACAGGTATAGTTTGCACTTTACTCTTTTGATAAATCTTTCCGCTTTTGGGATCAGCCAAACATGAAAGAAATTCACTTTCAAGACCAGCTCTCTTCAACAATTTAAAAGCAAAAAAGTCTACCTCACATAAAGGGACTTCAATCCCTAATTTCCACAAGCCATCATAAAAATAAGTATTTGCCGGTATGGAATCATTTATAGGTCCGGATGAAATTGTCGTCCCCTCAGGAACGCCTAACTTACTAAAATCTGCAATGGCCTCAGTTAATGCTTCATCTAAAATATTATTAGTTTCTCCATATATATTATTTCTAACCAGTATAAAAGTATTATATAGCCATATCGTTTGTAATGACAATATAGCTATTAATCCTAAAGTTGTAAATAATATAATGTGTTTTCTATTCATGTATATTTTTTGCAAAGATAAAAAACATTTAGATAATATTAGATAACATTTAGATAACATTTTCTAAAAAAAAACGCCTATATCTTTGCAACGTCAAACAAAAAACAAAGAAATAACTAAAAATTATAAATTATGAAACAGCTTATAGAAGAATTAACACAAGAAGAAAAAGTGGCAATTTATGGTGGTGCATATAAATGGGTATTTTCTAATGGAGAATGGATTATGGTTAAGACATCAGTTTCTTCTGCAAATATTAACCTTCCGATAACAGAACAATAACATAAGCAGTAAAAGAAAGCACTTAACTTTGCAACATCAATCAGAACAAGAAAAACAAATTAAAGAAAATGAATCATGAAAAGCAAGAAGTATCTAAATGATCTGAATGTTTGGGAAACCAAACAAATCTCAGGAGGTTCCAAGGTCTGTACATTATATAATGTATCGAGTGAATTCTTCAGAACAGAGCAAGAAAATATTAACCTAACGATAACAAAGCAATAACATAAGCACTGAAAGAAACCGCTTAACTTTGCAACATCAACAAGAAACAAAAGAAATATCTTACAAACAATTTAATAACTAAAATACAATTATTATGAAGACAAAAACAATGAAAGCGCTTAGCGCGAATGAACTGAGAAATGTAAATGGCGGATACGGCTATGATTTTATAACGGATCCGGATGGCCGCCCACATATAGAAGATATTTTTAAAATACCAGGAATAGATTCCCCATTCGATATAGGCAGACCACCTATCTTCATTTAACAGAAACAAATTGCATCCCACCACATGGTCATTGTCCGGGAACACCAGGAATCTTCGAACAAATCTTTAAAGCAGAAACGTTTGTCTCTTGCTTTTAAAAAAGAAAAGCCAATATTGGTGATGTGACAATACAACACATAGTAAATCATGAAAGCATTAACTTTAGAAGAATGTATCAATACGTATGGCGGCTGTTACAACTACAGCGAAGAAACCAGTATAATCAGTGTATTTGTAACGCCCCATACTTTCCAAAAGTATTATCAGTATTAACAAATAAAAATCAAACACAGTTATGAAAAAGAATGAAAATCAAATGGTAAAACCATTGAATGAAGAAGAACAGAGAAATGTATCAGGAGGATTCGCTCAAAACGGAAAACGTCCCATCATTAACCCGGACACAGGTCTTCCAGATGTTTATAAAGGGGCTGAGAGTCCGAAAGATTTCACCAAATGGTATTGACCAGGCAGTTCTATTGAAAATAAACACTATTTTAATAACAATAAAAAAATGAAGAATTATGAAAAACTTAAATGAAAATGCAATAATGCAAGAAATGGACATTGGTGAGATGAAAGATATAAATGGAGGTAATCCATTTATCACACTCCCAATCTTACCTATAGAGATACAACAAAATGCCTTTGATGCAATTATAAAAAACTAAAACTATGTAATTTATGAAAATAAATATATTGACAAAAGAGCTAAATATTGAAGAACTAATAGAAATCGACGGAGGATCTATCGGAGTGAAATTGTTAAATACTATTTTAGCTTTTATTAAAGGCGATTTTTCCCCTCAGCTATAAAATTATGAAAGATGCAGAAAATGAAAAAGAAGTAGAATACAACTATTCTTTTTCAAGAAAGGCACTCTTGATGTCTTTTAGACAACAAAAAAATCAATTATCATATTATAAATATTAAAAACAAAAAGAACATGAAAAATTTAAATGACAATGCAATGATGCAAGAAATGAATTCACAAGAAATGCAAGAAGTAAATGGTGGTGGCGAATGGCAGTGGGGCGAAGCAGCAATAGCTTTTGCACTTCTGGGACTCGTCGGAGTAGGTTTCTATACTATAGGGACAATGCAAGATTAATAAAATAAGATGTATAATATTTAAATTAAAAAACATTATGAAAGAAGTAAAAATCATCTCATTGACCAATGAAGAACTCAAAAACACTAATGGTGGAGCAGCAGATCCTGTAACAATTGCAGGTTTATTACTTACTTACGTTTGTTGGGCAGCAACCTTCTGTTATGAAATGGGCAAAGACTAATATGACTATTAAAAATGCAACAAGGCTATTATTACTTATTATAGGATTTATAGTGGCAACACTACCATTTGACACATTTTTATCTACAAGTTTCATCATAAAAAGTATAATAACTGGATTTCTTGCAATAGTTGTAATTATCTTATTGTGTTATCAAGAACGGAAGAATGTTACAAATAGATAAAGTAACTACTTTGTTCATACTACCAATAAAGACTAGGAATGGTTCAATACAAATGAATCATTCCTTCTTTAATTATATTTAGAGATATCTTTATTCCCGTTCAAGCGGATTTGCAATCCGCTTGTCTCACCATTAGGATTCATAATCCGACGTAAATAAAAACGATATGTAGATTAAAGGCAGATTGAAAATCCTAATACTCAAACACTCGGATTACGAATCCGAGTGAATGGGTTGTTGATTTATTCTAAACTTATAGTTAATTAGGATAATATCTATATTTTTGTCATCGCTATAAAACATTATAGCGATGACAAATTGTTTAAAACAAAATATTATATATCAATGAAAAAATTTATTTGTACTACTGTCATTGTGTTATCGATTATCGGCATATTCTTTTATCAAATCATAACAGAACCTTACTATATCAGGATAGGCAGTAGAGTCTATTCAAAGCCATTGGACTTAGTTATGCATCGCGACTTTGATACATTAAAGTTAAGTGGCAAAGGAATCAAGATAGGCGTACTTGATGCGGGGTTTGGCGGATTTAAGACAAATAAATGGCTTCAGAATATGGAGGTAGCCGGCTATAAAAACTTCGTAGAGCAGGATACTATTGCATTCTTTAAGGACAAAGAAGATCATGGAACAAAAGTATGCATCAATATAGGTGGAAAAATAGGCGCTGATACAATCAGAGGATTAGCTTATAATGCGCAGTATTATTTGGCAAAAGTTGATATTGCGGAGAAGGAGCCAAGAGCAGATGAACAGCGAATGATAGACGGCATCAAATGGCTGATAGAACAAGATGTTGATGTAATTACAGCATCTGTAGCTTTCACCATATTTGACGACTTTAAAGGATATACAACGGCAATGTTGGATGGAAAAAGCTCAAAGATATCTCATTTTGTGGATAGTATATTGAGCGAGAAGCCAGATCTTGTGTTTATTCAGAGTGCAGGGAATGAAGGTGGCAAAGAATGGAATTATATTTCTTTTCCGGGAGATGTGAGGGACGTAATTACTGTGGGCTCTTGCAATGAAACAGGAGAAAAGAGATATCGTTCAAGTGGAGTTGGGATAGAGAATTGCGACTATGTAAAACCAGATATTGTAATGAATGCACATCCCATAGGAACTTCCTTTTCTACACCGACAATAACAGGCTTATGCGCTACTATATTGGAGCATAAAAGAATAAACAGAGCATCTTTGATTTCTATTTTACATGAGTCCGGCTCCAACTCTAATAGTCCAAATAGAGAAATAGGATATGGGATACCAAAGTGTGGAGAGATAATTAAACGGTTAAATGGCCAATATTAAAGATAACTCGTTGATTAATGGTTGAAAAGTAGTACTCCAGCATAAAACTCTTACGAAATTTATTTATCTTTACCACCGATTTAATCAACGCACTGATTTTTATCACGAAATATTAGTTGATTTCGTCCATTAACTCAGAGCATAACAAACTATTGATATGAACTCTCAAAGTAAAAAGATGCTAATAACTTTTGCTTTTATTGTTTTTCTTATTTGCATGTTTATTGGTGCATATGCCGCAATGAAAGGTGATTAGCAACTAAAAAATAAATCCCGAGATTCTATTGAAAAACCAAAAGATCTCAATAGAATCTCACAACCAATATGATTATGTTTTACATTGAAAAAAAAATAATTAAGCTCAAAGAGCTTTTTATACAAAATGACTTTTTTAGATACCTCATTATTATAGGGTGTGCAGCAGCTATATTCTGTTTATTTTATTATGGCGGAAAAGAAATTGGTAAAACAATAAGTGCTCTTCAAAAATAATAAGGTAACCTGTTGGCGGAATTAATTCATATCGGTAGAGTTATGAGGTAAAGTGATCATTCTGACATTTTGTATTATCACCCCTCCGAGAATCGTTTCTTTACGCCCGGAAGGACGTTGCAAAGGAAAGACGGGAATAAAAATCCGCAATCTGCTATTTGACAGTTCGATACAGAAATACGTACAATCATTCTACAGTAAAATAACAAGCAATCTGCTGCATCGGAACAAGCAATGTGCCAAGTATTAAGATACTATCTACAGGATATCAACATCCAATGTGCTGGATCTCTATATCCAACGCACAGGAAATAGAGACCGGACGCACCGGATAGAGAGAACTGACTTGCAAGATATATAGATACAGCGATTCAATTCTCCATATTCGGTAAAAAAGATGTAAATATACTGCATATAAAGACAGAAATCCGGTGAATAAGTCCTTATTTTATACTTTCTAAAAACAGTAGTTGTTAGTTTATAGTCTATTCTGATGACTCTTTGCAACTATATCCCTAATTTTCCGATCACTTCGCTTTCTTTCCGGAACAGGCTCTTCGGCATTATTGCTTAAAGTTCTGAGCCGGATGATTGTATTAAATGAAACGAAAACATACAATAGAACAATTTCCAAATAAGATTCAAGGAATCACATTAAGCCAACGACTAATATTGCGTTCTTCGGCGCTGAACTCCACACCGAGCTTTATCACTTCGCGTCCATCCGCCTGATAAGGTATCAGGTAGCCTTTTTCATCAATCTGTTTCAAGGCTTCTTCCGCAGTACCGTTCAACTTGAATTCAAAGACATAGATAAACTTCGGAGTTTTTACAACCGCATCCGCACGGCCTCGGGCACTCTTTACTTCCGCCTCGGTAAACTGCCCCATAAGTTTGAAGACAAGATAGAAAACTACCTGATAATGGCGCTCGGTTTTGGCATTCAGTTCATAAGAGAAATGGGCAAAGAAAGCTTGCAGACGAGTGAGAAAAGAGTCGTAATCCCCGCTTTCAAGTTCATTGATAAACTTGCCTATATAAAAACCCTGATCGTCATTCTTCACTCCGGTATAGAAAGGCACAAGAAAATCCACAAAGCCATAGCGCACTTCATCATTAGGAAACTCCAACAGGTAGTTGCGGAAACGCTCATCAAAACCCTTTATTGTCAGATAACCGCTCTGATAAATCAGCGGAATAGGATTGTTGGAATCTACCCGATACTCGGAGAATACGGAAGCAGGTGCCTCAATGCCATCGAGCAAAGTGCGCAAGTCGTACTCCGTCTTCTGCAACATTTCAACAAGAAAAGTCGGAGTACCGGTCTGAAACCAATAACTTCCCAGCTCCATATTGCTGAATGCATTCAGAACACTGAACGGATTGAACATACCTTCTCCTCTCGGGTGGAAATGATAGCCGTCATAGTTTTTGGTCAGTGCATCTACCGTTTCTTCAAACGTGAGATTGTTTATCTCACCAAAATGTTCTATTTCCGGGACAAAGACCTTGCACAACTCCTCTTTCGTAATGCCACACACAGCAGAATAGTAATAATTCATGCTGATATCCTGCAACTGGTTCAAATCACTGAATACGCTGACTTGCGAGAATTTCGTGACTCCCGTAAGGAAGGCGAAACGCAGGTAACGGTCGGCACTTTTCAGAACACCATAAAAAGCTTTCAGAGTTTTACGATAGTCTTCCAGCAGCTCATCATTGCCAAGGGCCTGTAACAGTGGTTTGTCATATTCGTCAACCAGAACCACGACACTGCATCCGGTTTTCTCGCTGGCACGGCGGATGATGCCGGAAAAGCGGCCGGAAAGAGTATTTTCATCAATTCCTTTACCATATTGAAGTTCCCATTGACTCAGTTGGCGACTGAGAATATCATACAACCGCTCCGATGAATCATACTTTTCCGCATTCAAGTCAAGATGCAGCACAGGATGCTTTTTCCATTCTGTCTCCATTTGTTCGATGGCAAGTCCTTCAAAGAGTTCTTTTCTTCCTCCGAAGTAAGCCTCGAAAGTAGAAAGCAACAGACTCTTACCGAAGCGACGGGGACGGCTAAGGAAATAAGGTTTACCGGTATTGGCTATCTTCCAGACAAAGGCCGTCTTATCCACATACAGATAATTGCCTGTGCGTATATCTTCAAAGGTCTGTATTCCGATAGGAAGTTTACGAAGTATGTCATTCATTACCATAGTTTTTCCTTTTTAGTGGTTCAAAGTTAATCATTATTTCCGGATAATTCAACTCACGAACTATTTAACATAGCGATAACATTCCTATAACCTATCTTCCGCCGCCAACCCCGTACCTTTGCTTCACAGAAAAAAAAGAAAAGTATAAATCACTAAAAGACAAAAAGATATGCTATTACCAAACGAATGGATAGAAAACAGTTTAGAAACTTACATCTATCAACACACCACAAAGTCCCAGATTATTTACTGGGTCGTTCTATTAGCCATTACGGCAACCATGATCGCACTTCCCTTTATTTATGTAGACATTTCCGTGCAAGGCAGTGGAGTAGTCCGCCCCGTAACGGAAAAGACTGAAATCAAATCAGCTATCACGGAACTGGTAGACTCTGTTTATGTTCGCGAAGGCGAACAAGTCAGCAAGGGCGATATCCTTCTGCGTTTCCGCACAAACAGTTCCGACTACAAAATCAACTACCAGACTAACCGTCTGAATGATTACGAGGCACATCTTGCCGACCTGGCATATCTGGCAAAAGGCGAGCATCCTGCCACATTCCGCTCTCCGGTTCGCCGGCAGGAGTACACTTACTTCACCAAAAAGAAGAAAGAACTTGAAACCTCCCTGGCACAAGCGGAAAAAGAGTATAAACGGAACAAGACATTGTTTGAGAAGAAAGTAATTTCAGAAGAAGAATATGACAAATACTACTATCAATATCAAACCCAGCAAAACGAACTGGCTTCATTGACACAGAGTCAACTCAGCACTTGGCAAGCTGACTTGAACAGCTACCGCAATTCACGCAATGAGATGAGTACCAGCCTCAAGCAAGAGGTGAAAGACCAGGATATGTACATTGTCCGCAGTCCGGTAGACGGCACGCTCGACCAGTTCTCCGGCATATACCGGGGAAGTAGCATTCAAGCCGGACAATCACTGGCAGTAATCAGCCCCGACTCCACACTCTGCCTCGAAGTATACGTCACTCCCCGGAATATCGGTTTTATGAGCATAGGTATGCCGGTCAATGTGCAAGTGGAATCTTTCAATTATAACGAATGGGGCACACTGCCCGGAAAGGTAAAAGAAATCTCCTCCGACTTCCTGACGGACAATCAAGGCAACTCCTTCTATAAAGTGAAATGTGAAATGGAACGAGATTACCTGACACTGAAAAACGGACAGACAGGAAAGCTGAAAAAAGGTATGACCGCCAGCGCACACTTCATGGTGACACGCCGCTCCCTGTTCGATCTGCTTTATCAGAAGATTGACGACTGGGCAAATCCAAGACAATACACCGCTAACGAGATGATAGCAAGAAACAGTAAATAAGTAGTCAGTAACAAAATCAAAAATAAGATGAAAAAGGGTACTAAGATCAAGCAACATGATATCACCGATTGCGGAGCAGCCTGTCTGGCTTCCGTATGTGCACACTACGGACTGCGCTTCCCGGTATCGCGCATCCGCCAATATGCATTCACCGACCAGAAAGGTACGAATGTATTAGGACTGATAGAAGCCGCCAACAAACTGGGATTGTCCGCTAAAGGCGTCCGCGCACAGTTCGATGCACTGTACACGATTCCCAAGCCAACCATTGCACATGTGCTGGTAAATCACAAACAACTTCAACACTTTGTTGTAATCTACAAAGTGACGAAGACACACATCACATACATGGATCCCGGAGACGGACGGATGCATAAGGTATGGCACGAAGACTTCCGGCACGACTGGACAGGCATACTGGTATTGATGGAACCGGAAGAGACCTTCAAAAAGGGAAATCAGCAGACCAGCATGAGCAAGAAATTCCTTTCATTGATGGCGCCCCACAAGTCCGTAATGCTGCAAGCCGTCTTCGGTGCGCTTGTTTTCAGTATTTTGGGATTGTCCACTTCCATCTATGTAGGCAAAATCACAGACTATGTACTGGTCGACAAAAACACCAATTTGCTGAATCTGATGGGAGTGATTATGCTCATTATCCTGTTGCTGCGTACCTTCATCGGTGCAATGAAAAGCATTCTGGCACTGAAAACCGGACAAAGAATCGACGCGGCCCTGATCCTGGGATATTACAAACATCTGCTGACCCTGCCTCAACAATTCTTTGACACCATGCGCGTAGGAGAAATCATTTCACGCGTGAACGATGCCGTGAAAATACGTAACTTCATCAACAACGTATCGCTCGATCTGGTAGTGAACATCATGATACTGGTGTTCTCCCTGTGCCTGATGTTCATTTATTCCTGGAAGCTGGCAGTCATGACCCTGATATCAGCGCCGCTATTCCTGCTCATCTTCTGGGGGTTCAACAAACTGAACCGGAAGTACCAACGCAGCATCATGGAAAGCAGTGCCGATCTGGAATCCCAATTAGTAGAATCCATCAACTCCATTTCAACCATTAAGCGTTTCGGCATCGAAGAGTATGCCAACCTGAAGACAGAAAGTCGTTTTGTACATTTATTGAAGAATACATACCGGAGTATTTACGGTTCCATCATGGCACAAGGAGGCATCCAATTCGTATCTACAGGAATCACAATCGCCATCTTGTGGCTGGGCAGTATTCTGGTTATCGATCAGGAGATGACACCCGGCACACTCATGGTATTCTATTCTCTGGTGGGTTACGTCATCTCGCCCATCGGTTCGCTGATATCATCCAACCAGACTATTCAGGATGCATTGATAGCCGCCGACCGCCTGTTTCAGATTATGGATCTGGAAAGAGAGCAGGACAATGAACAAAAGATCATTCTGGAACCGGATATGATGGGCGACATCACCTTTGAGAATGTCTCCTTCAGATATGGTTCGCGCAAGGAAGTATTCGACTCCCTGAATCTGACCATAGAAAAGGGCAAGACTACCGCCGTCATCGGAGAAAGCGGTTCGGGCAAAACAACATTGATTTCTCTATTGCAGCACATCTATCCCATCCAGTCCGGATGTATCCGCATTGGAGACTATGACATTGCACAGATTGACAACCGCAGCCTCCGCCGCCGGGTGGGCACCGTCCCCCAACAGATTGAACTGTTTGCCGGAACCGTTGTTGAAAACATCGCGCTTGGTGACATGGAACCCGATATGAAACGGATTGGCAGCCTGATGAGGCAGCTCGGCCTGATGGACTTTATAGACAGATTGCCCAACGGCTATATGACCCAAATAGGCGAACATGGCGCAACCCTCTCCGGAGGCGAGCGTCAGAGACTTGCCATTGCCCGTGCCCTGTATAAAGAACCGGAAATCCTGATTTTCGATGAAGCCACTTCGTCACTGGATTCCATAGCCGAACGTTACGTAAAAGAAACACTGGATGCACTGGCCGGGAAAGGCAAGACGGTCATCATCATCGCCCACCGCCTGACCACAGTGAGATGTGCCGACAACATCGTAGTGATTGATAAGGGGAAAGTGGCGGAAACCGGTACGCACAGCCAGCTCTACGATGCAGGCGGACCCTACTTCAGACTGTGGAACGAACAGTTTGCCATGTTCGAATAATCTTAACATAGCGATAACATTCTTATAACATTGTTTGCCCTGTCATTGTCCTACTTTTGCAACAACAAAAAGATAGAACCATACAGTAATCAAACAATGTTATTTTTATGAGAAAATTAATGATGATAGGCCTGGCAATTGTAAGTCTCACCTTTGCCGGTAATGTACAGGCACAAAACAAAAGATGGTCTCTCCAAGAGTGTATCGACCACGCCATCCGGCACAACATTGAAGTAAAACAAAGCCGGAACCGCATTGAAAAACTAAAAGTAGAAAAAAGCACTTTAAAAAACAGCTTCCTGCCCGACCTCAGTGCCGGAACTTCTCAGAAGTTCGACTTCGGACGCTCGCTCAACCGCAGCAACGCATACGAAGACAGCAATACACAAAGTTCCTCCTTCTCCGTAAGCACAGAAATGCCTCTTTTTACAGGTTTCAGGCGGAGTGCATCCGTATCACGCAACAAGTTCGACCTGATGGCAGCCGAAGCTGATAAGGAACTTATAGAAAACAACTTATCACTGAATGTCACAAGCTGCTATTTCCAGATTCTGCTGAACAAGGAAATTCATAAGATTGCTCAGGAGCAAATCCGTCTGACCCGGGAACAGGAAGACCGGACATTGCTTCTGATAGAAAACGGCAAGGCACCGCAATCTCAACTATATGACGTCAAAGCCCAATTGGCAGACGATGAACTGACGGCAACGGAAGCCAAGAACTCGCTCCGTCTCTCCCTACTCGACCTCATACAGCTCATGGAGTTGCAAGAACATGAAGAGTTCGACATAGATTCTCTTGATGAGAACATATCCCGGACAGATACCATCATGCCCCAAACCATCTATGCAGCCGCACTGAACTGCATGCCTCAAATAAAACAGGCCTATTATTCACTGCAAAGCAGTTCAAAAGCCATCAAAGTAGCCAAAGCAGGATATTACCCTACCCTTTCATTGGGTGCGGGCATCAGCACCGGCTATTATCATTCGGGGAACAGTATAAATCCATCCTTCAGGCAGCAACTCCAAAACAATATGCAGAAAAGTGTCTATTTATCACTGAGTATCCCTCTCTTCGACCGCTTTTCAACCCGGAATGAAGTCCGCGCCGCACGAATAGAAGAGAGCAATGCCCGTCTGTCTTTGGAAAATGAGAAAAAGAATCTATATAAAGAGATTGAAAAGGCTTATACAGATGCAGTGAACGCGTTGGAAAAATACGAATCGACCTCCAAAGCCGTCGTTGCCAATGAAGAAGCACATCGCTATGCTTTGGAGAAGTATGCTTCCGGCAAGTCGGCCGTATATGAATACAACGAGATAAAGATGAAACTGGCAGAGGCGTTATCGAAACAATCACAAGCAAAATATGCATATCTGCTAAAGGAGCGGGTATTGGCATTCTACTCGTGCAGAGAATCAGCGCTAAGCCATTGATTATTTCTTTTTGCCCGGCTTGTTTCGCATCTCCACAGTAAGCACTACCGGGTGTTGACCTTGACTGACAGGCCTGTCAACCTTGTTTAACCGCCCTGTCAACCTTGGTCAACCGGCCTGCCAACCTTGGTCAACACCCGGAAATCTCTAAGAATAAAGGGATATACCTCTGGCTATTAGCAGAATAACATCTGCCATAAAGTAAATAATTTAAGTTTCGTAAGCTTTGATAAGGTTTATAAATGATAATTTAGCGGGCTGAATTTTAAGCCTGAAAGGCTTGCATTATATAGCGTAGGGCATCGCCCTACGTAATGTGCATCCCCATTTCTAAGCCCTGAAAGGGCGATATAAAGGTTGATGCTTAATTGCGCCCTTTCAGGGCTTAAATTAAAGATATACATAATCACGTAGGGCGTTGCCCTACGCTATGTAATATCAGGCTTTCAGCCTGTCTTGATTTCAGGTATTCAGTTCCCTAAATTATCATTTATAAACCTTATCAAAGCTTGCGAAACTTGAGTAAATAAATGTATCGCCCCGGTATGGGCGACTGTGAAAGTGAGAGTAACCCGCTTACCCTCACACCGGATTTTTTACTACCACCACATTTAATATCTTAACTATCAACGACTCGCACTATAAGTGAGGGTAGTGAGAGTAACTTGCTCCAACTTTTTATTGAACGAGTTCCGTTTAAAACCCACATTTTACTCCGGCAGAGAAGTAAACCGTCGGATTGAAATACGGATCATCTTTATCACTGAACATATTGTCTACAAACCCTTTAAGCGTACGTTTAGTCAGATCGCCAGACCTGAGCCAATTGCCTCCTATCCCCAAATACAGGCACGACTTCTTACCTATCCTGTATTCCGGACAGAGATAGGAGCGCATCATAACCGAAGCGTATATCATCGACTTTCCCTCTACATCCACCACGGAAGATATTCCATCCATTTCCATTGCCACCAGCCTCAGCTTAAACCGGTCTCCCAAGCGTACCGCCCCGGACACTTCAACGCCGGAAGAGAGATTCACATTCACCTCATAATTACCGGAAAGTTGCCAGTTAAGAAAGAACATCGGCATGGCAATAGGTACTCCGAATGAATTCGTCAATCCAGCCCCGACACCTATATCCAGATTTTTCCTGCATTTATACACAAAAATCACTCCCCCATTCACCAATACACTCTGCCAGGTAATTGCATCCGGTGCCGAATAGATACCTGCTCCCAAACTGGCTATCATGTACCACTTCTTCGACAAGGGCCGTACATGCGTCAGATTGAGGCTGCCGCTCAACACCTCATCCGGATGTATATCCAAAACCATCTGCCGATTATCAAGCATCGCATAAGTCCCTCTTACCGATGCCGACCACATGACAGGCTGTCCCGATGCATTCTGCTTTAGTGAAAAGGGTAGCGTGTATGCTCCGGTGAATTTTAATAAATCACCCGAACCCAATTTATTCCCCGCTTCATCTCTGAAAGAAGAGGCAGGCATATACTCCGTTTTAATAACTCCTTGTGCAAAACCACCGATTGCTGCCACTGAGAGCAACAGGAATAAAAGATAAGAGAATCGTCTCATTGCTAATAAATTAGATTATTTTATCGCAAAGAAACAAGATTAGCTTGTCCGGTATAAGCCTTTTCTGACGAACTGCACGAAAGACCTGTTGAATTTCATTATCCCAAAGATGGAACAAAAGGAAAAAAGAAAATCATTCGAGGAAAGGTACTCTCACCGTAAATTCCGTAGCACTTTCCACAATATCTATTGCTTTATCATACAAGGCATATTGCTTTTCCAGATTCCCTAATCCTACACCACCTCTATCTACCGAACTCCGCAGTTGCAGATTATTGGAAACCGTAATCCCCTCATCGGTAAAGCCTACCCGAACTATAAGCGGATTCTGTAAAGTAGCTATATTATGCTTAATCGCATTTTCCACCAGCAATTGCAGGCTGACAGGGATGATCAATCTGTTGCCGTACAAATCGTGTCCATCTATCTCGATAAACAACGTGTCTTCAAAACGGATCTTCTCCAAAAACACATAGCTTTCCAGAAAAGCCAGCTCTTCCTTCAAAGTAACCATCGGACGATTGTTTGTCAACAACAAATAACGGTAGACACCTGACAGCTTTTTAGCAAACAGATTGGTCTTTTCCGCATCACTATAGGCCAGTGAAGATAATACATTCAGACTGTTGAACAGGAAATGCGGGTTTATCTGGGCTTTCAATGTCTCATACTGATACCGGATCTTCTCTTTCTCTATGATTGCCAACTTTTTCTCCGCCTCCATCTGCCTCTGCTGGTAAAAGAATATCTCAATCAGAAGAACAATCATGCTATTCCAAAGCACCACCGGCAGAGACATTTTCAGCAAAGCATAATCTTCCGGCCAAGGTTCCTCCAGAATAATGGACAGGACATAATTTGCCGCTATGCCGAAACAACTCACCCACACGGATGCCAACAGCAAATCAAGAAATATTCTCATTGTATTGTTAATGCCGTCCAGCCTCTTATGAACAATAACAATGATGAGAAAATCAACAATCCCCACCAAGACGCATGCAGGTAAATTGAGCAGATACTGCGCCCCCAAACTCAGACTCCGGGGAGCGTCGGAGAGAAGTTCCGCCACATACTGGAATGCAAACAGAGAAATTGCAATGATCACTATAAAAAGCAGGACATACCATTTATTCTTCATCCCCAAATGTATTTTAAAGTACACCATCCACCCACTTCAGGAAATCAGGAACCCGCACACGACTGATTAAAACCTCGTGCGGACATTCAGGCTGGAAGCTCAACTTCAACCGACTGTTGAAGTACTTGGATATCTTACGGATAGAGTTGATATTAGCAATGCAATTGCGGGAAACACGGAAGAAAGTCCTTTCATCCAGCAATTGCTCTATCTGTTCCAAAGTATAGTCCACAATATAGCGTTTATCTGAAAAGGTGTGCAGAAAGACAACTTTTTCTTCACTGTAGAAGAAGGCTATATCCGAAGTCTCCACATAATGGTATGCATCACCTTTCTGGATAAGGAAACGGTTCTTTTTACAATTACTCATCAATGCTTCTTCCAGTTTCCTGTAATCGGTAGCGGGAGCTTGCACAATCCTGAACTGCTCGAATTTTCTCAATGCCGCCAGCAAATCATCTTCCTCTACAGGCTTCAGCAGATAGTCCACGCTATTCACCTTGAATGCCTGTATGGCATGTTCATCATAGGCGGTAGTAAAAATAACAGGCGTCGTGACCTGTATCTGCTCAAAAATGTCGAAACTGTTTCCATCCGTCAACCGGATATCCAGCAACATCAAATCTACCGGATGATGTTTCAGAAATTGTACGGTCTGCTCCACAGTGGCTGTCCATGCCTCCAATTGATAATCGGGGCGTAACTTCTCCATCATCCGCTTCATCTCTTCGTAAGCGAAACGTTCGTCTTCTACTAACAGGTATTTTATCATCCGGCACTCTATTTATAGGAATCCGCTGTAAATTTACAGATTATCATCCATATCCGGTTATGAAAGGATGTATTTCCGACGAAGTGCAGAAATGGAAGGATGAAGTGCAGGTACAATTACCTGCCTTCATCCATCACCACCGAGAATCTATAAGTGCCTGACTGCAATGCCAGTGATAGAGCATTCCTTTTTTGTGAATACAGACTGACTCCTTCCGCCTCTTTCCACGCAGTTTCTCCCTCCTTTAAAGTGTCAGGATGGATGCCGGATAATTTCAGGACAGCAGTAGTATTGGCAGGTACGGTGATTTCCATTGTCAACACACCTGATTCCACCGTCCAGTCAGAGACTATTTTCCCGTACAGGGAGTTGTAGTGCGAACGTACTTGTTTGGGACCGCCTTTTGCAATCCAAGGTTCAATGGTAAATTCCTTATAGCCGGCCTCCGGACGGCGGATTCCTCCTAAAGCCTCTATAAACCAGCTACCTATATACAAGTAGGAACTATGCAGACCCGAACCACGACATTGCCAATCTTCAAAGAATGTACCGTTGCCATGCTTCAGCATATCTCCCCAGCCGGGAAAATCTTCTTTGGTAGCCATCTCAAAAATCAAATCATTACGATGATTATCCAATAGAGTGTGCAGCAGGAACGAACCGGCAGTAATGCCTCCCCAGAAATGTCCTTTGCGCTTTACCTGTATTTCTTGTTCAAGACGTTTCCAGACTTTTGCTTTCAGATGCTTCGGGGGTAAATCGACCATCAATGCAATAGCCAGATAAGAAGGATAGCCATTCACGTAGCTATTATCTTTCGAATTGAAGAAAGTAGCATGGACAGCCTTACGCACTTTTGACGCCCGGTTCCGATAGGTGGAAGCTGCCTTTTCATTTCCCAACACATCGGCTATCTGTGCAGCAGTTTCAAGACTGTAAATCCAGTGACAGTTATTGAAGAATAAAGTTTCCCGAGTATCTCCAAGTGCTTTTCCCTGTTTCTCCATAGCCGACCTTTCCGGCCATGCATCCGGCCAGAGCCAGTCACCCAGAAAACTCCATTTACCTCCCCAACGTACCAACATATCATTCTGCGACTTCGTTTCTACAAAAGAAAGCCAGCGCTGAATAGTAGGAAAACTTTCTGAAAGAATACGTACATCACCATACTGACGATAAAACTCCCAAGGTAAAGTAATGCAGAAACCACTCCAAGATGGTCCGCCTCCACCAATGCGGGTAGGAGCGGTATAGGGAACATTCCCTTCGGGATCTTGTACATCACGCCAATCTTCCATCCATTTGTTATAAAAAGCCCCCAATTGATAATTTCCCAAAGCTGTGCGCGTAGTAGCCAGTGCATCTCCCCCGTAGCCACAACGCTCACGGTGAGGACAATCGACCACATAGTTACCCAGGCTGAGATTTTCAAACGTCCACAAAGTAGTACGATAAATATCATTCAACAGAGGGATATCACATTCAAATTCACCGCTCCGGCAATAATCCGGACGAATCATCCAACCACGTATCTGGTCTAATTGCGGTTTATACCGGAGACCGGTAATTTGTATCCAACGTCCTGTCATATAATTAAAACGGTTACAGAAGGTTCCTTTCCGTTTGGGACCGACTTTATAAATGCTATGTATACCATAGCTGCAAGCATCCTTTTCCCTTTCAGAAAATTGGAATACAATGGAATCACCGGGCTGGCCTTGGAGCTGCATCTCAAACCAGCCTGCATAATTGATTCCCATATCAACCCTATAGACTCCAGGACTTATCTCCTGAACAGAAAGTGGTTTTATTTCATCAAGTAACCGGTTAGGCTCTGTACGGTCAGATGATACTGTAACGTCGGTAGAATAAGCCTTTGCCATAGCCCAACCGGAATCATCAAACTCCGGAGTATTCCACCCATCCTTCTCCAAAGCAGCATCATAACATTCTCCTTCAAAATGATGCGCCTCCCAGTAACCTAACAAGGTATTGGGACTAGCATGAGTCTTCCAAGTATTATCTGAAACAATTCGTAATTTCTTTCCGGAAGATAATGTGATCTCAGCTTGAGCCAATGCCATCGGAATAGCCGGCCTGTCCTTCTGCTGATAAGCCGGAAAAACAGCCCAGGAAGTGCCCAGCCACAAGGCAATAACATTAGTACCTTTTTTCAGATAGTTCCTGATATCATATGTCATGTAGCGGGCACGTGATTTATGGTCCGTCACCGAAGGTGAAAGGACAGCATCCCCCACTTTCCGTCCATTGACATACAGTTCATGATAACCGATGGAAGCTACATAAATAATAGCATCCTGCGAAATTTCCGACAGTTCAAAGGTCTTGCGAAACCAAGGATCTGCCATTACATTATTCACCTTCTTGCCTCCTACACTCTGCGACTCCATTTCTGCACTGCCTATCCATCGTGCCGACCAATCGGCAGCAAATAGCCCCATACGCCAGTTCGCAGTAGTACTCCATGCCGACCAATGATTATGTTCGTCTGAGAAACGGACTTTCCAGAAACATCTTTTTCCGGCAGACAAAGGCACTCCTTCATAAACAATATTCACCGACTCAGCCGAATTAACGCGACCGCTGTCCCAAAGATCTCCACGATCTGCATCGAGCAATTCCCGGGAGCTTGCTACAAGAATCTGATAAGCAGTCTGTCTCCGCCCGCGTGCCGGAACAGTAGCTCCCATTTTCCAACTCAAACGGGGTTGCTGTATGTCAATACCTAAAGGATTACTAAGATATTCACATCGCAAATCAAAAGGTTGGAGAGTGGCAATATTGGTGAAAGCCGTACTGCCGGTCAGCTCATCCCCCGGAAAAGCAATCTGCACTTCTCTGCCATTAAGAGTCAGACAAACTCTCTTCTGACTATAAAGCGGATCAGCAACCCAGATATCATAATCAGTTCCCTTCTGCTCAAGATAGACAATCACCTGTTTATCAGCAGCCAGTGTAAGTCCCTCTCCTAAATCAATTATCCCCGGATGATAAAAAACAACGGCATACTGATGATTCACCCTAACAGCCTGCACCGCAGAACTATTTTGAATAATCTTATAATTCTGTGTAGCTGCAAATGTCTGGAACTCCTTCAAAGACCTGTCAGGAACCACCATATACGCATACTTCCCTTCCTTAGCCTTTACACCATGACTAATCCAGAGATTAAAGATGTCAGCAGAAATCTTCTTTCCACTTCCACTGATATTAATATCTTTCCAAGCCCCCGTTTGTTTCGGGCTGCTGACAGTTACATCTCCTCCTGAAGGAAATAAATAACCAACTTTATCATGATATACCCAAGCCGGATTCTTTGCAGATGCATTTTCTTTGTAAACAGACGTAGTCCCTTCCTCTTTGCCAACTACCATTTCGCCTTTAAAAAGGCACTGATTAACAGTTGTAACCACTTCTTCGGGAGCATTTGACGCAATATCTGTTCCTAAACACAAAAGCACATCATTCATAAAAAAGTAAGCTTTCTTAGCCTTTACACCCTTATAGCAATGCTCATAAGCAATGACTCCATTCTTGCCATTACTTACACCACCTCCATACCGGTTTTTTCCGAACAGATATCCTTCAAGACGGGCAGAGTCCGGATGTTGGATAGCTGTAGTACCCGGTATTTTATTCCAATTCCATATAGGGAAGATGCCCCCATATTCTTTTCCGGAAGTAAGGATATTCGTAGCACCAAGCGGCAAGTTATAGCCTTTGAGGTTCTCATTATTGAGCATTTCGGTTCCATTGGTCCGGGTAGAAATCACCTTAGCTGAAAGATAATAGCCAGCACCGTGCTGAACCATTATGTCCGATTTCCAGAAGTACTTATTGCCGGGAGCAGGAAAGGGAGCACCGGAAAGGTGTTTCTTCCAAGCCGAATAATCAGCAACACGTTCAGGATCATTCTGTTCCATGTATTCCAGTGTGACAGGAGAAATATTACTCAATCCTTCTGAACGTGATATATTACGACCGATTGCACCAAAATCAAACGTTTCCCGATAACCCAACAACCGATGACCACCCATCAGGAGATTGATAAATATCTCTTTCTTCTCTTGTGTAAAATAAGATTCAAAGACAGTTCCTTTCACCAACCGTAAATAATATGCAATATCATCTACATACGATAAACCATAACCGCCAGAATATAATTGAGGACGATGCTGATGGAAACTGCCATCCACCTTAATACCTTCGTCGCCTTGTTCCGGAACAATCTTAATAGTAGAAGCTATGGACTCAATTCCGGTTCGTATCAGCTCTATATTATCTTCAATACATCCCTTATGAATAGTAACGGCAGATACCCATGTACGGTTTTTGCCTTTATGTCCTTTATTTCCAGTCAAATCCTGTAGATAAGAAGAATAATGCAATAGCTTCTTTTCACTAATTTTGCCTTTCAGCAGAATTAACGGAACCATGTAGTCCTGGGGAGCACCAATATCACCGAACCACCAGTTCCTGGATTTAGGACGTACTTTATACCAGTAATCGATAGCTGCAACGATTTGTTTCAACAGTTTTACTGAATTATAATACTTATTTCCAGGTTTCCGATATGCAATAGCCATTGATTTCAACCGTTTCAAATGAGAACCGGCCGGATAAAAAGAACCTTCGTGTACAGTTACATAATCCAGATCCGGAAAACTTCCGTCCGAGCGTAACGCACTCGCATAACCCGCTATTATGTCCTCATCCACCTTCGCTTCCAAATAGGAAGCGACTAGCCGTCCTGTCATTTCGTCCACTTCCTTTTGCGCATCTACTTGCACCTCTTTAGCCTCAGCCAAAGAGCAACAAAGATAAAGCAAACAGAATATTAGTTTCAAGCATTTCATAAACATACTCCTATTTATCCAGATACTTACCATCAGCTACTATCCCTGAGCTATGCACTGTACGAATAAATTTCGCATCAGCAGGAGCGGCACCTTTACATTGGTTCAGTTCTGCCCCGACAACATCATCCAAAAAGAATAACGGACGTACATCGGGCTTCATCGCATCAAAACGTACATTATTAAATCTCACATTCCTGGCATGGCGTACATAGAAACCGGCAGCCGGTAATGTATTACCAAACATTCGATTCTCAGGATAGCTTTTAGTCATTTCCGGAACGGGTTTATTAACCATGTCCGAGGTCCCACCCCCCGGATAGCTGATTTGCACGTTATTGATCGAAACATTTTCTACATAGCTTGTCTCCACACCAGTTATTGAACAGGCTATCAGGCTTTCTGCGGTTGCTACAATGTTGCTGATATTTATATTCTTCAAGACACCACCCTCTTTCCGGTAAGTGCGGTGTCTGTCTCCCAAACGGATGAATATGGGAGTCTGGACATCGCGCATAGAAATATTGGAAACGGTGATGCCATCAATAATGCCTCCATCAACCATTTCTATGGCAACACCCGAAATAACGGTAACATCGGCCGAAATATGTTCAAGCTGTTTACTCCAATGACGAATATTATCTTCCGCTGCCCGGCGAACCACACAATTGGAAACCGCGATGTTCCGGTAGCCTCCATGAGAGGCAGTACCAAATTTAATTGCATTGCAATTACTTGCTGTGACACAATTCGTAACCGTTATGTTCTCGCAAAAATCAGGATGGTCACTCTTGAAACAAATGGCATCATCTTCCACATCAATGTAGCAATCGGATATAGTCGCATTCTTAGCATCTATATCAAGCCCGTCATTATTATAATTACAATGACTGAATACCTTCAAGCCACGGATAGTTACATCTTCACATTTCTCATAATGCTGCACCCAATAGGCAGAATTACGGAGAGTGACATCGGTCACAACGATACCCTGACACTCTACAAAATAGATTATCTTAGGGCGTTTCGGTCCGCCGTCCGCATCATTGCCGAATTGAAACGCTTTATTTCCACCTTGTCCGTCAATCGTTCCGAATCCGGTAATCGAGATATTCTTCTGTCCACGTGCAAACAAAAGTCCGGAAGACTGATTCATATTACCATCCTTGAAGGGAAAAGCATGATCATAATCCGACAAACGTGTACTCCCCAACAATAAAGTGCCAAAATCCAGATGAAGGTTCACATTTGATTTCAGTTCAATGGGACGTATCAAATAAGATCCGGATGGTATCAAAACAGTTCCGCCTCCTTTCTTCGAACATTCATCTACGGCTTTCTGTATAATAATTGTATTATCCGTTACACCATCTCCTTTAGCTCCACGCTTAGTCACATCAATTGTTCCGGCTATAAGGGAAGAAGAAAACAGCAAAGATATTGCAAACAAGACTATATTACATCTATTCATCATGATATCATTGTTTTTAGGGTTTATCATTTAAAGATTTATATCGGCACAAAGCCTCTACATAGTAATAATCAGCATAGGTCAAAGGCATATCTATCTCTGTACCAGAAGGGATGTTCCCTACCGAATGTTTCAGAATGAATCCGCCGTTAGTTCCCTCCTCTGCCGTATATGCCGGTGAGGATAATGTCTGGAGCATTTTTTCGGCTGCCTTATAATATTTCTTAGCCCGTTCTCCAGATACATACTGAGATAGTTCCAATAATCCCGAACAGTTGATAGCTGCCGCAGAAGCATCACGCAAAGCATCCGGTATATCAGGAGCATTATAATCCCAGTAAGGAATCAGGTCTTTGGGCATATTAGGATGGTTCAACGTAAATTCTGCTATTTTTATAGCTTGCTCCAGATATTTCCGGTCTTTGGTAAAACGGTACATCATTGTATAGCCATACAATCCCCAGGCCTGTCCACGAGCCCAAGCAGATTTTTCGGAAAAGCCCTGCCCGGCTTGGTAGTGCTTTATTTCACCGGTCACCGGGTTATAATTCAATCCATGATAAAGACTATTGTCCGCCCGGAAGTGATTCTTCAAAGTTGTATCGGCATGCTTCACAGCAATATCATAAAATGTGCTGTCTCCTGTGGCCTGAGTAGCCCAGAAAAGCAATTCCAGGTTCATCATATTATCAATGATAACGACATAGTCATCCGGTTTGCGATTATGTGATTTAATACAGCCTACCACGGGGCTGAAACGGGAAATCAACGAACGGGCGCTGTTCACCATAATATCTTTATACTCAGGTTTCGGAACAATGCGGTTAGCATTGCCATAACTGCAATACATCATAAAACCGACATCATGTGTATTCACATTGTATTGTTCCGGTTCCAGCAGTTTCAGCATACGTACTCCTTCAGCATACAACTCCTTATTCCCTGTATTCTCGTACAGATAGAACAGAGTTCCGGGATAAAAGCCGCTGCACCACCATTCCGAGTTACTGGTTTTCAGACGTTGCATGTGTTTGTCATACGTCTTAGGGAACTGGTTACTTCCCTGCAGTTCACCCCTCATATAGAGATATTGACGAGCAGCATGCTCTAATGCTTTATCTACTTTTACCTTACCACCGGCGAATAAATCACCGGAAGAAAAAAAACTAATTAGAATCGTAGCAAACAATAATGTACTCTTTTTCATGGTTATATTCTAAATTTATATTCTATTATTCCACTGCATCCGAGAAAGAAGTAACCTGCAATCTTTCGGCAAACTGCAACGAAGATAGTTTAGTAGTCACTTTAACCGTAACCGGTTTACCAGGTAAAATATCCATGTAATTATCGGATATGAAATTGTCGATATCTCCTTGGAGTGACAAGAAAACCCCTCTCGCAAACACATCACAAGACAAAGTCACCTCATACCCCCCTTCTACCGGAACAAAGTCTTTATTAATCCGGGCCCCTGCATAATGCATATCTTTTTGCTTTGCCAGAAAATAATCATTAGTGTACTCTGTTCCCGTTTTATCCTTATAAAGAACGTGTATAACCACATCTTCTTTTTTCTCTCCATTCAATAATCCATCCACTGTTTCCTTCCATACGACTGTACTTGCATTAGCCGGAACAGTTATCTGTTTCTTGAATTCTTTCACTACTCCACTACCATCCAGCCTGAGCACACAGACCGTTAATTTACCAGAAGTACTTTTCAGCCTGTCCGATACCATATGTATCTGCAATATATTTTCCTTTTCTATTGGCGACACCAGCAAATCGGCGAAAGACTTTACCGTAAAATAATGCTGCGCTTTCCAACGCCCGTAATAATCACGACTGGACCAGGATGCCACCGGCCAGCAGTCATTATGCTGCCATACCAACGACCCCATACAATAGGGCATATCCCTCCGATGTGCCTCCATAGCCATTTTCATAGCATCAGCCTGCAAAAGCTGGCTCATATAGGTAAACGAACGGAAATCTTTCGGCTGACGGTATTCCGATACAAGGAAATCATTGATACGCTTATTAGCTGCTGTTCCCCCTCGCTGATGCGACATCATTACTTCCGAAGTCAGATTCCAATCCTCAGGTAAAGGTGCATACCGTTTGATTGACTCGAATTCCGGAAATGATTGGAAACCATACTCACTGAAGAAACGGCTCCGCTCATGATTAAATTCAGAAAGAGGTTTCAGCCCTTGCCAGACTTCCCAATAGTGCATATCACCCACCGTGTGATTGCGTGTTCCCTTGTCATCTGAATAAGGAGACGACTTACGGTAACACGCACCCGGATGGAATTCTTCTACCACAGCCGGCAACGTCACAAAATACTGATCCTTGAACTGTTTCCATATAATATCCGAATAAGCAGGATTTTGTTTGTCATATGTCTTTTTCCAATTCCAGTTGAACCAGGCATCCAAACATTCATTATTACCACACCAGAGGGCTATACAACTATGGTTGCGCAAGCGTCGTACATTATCAATGGCTTCCCTGCGAATGTTTTCCAGCAATTCGCCTTCAGCGGGAAATACGCTGCACGCAAACATGAAGTCTTGCCAGATTAAAATACCGTACTTATCACACAAGTCATAAAAGATATCTTTCTCATAAACTCCGCCACCCCACACGCGTAGCATATTCATATTTGCACTGACTGCATCCCGGATCGTTTTTTCATAAATGGAATCGGTAACACGAGTCAGAAAGTTATCACAAGGAATATAATTCGCTCCTTTGGCAAACAAAGGTTTTCCATTTAGTTCAAAATAAAAGCTTTCACCATATTCGTCAGGAGCCGTTACCACTTTCAATGAACGGATCCCCAGTTTTTCTTCTGTTATATCTATTTGATTTCCATTCAGTTCCAGTGTTGTAGCAAAGTCGTATAAAAAAGGTTCTCCCAAACCATTAGTCCACCATAACCGGGGCTTCTTCATGGTAAAAGATACCGGAATTTTATTCAAACCTTTATTCAAACGAATCAATTTCCGACACTCGGCGCGATTATCCGTACGATTAATCACAGTTACCTTTGCTTCTGTCTCCTTATCTGCCAATACTTCTACCGTGACATCCACTACGGCCCGCTGGGCTGTCACCGACTGCTGATTATAAAAAACATCATTTATCCGAGCCTCATCCCATGCTTCCAGGCTAACGGCCCTCCAGATACCCGAAGTAACCAAACGAGGTCCCCAGTCCCAACCAAAATGATAACCCGCTTTACGAACAAACACTCCGACCTTGCGGTTAAGCAAACCTCCATTCTCGGACTGGTCATTCGAACTGCGATACTGGAAAGGAACAGCTTCCCATTTCGGCATAGCTATCTTAATGGGAGAATGCAAATAAACCTGCAATTCATTGCCATGCTCTTTTAAGAGAGAACGGACATCCGCCTGCCATTTACAAAACATATTATCAGCAGAAAGAATCTTCTTTCCGTTCAATGTTACATCAGCATACGTATCCAGTCCCTCAAAATGTAGCACAATATTCTTCTTTGCCAGCAACTCAGGGGTTACATCAAACGTCGTCCGATAAATCCAGTCTTCTTTATCCACCCACTGAACACCGCGCTCATTGAGCCTGTAAAAAGGATCATCTATCAGTTTGTTATCCATCAGGTCTGTATGAACTGTTCCTGGAACAGTGGCTGCATACCAGTTAGTCCCCCTCGCCTGCCGGAAGTTCCATCCTTCATGCAGGTACTGACGGACAGGCTGCGCATTGACTGCTGTAAACAGAAATAGCAAATTCAATAAGGCTATCCAGGTTCTTTTCTTTACTTTCGTCTTCATTTCTTTATTTATTTATTTGCTTACGGTCTACATTCCATCCTTTCACCACTAATACCGGTGTTTCAGTTATCTTTTCAGCATTCGTTTCGATAACCACGGATTTACTTTCACCCGGCATCAAAGAAAAGAAATTATCCGTATAAAAAGAAGGGCGGATAGGTCTCAAATCCTGATCGAGAAATTGCAACTGGTTGAAAAAGGCGATAGAACCGGACACATTTTTCACTGTAACATCCACGAAATACTTGCCTTCGCCCTTTCTTATCTTATAAGTAGTCTTCAATTTGGCTTTTTTCAATTGAGACAATGTTTCAAAGCCTGAAGAAGTAGGCCCGGTCAGTGTTTCCTTACCTTCATACTTATCATTGGAACGCCAGTAGAAATTAGATGAGACTTCCTTGCCTTTCTCATCGTTCAATCTCAACTTAATAAAATGTACCTGTGAAATATCTTCAGGAAAGCGAATGGCCAATACATCATTTGCCACACCATCCGAAGGAAGGTCAACCTTCGCGGACCCTTCGAATACCTTTTTACTGTTGATATCATAAACCTGAGCCACTACTGTATAACCTTTGAATTCCTGATAGAAATCATTCACTACTGATACCGTATTCTTCAGATAATCGAATTGTGCATGCAAAGGTTCCAAAGCATTAGCTGTATGATAGAGTGAAGCCGTTGGTTCCAACGACCAATCCCACATACGGGCACAGACCTGACGCACCGGGCAATTATGATACCAGAATAGTAAACCGGAACAGAAACGGTCACCATAATCAAGTTTATTATAATTCCATACTTCCCAAATGCTTTTTGAATTCATGGCACCTACAAACTGCCCTTTTTGTGCAAACTCGTCAATAGAAGAAGATTGCCCATAATTATTAACCAAGTCAGTATACATGGTAGACATCAGATGGAATCCATTCCCATCCAGATAATCCCAAACCTCTTTATTAATAGGCCACAAATCTTTTTCGTCCATCATTTCCCGGAGAATTTCTACCGTAGGAAGTGTAGGAGCACCATATTCGGGATTAAAACCATCCACACGGCTACCTCTCGCAGAAGCAGTGTTTTCATAATGTTGCATCGGATTCACCTGTTTATATGGGCTTCCATCATGCACACCTGCACATTCCGATTGCATCTGATAGCCACGTGTTCCATCAAGTTGTTTCAGCAGTTCAGGCGTACCGCTAACTTCGGAACTCTCATTCGACGCCACATAATAGGCCAGAGCCGGATGATTGCGGATACGTTTCACAGTAGATGCCACATTATTCAGATATACACTCTTATCCTGCGGATGGCGTGTATCTCCCGTCATCCAGAATTCTTGCCAGACCAATAATCCCAGTTCATCACAAAGTTGATAAAAATAATCAGACTCGGCTATGCCACCACCCCAGAAACGAACTAAGTTGATACCTGCCTGACGGGTATACCTCAACTCAGCATAGGTACGTTCATCCGAAGTACGCAGCATTCCCTCAGGAATCCAGTTTGTGCCACGAATAAAAATACGTTTACCGTTCACGTAAAATACACGCGATTTATCGGGAGTATTTGTATCAGAGGTAATCTCACGGATGCCAAATCGTGTCTTGACAGAATCACAAACTGCACCTTTTACGTTTACTGTCAATTTCAGCTCATACAAGTTCTGAGGACCTTTGTTGACCGGCCACCACAAGCGTGGATTACGGATAGTAAGCTGAGGAAACTCTTCCGGAGTGAAAGTAACCATTTTCTCCTCACCCCGCAATATACGGAAAGGTTTTTCCACTACAATATTCTCTCCCGTAATCTCTCCTCTGATCACTCCGCTGATCGTATCCATCGAATTAAGCGGATTAACCACTTCAACGGATATAGTTTCATGAGCTACATCATACCCCGGCTTTTGTAGTTCCGACTTCACAAACGGATGACGCAATGCCAATGTCCCTGTAGTATACATGGATATACTTTTCCAGATACCAGTATTACGGTCACGAATACCATCCATAAAGGTAAAATCCCATCCAACGCTCATAAGCATGGTAGTATTTAAGCCAATGTTTCCATTGCCTCCATTATGGAATTCACCTACAGCACCCCAAGGCTTTGGCATAGTAGTTCCCGGCACATCTACCGGATAAACTCTGACGGCAAGAACATTCTTATTACCTACTTCCACAAAGTCGGTTATATTAATGTAATCATTGACAAACATTCCATTGATTGTACTCAGCAAATTACCATTTACCCATACTTCTGCCCGATAATTGATGCCGTCAGGCTGCAACCATATATTTTTTCCTGCGAAAGAAGCAGGGACTTCAAATTCTGTGCGGAACCAATAAGTATAAAATTCACGACCTACTTTTGAAATATCCGGTATCTTATTGGATTCTATTTTATTGTTCAACCCGTAATAGGGTTCGGGATACTTCTTATTGTACACAAGAGAGTTAAGCACAGTTCCCGGAACAATGGCCGGCAACCAGTTGCTCGTATTATACCCAAGTGATGAAATTTCCTCAGCCGATGCTTTCACGTCTCCCACTTTCATCATCTTCCAGATATATTCTCCCTGATGCACTTCTTTCGAATCCAACCAGATTCTATCGGTTGGCTTTGCATAGTTTGTATTACTGCCCTGTGCAGAATATGAGAGAGGCAGGAACAAAAGCAAAAAAGTCAATAGTTTATTCATCTTATTTTTTATTTATTTTTTTCTGCAAGCAAATATAGCCAATGAGTTCCAAACGAGACGTGCGCATTCTTGCCAGATATAGATAGAAAAAGGGAAAATACACACAGCATACATTTTTGACAAGGATACATACAAGTTTCTATATAAAAAAGCAAGCCGCCCTTTGGCTATTTATCAATTATAGCTATTGCAATTCTTTAGGCACCTTCACATTCTTACAATCTTTCAAACGAATCACAGAGAGTTCACTACCCGGAGATTGCAATGCTGAATCGGTAATTTCAAGTCCGTTTACATCTTCAGCAACAACCGCATGCCGTTCTTCCTTATCACCAACGGTTGAAAGCTTCATATTTATAAAACGAATATTGTCAGCATGTCGTATATAAACCCCATAAGCAGGTAACATCATGCCGAACATCCGATTCTCAGGATAGGCATCTTCAACCTCCGGTACTTCTACCATCGTATTCGAAACTTTTCCTCCGCCTTTCAACTTAAAGTCTATATCACGAATCTCCACATTGTCAACACGAAGTCCGGGGACACCTGTAATGGAGCTTGCAACATAACTGGCAGAACTTGCTGTGATATTTTTTATCAATACATCCTTCAGATAAGATTTCTCTGAAGTTTTACGTCTACCCAAGCGAATAAATAAGGGTGTCTGCACATCTTCCATCGTCAGATCGGAAATGACAACATCTTCCATAAAACCGCCGTCAACCACTTCAAGGGCCATACCCGCTATACCAGTAATCGGGTCTGAAACCCCCAGAACGCGTTTTTCCCAAAAGCGAAGCAAAGATTTGCTACATTTATGAAGGGTGCAGTCAGAAACCCGGATATTGCGAAATCCTCCGGCACTGGCAGTACCAAATTTAATAAAATTACAATTAGAAGACAGGTCACAATTCTTCACTGTAACATTCTCGACAACATAATCCGGATCTTCACTCTTGAAACAAATGGCATCATCATCTGTATCAACTACACAATCTGTGATAGTAACATTCCGGCTCTCAATATCAAAGCCATCATTATTCCAGTTTGCATGTCCTTCCACATACACTTTACTGATATCAACCCCATCACAACGCACAAAACGGAATGTCCAAAACCCAGAGTTTGATAATTTCACTCCATTTACATGAACCTTATTACAATCGAACAGGAGTACCAGAGTGGGACGGTTCGGAGCATCATTCCCTTTATTAAAAGCCGATCCATTACCATCTATTTCTCCCTCGCCTGTAATTGAAATATTGTCTGCTCTTTCTGCAAAAACCAGAGCTTTGCGTCTTCCTTTATCAGGATAATCAGCAATATTCTTACTACCCAGAATTGTGGCACCTTTCTCCAGATTTAAAGTAACATTCCTCTTCAACACCAGTGTTCCGGTCAGATACTTTCCGGCAGGTAAAGAGACAACGCCTCCCCCTTGTCTGGCACAGTCATCAATTGCTTTTTGAAGACCAGCAGTCGTTAAGGTCTTCCCATCTGCGTGAATCGCATACTTGTCTGTTATAGGTTCCGAACTATTCTGTTCTTTATTGGTGCAAGCCATAAACAGTAAACAGAAGCAAAACAGTCCCCATGCTATAGTATTATTCATTATTCAAAATCTTTAAATGAATAAGGCTGCGGCAAAATAATATTGACACAGCCTCATCATAGTTATTAATTAATTAGTTATCGGCAGGTATTACAGTCACCGTCCATTGCTTCACGACCGTTTTACCCGGTGAAGTCACCGTATATGTACGGGGAGTAGAATAATCTTGAAAACCAACAGCCATACCCGGAGTCAGGGTTGCTCCCGCAGAAATGGTTGCTATCATCTTCAGATCAGTAATATCAGCGTCTTTTTTCAGAGTAACCGTGACAGTTCCAGCTTCAGAGTCAATCTGAGTCTTATCACTCATAACTCCCTCTGCTCTATTATATACTGTCACATTTGTAATCTCTGCTTTTTCATAAGCTTCGTCTACTGCATAGTCATCATCTCCACATGACACAAAAGTCAGCGCCAAAGCAACGAACATAAAAAATAGTATCTTTTTCATCTTATAGCTACTTTTAAATTATACAATCATCATTTACCACAAAGGATTCTGGTCCAAATTAGGATTTTTGTCACGCGCAGACTGTGGAATCGGCAGCAAATAGTCGCGAGGTGCCATGAATGTCTTCTTGCATACAAATACCGTTTCATAAGTAGGAACGATTTCTCCATCAGGGCGTTGAATGTAAGTCACAAGGCAACCTTGTGCATCCTTATTCAACACTTCCTCACCAATCTTCCACCGCTGAATATCAAACCATCTTTTACCTTCAAGAGCCAGTTCTATACGACGCTCATGACGAATACGTTTTCTCATTTCACTTTTGTCCAAGCCTGCAGGAAGTGCAGGTTGTCCGGCACGGGCACGTATTTCATTTATTGCACCATATACTTCAGCAGTCGGTCCATTCACTTCGTTCTCTGCCTCGGCCAAGGTCAGCAACATTTCTGCATAACGCAAAACGATAAAGTTATGTCCGCCGCCTACACCACGCCCACGATTATCATAGCCGCAGAGCACATCCTGATTCATATATTTCCCAATGTAATACCCGGTTTTTGTGCATGAAGGTTTACCAGCACTATACATTCCGTTGGGGTTCTCCTTCAGATTCAGATTGCCCGGAGTATTCTGGGCTGTATACAATATCTTGTTTTTCCAAGGTTTTCCATTGTAATGGAGAGTTGCATAGAAGCGCTTGTCACGATTCTCATAAGGAGCTGCAGCATGTTCCGGATTATTCCAATCAAAAGGTTCACCGGTAACCATTTCAAATTCATCAGCCAGACTTGCAGTCGGGTGGTCTTTGCTCCATCCATATTCAGCCGGTGTGCCGGGCTCAGGCGGAGCCAAAACCGTCTGTGCACTCGACCATCTATAGGGATATGCAAACTGGATATCAAAAATAACTTCACTATTGTGTTCATTATCCTCATAAAACATCTCAGCAAACCCATTCTGGAACAAAGAATAAGTACCTTTCAGATCACCACTAACTAAAACACGGGCAGTTTTAGCCGCATCTGCATAATATTTGGAATCTATGATTCCGGCTGCATATAAATAAGTGGCCGCCATCATGCCCAATGCAGCTCCCTTAGTCGCACGCCCTAATTCGTCATCAGGCACCGTCACCGGTAAACGATCGGCAGCATTCTGGAAATCAGAAATAATGAACTGCAATGTAGCCTCCGGTGTAGCACGAGCCAGGAAAATATCATCCGTATTGCGATCAAGCGGTTTGTCAATCAGTATAGCCGCTCCATAATAACGGAATAATTCCAGATAGAACATTGCACGCAGAAAGTATGAATCTCCCATCAAACGTTCTTTCACATTAGCAGGTAGCGGAGAGTCCGGCAAGTTCTTCAAAGCAATGTTAGCTCTACGAATAGAAGAATAACGATTACCCCATCTGTCAATCGGAGCAGAAGAAGCATTGAAGTCAAACAGATTCCATTGATTAGACGCCTTCTCACCAATCTGGATACAATCATCCGTAAACAGGATATCAACAGCATGGTCGTTCAAACCATTTACGCTATAATAAGGTCCATCCAAGTCTCTGTAAACTTTACTCATAAACAGCATAGCACTCGACTCTGTCAACCAGATACCTTCATCGGTAACAGAATTCGTTGGTTTTATATTGTCCATAAAATCCGTGCACGAAGCATTCAACAAAAGTATGGAACAAAGGATACCATATATTATTTTTTTCATAATTTTAATGCATTAAAAGGTTACACTTACACCAAAAGAGCTGATAATCTGTTGTGGATATGAGTTGAAAGCTTGGTTTTCAACATCAAAGTCGTCAGGCATTTTGCTATAAATGGTCCACAAATTATAGAAATCAGCATATAAACGTAAACTCTGCATCTTGGCTTTCTTCAGTAATTGCGGTTTAAAAGTGTAGCCAATCTGCAATGATTTTAGTTTCACATAAGCAGTATTTACCATCCAATAAGAGGACGTTTCATAGTTCTGGTTACGGATAGAGGCAGACAAACGCGGATATTTTGCATTTGGATTCGGATTAGCTTCTGTCCATGAATCCAAGTGTTCACGGCGCGGATGAATGGCATCCTTGAATGGATAACGGACATTACGGTCTCCATTGCTACCCAAATAATAGTCAGAACCACCAGCTCCCTGAATGAACATACTGAAATCGAAGTTCTTATATTCCAAACGAAGGTTATACCCCCACATCACTTCAGGAGTCTCGTTGAAACCAATAATAACTTGGTCTTCACTATCAATCTTGCCATCACCATTGATATCCACATACTTGATATCACCAGGTAATACGCCCTTCTGATAAGCCCAGTTATCAATATCTGCCTGATCCTTAAATAATCCGGCAGCTTTATATCCCCACGTGCGTCCACTCGGTTGCCCGGTCTTACGCTTTCTTGGATTATTCTTAGTTCCGGGAGCTTCACGAATCTCAATCTGCTTGTCACGAGTAAACCCGAAAGAAATCGAATTAGACATCTTTAATCCACAATTGAAAGTATAATGGCTACTCAATGCTGCATCAAAACCATATCTTTCATCCTCACCAGCGTTTTCCTTAGCCAGTCCAATACCATATTCAGAAGATACGATCGCATTCGGACTCAAAATTTTATCCGTGCGCTTATCCCGGTATACATCAAACTCAGCAATCAACAAATCATTCCAAAAATTTATGTCTAAACCTATATTAGCTTTCCAGACTGTTTCCCAAGTCAGGAAAATATTAGGTTCAGCCCCCTCCACCAAACTCTGCAATTGGGTAGGATTTTTGCCGAACACTGCACCATTTTCAATTTTATATTGTGAAAGATAAGAAAATGCATCACCGACAGGATTACCAGATTTACCATAAGAAGCTCTCAACTTTAAGTTATTGATAAATGAGAAATTATCTTTTATAAATGATTCCTCAGAAAGTCTCCAACCTAAAGATACGGAAGGAAAAAATGCACTTCTACGGTCAGGAGCATATTGGTAAGTCTGGTCATAACGTCCTGCTAATTCAAGCATATACTTCTGGGCATAGTTATAATTCAGACGCATAACATATCCCTGTTGACCAAAGCGGGTGGTGGTACCGGAGTTGCTGATAAATTCCGCAACCGGACTACCCATATTCAATTCCGGAATCATAAAATCATAGTTCTTTCTACCGGCTTTGGTTTCTACCGTATTCCCCCATCTCCTTTCAAATACACCTAATACACCAACCTCATGCTTACCAAATCTTCTTTCATAATTCAAATGAGCCTGAATAGTATAATAAGTCCATTGCTTATTTGTGATGTTAAGAGACGGTTTCGCTTCACCACCTTGTTGTTCTTCAATTTCACCGGCATCATTATAGGCATAAGCTGTGAAAGGATATTGCCATTCTTTTGCATCATAAATCTGACGGTCATAACTGAATAAAGCTTTTGCAGACAAACCTTTCAGAAATGGCAGTTGCTGATCTAAAGAAACTGTTATATTCTGAAAGTTATTATTGTATGTCTTATCAGCTCCATCATGTACTCCCATATACATACTGGAACCACCACCCTGCATGGCCGGTTTTCCGCCAACCATATTGGGAACTGTCGGAGCACACAAACGATACAGGTCTTCCATCATCTTTTTACCATCATAATAATGGCTCTTTTTAGTATCGTAAGCCAAATTGATATCAACACTCACTTTAGTAATGTCTATCGGATGGAAATCGACATTAGAACGGAGATTAAATCTGTCATATCCGGTATCTTTACCCATCATACTGCCCTGATACATATATCCGAAAGAGGCGAACGCATTGATAAACTTATTACCACCACTCAGAGAGACATTGTGACGAGTAGTAGTGGTAGTCTTCATGTACTCATCCATCCAGTCTGTATTTTTGTAACGGTCGTCAGTACCATCCTTATACTTCTGCAGCAGATCATCACCATATACTTCTTTGTCACGTCCATCCATTCTCAATGCTTCATTGTATAAGGTCAATGCATCATAAGCATTCAGGAAATCAGGAGTATTCATCGGAGTCTGGAAACCAACCGAACCATCATAAGTCAAGGTTACTTTACCTTCTTTTCCTCGTTTCGTATTAATCAGGATTACACCATTGGCCCCTTTCAAACCGTAAGGAGCAACCGCAGCAGCATCCTTCAGTACAGAAATAGATTCAATATCAGCCTGGTTTACTTTTTCCCACGGGCGTTCGATACCATCGACCAGAACCAGCGGTTTATTTCCACGCAACAACACAGTTGCCTCATCTTTTCCCGGCTCACCGGAAGTCTGACGGGTAATAATGCCCGGTATCTGTCCTCCCAACTGATTGGACACATTAGCAACAGGAGCCTTAATCTTATCCCCCTGTACGGTGGCAACAGCCGAGCTCATTGTCATACGTTTCTGAGTACCGTAACCAACCACCACCACCTCATCAAGTAATTGGGTGTCTTCCTCTAAAGTAATAACCAGAGATGCTCCAGCCGTAGCCTTCATTGTTTTGGTTTGATAACCAACAAATGAAATTTCTATTACGGGATTAGGACCATCAACAGGCAAATTAAAGTTACCATCAATATCAGAGATAGCGCCCTGCGTGGTTCCTTTCACTTTAATTGTTGCACCAATGATAGACTCACCTTTTGCATCCACTACTTTTCCTGTTAGTTTTTTAGCAGTTTGCATAACACCTTGAGTACTTGCCACGACTTCGCCGATGTGTGTCTGATTGTCTTTAGCAGCATAAACGTCAGCAGTTGTAACTAAGCCAAGCGACAAAAGTGTCGCCATTAAAATGGACTTCTTAGAAAGTGGCATGATATCTTTCAGCCAGTAATGCCTAAGAATCATTTTCTTTTGGACATTGAGTTTGTTTCGCATAATTGTGTATTATTAATATTAGAAATAGTTCATTAAGAAACTTACCAAAAGAGAGTATAGCAAAGAATAAATTCTTCTTACTCTAAGAAAATCAAGGAGAGTGTTTTTCCATACTTATAAAAATATTAAAGGTTAAACAAATGTTTTTCTACTCTTTGAAAGGAGAGGTGAATCATGTACATGCAATCTTCACCTCCTCACTTTACTAGAAATCTTTTTTACCTTAATGCGTAATCAATGCATATTGAAAACATACTAATGATGTTGTTTATACCAGCAAAATTAGACGGTTAATGGTACATAAACGCATCCAACATTGCCATTAATATGACAAAAACGGACATATTGAAAAAACATACATCTTGGGCGAGACTGGACATGTATTACGGAATAAATCGATACTTCAGACGTGTTTAAACTGCATCAGAATTGTATCTACCCCCTACCTTCCCCATATATAGGACAAGGAGAAGGTAGGGAGTAAGTGAGGAGAAGATAAAAAAAGCACAGCTCCAAAGCTGTGCCCTCAATTATTTAGTTTTAATTTCAAAATGATAATTACCGGTTAGCAGTTCAATGCCACCTCCTTTCTTGCGCATGGCAGATAAAGTAGCGGCATTTATCTCTTTACATTCTATTTTATAAGCCTCATCTATATATAAGGTAGCAGAGCTGTTTGAAGGAATAGTAATCGTATATTGCACCTTGCCCCTGTTCTTTTTCCATGATGAAACTATTTCTCCATAAGGGGAAATATGACTTGCCTCAAAAGCATCCAAACCTGCTACAAAATTGGGTCTTAATATAATATGTTTGAAGCCGGGCATTGAAGAATCAGGGTAAAGCCCTCCCAATGCTTTATAGTACCAAGCACTGATTTCTCCAAACATGATGTGGTTTAATGAAATATCTTTTTTCCCATCAATACGCCAATTCTCATAAAGAGTAGTTGCTCCATTCTTTATCCACCAGCCCCAGGACGGATAGGTTCCTTTAGAAGCAAGTTGATAAGCCAAATCTGCATATCCATTCGCACTCAAAGCATTCAGAATAGTTTTGCTACCCAGTAAGCCTACATCCATACTGCCGTCTTTACTCACTTTCTCTGCTAAGTTATAAGCCACCAATTCTTTCAGATGTTCAGGGACTATTCCCCAATAGAGTGGTGCGCTTAACTCGGTCTGACTTCCACCACAATAGATACCTGTATCCTCATTCAAAAAGCGGGCATTGATGCTATTCTTTATTTTTTGCGCTAAAGCAGAATACTTTTCATAATCTTGTTGTTTGTTCAATATTCTGGCTGCTTTAGCCAAAATATCCGTATCGACATAATAATAGATGGATGAAGTCAGCTCTTTAGAGGAATGTGACTTTATAGGAATCCAATCTCCTAATCCCCAGTCCGTGATGCCCGAAGGGTATGTGTAATTCAGATAATCCACATATCTTCTGATATTGTTGTACATAGATTGAAGCAAATGTTTGTCTCCATAGAACAGGTAAATATTCCAGGGGATGATAGCTACCGTACTTGTCCAGTCAACACCATTCCCCCAATGATACCCCCATCCGGCAGTAGGAATAATGGCAGGGAGCACTCCGTTAGGGGCTTGTTCATCTTGATGGTCGGCCATCCATTTTTCATAGACCGTGATGCCATCATAATTATAAAGTCCGGTCTCAATGGCAATATGGGCATCTCCCGTCCACCCATTCTTCTCCCGTTGAGGACAGTCCGTAGGATAGCCAAACAAGTTTGACAGGTATGCAGCATTCGTCGCCTTCCATATCTTATTCAATAATTCATCAGATGATGAGATTCTGCCGGCAACAGGAACATCACTGTGCATGAAGTAGGCTTTCAAGCTATTATCAGTCAGTTCAACCGGCTCGCTACTTGTTACTTCAACATACTGAAAACCTTTATAATTAAAACGGGCACGAAATGTTTCTTCTCCCGTACCACTCAGAATAAAGATATCCGTTTGAAAAGGATCTGAATCATCTGTAGGGCGATAGTGATAATCAATATTAGACATATCTGCTCTATTATCTTCTCCGATTCTCTCAGAATGCTTCAAACGAACTTCCGTACCAGGTTTTCCTTTGATTGTCAATTGGCTGACACCTGCTATATTTCTGCCCAAGTCAAATAAATAAATAGAATCGGAAAGTTTAATCATCTTTGCCGGACGGAGCATCTCCACGTCCCGGATAGGATGCATCTGCTGCGACACAATCAGAGGTGACGGAGCGGAAGTGCAACTTGCATTTTTCCATTTCTTATCATCAAATCCCGGAGTGTTCCAATCAGGTTGTTCCAACCGTGCATCATAGTGTTCAGCCGTATAAATACTATTGAAAATTACCGGGCTCAAAGAGGTTTTCCAGTCCTGACCAGTAGAAATAAATTCTACCTTTCCGTCGTCATATACCACACGGATATCCATACAGAATTTAGGCCTGCCACGCCAAGGCGCCTGATTGAAGTTCCACACAGCAGTAGACTGGTGATTGTACCAGCCATTTCCCAACAGTACACCAATGGCATTATTTCCTTGCTTCAATAGTTGCGTTACATCATGTGTCAAATATAAGGTACGTCTGTCAAAGCGAGTATATGCAGGATCCAGACGATGATCTCCAACCCGTGAACCATTAATATAAAGTTCATATAATCCAGCAACAGCAATGTATGCACGGGCTTCCCGAATAGTACGTTTTGCATCCCATTCTTTTCTAAAATATGCAGCGGGCTTCAGATGTATATTATGGGTATCTGATATCCAGTTCCCCTTCCAGTTATGTTCATCCATTACTCCGGTTTCAAAGTAAGTTACATCACTTGTATACATCTTATTACTATCCCAGACACACACCTTCCAGTAATATCGTGTATAAGGTTGAAGTTTTTGTCCGGCATAAACAGCCAGAACATTTGATATAGTCTGTTTACCGGAGTTCCAGCTATCACCCATCCCCTGAGCAACCCGAACGGAATCTGTGCCTACAATGACCTGATAGGCTTCCTGAACATCAACATTAACTGGCAATTGCCAGCTCAAACGCGGAGAAGGCACATCTATTCCTAACGGGGCAACTAAATATTCACAGCGAAGAACATCAAGCTTCCCCGTTGATCCGGCTAATAATGATAGATGAAATAATGAAATAAAAAAGAATACTGATAAGATTCGTTTCATAATATAGATTACTTCTTTAGTGAATGATACAAAAATAGGCAATAATCAATATAGTAATATCTACAAAAGCGCCAATAGTATACGCTGACAAGACAAAGAACGTGCCCATCTTCGCCATTTTTGTATGGTTATCGTCCTAAGACATAATTATACCATTTTAAAGCATATTTTTCAGATTGAAGCACAGAAAAAAAACATATCTTTGTTTGCATTCAATACTTAAATAAATACGAATAACCCCATGAGAAAACATACATTGCTGCTTTTATTATTTTTTTCTTGTTTAACAAGCAACATTTGTTCGTACAATCTGAGACAGATCAGTAATCGGGACGGTTTATCCAACAGTTCTGTCACTTGCCTGTTTCAAGACGATGAACGTTTTTTATGGATCGGAACATATGACGGGCTTAATATGTATGACAGCCGGAATATCTATATTTATAAGCCCGATATCAACAACCAAAACAGTTTATCAAGCAATGTTATCAGAAATATTATAGAGACAGACAGCATTTATCTGTGGATCAGCACCAAGTGGGGACTTAACAAGCTATCGCAACAAAGCAATACCATAGAGGCGTATTACAATGAATTCGGAGAAAACTCTTATATGGCTAAAGACAGCCACGATAATTTGTATGTTCTTAGCAAACCGGATGTCTTGTCTTTCTATTCTAAAGTTGAAAATAAATTTATCGACCTTCCTGTACATAAAGGAATAGAACATAATACAGTGTTGGGTATGCTGATTGATGCCCAAGATACTATTTGGATCAATCACCAAGGAATTCTGGAGAGATATACTGTATCTGACACAGGCTCTGATCAACCCAACATTAAAAGGCATAGTGATTTTAAACATGCTCAGCCCATAGAGTATGCATTCTACCATAACGAGAAAATCATCATAGTCGATTCTATCGGAGACATTTATTATATAACAACCCAAGGCATTCATTTTGTTAAAAATCTGAATAAGCTTATTAATGAGAGCGGAGAAATCGGCTCTATTATTTTCGATAACGATGATCTCCTCATTGGCTTTAGAACTAATGGCCTCATTCGGCTTGATGCAGCTAAAGGATATGAATTGGAAAAAATAGAAATTAATTGTGGAGTATTCTCATTATGGAAAGATGAACAACAAGACATTATCTGGATTGGTACAGACGGGCAAGGTATATATGCATGGACCAAAGATGAGTACGCTTTCAACAACCTGTCATTAAATCAATTGCCCATAAATAAAAGAAGACCCATCCGGGCCATTCATACAGATCAACAAAACACTCTGTGGTTGGGAACTAAAGATAATGGCATCATCAGAATTAAAGATTACGATGTTGCTCAGGAATATTCGACAGCTAATATAACCCATTTCACTGTCAAAGACGGATTAACCAATAATGCAGTCTTTGCTTTTACTGAAAGTAAGAGCCATCCTATATTATGGATTGGGTCGGACGGTCCTGAACTAAACTATTATTCATATCGGGACAACAAAATACACTCGCTTATTAACAATACAAACTCTAGAATTGCACGCGTACATTCCATGAGTGAGACCTGCGACTCATTGCTATGGGTAGGCTCTGGAAGCAGATTGCTCCGAATCAGCATTGAAGCACATGGAAATACGATTAAAGCCAAAGATATACGTACCATTTATTTCAGAGTCCCCAACAGACAGCAGTACAATCAAATATATTCCATTTATCCGGAGAATGATTCTATTCTCTGGATTGGAATGCGGGGAAATGGAGTCATTCGCCTGAATACACAGACCGAAGCCTATCAGCTTATCTCATTCGATAAAAATGGAATAGCTCCAATGAACGACATTCTCTGTATACATCAAGACAAAAATAAAATTATATGGATAGGCAGCAGTTACGGCCTCACCAGATTGACTTTATTACCCAATGGTGAATACGATTATAAAAACTTCAATGAAAATGAAGGATTACCTAATAATACAATACATGGTATCGCAGAAGATCCTCAAGGTAACTTATGGTTAAGCAGTAATACTGGTATCATTCTATTTGATTCACATAAGAATACATTCCGAAACCTTAATCATAAAACAGGATTAAAGGTTATAGAGTTTAGTGATAACGCTTACTTTCAAGACAATACAAAAAAACGATATTTCTTTGGAGGCGTAGATGGTATTGTATGGATAGAAAATGGGGGGAAAAAAAGAAAAGATTTCATTCCGGATATTTTCTTTACCAAGCTCAGGATATTCAATAAAGACTATAACATATCCGAATTTGAAAAAAGCAAAGGTAATAAAAGAGAAATTGTATTGAAGCACGATCAAAATTTCTTTGCTGTTTCTTTTGTTGCCATGGACTTCATCAATGGAGAAAATAGCAAGTACTCCTATAAACTGGAAAATTTCAGCAATGTGTGGATGGACACGCGCTCCAATGAAGCGCAATTTACCAATATTCCTCCCGGTAACTACATCTTGCGAGTGAAGTATAATGATGGGATCAGTAGTAATGAAAACTTAACTCAAAGTATATACATCACCATCCTTCCTCCCTGGTACCGGAGCATTGCTGCTCAAACAATCTACGTTCTACTATTTATAGGAGCAGGGTTAGGGCTTTTCCGATATATTCGTTGGAAGTACGAACGGAGAAAAGCTTCTATCGACAGAAGGCTGAAAGAAAAATATAAAGAAGAAATGTATGAAGGGAAGTTACGTTTCTTCACCAATATAACACATGAATTCTGTACTCCGCTCACACTTATCTACGGACCATGCGAAAGGATACTCAATTATGAACATAGTGATAACTTTATTCTAAAATATGCCCAGATTATAAAATCAAATACCGAGCGGCTTAACAGCCTGATACAAGAAGTCATCGATTTCCGCCGTATGGAAACCGGTAACCAGATATGCCACATACAAGAATTGAATATCAGCGAATTGGGTAACGGAATCATTGAATCATTTGATGAATTGGCCGAACAGAATCGAATTCAGTTGGAAACAGACATCACTCCGGATATCATTTGGGGAAGTGACCACAACGGCTTTACTAAAATCCTCAATAATCTTATTTCCAATGCTTTCAAATACACACCGGAAAATGGGACTATCCGTATATCCATAAAAAAAGAAGAAAATAAACTGAGCATTAAAGTGTATAATACGGGAAAAGGTATCAGTAAAGAAAACCTTCCGTTAATATTTAACCGATACAGTATACTCGACAACATCAAAGAAAATAGTATAAAAGGCTTATCATCCAGAAACGGATTAGGGCTTGCCATTTGCCAGAGTATGGTAGAATTGCTACATGGAACCATTAACGTAGAAAGTGAAGTAAATCAATATGCCCAATTTATTGTGACTCTGCCTGCGCTTGAAGCCACAGAAAAAATGGGAAATATACAACCACACGAAACTGCCAAAATTGAACTGCCCAATTATAAAACAGAGGTAACACTGCCCGAAACGGTCAATAACGAAGAAGAAACTAACCAACCGGAAAACACAATACTGATTATTGATGATAATAAAGAATTGTTGTGGATGTTGAAAGATATATTATCAGACGAATATACAATCTTAACTGCCGAAAACGGAGAGGAAGGGTTGGAACTATTGAAACAAGAAACTCCGAATCTGATTATCACAGATATCATGATGCCTAAAATCGATGGAATCACCCTGACTAAACAGCTGAAAAACAATAAGCATACTGCGCACATTCCATTGGTAATTCTTTCGGCCAAGAATACAACCGATGAGAAAATAGAAGGTATAGAATCCGGAGCGGATGCTTACATTCCCAAACCTTTCAATACACAATACCTTAGAACCATTATCAAACAACTTATAAAAAAACAAGAAGAGTTAAAGCAATACTATAACTCTTCTGCAAGTGCATTTGACTATAGTGGAGGACAGTTATTACAGAATGAGGATAAAGAATACCTGCAAACCGCTATAGAGATTATCAATGAAAACATGGATAATGCAGAGTTCGGGCCCGATGAATTAGCCAAGGCGATGCAAACCAGTGGCAGAAATTTATACCGAAAGTTCAAAAAACTGAACCAATCATCTCCCAAAGACTTCATAAAAGAGCAAAAAATGAAATATGCTGCAAAATTGCTGTTAACAACAACATTAAATATACAAGAAATCATGTACCGGATAGCGGCTACCAACCGATCGCATTTTTATAAAGAATTCGCCAAACGTTATAATCAAACTCCCAGGGAGTACAGGGAAACCAATAAGCAAAAAGATGATTCCCTTATTTGACGAGTTCTTTATTTCTTAGCAATCACTACGTAAGTAGTGCCTTTGCGTACTTATTAATGCTTTTGGGCTATATGCTTTATCACCGAACTACCGGAATAGTCACCGGAAGGGAATGTTATATCCATCTGTTCTCCATTCAGGCTTAATTGAACAGACTTCTCTTTATACAGAGGATCAGCTACAGCTATTTCATATTGCCCGTCTTTCTTCTCAATGTATAACAAAACTTTTTTATTGACTGCCACTACCAGATCATCTGAGAACCGTATTTCACCCGGTTCATAAAAGACGACAGCATACTGTCTCTTATTCTCATTGATAATCGCTTGTAACCGCTCCGTATTGGCTATAATTTTGATTTCATTCTCAAACTTCTTATCTGTAAAATAAGAGAGAGGCTTATCAGGCATTATTATGTAGCAATAATCCTCATTCTGTGGAGTAGTGCCATGCGAAATCCATAAACTAAAAACCTCTTTTGTAACAGGTTTCTTACTTGCCGTTACTTCAAGTTCTCGCCAGGAACCCGTTTGCTTGGCTTTTCTCAACGTTACACTCCCATTTTGCGGGAAAATATACCCTACATTATCATGGTAAGCCCAGTCTATCTTTTTGTCGGACAAGTTATCCGTTAGCTGGTATGCATGTCCTGACAAGCCATATGTAACCTCACCATTTGCCAGACATTGATTTACCGAAGTACGAACTTCCTGCGTACGGGCCGCCTTAATACCACTTCCCATACATACCATAGCATCTCCCATAAAAAAGTAAGCTTTCCGAGCTTCCACACCCTGATAGGCATGTTCATAAGCCATTACACCATTATGAGCATTACTAACACCTCCGCCAAATTGATTCGAACCAAACAAATACCAACGTAGATCGGCAGTCGACTGATTAGCAACTGCCGTTGTTCCCGGTACCCGTGTCCAATCCCAGACAACAAAGACGTCATCATATTCATGACCGGTAGTCATTATGTTAGTTGCTCCTAACGGCAGATAATAACCTTTCAAATTCTGCCCGTTCAGCATTTCCGTACCGTTTGTTCGTACAGATATGACTTTAGCAGACATATAATAATCAGATCCATGATGAGTCATGATGTTTGATTTCCAAAAGTGTGTATTTCCTAGTACCGGAAAGGCTTCGCCACTAATATGCCGCTTCCATGCCTCATAATTTTCTGCATGAGCGGGATCAACTTCTTTCATTAAATCCAATGTATGCGTGGACATATTACTCAAGCAATTCGGGCGACATATCCCCCGCCCAATCGTTCCAAAATCATATGCCATTCTATATCCGAACATCTGTGTCCCTTTCAGAAAAACATCTGATACCAACTTAATCTTATCCGAAGTGAAGAACTTCATAAAAGATGTTTTATTAGCTAAAGTAATATACTCTGCCAAGTCGGACAGTAGTGACATTCCATATCCACCCGAATAAAGTTGAGGACGGTGCTGATGAATACTATTATCTCTTTTCATTCCTTCATCATCTTTCTCTTCTACATATATGGTAGAAGCAATGGAAGAAAATCCTTTGGCAATTAACTCATAATTATCTTCTATACAGCCCTTATGTATCAAGACTGCAGATACCCATGTTCTATTCTTTCCTTTATGGGCTACATTATCTGTCTTATCAGCCAGATAAGAAGAAAGCCTCGTCACATCTTCTCTTTTCAACTCTTTCTTCAGCAAAAGAAGAGGAATCATATATTGGGAAGGGGCACCGATATCCCGGTACCACCAATTTCCAGAATCTGGATTAGCTATCCGGAAATAATCTAACCCAAGAATTATTTTCTTTCGCAATTCCTGCTCATGAAATAATTTATTTCCGGGTTTACTATAAGCCAATGCCATGTTCTTTAATCTCTTGAGATGACGCTCTGCATCGAAATAGAAAGTCACTGTCTTATAATCAATATCTTTCCAGCTACCATCAGTTTGCATAACAGCCAAATCTTTTTCCGCTTGAGAAACGTCTACCGAATCCGACAAATATTCCTCCAACAATCTATTATATAAAATCTCTATATCCTTCTGTTTCTCTACAGCATAGCCGTATTCTCCCCAAAGGCATAACACCAAACATATAAGTAGTAACCTTTTCATAATCATTCTTTATCTATAATCATCACCGCCGCACTCATTGCCGGAACGGAGACTTTAATATATTCATTCTGTGGTTGATATTTCTCTCTCATATTTAGTTGAAAACTTCCATCAGCTTCTACTTCGGCATCGGCAAAACGTATTCCAGATGAAGAAACCGGAGAGGGTGCTGTAAGTCTAAGCAACTGAACCGAAGCAGGAGTGTCATTCAGCCGAACTGTAAAGGAAATATCATCTTCACTTTTATTTAAAAGAGTAACTTTCAACGTTTTGCCATTGACACAAGCATAAGCACTACTGTTAGGAACAGAAGGTGAAATCACAGAAGGAACAATGTTGCCACCTTCACTTCCATATTTAAAAGCAAGCATCGCATAATAGATAGGACGAGGAGTAGGAATTCCTTTCTCATTCAATACAATAGGTGCATATTTGCTAACACTACCACCATGAAAATTCACTCCCACCCCATTATTCAAAGCTACACTCCACATATAGTCTAACGCCCACAAAGCAGAAGCAAAAACATTGCTCACTCCTATTTTTCCACCTTGAGAGACTGTATTACATTCTGCCATACGATAAGTAGTCCCGTATCTTTGACATAAACAATTCAATACTTGTAAATAACCTGATAAATGATTATCCGGCTCCAATATAGTTTTCCAATTCACTGTAGCATTTTTACCCGGTGAATTGTAATGATGTCCGGTCATCAAACTTATTTTAGCAGAATAACTGTTCAAGAAAGACTCAAACCAACGGATATCTCCAGCAACTGCTGGTCCTGCTATAGCAATGTCAGGTAACCTCTCCTTTATCTTCATATAATGTAGAAACCATTCTTTTTCATAATCGCTCACTGTATAATTTACAGGGCGCAGATGTTTGTAATATAAATCAGGTTCATTACCTATCTGAAGAGCATAAAGAGCATTCTTTAAGCGTTTTGTTACATATGCAGCTTCATCCGAGTTTTTCTCAGGATTATTCTCTCCCAAATTCAGTCCCCAAATAACCTTCCATCCAGTTAAATCTACAAATTTTGAAAAAGTATCTACATCTGTAGTAGTTAAAGAATCCTTTCTCATATAATCAATACGAGGCATACCTGTCCATGAAATCTTATCACTACTATTTCCTCCTAACCGTAAGATTCCATTTCCTAAATTTTTCATCATTTGAATCAATACAAGATTATCAGGATGCAGATAACAGGAATTATCGGTCAACTGAGACATTTCATAGCTGAACCCCAAAAAGTCAGAAGGTATGATGGTATGTAACCGATAATCGGAAAGTACAGTCACTGTAACAGGTACTTCTTTTTCACCTTTTATATCCAGCCCAAATAAAACAGTTGTTCGGGTAAAAAGGAACACAATAATAATGAAGCGCAACTTTTTCATCATTGATATCTTTCCAAAAACCTGTTTGAGACATATTTTGTATAGTAATACATTCCCTAAATCAATTAGAATAGAATGTTTATATGAGTCAGCAAATTCCCAATACGTTGTTAAATCACCATCAGGCATTAGATTTGCTTTTTCAGTAGTAGAAGCCTGAACCAGCTATGCTATTAATTCTGGTTTCGACGGTCTTTCCTAAAGCCAAATTGACAGTTTCTTCTGTATCAGGTCTCTGACCATCCTCTTCTTTTTCAATCACATCATTATCATGACAGGAAATAATAAAAGAAGAAAACAATAAAAGAATGGCACTTCCCTTCAAATATTTAGTCAAGTTCACGGCATTAAATGTTAGGTTCTTAATTTACAAAAAATGAAACCATCTTTAGTAAGGAGTCAGCTAAATAATAAACTAACTCCTTACATTGCACAACTACTTAGTTATAATTAGAAATATCCAGGATTCTGTTCTTCCTCATCAGAACCACGAGGATTCAGTCGGTCAATATGCTTTTGAGGAATTGGACGCAATTTGTGATACTCTTGAATATTCTTCATTGCATCTGGATTCCATTTTTTTACATACTCAACTAATTTCTCGCAACGTACCAAGTCTTCCCATCTTGTGTATTCACCTAAAAGCTCACGTCCTCTTTCATCCAACATAAAATCTACAAAGTTTACCTTCAAATCATCTGCTGTCACTTTTATATTTTCATAAGTAGATTCCGTGTTGTCCATTTCTCCACCTTCTTCCAACCAATATTGAGGTACCTTTTTCTCACCGGACTTCCAAGAAGCACGTTCACGAATAACATTAATCAAATCAGCAGCCAAATTGTAATCTCCCCTACGTCCTGCCGCTTCCGCAGCAATCAGATAAGTCTCACCAAGACGCATACGCACCCATTCACGTACACCTTTTTGTTCATTTGCTGTTTCTCTTAATGGGTCCTCATATTTCAGCAAAATAGGATAATATCTGTTATTCTTACTTGGATCATTCTTATCCCATTGAAAATATTTATACTTATATGTTCTATTTTTAGGAGCATTTAAGCTATAATAAATTGCAGTATCTCCTATAGCTAAAGAAGAAGTTGCTTTATTACAATAATAAGTCCATTTAAAACTCTTATAAAAGCGAGAATCATTTTTGCGGTCAAACAATTCAAACATCGTTTTATTGGTAGCGCGATGAAAACGATAAGGACGACCATTAGCTATATCACGCATCATACCTGGTTGATCTTCATACCATGATCCCCAATATAAATGAGATTTATTTCCATCTCCATTATATATCGGATCAAGAGTGAACTGAATAGCAAAGATAACCTCTTGATTTCCCATATTGTTAGCATCCCACAAATCTGAATAGTTGTTCAATAGAGTATATTTAGAGCTATCTATCACTCTTCTAGCATAGTAATAAGCGCTATCCATATCAGTTGACAATTGCCCACGCTGATCAGTTATTGCACTACCACGTGTAAGATAAACTTTAGATAATAAATGAGCAGCAGCGTATTTAGTAGCCTTACTTTGGTCTGCACCTGTAGCTGATTCCCTGAGATGTTCTGCTGCATATCTTAAATCACTAACAATTAGTTTATAAACATCTGCAACAGAGGAACGTTTAAAGTCTGTCTGAGGTTCTTGGATTGCTTCAGTAACCAAAGGTATCTTGCCAAATTGCTGAACTAAATCGAAATAAAAGTATGCACGAAAGAAATTCATTTCAGCTCCATAACTCTCTTTCTCTGCTTCCGATATACTCGCCTCCGGCAGGGCATCTAAGACAAGATTTGTCACTCCGATAGCTTTATAATGGTTTTCCCATAAACTATACAATTTCGATTCTGTTGGTGACAAAGTCGCACTATATAAGTTATACGGATAACTTAATGCTCCCTCCGCACCTGTTATCAAGTCAGTGCCTAACTCTGTAAAAACATTAGAGAACTCCCCACCAACTCCAAAGCGCATATAAGCATAGGTCGCATCAACAGCAGCCAGTATGCCTTGTTCTGTTTTATAAAAATCACTTGTGATACGAGGAACTTCTTTCTCTGAGAGAAAATCATCACAACCTGTATTTATCAGGGAAGTAAATCCGCAAACCATCGTAAGAATTATGCCGATGCTTTTTCTATATTTTATAGTTTTCATTTTATTCTTATTTTATTAGTTTAAAAAGAAACATTCACACCAAATATCCAACTGCTTACACTCGGTGAAGCATAGGTTGCCGCTCCTTCCGGATCGACTCCTGTATAATTCGTAAACACAAGAGGATTCTGTGCAGTAACATATAAGCGACAATTAGACAAGGTTGCTTTATTAACCAGACTCTTAGGTAATGTATACCCTAATGTTATTGTTTTAACACGTAAAAAATCTGATTTTTCATAATACAATGAGGACTCATACTCTATATTATCATACAACCTGTTAGGACGCGGATAAGCATTAGTCGGATTATTTGGAGTCCAATAATCAAATTTCACACTATTATTACGATAAGACTGGTGATTCACGCGAATTGCATTTCTCAACATTCCGCCTAAAGTTCCATAAAGAACAACATTCAGATCAAAGCCTTTATAAACAAATGTATTACTAAGATTAAAAATATGTTTGGGACGTGTTTGTCCAAGGATCATACGATCATTATCCGCAGTAATTTTATGATCTCCGTCAATATCTAGCAATTTAATCATTCCTGGCGCAAATTTGTGACCATTCTTATTATATTTTTCTATTTCTGCAAGATCTTCCGGAGTATCCTGCCAAATACCAATTTTCTTATAGTCATAATATACCCCAAGCGCTTCGCCTATAAACCAGCTATTGCCTATATCATCTACTTTCCCATTATACAATTCTACAATTTCTTCCTTATTAGTTGAATACATAAAATCTGTAGACCATGTAAAGTTCTTATTTTGTATATTTACAGTAGATAAACTAACCTCAATACCTTTATTCCTCGTCTTACCAACATTAGTAAGTACACTCGTATAGCCAGAGACAGCAGGTAACTGACGGTCAAGCAGCAAATCATGTGTATTTTGCAGATAAGCATCAACTGTTCCACTCAAACGTCCACGGAAAAAACTGAAGTCAACACCTACATTCCATTGTCCGGTAGTTTCCCAAGTCAATGTTTTATCCGGCAAGCTGGAGGAAGTATAACCAATAACCATATTATCTCTATAATTATAATACTTCTTTGACAACAACCCTTTTGTTTGATAAGGATTAATAGAAGTGTTGGCAGTTACACCATATCCAAAACGTAATTTCAAATTATCAAGTTTATCAAAATTCTTAAGGAAGTTTTCCTCATTTACTCTCCATGCCAATGAAAAAGCAGGGAAAGAAACCCATTTATGTCCGTCAGCCAAACGTGAAGAGCCATCATAACGCATTGAGAATGTTGCATAATACCTACTTTTATAATTATAATTCAAGCGCCCCATGAAAGAAGCAAGACTCCATACCTGGTTATTACTGTCATATCCTGTTATATCCAATGCTGAGGCAATGTCATTAAAAAGCAGATCATCCGAAGGCAAATCCTGGACAGTAGCACTTAAACTTTCAGTTCTATTGCGCTGAACAGATTGCAATAAAGTAACTCCGATAGAATGTTCTCCAAACTGCTTATCGTAAAATAACAGATTTTCAAAGGTATAAGCATAGGTTTGTTGAGTGGCATTCTTTGCCTGATTAGGATTACCTTGTCTTGCATTTGAAGATAAGAAAGAGTAATCCTGACGAGAATGGAAATCAATACCAATATTGGCACGATACTTAAGTCCATCCAACGGAAGCTTAATTTCTCCATAGTAACTACCTAAGAAACGGTTAATCTTCAACGGATTTACTACAGCATTAGGCTCCAAATATTGAAGAGGATTCCACCATTGGGAGTCACCACCCGAGGTCATCAACGTAGGTACTCCATCTTCATCATACAATCGCCCAAGCGGATTAACACGCCAGCAATCCTGGAAATTCGAACCTCTATTCTGTAATGAATGACTAAAATGTGACTGTCCGCCTATCTTCAACCAATTAGTAACCTCCGCATCAACACTCAACTTTACCGTATAACGCGAGTAATCTTGATTCTTATAAATACCTTCATTCCTGAAGTATGTAGTATTAAAAGCAAACTGCATTTTATCACTTCCACCTCTAATGCCGAGTTGGTGATCAGTCACTATGCCCGTACGCTCTACTTCATTCCACCACAAAGCACCGGAACGCACTTTACTGGGATCATAATTACCGTTTTCATCATAAGCCATTGCAACAGATTGCCAAGTATAATCATCACCAGTAAACGAGGGCAATGTTTTATCCAATTCCATATTAGGTACTGCGGAATCATATTGGCCGGCAGCTCTATAAGCTTCACGCACATACTCCGCATATTCAGCTCCATCCATTAATTCCAGCTTGTTTTGAATAGTCTGAATACCATAATAGCCATTATAATCAACCTGTACTTTTCCTTTTTTACCTTTCTTTGTTGAGATAATGATAACTCCATTAGCACCTCTGGAACCGTAAATAGCTGTAGCCGAGGCATCCTTTAAAACCTCTATCGATTCTATATCACCAGGTGCAAACAAATTAGGAGCTGTTGAAATAGGAATACCATCCACAACATACAACGGATCATTACCTGCTTTGATAGAACGTGTACCACGAATAAGAATAGACGGAGTAGCTCCCGGAGTCCAACTTGTGTTCTGTATCAATACTCCCGGAACCTTACCCTGAATAGCCTCCGCTGCAGATAATGCAGGACTCTGCAACAGTTTTTCAGAATCAACAGAAGTAACAGAGCCAGTCAAATCTCGTTTCTTTACAGTTCCATAACCTACTACTACAACCTCATCCAATTCTGAAGCTGCCTCAGTTAAAACAACATTTATCACCGTCTGCGTACCAACCTTTTTCTCAAGAACATTGTAGCCAATATAGCTAAACTTTAAAGTCGAATTTGATGAAACATTTATTTCAAACTTTCCATCTACATCTGTTATTGTACCATTAGAAGTACCAAGTTCCACTACACTGACTCCTATTAACGGCTCATTTTTCTCATCAGTGACTAATCCTTTTATATTTTTCTTTCCCTGACCATAAACTGTAAACAGAGATAAACACAACAATAGTAGGATTACAGAAAACCGTTTTCCTCCTATTTTTCGTTCACTTTTGTTTGTTAGCATAAAAATGTTTTTCATATTAATATATTTTAAAATTAGTTCTATTAAAAAAGGTATTTATAAAAAAACAAATACCTTAAAGTGCCAATATGCACATTTTACAATTCAAATTACCAAAAAGTATTCTAATGATATTTTTTTAGCAATACCTCCAAAAATCAAAAAGTGTTTTTCCATATTCATCGTTATTTTTAGAAATTAATAATATAGTATCTCTTTTTAATACCTATAAAAAACTAATACACTATTGAAAACGCTTAATGTTGTTTCTACATGCAAAATTAGCGTATAAACGATACGCATATATACAATATCTCGCCAATATCATGCTTATATCCGCAATGTGCAAAGAGAATACATTTATGGCGAAATCGAATACAACTACCTTTTAGCAGGAATCATCCCTCAATCATAAAACTCAAGTTTTAACTAAATTTCATCCTCTTAAAATAGAAATTCAGCCAAATAGAATTTTGGAAAACTCAATCAGAGCACTATCTTTGTTCACTAGTTAAAGTTATTAATGCCAAGAAAGCTACTACTCATGAAATATTATATTCAAATATCTTTGTTGTTACTATTTTGTTCTATACAAAATATCAGTTCACATAATCTTAGGCAAATTAGTAATCGTGACGGTCTATCAAACAGTTCCGTAATTTGCTTATTTCAAGATGAGAAACGGTTCTTATGGATTGGAACTTATGATGGACTCAACATGTATGATGGCCAAAAAATCTATGTTTATAAACCAGATATCAATAATCAAAATAGCCTTTCAAGCAATGTCATCAGAAAAATCATAGAAACAGATAACTACCTATGGATTAGTACTAAATGGGGATTGAACAAACTATCGCAAAGAAGCAATACGATAGAAGAATATTATAATGAATTTGGTGAAAATTCATATATCGCAAAAGACAGTCAAGACTATTTATATGTATTCAATAGGCCAAATACATTATCTCTATATTCGAATTTAGACAATAAATTTATAAACTTCTCTATCTATAATGAGAAAGAATTAGACAATGCATCAAATTTTATTGTTGATTCGCAAGATACGATATGGATAAATCATAAAGGTATAATGGAAAGGTATACCATATCTGGCAAAAAAACGAATAATCCTCAATTAATCAGACATCCGGACTTTATACATCCTCACCTTATAAAGTATGCTTTTTACAGTGACGAAAAAATAATTATGGTAGATTCTGAAGGAAACATATTTTACAAGGATAGAGAGAAGATACATTTTGTCAAAAAGCTAAAGAAATTGATTCAAGAAAGTGGCAAAATCGGAGCTATTGCTTTTGATAACGATGACATTCTTATTGGATTTGAAACTAATGGCCTTATACGACTAATAGCTGAACAAGATTACCAAGTAGAGAAGTTCAACATCAATTGCGGCGTATTCTCTTTGTGGAAAGATAAACAACAAGATATTATCTGGATTGGCACAGACGGACAAGGGGTATATGCATGGACAAAAGACGAATATACATTTACTAATATATCACTCAACGAACTTCCAATCAACAAAAAAAGGCCGATTCGTGCCGTTTACACTGATAAATACAACACTTTATGGTTAGGTACAAAAGATAATGGTGTGATAAAAATCAGCAATTACGATACTTCAAAAGAGTATTCAAATGATAATGTTACACATCTTACAACTCAAGAAGGACTCACTAATAATGCTGTTTTCGCATTTACACCAAGCAATATATATCCTGTTCTGTGGATAGGTTCCAATGGCCCCGGTTTAAACTATTACTCTTTTTCAGACAATAAAATTCACTCATTAATCAACAATACGAATCAAGATATCGTCCACGTACATTCCATGAGTGAAACAAACGACTCACTATTGTGGGTAGGGGCAGGAAACACTTTATTGAAAATCGGCATCCGACAACATAAGCAAGGGCTTGAAGCTAACAAGATTCAAGCATTTAACTTTAAGGTTCCGCATAAGCAGAAAAATAATCAAATATATGCCATATATCCGGAAAATGACTCTATCATCTGGATTGGGATGCGTGGTAATGGTGTCATCAGATTAAACTCTCATACTGAAGATTATTCTTTCATCTCTTTTGATAGAAATGGCATAGCCCCCATGAGTGATATATTATGTATACATCAAGACCAGAATGAAGATATATGGCTAGGTACGAGTTATGGATTAACCAAACTGCAAATCTCGCCTAATGGCAATTATGACTATAAGAACTTTGATGAGAATGAGGGTTTACCCAATAATACAATACACGGAATCATTGAAGACAAAGAAGGGCATCTATGGTTAAGCAGCAATACCGGCATTATATTATTTGACCCTAAAAAGAATACATTCAGAAACTTTAACCACAGGACAGGATTAGATATAACTGAATTCAGTGACAATGCATACTTTCAAGACAAGATAAAAAACAGATACTTTTTTGGGGGAGTAAATGGCATTGTCTGGATAAAAAAAGAGAAAAAGAAGAAAAGCAGTTTCGTACCTGATATCCACTTTACGAAAGTGAGGATATTCAATAAAGAATATAATATCCATGAATTTGAAAAGAAAGATAGTAATCCTCAGAATATAGTACTGAACTATGACCAGAATTTCTTTGCAGTCTCTTTTGTCGCCACAGACTTTATTAATGGTGAAAACTGCAAATATTCTTACAAACTTGAGAAATTCAGTGATGTATGGATGGATACACGCTCCAATGAAGCTCAATTTACCAATATTCCTCCCGGAGACTATACATTGAAAGTAAAATACGATGACGGGGGAAACTGCAATGATAATTTAATCCAAAGCATCCGTATCATCATTCTTCCTCCCTGGTACCTAAGTATTGCAGCTCAGATAGTATATATATTATTGGCTATTGGGGCAGGATTCGGCTTCTGGCATTATATCCGATGGAAATATGAACGAAGAAAAGCCGTTATTTCCAAGAATTTAAACGAGAAGTACAAAGAAGAAATGTATGAAGGTAAACTGCGCTTCTTCACTAATATCACACATGAATTCTGTACGCCACTTACCTTGATTTACGGACCATGTGAAAGAATATTGCAACATGAGAATAGTGATGCTTTCATAAAAAAATATGCTCAGATTATAAAATCAAATACAGAACGTCTCAATAGCCTGATACAGGAGGTAATAGATTTCCGGCGTATGGAAACTGGTAATCAGATATGCCATATACAGGAACTGAATATCAGTAAACTGGCGAAGGAAATTATAAATTCTTTCGGTGAGTTGGCAGAACAAAATCAAATCCATCTGGAAACTGATATCTATCCGGAAATTATGTGGAAAAGTGATTATAGCGGATTCACTAAGATTCTGAATAATCTTATTTCGAATGCATTTAAGTATACCCCGGAAAATGGAACAATCCGCATATCCATAAAGGTTGAGAGAGACAAACTAAATCTAAAAGTTTATAATACAGGAAAAGGCATTTGTAAAGAGAGTATTCCACTCATATTTAACAGATATAGTGTACTTGATAACATTCAGGAAAATAGTATTAAAGGACTTTCTTCCAGAAATGGATTGGGACTTGCCATCTGCCAAAGCATGGTAGAACTGCTAAAAGGCACTATTGAAGTAGAAAGTGAAGTAAATCAATACGCTCAGTTTATAGTAAACCTGCCACAACTTAAAACAACAGAAAAAGCGGAACGTGTATCGAATGAAGAAACTCCTAAATCTGAACCTTTGAACAATAATAACGATATTGAAGTGACTGTAAGAGACGATTACGAAAAAAAATCCAACCAGCCGGAAACAACCATTCTGATGATAGATGACAACAAGGAGTTACTGTGGATGCTAAAAGATATACTATCCGACGAATACTCCATTTTAACGGCAGAAGATGGTGAAGAAGGACTTGTTTTATTAAAACAAAAAACACCGGACCTTATCATTACAGACATTATGATGCCTAAAATAAATGGAATCACCTTAATCAAACAGCTCAAAAGTAACAAACATACAATGCATATTCCATTAATTATCCTCTCTGCAAAGAATACAACCGACGAAAAGATTGAGGGCATAGAATCCGGAGCAGACGCCTATATCCCCAAACCATTTAATCCTCAGTACCTGAAGAGTATCATCAAACAACTATTAAGAAAACAGGAAGAATTAAAGCAATACTATAATTCCTCAGCAAGCGCCTTTGAATTTAGTGGCGGACAATTGTTGCAACATGAAGACAAAAAATTCATGGAAACTGCCGTTGAACTAATCAATGAAAATATGGACAACACCGAATTTGGTCCGGAAGAACTTGCAGAAGCCATGCAAACCAGCAGCAGAAATCTATATCGCAAGTTTAAAAATCTGGATCAGTTACCTCCTAAAGATTTCATCAAAGAACAAAGAATAAATTATGCAGCCAAATTACTATTAACCACAACATTGACGATACAGGAAGTTATGTATCGAACAGCTTTCACAAATCGATCACATTTCTATAAAGAGTTTGGCAAACGATATAATCAAACTCCTAAGGAATATAGAGAAAATAATAAATATAAAGACGATTCTCTCAACTAAAAAGAGCCCGTACATACACCAGAAACTTAAGGCAAGAATGAAAATGATATTCACTCTTGCCTCAAATTTATATTCAGTGAACACCTCATATATTCAGGCTCTCTATTTTCCCGACCGTTAACGTGACTGGTCCTAATAAACCAGATTCAACAAGAGGTGAAGTCTTATCATAATGCTTCCAAGTTGTAAATGCAATTCTACCTCCCGCAGGCTTTGGTTTACCCTGCATATACCATTCAGGAAGTTTCTTGATACCACCGTTGCGTAATGTAGAATATTTATTTGGAATATCCTGATAATTATAAACATTCTCTTCAGGCAGGTACTCATCACCAATCAATCGGTTAACCCATAAATTTGTAACACGAATTTCTATCAGATTATCTCCTTCGCACAATAACTGCTGTATATCAATACCATAAGGAGGAGCCCAACAAATACCAGCGCGTTTTCCATTCACCAACACTTCAGCAAGTACTTCTACTCGGCCCAGATCCAAGCGCAAACAAATATTGTCCTGCAAATAGATACTATTTATAGATAACGAATAGAGATAAGTTATCGTTCCCGAAAAATGACGCACCCCAAAATTCTCCTCTAAATGTAATGAATGTAATCTGGCTAAAGTAATATTCTCAGTTACTCCCATATTTTTGGGGAACCGAACAGTCCAAGGACCGTTCAATGGAATACATGCAGGAAGAGTATCAACATATTTCCGAAGACTTGTATGCTCTGCAATAAATTCATAAACACCAGCCTGCCATGCAACAAACTGATGGTTGGGTAACCATGAAAGCACCTGCTCACTTGGATGAAACGGAGCAGGTATCCCCTTTTGGTAAAGGTCCGTTATTTCTGTTTTGTCAATACTGTAAGGATGGACACATAGATCACAGAGTCCACCTTCGTAAGCATCTGCTTTACACAACAAGTCCGAATGAGATGTTTCAAAGTGCACTGTTGTGTCTGAAGTTGTTCCTGCTCCGGCATATACTCCATTTATCCAAAGATGCGGTGTGTTATCCTGATAAACTAAAGCAAAATGGGTCCATCCCGATAATGGTCTGGGATTTCGGTATACAGCTTTATTATGTATAGTCCGTTCATAGACAACGACTCCATTCCGACCTACTGACACCCCAAGGGAACTATGCCCTTTTCCATGCCGCCGCTCTCCTTCCAAAGGATAAATAGCAAAAAAACGAGCACGCATATCACCGAGCTCCTGTTCTTCCGTCATGGCTATATCCACCTCAGGCTTTATCCAACAAGTAATACTAAAATTTACAGATAAAGAATCCTGTTTCACTACATTTCCAATAGCCGGAAACAAAGAAACGCCATTGTATTTCACATCTGTGTACTTCCGTTGTTTTTCAACTTTACGAAAAATAACAAACATGGATCCTGCAGGAGTTAGATTAAGAGGTATTTCTACGCCCTCGTTATCAGTGCGATAGATCGGGCACTGTAGAATTTCAGTTGTATATGGATCCCATAACTCCGGAATATAACCTTTTATCCGGAAATGAGCCGTTCCTTTCTCGTGCGCTCGCTTACGATTTGCAACGAAGTATATCTCGGCTCCTTCTTGTTGATAATGGATAGCATGAACAGATGAATTTCCTGTTTCAGAACGATAAACAAAGTCGGGAGACACACCTAACCGATTAAAAATGATTTGCAGATCTTTTCCTTCATGCACGTTCGGGTGCTGCCAGACTTTTTGCGCCAGTGCAGCAAACTCATCCTCTTTCTCTCCATCACACAAACCTAAGGTATGCAGTGGTCTTTGCCCAACCAATACCATTCCCTCACCTACCAATCGGGCCAGTGTCCGCAACGTATGTAATGACATTGCTTCCGATTTGAGCAACACTAAGAGTTTATAGCCATCAAAACGTGTAGCAGGAAGAAGAATCTTTCCATCCTTGATATGTGCTTTGTCCAGCATTTCAGTATTTACCATGTCATAATCATACCCTTCCGGAGGAGACAGCGGAGTTTGTTCCGGTTCAATAGTACTGCCAAAACTATCATCACCGTTATGATAAAGAATATCACCATAGAAAGTTGAACTCTGGAAAATGTACTGGCAACGGTTCAAATAGTCAATCCATGCTTTCCCCGGTTTCCACCATGTATTGGTACGGTCAAAGTGTAGCCCCCATGCCCCCATCGTCATGCCCGGAGCGGCAGTAGGGTGTGGTTGGTGAGCAAATCTATGAAAATAAATTCTATTAAGCCCTCGAGTAAACATATAATCACCTAATGACTTTAGGGCATATGGATACAACAACCATTTGTCTGCATCCGGTTCAGAAGTAAAAGCTTCGGCACCGACTATTTTTCCGCCAAGCGTATGTGATATTGAAGCTACTTGTTTGACGGTACGGTTATACTTATAATTTGCCCAAAGCACAGTCTGGCCGCACCAGAATTCCCCCATATTAATGTCAAGTTGTTGTGCCACCTGCAATTCTTCCATCATATTGCCACCATAAGGCTCAGTATAAGTTATTATGCCCTTCTCTTTACATCGCTTTTGAAAATGCCCATAGTAACGTTCAGCAAACATATCAGCTCTGGTTCGTCGAAAGTCATACTTGAAACGCTTTGTACTTTCCTCACTCTCAATTATTTTATTGGCCAATACGGGTAAAAACGGATACAGCGCATACCCATGGTTTTGTTCAAAGTAGGCAGGCATGTCAGAAGTCCAATCCTGGTCACCCGTTTCATAACTATCTATTAGCAAACCAATCTTAGAATGTTTGGCTATTTTCTCCATTGCAGGCATCAGCCTTTTAAACATACAATTTAAGTGGTAGTCCAGTGCTTCTGTACTGAATTTATCACAATCTAATCCGGTCGATTTAGAGGGAGCCGACTTATTCTTCTGATCTTTGGCTGTTTGCCCAAAACGCATAATCAGCCACTCACCAGCAGGAACATCCCAAGTTAAAACACCACCCTTATCAAGCTTATTTGATAATTCAAGAATTGACAACCTGGGTATTACTTTCATATTTGCCGGAATAGCCAAACAATATGTATCTATGTAGTAATCAAACATATGTTTGGGAGTGGGCAACTGGATCCTAACTTGTTTCCCACCCGTTACTTTGGTTTCGCTCCACGTTATTATTTGCATAGCTTTATCCGGAGTGATCCACGGACCACCACTGGATGACCAACCAGGGCAATTGTGCATTGCAAACTCCAAACCCAATCTTTCTGACTCCTTGAGCGTATGCAGAATAAGATCTACCCATTCATCACTAAGCGACTCTACCGGACCAATAGGGATGCCACTTCCTGCTTCAAACAATTGATACCCCGCAATGCCATTTGCTTTCATGGCCTCAAGATCACGGGTTATACCATCTTTAGTTATATTACCATTCATCCAATGCCACCATGTATAAACTCCGGAAGAGAAAGGCGGATTACGGAAAGCTGATTCGAGAAGAGCTGAAGAAGATTTAGATACCTTGTTCTTACAAACTCCCATAGCAAAAGTCGGACTAACCAAGCTAACGATACCTGCTGATGACAAAATTTTAAGAAAGGTGCGTCGTTCCATGAATAAAAAGATTTTTAGGTGAATTCTATTAATCATTGCATTTCTTTGCGGCAAAGAGAACAAAATCTTTTAATTCTCTTTGCCACATTCCATATTGAAAACAATTCTCAAATTGTCTCTACATGCAAATATAGGAACTCAACAACAAATACATATGTGGGATCTTGCCAGAATGATATCTAAACCCACAAAATACAAAATGAATACACTAATGGCTAGATTGAGCACAACACTGGCAAGTTAAATACTTATTTTATCATAAAAGTAAATTGTTTTTTCACAGAACATCGAAGCCAGCTAGCAAAGTTATTCCCACAAACTCACTTTCTTGCTAATATGATAACAAAACTTAGTAATAGCAATAATTATTTTTTCAGAAAGTACAGTTCCAGACAGCTATTAAAGACTTTATTGTTCAATCTTATCCCCTCTAAAGAATGCACTACACCAACAGATGTTATTTCTTCAGTAACCGCCGCGTCAAATAATGCACCGGATACCACACCGAAAGGAATCCGACAGTAATCACCGTAATAAATACCAGTATTACATCCGTTGCATGCACACTGACAGGATAAGCATCCACAATAAAGCTGCCATTGCCGCCACCTAAAGAGATAAAGCCAAAACGTTGCTGGATATAGCAAAGCAACAGACCAAGAACAATGCCGGAAAGTGCACCGAACAAAGATATAAGCCGACCTTCAAACAAGAATATGCGGGCTATCAAGCGGTCATCAGCTCCAAGATTACGCAGAGTCTCCACGTCTTCGCGTTTATCCAGAATCAACATAGAAAGAGAACCAATCACATTGAAACAGGCTATCGCAAGAATAAACGTGAGAAAAAGATAAGATATGAATTTCTCTATCTCCATAATACGGAACACATCAGCCTGCTGCCCATAACGGTCCAGTACCACAAAGTCATCACCTAAGATACGGGCAATCTTTCTCTGCACGGCCGTGACATCTGCATCCGGCTTCAACTTCAATTCAACAGCCGACACCTCCGTATCATAATTAAAAAGATTACGAGCAAAGCTGAGAGAAGTAAGAATGTAGCGCGCATCGTACTTCTGCTGATTAACAACAAACACTACACCGGGAGAAAAAAGGTAATCACGGTTGAAAGAAGCAGAAGGATTAGCCATATTCACACGTACATTTCGCTTGGGGGCATACACCTGAAGGGGATCAACAAACTGAAGTCCTGTTCCCAACTCAGATATCAATTCCACTCCCAATACGCCATAATCTACGATAGAGTCATGCAGGATAAATTCACCTGCACCGTACAGTAAACTATCAATAAACGTAAGCTCCTCGAAGTTATCTTCCACCCCTTTAATGATAGCCATAGCCTGACGGTCCTTATATTGCACCATGGCATTCTCCTCCAGTGTCTCTGTCCAGACATCAATCTCCGGCAAAGAGCGCACTTCCTGAAAGGCTGCACCCCGCGGTTCAAAAACCTTTCCCTCACGCACCGTAATTTTCAGTTCCGGATCAAAAGCTGTAAAGAACCCTGCCACCATGTCCTGAAAACCATTGAACACGGAGAGTGTACAGACCAACGCCAATGTAGCCAATGCCACTCCGCATACCGAAATGCCGGAAATGATATTGATAGCGTTGTGCTTCTTCTTGGAGAAGAGATAGCGCCGGGCTATGTAGAAGGGAAGGTTCACTTCAACAATTCATCTATTTTCTCAAGATAATCCAGTGAATCATCCACAAAGAACTTCAGTTCCGGAATGATACGAAGCTGATGACGCACGCGGGTCCCCAACTCATAACGGATAGATTTCATATTATCATTGACGTTCTTTATTATCTCCTCCGCCTTTTCCGAAGGGAAAATACTCAAATAAGCACGTGCGACACTCAAGTCCGGACTGATACGCACAGCACTGACAGAGATCAGTACTCCCGGCATGGATTTAGTTTGCAACAGGAAAATGTCACTCAATTCCTTCTGAAGCAAACGGGCTATTTTATTCTGACGAGTTGTTTCCATAAATCAATTATCTATATTTAAAGGCAAAGTTACGCAAATATCTCGTTAGACTTATGATTTATACTTTTTTTAGCACCAAAACGTAACTTTTCATTAATAAAAAACTACATTTGCAGCAGCATCACAAAATAACTTACTTTATGAAAGTATACGTTTGGATAATACTACTATTTTTCTCGTCCATTGGCCATGCAGAAGAGGACAGCCGATGGAAAGATGCAAATAAAAAAATGCAAGAGCAGCAGTATGAAGAAGCCGCAAAATTGTATAAAGAATTAAGTCATAAATCAGATACCGTTTATGAGGAGATCAATTCCCGTGGAGTAAAGGATATGCGGAAAATCTACTCAATCGATGAACTGGAACTTGCCAACAGCCAGCAACAGAACCGTCTGCTTTCATTAGCTCTCATCATCCTTCCGGTTTTTATTGCCATTGCCATAGGCTGCATTGTATATTTAAGGAAACAGCGTAAGAGACTAATACAATCTCAGCTAAAACTTCAACAGGCACAAGAAGACGTGGAGAGGTCCACACGCAATAAAAGCCTGTTCATTTCGAACATGAGTCATGAAATCCGTACCCCCTTAAATGCCTTATCCGGCTTTTCCGAAGTGCTGACTACTCCCGGTATCGATGAAGATACCCGGAAACAATGTTATGAAATCATCCAGCTAAACTCCCGCCTGTTGATTAACCTACTTAATGATGTCGTAGACATTTCCTGTCTGGATGTAAAGAACATGAAGTTCGACCTGAAAGAATGCGATGCAGTCACCCTTTGCAAAGGAATCATCCAAACCGTGGAAGGAATCAAGCAAACACAGGCTGCATTATCTTTCGAAACAGCACTGTCTTCTTTGGAAATAGAAACCGATACTTTCCGCCTGAATCAAGTACTGATCAACATTTTAGTCAATGCCACCAAATTCACTAAAGAAGGCAGTATTATCCTGCGGTTAGTGCAAAATGAAGAGGGTATGGCACAATTCTCAATTACAGACACTGGTTGCGGCATCCCATTGGAAAAACAGCCTACAATATTTAACCGCTTCGAACGGGTAGATGAGAAATCCCAGGGAACAGGTATCGGTTTATCGATCTGCCAGTTTATTATTGACCAACTTGGTGGAAACATCTGGATAGATCCGAAATATACGAATGGGGCACGTTTCATATTCACTCACCCACTAAAACAGACAGGCAAAGCATGAAAAAAATAATTCTCTTTATTCTGCTTCTGACAGGTATACCCTTCCTGACAGAAACACATGCATCTACGAAGCAGCAAGTACGCGACAGCATATTCCAGGCAGCCGCTACCATCCCCATTGATTCCATTCGCTGCATATTTTTGAGAAATGCATTCCAGCAACACATTGGTCAAAAAGCGGCTACCGAATACCTGGATTCCGCAATCGTACTTGCCCACCGGAAGCAAATACACGAAGAAGAATTATGGGCACTTTTTGATTATTGCCGCCAATATGAGTATCTTGCAGATATTTTCAATCAGCAAAAGAGGCTTTTAATACTGAAAGACGCCAGCTACCAGTATCAGGATTACGCATTTTATTACACCATGTGGCTTTCCGTACTTCAAGCACGATGCGCACTGGGAGATACTGAATATGCCATCATGCAAGCCCAGGAAATGAGAGACGAAGCTACTCGCCTCAATTATAAAAAAGGTAACTTCATCGCAGCCCTTGCATTGGCACAGGCCTATGATTATGCGGGGCGGTATGACGAAGCCATCGAAACATACAAACAAGCTTTGAAGAAACATCCTACAGCCAATGAAAATGCACTATTAATAATACACGGAAATCTGGCTAAACTTTATAAAAAGCAGAAAAAATATCCACAAGCTCTCAATGAATATCAGAAACAGCTGGATGTTCTCACAGAAGTGTCTAAAGGACTTCCCCTATCAGATACATTCAAAACGACATTCCTGGAAATAGAAATATCGTTTTGTAAAATCTATATGGCCCTTGAAGACCAGGAGAAACTAATCCAGCATCTGAAAAGAGCAGAGGAGTATTATAATGATAATATTTATCTCGGTGCCTATATAAACTACCACAGCCTGTGGGGAGCTTATTATAAGCGTACTAAAGAGTGGGACAAATGCTTCCAGGAACTTGACTTGGCATTGGCTGCCTGTAGAGGAACGTACCCTTTCAATGAGAATGACTTACTGAAATCGAAAGCAGACGCTTTGCTGGAAACCGGACGTTATAAAGATGCTGCTAACCTGTATAAAATGGCAGCCATAAAAGGTGACTCTCTCAATCAGAACATGTTACAACGACACGAAGAAGCCCATCAATCCAACTATACAATCCGAAAAGCCTTACTGGAGAAAGAAGAACTGACCAAACGATATCGCTATATACAGGTAAGTGCTGGTAGTATTATATTATTGCTACTGATTTTTTCCATTGTACGCGCTTATAATATCCGCCGTCAGTTAAGACATGCAGAGAAAGAAACCCGAAAAGCTTTCGAAAGAATGGAAGCCACCGACAAAATGAAAGAACGCTTCCTACACAACATCACCTACGAAATACGCATACCTTTAAACACCGTTGTAGGTTTTTCCGAATTACTATCTTCAGAAAATGACTTGACGGACGAAGAAATAGAAGAGTATTCAACGGCTGTAAAAAGCAACTCTACGAAACTGCTAAGGCTCATAAACAATATACTTGACTTATCACGCCTTGAAGCAGGAATGATGCGCTTCACCGTTCAGGAATGTGATGCCGTTCAACTATGTCGGGAAGCCAAAATGATTGTGGACATGGAAACTCCCAGCATTGTGAAATCAAGCTTCAATACAGAATTGGAAATGTTGCAGATGGAGGCCGACAGTAAATGGTTCCTGAAATTACTGACTTCGCTCTTATCAGTCCCCCAAGAATATAAAGGGGAGAAACGTGATGTAGAATATACTTTAAGCCAGGAAGACAAATACCTGAAAATAATCATCCTGCGAAGTCCGCTTTATCAGTGTTGGGAGGACGAACAGGAGCAACATATCCTGCATAACATCAATCGCCTCTATGTAGAAATGTTCAAGGGGAGTTATCAAGTAGAAGAGAAGGGAGAAGAAAGAATTGTTTTTATCACATACCCGATATCCCGAATTACTTCTTATGGATAATCGTTAATCCGTCCCGCAGAGGAAGGATTACTTTTTCTACACGTGTATCATGCGCTACATGTTCATTGAAAGTCTTGATACCAATGGTCTGCAAGTCATTGTTACGGGGATGCTCTTCCAACACATGGTTATCCCACAGAGTATTATCGGCTATAATATAACCTCCGTCAGAAAGATTGGAAAGTACCATTTCGTAATAATCAACGTATTTCCGCTTATCTCCATCGATAAAAGCCAAATCGAACGTTATGCCCAACTGCGGTACCAATTCCAACGCATCACCAATATAGAGTTTTATCTTATCCGCATACTCGGAACCCTCCAACCACGGACGAGTAAAGTCTTCCTGCTCATCATTGATTTCAAACGTGTGCAACACCCCGCCTTCCGGCAAGCCTTCGGCAAGACAAAGAGCAGAATAACCGCTATATGTTCCTATCTCCAGAATACGATGAGGACGTATCATTTTAACAAACATCTTTAACATCCGCCCCTGTAAATGGCCCGATGCCATACGCGGATAGAGCAGTTTAAGGTGTGTGTCCCGATAAAGGGCTTTCAGATAATCTCCTTCATCGTCAATATGCTGCAAAATATATTCGTCTATGGTCATAGTAATTGTCAATTGACAATTAACAATTGGCAATTGACAATTACTATGCAGTGTGACGGCGCAGCTAATTGTCAATTATCAACTGTCAATTGTCAATTAATTAAAGGTATCTGTTCTTATTTGGTAATACACTCTCTTCCGCATACTTCAGAGCATCTCCCACTACATTAATTTCGAGGAAAGAAGTATGTGTTCCGGCTTTACCGCTACTCAGATAACCCACCATATCAGTTTCTGATAAACGGCCTTCTTTCAGCAGACGACGCAGAGCTGCGAAATAGTATTCCTGTCCGTTAGCAAGTTCCGGCATGTAAATAGCTTCCACCCCGTAAGAAAGTGCCAGATGACGCATTGTCTTTTCCTTATAACAGATGGCCAGCACCGGATATTTACCACGAAATGCAGCAAGGTTGCGAGCAGTACGTCCACTGTAGCTATCAGTGATGATCGCACGTATCTTTAACTTCGAAGTAGCCTTTACAGCTTGTTTCGCCAGAAAGGCGGTCACATCGTTGCTGTTCTCATCCAGTGGAATACGAATATCATTATCAGCCAATTTATCTTTTTCTGCCTGTGCGGCAACCTTTGTCATGGTCTTCACGGCATCCAACGGATATTTACCATAAGCCGTTTCACCGCTCAGCATCAAAGCATCCGTACGGTAATAAATAGCATTCGCAATATCTGTTACCTCTGCACGGGTAGGACGCGGATTGGTAATCATTGTATGAAGCATCTGTGTAGCCACGATTACCGGTTTCTTTGCCAGGATACATTTACGAATCAGCAAACGCTGAATACCCGGAATACGTTCTTGGGGGACTTCAATACCGAGGTCACCACGAGCTACCATCACACCGTCAGCCACTTCCAGGATTTCATCAATATTATCAACACCTTCCTGATTCTCTATCTTGGCTACGATACGGATATCACTGTTATGAGCATCCAAAATTTCCTTTATATCCAAAACATCCTGTTTATTACGCACAAAAGAGTGAGCAATAAAGTCGATGTCTTTCTCGATGGCATAAAGAATATTGGTACGGTCCTTCTCCGTCAGAGAAGGAAGATTGATGCGCACTCCCGGCACATTTACGCTCTTACGACTTCCTAAAGTAGCGTCATTCTGTATCTCACATACCAAATAATCTCCAGTTTTATCCACAACAATCATTTCCAGATCACCATCGTCAATGAGGATATGTATGCCAACGGCAACATCGTGCACAAAGTTAGGGTAGGAAACGGAAATGCATTCACGGGTAGTTTCCTGTTCTGGATTACCTACAACTTTCACCCTGTCACCGACTTTGTAAGCGATAGGTTCGGCACAGATGGTAGTACGCACTTCCGGACCTTTAGTATCCATCAGGATAGCTATACGGTTGGATACCGCACGCACATTATTTATCAGCATCTCCGAACCTTCGCGGCCGAGATGTGCCGTGTTCATACGCACCACATTCATACCGGCTTCAAACAAGCCTTTTATAAAATCAACATCGCAACGCTTATCAGAAATGGTTGCAACGATTTTTGTCTGTTTCAATAACATAATCTTATACCTATTTTTATTTAATTACAAATTATGAATTACAAATTACCGGCCAACGCTTCAAGCGCCAGGCGGTAAGAGTTCAATCCGAAACCGCAGATAACACCTTTACAGGCGCAAGCTATCATAGATACATGACGGAAAGCCTCACGAGCATGCACATTAGAGATATGTACCTCGATAACCGGAGAAGTCACTGAGCGGATAGCATCCTGCAAAGCAATAGAAGTATGGGTGTAAGCACCCGCATTCAGGATAATTCCGTCTACATCAAAACCGGTTTGCTGAATCTTATCTATCAACTCTCCCTCGATGTTCGACTGGAAATAGTCTATTTGTATATCAGTATACTTCTTACGAAGTTCGGCAAGGTAATCTTCAAAAGTAACACTGCCGTAAATGGAAGGTTCACGTTTGCCCAGCAGATTGATATTCGGGCCATTAATAATTTGTATCCTCATAACACAATTTTTTATACCTTTGTTCCGGAACTATAGCTCCGTAGCAGCTCCGTAATGAGTACGGATCGGATACGTTCCGGAAAACATTCAAATTCAGGGAACAAAGGTAGAAAAAAGAAATGAAATTAGAGGAAAAAACTGTAAATAAGGAGAAGCAAGCGTTGATAATCAGAAAATACCAACGATATCTGAAGTTGGAAAAATCCCTTTCTGCCAATACGCTTGATGCCTATCTGACCGATCTTGATAAATTGCTGCGTTTTCTGAAAGCGGAAAATATCGATATGTTGTCAGTCACTCTGGACGACTTGCAACGTTTCGCTGCCGGTTTGCATGATATCGGCATCCATCCCCGATCCCAGGCACGCATCATGTCGGGGATAAAATCATTCTTCCACTTTCTGATTATGGCAGACTATCGGGAGGATGATCCCAGTGAACTACTCGAAGGTCCTAAAATAGGTTTTAAACTACCGGAAGTACTGACCGTGGAAGAAATAGACACCATCATAGCTACTGTAGACATGAGCAAAAAGGAAGGCCAGCGCAACCGGGCCATTCTGGAAACCCTATACAGTTGCGGGCTGCGCGTCTCGGAACTTTGCAATCTGAAACTATCAGAACTCTATTTCGATGAAGGTTTTATTAAGGTAGAAGGAAAAGGCAGCAAGCAACGGTTAGTCCCCATTTCCCCCCGTGCCATCAAAGAAATAAAATACTGGTTGCTCGACCGTAACGTTGGTAAAATAAAGAAAGGATTTGAAGATTATGTATTTCTTGCCCGCTGGGGAAACAGCATCTCCCGCATCATGGTTTTTCACCTGATAAAAGAGTTGGCGGAGAAAGCCGGTATCACCAAAAATATCAGCCCGCACACCTTCCGCCATTCCTTCGCTACCCACTTGCTGGAAGGAGGCGCAAACCTGCGTGCCATACAGTGTATGCTGGGACACGAGTCCATCGCAACGACCGAAATATATACCCATATCGACCGGAATATATTGCGGAGTGAGATCATTGAACATCATCCAAGGAACATCAAGTACAGAAAAGAGACAGGATTTCATTAAATTATAATAAAATTAGCTATTCCTTTCAGATTGTGCCGGGAGATTTAATATCTTTGCGAGGCTATTATTATGTGGTAATAGGCACTGAGAGAAACCAATAGACTAATTTCAATTACAAACAATTAATTTATACCTAAAATGACTAAGAGATTGTATCTGCCTTTGTTAATGGCACTGGTTGTTGCACTTTCATCTTGTAGCAGCAAAATGGGTGAATTATCTTCTGATTATTTCACTGTGACCCCTCAGGTTCTTGAAGCTGTTGGTGGCAAAGTTCCCGCCACTATCAACGGAAAATTTCCTGAAAAGTATTTTAACAAGAAAGCTGTAGTAGAAGTAACTCCGGTTCTGAAATGGAACGGTGGAGAAGCTAAAGGACAGTCGGCCGTATTCCAAGGAGAAAAAGTAGAAGGTAACGACCAGACCATCTCGTACAAGATGGGTGGTAACTATACTATGAAAACTTCTTTCGACTATGTTCCCGAAATGGCTAAATCAGAGTTATATCTGGAATTCAAAGCCACAATTGGTAGCAAAACAGTAACTATTCCTGCTGTGAAAGTAGCTGACGGTGTGATTTCTACTTCTGAAATGATTGAGCAGACGTTGAGCAGCGCTACTCCTGCCAACGGTGATGACGCTTTCCAGCGTATCATCAAGGAGAAACACGATGCTAACATCATGTTTTTGATTCAGCAAGCTAACGTTCGTGCCAGCGAATTGAAGACTGCTAAGGAATTCAACGAAGAAGTGAAGAACGTAGACGGTGCTGTTAACAAGAAGATCAGCAACATCGAAGTTTCTGCTTATGCATCTCCCGATGGTGGTGTAAGCCTGAACACTAAGTTGGCTGAAAACCGTCAGGACAACACGGCAAAAGTTATCAACCAAAACTTGAAGAAGGCAAAAGTTGACGCTGCAATCGACACAAAATATACCGCTCAGGACTGGGAAGGTTTCCAGGAATTGGTATCTAAATCTAATATTCAGGATAAAGAACTGATCCTTCGCGTTCTGTCTATGTATTCTGATCCTGAACAAAGAGAGCAGGAAATCAAGAATATTTCTTCTGTTTACAAAAACTTAGCTGACGAAATCTTACCGCAATTGCGTCGTTCTCGTCTGACTTTGAATTATGAAATCATTGGTAAGTCTGATGACGAAATCGCTAACTTGGCTAACACAGATGCTAAGCAACTGAGCTTGGAAGAATTGCTGTACGCAGCTACCCTGACCAACGATCCGGCTAAACAAGAAGTAATCTTCACTAAAGCTACTCAAATTTATCCGAACGACTATCGTGCTTACAATAACTTAGGTAAACTGGCTTACCAGGCAGGTAACCTTGACAAGGCTGAAAGCTACTTCAAGAAGGCTGCTTCTATCAAGGATGCTCCTGAAGTTAACATGAACCTTGGTTTAATCGCTTTGACAAAGGGTAACAAAGCTGCTGCTGAAACTTACCTGAGCAAAGCTTCCGGTGCAAAAGAACTGAACGAAGCTCTGGGTAACCTGTACATCGCTCAAGGTCAATATGACAGAGCTGTAAGCGCATTCGGCAACACGAAATCTAACAGTGCTGCTTTAGCTCAGATTTTGGCTAAAGACTACAACAAAGCTAAAAACACTTTGGCAAGTGTAGAAAAACCAGACGCTTATACTGAATACCTGATGGCTGTATTAGGTGCAAGAACTAACAATTCTTCTATGGTTACCAGCAGCTTGAAGAGCGCTGTAGCTAAGGATCCTTCATTGGCTAAGAAAGCTGCTTCTGATCTGGAATTTGCTAAGTACTTCACGAATGCAGATTTCATGAGCATCATTCAGTAAGCAACTCTTCACTAATTACGATTAGTGATTTCATATAGTAACAATATCTATAGAATGCCCGGCATTGAGAAATGTCGGGCATTTCTTTTTTATTATCAGCAAAAGCCGTACTTTCGCAAAAAAGTATTTCGAGATGAAGAAAGTCTGTCTATTATATCTTCTATTAATCGGCCTCTCTGCCTGTGGTGGGAAGAAGACCGACAGTATCAGCCTCAGCGGAGAAATCAAAGGATTGGGGAATGATACCATCTATTTATATGGTGCGGATAGAATGTATGACCGCATGGATACACTGATTGCCGAAAAAGATAAATTCTCCGCGACACTTTCTACTGATACATTAGTCACCACAATCTTATTATTCAGTGATGGAACGGAGTACCCGCTTTTCCTGAATAAAGGAAATAAGATACAAATAAAAGGCTCCATGGCCGAACTATCCTCTTTACAAATCAGCGGCAATGCCCCCAATAAAGAATTAACAGACTTCAACCAGGAACTGAAAGGATTGGGTACCCCGTCCGAAAAAGCTTTGGAAGAGAAAGCAGAGAATTTCATTACCGAACATCCTGCTTCATTAGTCAGTATCTATCTGCTGGATAAATACTTTGTGCAAAAGCCTCAACCCGATCTGACACAAATCCAAAAACTGGCAGACCGTATGACCGGAGAACTGAAAGACCGTCCCCTTATGGATGCATTACTGAACCGGATTGAAGAAGAAGAAAAGGTAGCTGTAGGGAAATCTTCACCTTATTTCCGACTGCGCAATGCGGAAAATAAAGATATAAGTCGCTCCAACTTTAAAGACCAATACCTGCTCATACAATTCTGGGCTTCGTGGGATACAGTCAGCCGTGCAAACAATACTATGTTCCGCCGTATTTATAAGAAAGAGCAGAAGAACAAGAACTTCGCATTGCTGGGTGTTTCTCTTGATCTTGATAAAAAGCAATGGCAGGAAACCATCAAAGCGGACACGCTGAAATGGGAACAAGTCTGTGATTTCTCCGGCTGGAACGGAGAGATTATTAAACAATTTGCCATACAGACGCTTCCTACCAATATACTTCTCAGTCCTACAGGAAGAATAGAGGGCAAAAATCTGGATGAAAAAGCAATTGAGAACAAGCTAAAAAAGATTGCTGAAAAAGAAAAAGAGAAGAAAGAAGCTGCAAAGAAGAAAAAATAGTACAGGAAATAGCCTGCACCAATCATTAATCACTAATCACTAATAAACACGTGCTAATCAAAGTTTTCGGAGCGGCTGTGCAAGGCATCGACGCAACCCTCATCACCATCGAAGTAAATAGTTCAAGAGGTTGTATGTTCTATCTTGTCGGGCTACCGGATTCAGCCGTTAAAGAAAGCCACCAACGTATCATTTCCGCACTACAAGTGAATGGCTACCGAATACCCACCAGCAACATCGTCATTAACATGGCACCTGCTGATATCCGCAAAGAAGGTTCCGCCTATGACCTCCCGCTTGCCATTGGTATGCTTGCCGCCGGAGAAGTAATCCAATCGGATAAGCTGAACCGCTACCTGATGATGGGCGAACTGAGCCTTGACGGTAGCCTGCAACCCATCAAGGGGGCTCTGCCCATTGCCATCAAAGCACGTGAATTAGGATTCGAGGGAATCATAGTGCCCAGACAGAACGCTCTTGAAGCGGCTGTAGTCAATCAGATTCAAGTATATGGAGTTGAAAACATCAAAGAGGTAATAGAATTCTTCAATGGGAAGCAGGAACTCACTCCTACCATCGTCAACACCCGCGAAGAGTTTTATGCACAACAAAGTAGCTTTGATCTGGACTTCGCAGATGTAAAAGGACAGGAAAACGTAAAACGTGCACTGGAAGTGGCAGCGGCAGGGGGACATAATATTATTCTGATTGGTGCCCCGGGAAGCGGAAAATCCATGCTTGCCAAAAGATTACCATCCATTCTTCCCCCACTGTCCCTGGGAGAGAGCCTTGAAACTACAAAAATACATTCTGTGGCAGGAAGACTGCAAAACAATACGGGGCTTATTTCAAAACGCCCGTTCCGCGATCCGCATCACACCATTTCCACAGTGGCCATGACGGGTGGAGGCAGTTATCCACAACCAGGAGAAATCAGCCTTGCCCATAATGGTATTTTATTTCTGGACGAGCAATTTCAAAAACACTTTCATCATTATAACAATCTAAAAATAAGCTAGATAGTTAAAATATCAAATATTTAACCATCTAGTTTTTTTTTATACGAAAAGTCCTAAGTCTTAGAAAAAGATAAGATGACAATTATCTATATCATTATAATTATTTCCTATTTCCTCTCAATAAGTTATGTTCTAGCAACTTGGAGTGAACGCTATCCCATAACTCCTTTTGCTTCTCATTCAACATATCCACAGGTATGAACGTAGTACCACAAAACACAATATCGTTATATCTTATTACTGGTATTAGTCCGAATTTAGTCCAAGCAAAATAATTATCGTTATATTTATCTGATATGCCAGTGTTACATAGATACATTTCTTCATTGATATTAATAAGCGTCTGTATGGAGTGTTCCAGTATATCGAACATCCGACCTCTTAAATCATACTTTATGCCACTTGCTATTACTCTTTTGCGGAATCTGGATAGCAAATGCTGCGACAAAATAAAGGCATTATTCAAATTGATATAAACAAAGTCGGTAGTATTATTACCTCTTCTCATATATCCTACTATGAAGAATTGATTAGTACTCTTATAGAATACAAAGAAGTAATATCCTCGTATGGCAGTAACTTTCATACGCCATTCATCACTACTAGTACCATCTAGGCTAGTAATGAAATCTATCATTTCTTGGCTATATGCCAGATTAAATAAATTCTCTGCGTATTCCGCTATATTCATACCTCAAAATTAAAAAAGGCTACCACCGAAGTAGTAGCCCCAGAGTTTCACCCTTGCAGCGTTTGAATCATTAATTGCTTTTCTTCATCAGACATATTTTTCAACTTCCTCTGAACATTAGCCTTAAATAATTCCTTGTCTAGTTCTTCCACTGGAAGTTTCACAACTTCTTGCAAATAGCTTACATAGTGTTGGTAATTCTTCAAATACCTTTCAGCCTTATCCCTAAGTTGCTTTCCAGTTTCTTTAGGACTAAACCATTTCCCAACTACATTGGATTGCTCCTGACGGTCAGAAAAAACTACTTGAATAAACTCTTGCGCTGTTACATTAATTTCCATAATTAAATAGAATTAGAAGTTATACGATAAAATTACTGCTAAAGTAAATATCGCTGTAACAGCGTTACAAAGGTATGGAATATATCCGTATGTGTGGTGATTTTATACTATACAATTATCATATATTAACAAATGTATCTTACATAGACGTAAAATGAATTACATCCTAAAAATACTATAAAGCAGTTGTTATCAGCTAGTAGTATCTATTCCAATCCAGTACTAAATCAATGTACTATTAAAACACTAGTAGTACTACTGTAACTACTTATCTAGCTAATGAATCTGATACTCTAGGGGACACAAAGACAACCGGGTAACTGACTGCCTTTTTTTATTGCCGTTTTTTACCTACTAACCAAGTTATATAGCACCTACTTCGATACGTTAATTAATCGCTAATATACAATTGTTTAACTATCTATTCCGAATATCGCCTATCCGTCAATAGCCATAAATATAAACTATTGACAAAAGAAGTGCATAAAGTCACTATTCTTGTCTGTTAGCTTGCTGACAGAAGAAAATAACGGCAATATGGCGATATAGACAAGCTATCTATAGAAAGTGTTCCTTTGATTAGGTACACCGTCCAGAAATGAGTATAATCGTACAGAGATAAAAAGATAAAGAGTTACCACGAGCAGGGGTATATCCAGAACTGCCTAGAGTAATTCAAGCACTATAGATTTTACAGTATATAATGAAACTAACCTAAAACAATTCAATTATGGAGTATTACACGTTTGAACAATTAAAGGAAATGGCTTTTAGTGATGGAATTACTGGTAATAAGGTGGCTGTCGGTATATGGGCTAAAATGAACGGCTTTCTAAAGAAAAAGAAGCAGGTGAACAAGCGTAGAATTACATTCTACTTTAAACTGGATAATTGGCAGTCTCGTAATTTATGACTACCGGAGCCTCTCTATAAAGCAGTATCAAGAACTGCATATAATACTTGTTCCGGCATACATAGCCAGCCAGATAACACAAGGAAGTAAATTACAGTTGTTTTTTAAAGATAGTCTAGGTAAAGTGATACTAAGGAAAAATGAACCGTAGTCTATGGGAAATTTGACACCAAGTATAGGGGAAAAATGATACTCTATACATTACTACAATACTAACATTACAATATAGATAATTCAGTGCTTCGCACTTCATTATCAAATTTTGAGTTTTCGTAGATAAGTAACTAATGATAAAACGTAACATTATGATGATATACAACAACAGACTGTTCAATACCAGAAAGGAATTGAAGCGGTATCTAGGTGGGACACGTAAATACAACAAGGCTCTGAAAAGCGGAGAGATTTATAACATATACCAAGAAGAATCAAATAACCAACCGTTTGCGCACAATGGAACAACAATATACGACACTGACAAAAAACATTAATAATATAGATAATAAGGACGCCATAGTATATGCCTATATAAAATCAAGGATGAACTATAAAACATTCATTGCGGATAATGTTACAGAAAAGGAGATTTCCGAAAAACTAGGCATATCATTAAGCACTGTAAAAAGAAGCGTTGCAAGGCTAAAGAATAATAAGAATCTTATTGATAAAGTAATAAGTAACAATGTAATAGCAGAGGGAAGCTACAAGACCTACAACAAATATCATGTGGCAAAATGTAATGAAGGCTTCTTCTATATTTATAACAGTTTCTTTAATGATGATATGAACATTGCAAAAGCCAGTGAACGAACTAAATTAAAGAACTTCTTGCTTAAAATAAAGGCAATATGTAAAAAGGAAACGAACAAGTATATAAGTGAAAGTCCGTATCTGGATGGGCTTAACAAAACGGAACTTTCTAAAAAACTGGGCATTGATACAAAGACATTAGACAAATATCTGGAAATGGCAGTCAATGCAGGACAGATAAAATATATAACTAATGGTTTGCTGATACTGAACAAGTCCATTATTCCAGATTTTAAGAAAGATGATACAGATACAAGAATCTATCATATTATTTATGACTGGTGCATTGATAACAGTGTTGTTCCACCAGACAGAAACGATGAAATAACAGTAATGGAAGATGGTAGTATCAGAAGAAAAAACAGCTTACTTCTTGAAATAGCAGGAAAGCTAGATTATATGAAAGATGAAGAAATTAGAAGTTTGCTAACTAATAGAATAACTTCCGAAGAAATAACTTTGGAGTATATAGCTAAAGTGCTGAATATAAAAACTAAAAAGAAGAAAGAAGATATACCGTATTCCGTCATGCTTGACTAAACTATCTAATCACCTATATTCTGTTTAACTAAAAGTCAAGAAAACAGATATATAAGGTACTTAATATAAAAATCCCCCTCCCCATTCGGTCAGTAACCTTAAATATATAAGAGTGTCTGCCTTGCGTGCCCACACCCCCCTTAGTCCCCCTCTGTATATTGATATAAAAAAGAATTATTAATCATTTAAACTTTTATCAATATGAATAATTTAGTTATCATGCCAACGGAGAAAAGAACTTTGAATTTAGGTGAGTATGCAGAAGAAGCTACTATAATTGTGGAAGAAACTGCAACGCCAAGTATTACTTTCTTGGAAGCCAATACGGATTCTATCACACTGGAAGAACTTGCAAACAAATGTGTTGTGCCTACTTGGGCTAACTTGGAATCAACCATTTCACACCAAGACTTTGTTTCTTGTGTGCATGAAGCTGCAAACTCATTCTATGCAGGTGAAAAGGTGAGCTTTCCGGAAATAAGAGTTTCACATATAGTACGTGGCAGAATACCGTCCGCGCTTGGTAAGAAAGCAAATGAACTGTTAGAATGTGAAAAGACACAATTCTATCAAAGACTTGCATTTGCTTTTACTGTTCCAACCATTTTTGAAACGATAAGAGGGCAAAAACTTGAACTGTGCATAGGTGGGGTAAGAAATTACAGTGACTTGAATCTGTACCGTTCTTCCAAAGGCTTAGAAAAGTTTTCCGTCTTTATTGGCTGGAGAATGAGAATTTGCTCTAATCAGATTCTTACTGGTGAGGGTGTGAGGTTCAACATGGAAGTAACCAATATCAGTGAACTTTACAGAAATGTACTGGAATTGCTTAACAGCTTCAATGCTGCCAAAGAAATACATTTGATGCAGGCATTATCAGATACTTATCTATCTGAAACACAGTTTGCACAAGTGGTAGGCAGAATGAGAATGTACCAGGCACTTTCACCTGCAAGACAGAAAGCAATACCAAGACTTCTAATCACTGACAGCCAAATAAATAGTGTGTGTCGTGATTATTACACCAATGAAGTTTTTGGAATGAAAGATAATGCTATATCTCTTTTTGATTTTCATAATCTACTCACACAGTCAAACAAAAACAGCTACATAGACAGCTATTTACAACGTGGGGTAAATGCTACAGAGGTAAGTGTTGGACTGAACAATGTATTGCAAGGACTGGATAATAAATATTCTTGGTTCTTGGGCTAAATTAATTGAAAGGGCATCTATTTATTAGGTGTCCTTTCTTTTTTAATAACTTAAAAATACTACAGAATGAATGATAATGAAAAACTAGTACTATGGAGCATACTAGTAGTATTGCTACTAATAATAATTGGTGTTATCAATCCTTTTTTATTGATACTGATTATATCTATTTTTATCTACATACAATCATAGAATATTCACTAATATTCAAAGTGAATGTTTTGCTATAAATCAACATATTAACTAATTGGCTAGTATATTGGTAATGGTGAAATATTCACTTTTATTTATTTACATATAAAACAGAACATTATGAGTTTAAAATATTCAAGCACTACAGCAGATTATCTAGTTTGGTCTGATGCAATGAATTTAATAAGGAAATTGGCTAAAGATGGAAATTACAAAATTTCACTTCTTATAGCTTTGGGGTGTTTCACTGGTTTAAGAATATCAGATATTCTAGCTTTGAGATGGAAACAGATACTAAATACCAGTGAATTTACAGTAATAGAGAAAAAGACAAATAAGGTGAGAACTATTAGGATAAATACCCAACTTGGGCAGCACATTAAAGAATGTTATGAACAGATAAAGCCAATAGGAATTAATGCACCTATTTTAGTGAGCCAAAAAGGAACTGTTTTCACTATCCAAAGAATCAATGTGATACTAAAAGAGGTGAAAAGGAAGTATAAATTAAAGATTAAGAACTTTAGCTGTCATTCACTTAGAAAGACTTTTGGCAGACAAGTTTATAATATGAACAGTGACAATTCAGAACTGGCTTTAGTTAAACTTATGGAACTGTTTAATCATAGTTCTGTAACCATAACTAAGAGATACTTAGGTTTAAGGCAGGAAGAACTACTAAATACTTATGACTGTTTAAGTTTCTAATCTGTTGGAATGTGACAAAGTTTGAAATTTCTGAACTATTTACAGAAATAGAAAGTTTTGTCACATTCTGATAGTCCTATGCAAGCCAGTTCCGAAATGAAGTGGAAACTGTCTTTTTAAAAAGGCATGGTACGGCTTGTAGTTTATGGTATGTGCATTTTCGGGAACTACCAATAAGGTTTGAATGGTCGTACCAATCTGCAATATTAACTACAATCTTTCTAGCTAACAGTAAGTATGAGTTCCGTCTTATATGCCCACTTCTAATTTTTATACCGCTATGAAGTTACAACTAAAAGAAACTGATACTAGCTAATTACTTACTACAAATATGTTTTGGAACACTTGGGACTGCATTTATCAGCGTTTTATCTTTAGCTATTCAAAACCTTTCGCTAACTTTGCAGCAATTTCAGAGGTCTTAATGCGTTAAGACACTGAAAGGACATATTTAACGAAAGGTGTTATTGAAATTATCTTCGTAGTAAAATTCTCGCAAAATTTTATACGGCATGAAGATGATAGCAATAGCACCACACCATTTGATATATACCTACCTTATATGAACTTATAAGGGTTTTTAGATATTGTCAATATTGGTGTGGGTTGCTATTGTTTTATCCATGCCAAGGCAATGCGAGAAGCCATACTACGGATAAAGCAAATATAGTTCCCACACCTTATTTTTTATCCGCTTCTTCGGGGAATTGGGAGGCAACTATAAACAAAGTTTTATATGAGCGATGACAGACTAAAATTTGCTTCCTATAAATACAAGAGAGATAATATAGAGGTAACAGCCAAAATTTCATTGCATAAAAGAGAATTAGGACTAAGAGATTACCTTTTAGCACCTCGTTCACCTTTCTATATAAAAATAGAAAATGGCATTAGATATGATGAAAAGCCTTTGATAATTGAGGGTAAGGATATAAAAGACATGAATAAAAGATTTGAACGAATCACATTCTTTTATTATGTAAAGTCTTATTTATGTACTCATGACACAATTTTGGAGTTACCATTTCTTAATTTTATAGATGTGGGAAACCATGTAAAATTTGGTCCAGTTAATTTTTATCCAGATAATAACACATACACATTTTTCATGTATTGTGATTGTTTTCTATATCCCCAATTAAGCAAACTGATTAAGTATGATATAAAAGAATCAGAACTATATAGTATTGTATGGATAGTAACAGAGCAATCTGTCACGTTAAACAAAGTACGAAAGGGAATAAGCAGTTTTGCCGAAGCATGTAAAATAGCCCAAGAATTATATAGACACCAAAATCATATAGAATTTAAAAATTTGGTGTTCGACCTCTTAGCACGACACTTATATTTATGCAACTTCCACTGGGGATAAAGTGGCGTATATGTGATTTCTACTTCAATAGAAGTGCTAGCGATAATATATTATCAGCAAACATTAACAACTTAAATATCAAACAAAGATGAAAACTTTTAGATTAATTGGAATGGCTTTATTAGCCGTAGTTATGAGCATTAACTTCACGTCTTGCAGTGATGATGATGAAGAACCTATCAAAAACGATGATGGTATTATTACCAATCAAAAACGACTAATGGAGATTAAAGAAACTAACGCAGAGGGTAGTATTGAAATATATACATTCTCATACGATAGCAAAGGGCGATTAATATCTGTTACTGACAGTTGGAACGATAAAGAATATTATACTACTCGTTTTACTTGGGGGAATAATACCATTATAGCAACTTCTGATGATGATGATGCAAATACATACACGCTTACTGACAATTTGGTAAGAAAACAACAAGGAGATGGAGAATATAGCAAAATATTCACTTATAATTCATCCAACCAATTAATTAAGGTAGATGAAATGGATGAAAGACATAGTAGTGACGATTGCAGCTATACTTATACTTGGGATAATGGGAAAATGACAAAATATATCTACAAAGAGAATAATAGTGAAAATTCTTATGTTTATGAATATACCTACAAAGGAAAGACTTGTAAGGGATGGTTCCCATACATAGAAGATGAAAGTTGGACTCCTTTAGATGATGATTATATTTTCTTCGCACATCCCGAACTCGTAGGTATGCGTACTAACCAACTGCCCGAACAGATATTCAATAAGTACACTGATAAAAGCGAATATTACGATGAATATTATAAAGAGACTTGCAAATATGAATATACTGATGAAGAAACAACTAAATTTGACTATACTTTAAATAAAGACGGGTATTTGGAAAGTTGTACTGTAACATATACAAGCGTAGAAACTACCAAGCGTTCATTTACAGACAAGAATGGTGACGGTGTTATTACTGACGATGAAAGAAATGTAACAGAAACACGTACTCGTACTGATATTGTAATTTACACCTTCAAATGGGAATAAATGCATTAAATAAATTCACATTAAAAATAAAACAACAATGAAAACATTCAGATTAATTGGAATGGCATTAATAGGTATTCTCTTTAGTGTAAGTTTTACTTCTTGTGGTGGTGATGACGCAGAAATGTTTGCAACATATAATTCAAATGCCAAAGGAGTAGAAATTACTATTCGTGGAACTGATTACGAGGAAGAGAATTGGTATTATTTCATTAACAATGATTACCTATTACTTACAAATGATAGCCCAACTATAAACGGTGATTCAAGAGGTGATGGCTTTTGGGATTTTTACGTAAAATATGGGAATCCATATAAACGATTTACAATGGAAGTTATTTACGATTATCTAAGCGATTCTTATGGAGTTCCAACTGATGAACACACAGATTTAAGTACATTTGAATACACACCGGAAGCGCAAACTTTTGTTGATTGTATGAAATCTAAATTATCAAAGTACGATTACATAGTATGTTATGAGGGGTTTCCTCTTTCTGTAGCGTTATTTAATCGTACTTCAAATGAGAATTTTAAATAAGATTTTATACTGAATAAACAAAAAGCCAACCTACCCATTATAAACAAATGGATAAGTTGGCTTTTTCAGTTCTGAACAAATTATTAACGCTTTCTCCTTTTGAACTTCATGGATGGGGTAAGTCCATACGCACTTTCAGGAAAATATGTGCGGAGAAATTTATCACTTGCTAATCTATAAGTGGTAATAGTGTGCGTTTCCATATAATCGGGTATAAGGCATACCCTTGCATCTTTTCTTATCTAATTTTTCATAGCTATAAAATTTTGAGTTTCACATATACAAGCATATTTAGCTTCTAGGACATTACCAAAATATAGGTACTATTTCTGTAATAAATAAAAATAGGCGTACTTCTATAGCTAATATTAGTAATGAGGTAGTAGCAATAATATAATATCCATTACTATACTGCCATATAATGTACTATCTATACCAGTAATACTTTACTAGGTACTATAGTGATACTAGGCATACTATAAGAGTGTTATTGGGGTTTATAACAATAAGATAAGACCCACCCATTATTAATAGCTATTTCCACCATCTGATTTACAGTAATTAGCTCGTCTATCTCCTCTGTTTCCATTACCATATCAGCATTAGAAATAACAAAATACTCACCTTCCTTATAGGCATCAAACTTATTTATAGAATTTTGAAACTTAGCGAAAATGCCACTGATATAATAGGCTTGCCGAATATCTCCCCTATCATTAGCATTATAAAATACATAGTAAATACCATTTACTGTATATACCTCTAGCAATACCACACCAAAATTAAGAGTAACCAATCCCCTATCTCTATGTTGCTTCTTAAATGTGGTTATCTTATAAGGTACTATCTTATTTATTAATTCCTTTACTAGCTTTCTCTTTTCAGCCTCATCAGTTTCAGCCTTTTCAATTATATCAGATGGTAAATTAGGTTGGCTATAAAATATTTTTAGATTAACGAGATTATCTATTTCTCCTTTAATCTGTTCAATAGCACTATCACAGTCAGACATTTCTTTTCTAATATTTCTAGCTGTCTTATTAAATTCTGTCATAGCCATTACTAATACAGATTCATCAGCCATCGTAGCTACTGTATAAGCTTTAGATAATTGTTTCTGTAAACTACTCTTATGAGTATTATAGTTATCAATATTAGAAGCCAAATGAGCAATCTTTTCAGTAAGTTCCTCTACCTTTAACTCCCTTTCCTCATTGTTAAGATTGGCAAAGACTATAAGTTCCTTTTTGATAAGTTCCCATATAATTGGTTCTGCCTTTTCATTGGCTACAGAGATACGATTGTTACAACTAGTAGCATTATTAATACCACTCATACACAACCAACTTAAAGCCTTTTTCCCATTAATTATTCGATAACGCTCATTAGTCGTTTTTCCTCTACTATCATTTCCTTTAGCTCTTGGGGTCATTGTATAACCACAGTAAGGGCATTTAAGAAGCTTAGATAATATATAGGTAGTTTGTTTCGGATATGGCTCACTCTTTACTCTGTTATTTTTCCTTTTAGCAGTTGCTTTCTCAAATAGTTCCGTATCTACTAAAATAGGCACTTTCACATCAAAGACCTCTATTTCTTCTGTATCGGGGTCAGTAAGACTTATTTTCTTAATACCAGTATGGTAACTCTCATAGGTTAATATATGTTCTATAGAACCAACACTGAATTTTCTACCTAGCAATTCGCCATATTTAGCCGTAGTAGCCAAAGCTGTACTTTTAAGAGTAGAGCCATCTTTTATATACTCATCAAAAACAAAAACGACAACCTCAGCCGCTACTTCATCTACTATCCAGCAGTTCTTTTTACTCTTATCTTTACCACCATAACGAGTATAACCAAAAAATGGCTGTCCTACTGAAATTTGATTATTATCTAATTCATTCCTTCTACCAGATGCTACTTGTGTCTTCAAACTTCTAAGATACTTCCAAGCTGCATCAAAAGCAGCACCGATAACTTGTTCTGCATCTCTAACCCTTTTCCCGTTATCTGGGTTGATAGTCCAAGTATCAATATCCCTAAAATAAACTGGTATGCTCATATTGATAAGCTGTCTTACATAAACTCTACCAGAAGCGGGGTCACGACTCATACGGCTAACTTCAGCTACTAAAACTACATCAAACTTTTGTTCTTTAGCAGCTCTTAATAATTTATCTATACTCTCCCTATTCTTAATAGTAACATCGTCTTTACCAGTTATTTTCTCTCCAAATACCAGATTTTCTATATCATATTCATACCCTAAAGACTTAGCCAGCCGAGTTAAATCCCTTGTCTGCCTATCTAAATCTTGATTCTTAGTAGAACATCTTATTAAAAATGCCGCTTTCATACCTTATTCCAGTTATTTTTACTACATTTACATCTATAAATCAGAACATTATATGTTTAGCTCTAATATTAGTACTTCTTTTGATTACAAAGATATAAACAATCTCATAACTATGCAAGTATTTTTCAAATAGCGAGTTGCCGGAATTCAATCGCAGCGTACTGGAAGTCCTTCGCCAACCGCTGGAAGACCGAAAGATCACCATTTCCCGTGTGAAAAGCAATGTGGAATACCCTGCCAGTTTTATGCTGGTAGCCTCTATGAACCCATGTCCTTGCGGATATTACAATCATCCGACAAAAGCTTGTGTATGCAGTCCGGGACAAGTACAAAAATACCTGAATCGTATCTCTGGTCCTCTACTTGACCGCATCGACCTACAAATTGAAGTCGTTCCTGTACCTTTTGAGAAAATGTCCGATGCACATCCGGGAGAAGCAAGTTCCATCATAAGGGAGCGTGTAATCTCCGCCCGACAAATCCAGGAAAACAGATATGCAGATATTCCGGGCGTTTACTGTAATGCACAAATGAGCAGCAAACTACTTTCCCTATATGCTCGTCCGGATGACAAAGGTCTTGCCTTACTGAAAAATGCGATGAACAGGCTTAATCTTTCCGCCCGTGCCTATGACCGTATACTAAAAGTGGCACGTACCATTGCCGACCTTGAAAACAGTGACCTGATACAGCCCTCACATTTGGCAGAAGCCATTGGATACAGGAATCTGGATAGAGAAGACTGGGCGGGATAATCCAGAAAAAAACGATAGTTCACTATTTTCCCCCTAATTTGCATCATTTTCTCCCTAACTGTAACTTCATTGGCTTAGATTTGCAGTAATCAAAATCTAAAATACTATGGAGGCAAAGACATTATCCCGTTTTTTCCCAAAGTTGTCACTTATAATAAAGGACAACATGGAACGACCGCCTTTATTCTTTACATTACATCTATCCAAAGATAGTAATATAAAGCAAATATCCTTTTGTCTTTCACCCATCTCAATTAATTGTATATCAAAATATTACAATAACCTTGTAATGCATTTGAAATATATCTGTAATAAGTACAGCCTACTTTTGCAGTCAGAATAATATTTATAAATATACAGAAGAAGAGAACATAATTTATAACTAAAACTTTATTTTATGCTGAATGTACAATTAAAAAGAAAAAGGACATTTGCGCAAAGCGTGCTCTTTGTAGTGTTCTTGCTAAGTAGTACCTTAGCATTTGCCCAGAACAAGGTTACCGGTACTGTTACAGACAAATCCGGTGAGCCATTGGCAGGCGTCAATGTATTAGAAAAAGGCACCACCAATGGTTGTATCACCGATCTTGACGGTAAATACTCTATAGAAGTGAAAAGAGGGCAAACCCTCATATTTACTTTCATTGGCTTTACTAAAAAAGAGGTTCAAGTGAACCAAAGCGCTATTAATGTAGTAATGGAGGAAGATTCCCAAACACTAGATGAAGTAGTAGTAGTGGGGTATGGTAGCATGACGCGTAAGGATGTTACCAGCTCTATCACAACAGTGAAAGCAGATGATTTGAACGTAGGTGTCTACACTAATCCGGCGCAACTGCTACAAGGAAAAGTTCCGGGATTGACCATTGCCAATACCAGTGACCCTAATGGCTCGGCATCTATTTCTCTGCGTGGTACATCTTCTTTACGCGAGGGTGCAGCCATGGAACCATACTACGTAATCGATGGCGTCCCGGGCGTCAGCCTGTCGCTTATTGCTCCGGAAGACATTGAAAGCATCGATGTTCTTCGTGATGCCAGTGCCACAGCCATCTATGGTTCAAAAGCCGCTAATGGTGTAATCATTGTCACCACCAAGAAAGGTAGCAAGAATGGTAAAACCAATGTAAACTACAGTGGTTATGTAGCTATAGATAATACTTTGAAAACTCTGGACATGATGAATGCCAGCGAACTTCTGGCCTATGCCAACGCAAATAATGTCGACCTTTCCCCCTACTACGATGCAAACAACCCGGCCGACACCAATTGGCAGGATGAAGTGTTGCGTTCCGGTTTCAGCCACAATCATAATATCTCCATCAACGGTGGCAATGAAAAAACTACCTATAGTGCATCTCTCAACTACATCGACCGAGAAGGTGTTGTGAGAGGAACTTCAATGGATCGCATCACAGCCCGTTCTTTCTTGCAAACCAAAACTCTGAAAGATCATCTGGATTTGTCGGTTAGTGTAAATGCAAGCATAACCAACAAACAAACGGCCTCAACCGAAAATCAGGGACGAAGTGTACTGGATGCCATGTACTATTACAATCCGCTGGTTCCTGTAAAGAATGCAGACGGTTCCTGGTACGCTAATACAAGTATCTCACAAAGTTATAACCCGCTGTCAATGGTCTATGAAGATCAGTACAAAACAAAAGAGAAAATGTTGCAAGGTATTGCCAAAGCAACCCTTCACATCATTGACGGACTAGATTGGAATCTGAATCTTTCTTATCAAAACGAACAGTATATTTACAGTAACTACAATACTACACAGTCACAACTTCCCAACATCTCTTCCCGCCACGGTCAGGCTTCACGCAGCACCAAGGAAAACATCAAGAAGCAGATGGAAACTTACGTCAATTATGACCATGTATTTGCCGACAAACACAAACTGGGTTTGATGGCCGGTTACTCTTGGGAGCAGAACGATGATAATGATGGCTTCGGCTTAACTGTATACAACTTTTACGACGATTACCTGAAATATTACAATATGGGATTGGCCAACAATATGGATATTGACGGCATTAATAGCGACAACAGACTTTCCACTCTGCGCATGATTTCATTCTATGGCCGCGTAAACTACAGTTTTAACAGCAAGTACCTGTTCCAAGCTACCATACGACGCGATGGTTCTTCCGCTTTCGGCAAGAACAACCGCTGGGGTACATTCCCTTCCGTATCATTGGCATGGCGCATTACAGAAGAAAATTTCATGAAGAATCAGAAAGTGTTTGATGACCTGAAATTCCGCATAGGCTATGGTGTAAGCGGTAACTCACTGGGATTTGATGCCTATACCGCACAGCAAACTTACGGTGCATCGGGTTGGTTCACTTACGTGGATCCCGTCACAGGATCATCCTCCAGCTACCGTACACTGGCCGCTACCAAAAATGCTAATCCAGACCTGAAATGGGAGCGTACAGGTATGTTCAACGTCGGTATTGACTTCGGATTCTTCAACAACCGACTGACCGGTACCATCGAATACTACGACAAACGCACAAAAGATTTAATTTATGACTACCCAGTTTCTACCAACCGCTATCCTTACGGCACAATGACCGCCAATGTAGGCGAAATCAGTAACAAAGGTATCGAACTAACCATCAATGCCACCCCCGTAATGACAAACAACTTCACCTGGAATACAACCTTGAACATTGCCCACAACAAAAACAACGTGGAGTCACTATCCAATGATACTTATTCTGTGAACTACCGTGATTATGGCAATCCAGACGTAGGCGGCTATGCTACTACCAATGTCCAGCGACTGATGGAGGGCAGCCCGGTAGGTCAGTTCTACGTTTGGGAATGGGCCGGTTACAATGAAGACGGTGGTTCCATCTTCAACGACTATGATACAGAGGGAAATCTGATAGGCACCACCGATGCCCCGGATGATGGCGATCGCCGCAAAGCCGGTTCTGCACAGCCTAAAGTTACTTTCGGATGGAACAATGCCTTTACTTACAAGAACTGGTCATTGACTGCCTTCTTTCAAGGCATTGCTGGAAACAAAATTTTCAATGCAACACGTGCCTTCTACAACAATGTAACCTTGCTCAATACCGGCAAGAATGTATTAAGCGAAGTGGCTACCATGCAAAAGGCTACTGATACACGTGCTCAAGCTCCATCGGACCGCTATATAGAGAACGGTTCTTATTTACGCCTGGCTTCGTTATCATTAGGTTACGACTTCGGCAAACTGGGTGACTGGGTAAACAGTCTGAAAATCTATGCTACCTGCAATAATGTGTTTACCTTAACCGGTTACAAGGGAGTAGACCCTGAAATCAATCTAGGTGGCTTACAACCGGGTATTGACTGGCGCAATACTACTTACCCACGTACTCGCACCTTCATGTTTGGCGTGAATATCAATTTCTAACTCTTTAAAAAGAAAATATGAATATGAAAACAAGATATATTCTTTCCGGTGCCTTGATGGCACTTGCAACTGTAGGTTGCACTGATTTGGATGTAGATATAAAATCGGTCTATACAAAATACCCTACCGACTCTGAGATTGCTATAGAAGCCAAAATAAGCGATGCTTATTATGCGTTCCGTGCTGCGCTTGGCCGTCGCTACGATGAAGGAATTTCATGTAATTCAGACGAATATACGGCAGTCAGTTTCGGTGGTGACTATCTAAACGAACGTGACATGGCCAACTTCTCACTCCATAACGTCGATCCCAATGCCTGTAAAAGCCAGTTGAATGTCTATAACGATATTCAAAGCGGCATTACCAAATGTAACCAAGTCCTCATAGATTTGGGAGATGAAAATGCTACAGTTTCCGCACCAGTACGCGCCGCACGTGCTTTCTATACTTTTCTGCTAATGGACAACTGGGGAGATACTCCCATTATCGACTATCGTCTACTGGATGAGAGCGGCATTGTCAACCGCTCTCCACGTGCCGATGTAGCTCGCTGGATTGAATCCGAACTATTAGAAGTGCGTGATTACTGCCCGACAGAAGTCTCCGAAAACACTTATGGTAAGCCTACTCGCTGGATGGTAGACGCACTGCTCGCCAAACTTTATATTAACTGGAATGTCTATACACAGGATGTTACCAGTGCCAGTTGGTCTTCTACCGCTGCGAATGAAAAGATAAACGAATGCGTAGCAATGTGTGATGATATAATTGAATCCGGTCTGTTCGATCTGAGTGATGATTACAAGAAAAAGTTCCTGTACAATAACGGAGCACATATTAAGGACTTCATTTACGCAATGCCATTTGACGCAATTACTGACGACAACGACCATGCTTTATATTATGCCCGTTTCCGTACTTGGCGTCAAGGACAGAAGAACAATGGCTTCTACTCCGTTGCTCTGTCTTCTTCTGTAGGTGGGAATATGGCATTAACTCCTGAGTTTGCAGAGCTGTTCTGTCTACCGGGAGATCGTCGTAACGATGTTATTGCCGGTGATGGCACAGCCGAAACATTTGATGTTTACCAGTACGATGCCGTCACTGGTGAAAAAACAAATGTACGCAACCTATACAACAATGAAACTCCGGTCACTTTCACCAAGCAGATTACATTGATAAAACAAGATGGTGATCTCAATACTGGTAAGGACTTGACCGGATGGATACAAGGATATAAATCCATCAAATTCTTCCCCTATGTAGAAGAAGTAAATGCTCATTCCCGTCATCAAAGTAACGATGTGCCTATTTTCCGCTATGCAGATATCCTGCTGATGAAATGCGAAGCTATTGTAAGAGGTGCATCCGCTACCCGCGGTGACACACCACAAAGTCTGTTCAATCAGATTCGATCTTATGTGAACGCTCCTACCATAGCCGCCAATCCGTCTTTACAAGATATTTTAGACGAGCGCGGTCGCGAGTTTCTTGACGAGCATTGGCGCCGCAATGACTTGATTCGTTTTGGTGACTTTGAGCGTAATTGGGGATTCAAGAGTCTAAACCCGAACGCGAATGCATTAACAAATCGTTTGCTGCCTTTGAGCAACGATGTATTGAACCTCAACACCAACTGGGAACAGAATAAGGGATATTAAGCTAAGTAGATGTTCATAATTAGTTCACATAATGACAGGCGGATAAATGATAATTTAGCGGGCTGAATTTTAAGCCTGAAAGGCTTGCATTATATTACGTAGGGCATCGCCCTACGTAATGTGCATCCCCATTTCTAAGCCCTGAAAGGGCGATATAAAGGTTGATGCTTAATTGCGCCCTTTCAGGGCTTAAATTAAAGATATACATAATCACGTAGGGCGTTGCCCTACGCTATGTAATATCAGGCTTTCAGCCTGTCTTGATTTCAGGTATTCAGTTCCCTAAATTATCATTTATAGTGCAAACTAATTATGAACATCTACTTATTGTTTTCTTTTAGAGTTTCTAAAACCCAAAGCCCCGCATTGCAACTGATACACCCAAATTAGTCAGTTGCAGTGCCTGGCTTTTTCATTCAAACAAAAACTTCTACCAATGAAAACCAAACTAATCACACTATCCTTCCTATTGTTATTCTCAACAAATACTTTTGCAGAAGATACCGGACTTACCAATTACGTCGATCCGCTTATCGGTTCCGAGGGACTGGGCCGTGTCTTCATCGGTCCTTCCTGCCCCTACGGAATGGTGAAACCCTCACCGGACTGTACCCCACGTCCCAACAGCGGCTGGTTGCCCATGCCCGAACAGGTGGACGGCTTCTCCCAAGTACACGTTAGCGGAACAGGTGGCGGCCCCAAATACGGAAATATCCTTGTAATGCCTTTCTGCAACGGAATGGACCGCATCAATCACATCGACCATCGCAAGGACGAAACAATAAAATTAGGATATTACTCCACCCAATTCCAATCTTCCGGCATACAAACAGAAATTACCACCGCCCCCAAAGCATCGTTCTATCGGTTCACCTACCCCAAAGACTCCCTGAAATCACTGGCCATCGATGCCGGATTCTTCTTAGGTGAAAGCCCCGTACCCGATGCCCGCGAAGCCCAGCAATTCGTAGGTTCCGAAATACAAATCATCTCCGACCATGAAGTCATCGGCTACACCCGTATTCGCGGCGGATGGAACAATGGCCGTGCCTATACAGTCTACTTTTACGCAGAAACCGACAAGCCTTTCGTAAATACAGCTACCTGGAAAAGCGATAAGATCACAGATGAGAAGTTCCAATACGACTCACATCAAAAGACCGGAGCCCTGTTGCGCTTCAACTCTTCTGAAGACGTCATACAACTGAAAGTAGGTATCTCCTTCCTCAGCTCACTGAAAGCACGTCAGAATGCCCATACTGACATTCCTCACTGGTCATTCGAAACTGTACACAAACAGTTACTGGCCCAATGGGAAGATTTACTCCAAAGAATTGAAATCTCTCCCCGCACCCCCGAAGCACAGAAACGCATGTTCTACACCGGTCTCTATCATACCATGATTATGCCTGTAGACCGCAGTGGAGAGAATCCTCTCTGGGCAGATGACGAACCTTATTACGATGACTTCTACGCCATCTGGGACACTTACCGCACTTCTACTCCACTCATCACCCTGATAGACCCGAAACGTGAAACAGACATCGTCCGTTCACTTATCAACATCTACAAACGAGACGGCTACATGCCCGACGCCCGTAGCGGTAACAGCAATGGCCGTACCCAAGGCGGTTCGAATGCTGAAATCGTAATAGCCGATGCTTTCGTAAAAGGTCTGGAAGGAATAGACTACGAACTCAGTCTGCAAGCCATGCTGAAAGATGCAACCGCCTGCCCCGGCGACCGCCATGAAGCGGAAGGACGTGGCGGACTGATACCCTATCTGGAACTCGGCTATATCCCCTACGGCATCCCCCGCGCCGGAAACCGCACCGTAGAATATTCTTATTGTGACTATGCCATCGCCCTGGTTGCCAAAGGTCTGGGAAAAGAGGATCTTTACCAACACTACCTGAAACAATCCGGAAATTGGAAGAATCTCTGGCGTGACGATTATGAACATGCCGGTGCCAAAGGCTTTATCCTGCCCCGTGATGAAAAGGGCAATTGGCTGGATGAAATCACTTTCGGAAAATCCAAAATACAAAAACCGACTTTTACCTATACCCCCGTCACCTTTGAAGGCCCCTGGTACACTCCCTGGTGGGACATGTTCTTCTATGAAGCTTCTTCGTGGGAGTATTCTCTGAGTATTCCGCACGATGTTCCCGGACTGATTGAGAAATGCGGCGGTGCAGAGAAGTTTGAAACACGTCTGGATATTTTCTTCGACAAGGGCTTCTTCAATGTAAACAATGAACCATCTTTCCTCTCCCCCTGTCTTTATCATTGGTTGGGAAAGCCCTACCGGAGCAGCGACCGTATCCGTGAAATCATCTCCAAGAACTACAACGATGGTCCTGTCGGACTACCGGGAAATGACGACTCGGGTGCCATGTCGTCCTGGCTTGCTTTCCACATGATGGGATTATATCCCAATGCCGGACAAGATTATTATCTTATCAACACTCCTTTATTGGAAGAAACAATCTTCCGGTTGGATAACGAAAGGACTTTCCGGATTTCCACCCAGGGGCTTTCGGACAAGAACAGATACATACAATCCGTCACACTGAACGGAGCGGCTTACCCTTACTCAGCTATACGGCATAAAGACATCATTGCCGGTGGTGAACTAATCCTGAAGATGGGAAAGAAACCAAGTGAATGGGGGCAGCAATTATTGTTGAACGAAGAAAACAAGAAATGATGAAGAAACATATAATTCTATCCGCCTTATTGTGCCTGGGCTTCACCGGAAGCCTGTTAGCACAGAGCATTGTACCCGATACACTGCTATTTGTATTCAAACTGCACGGACAGACACGGAAGTACGAAATGTCTTTCCGCGAAAAGCAGGATTCAATCTGTCTGTATTGGGGAATAGAACGCAACCTGAAATGGCAATCGGGAAGCTATACCATGGGACCTAAGTCCATAGAGCAGGCCGTACAGTTCAGTTTCCTGCAACCGGAAGACGGTAAGCACGTACAGCTCTCTCCGGAGGAAACGGTTTACTTCCTTTCCCGCTCCGCCTATAAACAGCTGAAGGAACAGAATACACTTGTATACAATCAGACAACATACTCCGTTCTGGATAGCAATGAGAGAGCTTTGGGTTATCCACTCATTCATGTGAAAGATGCTGTGGAAGGATGCGAAATGTGGATACTGGATAATCCAAAACTTTCGTTAGTATGGAGAATGCGCAACAACCCGTTAGGGATTAACTGGGAAATAAGTACTCCTGAATCGCCTTCCCTATAAAAGACTTTATTTATCACATAATCCCCTCATATAGAAGGTGGCATCTTTTGTAACGAAAGATGCCACCTTCTATCAACAAGCTTTCAGAATTCGTCATCCTCTCCATCCAGTCAGCTACGTGAAAGGTTCTGTATATAAATATCCAGACTATCTGTAGCAGATAAAGCCAATTTAATCTTAATACGTTGTTTAGCCTTCAACACAGATCGGGGAGTTATATTAAAAAGAATCGAAATTGTTTTATTGCCCAATCGGGCACGAACTAAATAGCACAATTTCAACTCCCGAATATTCAATTGATAAGAAACCAAGTCTTCTGACAAACACCCACCATAAAACATATCTATAACAGCAAACAAGTGGCACCATTCTTCCTCACTCGTCACAAGACCATAAGATGGGAGCCGATGAAGTCTTAACAACTGCCCCATCGCCAACATTAAAGAAGAAGAACAATCCGTTAGAGCCAATGTCTGCTGATAATCTTTCAGTTGCCTTGTCAGTTGTTTATTCCGATGCAATAGGCAAGCGTTGAGATTTTTATCATAAGTATCCATAGCTTATTATAATGTCACCGGCTCCGCCTGATTGCTGACAAACACCTGCACTCCATTCTCTATATGAAACACCTGTTCTTCCTCTCCTCTAGTCAGACAATGCAGATGAAACAACGCCCCTTTCGGCATATTATTATAAATCAACCATGGCTCAGTCGCTGTTTTCCGGCCTAAGGAAACCCACCCCATCTTACCTCCGTGATAGAACAACTCATACTCATCCCCGATGCGTATAAAATTATCGTCATTGCGAGGCATAAATATAAAGTTGTCCACTGTTATCAACTTTCCATAATCTAAAACGAACACTCCCCCCTTTTCCACAGAACTATAAAAGGTAAGCGGGTTGCCATCATAAGCTTCCTGCCATACACGCCTGATGTTATCCGGTTTCGCCCCACTCGCTGTTTGCGGTTCCAATTTCTTCCCGTTATTGAAACAGGCTAACTCAGCCACTTCCAATCCCTTTTCCTTATCCGCCTTGAGGCGCATGTAACGGAATTTCACAGGAACGTTCAATGTAACAACATTATGTGCAATGCGCAGGGTATCCCCTATCCGGTAACTATATTGTACCCGCTGAAAGTCTTTCATATCAGAGAATTCAATATAGCATCCCGCTATACTATTGAGCCACTCCCGTTGCCAGAAGAACAAAGGATTCTTGCGCAATAAGCACACAGTATCCCGCCGTGATAGATCTGCCGTATAGGGAATATTTTTCTTCCCGTCAAAATAGAAGGGATAGTCGGTGACGGAATACTTTCTGCCATCGTAACTCATTGGCACATAAATCACCTTTGATTCCACATGAGAAAACACCGCTTCGCCATCCTTTATCTCTGCCATATCAATACCTATCCAACCATGAGGATTGAATACTCCCAAGAAAGCATACTTGTCATAGTCTTTCTCCACAACCGGCATCCGTAACGTATCCTGATAATAATCTGCCGATACATCCTTGCGGTATAAGTCTTTAAAGAATGAAGGAATCCGTTTGTCCTCCCAAATATTTTGCAGCCTCTCCCGCTGACTGCCAAAGCATTGGCGGGAGACTTTTCCCGACTTACGTAAATCAGAATATACCGAGTCACGTATAGCGTCCCGCTCGGTAAACCAAAAGCCTACATACCGCCCGGTAGTATCCTTCACCACATTCCACGTATGGCCTTTACGGGTTTCAGATGAATAGACATACATATCTGTGGCGATGGGAATGCCCAAGGCACGGTAGACATACAACCCGAAATCACAGGCATCCACACACATGCCCACCCTATGTTCCAACAGAAACGAAGCCTCCAAATGCGGGAAACGGTAATCCCAGCAATAGACGAACCCCTCCTTGCGCAACGCATGCGCTACGGTATCGGTTACCACTATCACATCGCTACCCGTGTAGATTGAATCCAGCAGATAAGCATACTTCTCTTCATATTTCTTTCTCCAATCATCCAGCGGCTCATTCTGTACGCGGTAAGGAAGAATCAATTCACAGAATTCATCGAAAGTGACCTCCTTATTCCATGGACGTTTCTTCCAGGCGCGGAAAGCACGTTCAATATTGTTTATCAGATATTCCGCAGTGATTACTTTCGAGTCATAAACCTTCTCCATCTTCTCGAAATTGAAACTCTTCCAGTAATTAGATTCTTCAAGAAGAGCTACCTTCTCTTCTTTATACTTCACCAGAGCCCTTTTCACCGAGTCAACCGCCTCACCTCGATAAGCATAGTAATGTGGCATATTCTCTATCAGAAAACGCGCCGCAGCATACTTCTCATCATCGTGCTTATAAAAATCCAACACTTTCTCCAGTTCCCCCCGGTTTTCCCCGGCAAACTGCAAAGCCTGTTCCAATCGCTGATTGTCAGAACAAGCGGCCAGTAAGCAAAGCAACCAGCCACCAATCAAAATCTTCTTCATCACTAATCATTAATCGTTAATCACCAACTCACAATTTTTTAAACATCCTTTTCCAACGGATCTTTCCGGTTTCCGGTTCTTTAGAAAACCATGTAAACAACCCGACTCCCAAAATAAAGTCTTCCGGTAATATTCCCCAGAAACGTGAATCGTAAGAGTCCGCATCGTTATCACCACGCATAAAGTAATAGTTGCACTTGAAACGGTAACTATGCATCACCGTATCAGCGTGTATCACAGATTCTTTCACCAGTTGTGGCATCAATCCTGTCTCATATTCTATACAGCGGCTGTAGTGGCGAAAGTTCGACGAATCTATTCTCACTACCTCCCCTTGGCGGGGAAGATATACGCTACGGGTTACTCCGTCCCACATCCAGCGGTAAGTATCTCCCGGTGTGCCCACACAACGTTTGCAAAAGTACAAGTCGAACACCATAATCATTCTTTCTTCTCCTTTGGAATAGGGGAAGTTGAACACCGTTACATCTCCTTTTCGCACTTCGCGCGTTCCTTCCTTCCGCTGCACGATGTAATGCTCGGGGCGTGCGCCATCTTTCTTTATCTCTCGCCTGCCGGGTATGCGCAGAGAAGCGATGATGTAATCTCCTGCCGTCAAAGTAGGAGACATAGAGTAGGTGGGGATGACGCAAGAGGTCACCAAGTAAAGGCGGATGAGGACGTATATCTGGAAAAGGCCGAAGCATCCGAAGATACTCCAGCCGATCCTTCTCAATATGCGTTTAGTCATTAAGTTCATAAGCGTTCAGATAAATTGCTTCATTTCTTCAATTTCTGAATGAACACCACAGGATTGCATTCCGTGCCATCCATTTGCTGAAACTCTCGGTATTGCCGTCTCAGATGCTCCGAATAAAGCTCCTGTTTATCAATTATAGTCGGATCTCCGTATTCCACCTGCACATTCCAATGCTCGATCGGATAATACTGAATGATGTTCTCATCCTGAATGATATACCTGAAATTAAGCTGAAGAGCCAGGTCACCAAGTTTCTTATTAAAAAGATCTTTAGTTATAATCGTCCCACCGGTTCTTTTATCATAAATAGCGGTATAACTATCAATACAGTCACTGAACAATATAAAGATGTAATTGTCTGATTGAACGACCCTGTCAACACCTCCTATATAATGATCACGTATAGCTGCTTTCAATGCCGTTCTTCCATCTGCATGTATATATTGTTGCGGAAGTCGCTTTTTGCCAAAATCCACCACATAAGAAGGGTATGCTTTATTATCCTTCAGGGTATACAGAGTGTCGAATGGGAAATAGTAAAACAGGGCTTCATCCTTCAGAGGAGCTATGTAATCATCAGTTCCCCAACCTTGTTCACCGGGATCCTGAAAGGGCAGAAAGGCATCATGTTCACCCGCTTTATCAGCATTTACCGAAAACAAATGGTAAAATCCCCTTTCTAAACGACCTCCATCATTCACGAACCAAATCTTATCCCCTAAAGAGACAATATCCATTCCCCAAACGTCTTTTGCGTCCTCTGTTTTAATGAATTCTCCTTTGGCGTTATAAAACAGCAATCTACTTGCAAAGTGGTCATAGATGACTATATCTGTTCCGCGCACCACGAAGCTGGTTATATTCAGATATTCACCGGGACCATTACCCACAGCCCTAAGCTTCGTCACTAATTTCCCGGTCTCATCAAAGACATAGATAGCCTTACTCACATTATCCGACACATAAATCAGATTATTCTGATAAACCATCTTGGTCATCTCTCCAATCAGGCAATCATCACGCGTCTCCAAAGGTATGACCAGCACGCTGTCTTCCACCATAGAGGAATAGTCTAACTCATCAACCACTTTGTCCCAATCCAATCGGATTGGGACTATTGCTGTGTCAGACTCTCCATTATTTCGTGTTTGACAACTTGCAAACACCAATAAAATTAGTATACAAACTTTACATTTCATATCCACTATAAATTGAAGGTTTACAATTAGTTAGTCTGCTGGCAACCATATACAGTACATCTATTACCATTTTTTCCAGGACAAATCTCTTCCACGCCAGATACTGTGGTTTTTGTATATTGTCCATTTGTACCAAGCTTATCATCAGTTGAAGTAAAAGAGACACCAGCACCAATATATCTATAAAGTTTACAACGATCAGGCCTACCCGATAAGTGCTCATAAAAGAATTTTCCAGAACCGTGATTGTTGCTTTCTTGTCCTCCACCGCTCTCACCACTTCCTCCTTCACCACTTCCACTTTCTCCCGAATTTCCCTCACCAATTGCCGCCAACGATGGCATCGGCAAATCATTAGAGTGATCTGTATACAATATCACTTTTATATTCAGCGCAGATACTACGTACAACACGGCCAAAAGTACGGTCAATTCCAAGTTCTCCCTCATAATAATCTCGTATATCACTTCATTTGCCTCTTTACACCGCTAAGATATATACGTGTAATATCTTGCTTGTTCTTTTGAGGAAAGAATAAAGATCTGATTCTTCCAACTTCATCCGTAAAGACAAAGAATCTTTGCTCTAATCCGTTCTCTCTATGAAATGGGAACTTAATAGAATCTAGAGAAATATTCATATATCTAAAGTTATGAAACTTATTTCTAAGAATTATTTGATTTTCACGAATCACTCTATATGCAGGAAGCAGTAAAACCCTATCCTTTCCTACTTCTTTTTGAGTCTCATATAATTCTGCCAAATCTTGATATATACATTCGTCACACATATCTTCTGAAAAACAATATATCAAAGCATTCCTCTCTGGGAAAACAGCTGAATTTATCCCTTCAGTTGACACATCTTTCAACATATCTGCAGAGTATGTTACATAAGATAATAGCATCACTATTTTTTCATGTGAGTTCTTCACATCATGACTTTTCTTCATACATATACAAGCAAGCAGCATGATACAGACAGTAACAAATACCTGAAACATTCCCTTAATCTTTATATTCATAATAGAGTATAACAGGATTTGAATCATTATCTAATTTCTTTATATTTTCCCTATTTACCACTTCTTCGGATATATTATTCTCTTCCATAAAATATTTCAATTCGCTCAAGTTCCCATTTGGGACATAATAATAGACTCCGGTTTCATCTGTAGATAAAAATACAGGCAATTGAAAATGATCAGGAATCATTTGGAATAGAACATCATCCGTCATTCGTGAATAGGTAGAAGTCATTCGCCTTTTCTCATCGTATTGTACAAAACAACTAATTCGACCCATACAGTTAAAATATAACATAGAATTATGCTCAAAAATATTGAATATCTGGTAGTATTTATTCTGGGCAGACAAACGAGTTAACAAAGACATCATACGCTTACTACGCACTCTTGGGTCAGAGGTCGGGATTTTTTCTTCTTCCAGAATATCTTCTTTTTGAACCAAGCGTTCACTTTCTATCGCTAAAAAAGGGAGTATTTCAGCCTTCTTTATACACATAACAGTATCCATCAAACCTAAAACAAATAAATCCTCGTCCTTCTTAATATTATAAAAAATATTGCCATGCATTAATTCATCATTCCAGCCTTTATTATAAGATGCCGCATCTAACCATTGAGCTGTTTTCCTCCCCGATTCTATATCTATCTGGTACAACAAATAATAGACTTCCTCCTTCTTTTCACTTCTATTAGAAGTTTGTGCTGCATACAAATACCCACTATTATATGTGATATAATCAATGTCAATACTCTTATCTACTTGTATACTCTCCTTATAAGAACCTGAAATTATGTCATACTTATGAATCCTATGCTTAACCATATCATATACACAGATTTCACCAGCATCAGAATTTATCGCAAAATCTCTACAGCTGACATACTCATCCGGTCCTGCACCCAAATTACCGAATTTGCGCACAAAACGACCGTCTTTCTGAAAAGCATATACTCCTTGCGATTTACGATCTAACAAGTACAGCCTATCCTTATAAACAAGCATCTTACTTATCTCAACCAGCATAACCTCTTTATTATCTAAGGCAATAGCCGTCACTTTTTTGAATAGATCAGAATACTTGAATTCAGATTTACATGTACTATCTAAATTAGCGACAAATATTGGACCTCTTTCTACGATACGATTTTCATAACATGAAAACAAAATAACCGGCAGAATACAGAACACAATTTTTCTAATTACAGAATATTTGATTCCTATCATTATTTACAGCTTTTAGTAGTAATATATTCATCATGTTTTATCACGCTACCTTCACAATCATAGAAATAGTACTCAACCCCATCACTACAGATGCCTAAGCCTTGACCTTCACATGTATAAGTAATAGTAACGCGAGCATATATTTTCACACCACGACAATCTTGCATTGATACATCACCAGTAGTATTAGTACCGCACGGACCATAATCATTCCCTCCTCCTCCGTGTTCTCCACCTTCTCCACTTCCGCCACTTCCACCTTCGCCTGAATTACCTTCTCCCGAATTGCCTTCGCCAATTGCCGCCAACGATGTCATCGCCAAATCACCGGAGTGTTCTGTGTCCAACACCACTTTTACATTCAGTGCAGATACTGCACACAACACGACCGCAAATGCGATCAACTTCAGATTCTTTTTCATAATCTCTTTAATTTAAAATTAATAATTAGTTTGTTTATAACGACTTAGCAACAGCTTCATTTCTTTCCTC
>OLRS01000063.1_pt1 | contig 109668 bp, 65 predicted proteins | sample 1673171 | NCBI WGS metagenome assembly OLRS01 (sample SAMEA3136762, study PRJEB25190) | human gut metagenome | biome: human gut; feature: human-associated habitat; material: faeces | place: Austria | collected 2013
ACGAAAGTGATTTATGCTTTAATTATCAATTATATACAGCATATATTTAATAGATTAATTATAAGTATTTATGGTAAATATTATAATGCGTCAACCCTGTTCACAGTTGTGGTCTTGCTGCTTCACGACTGTGAAGCACGCGATTCACAGATGTGGACAAACCAAAATAATGAATGCAAAGATAAAGAAAATAGGATGTAAAAGCAAGGAAAAGGCGATGTTTTGGGAAAGAAATAAAGGATATCCTAACTACAAAACCTAATTATTCTAAGATTCAAATAAAAAGAACTGGTAAAACATTAAGAGGGAGTTCTATTGTAAATGATTATCTTTACCTCCAGCTATCCTTCCTGCAAAGAATGAAGATTTATAAAATAAAAAACAATATTTATTTTCACCGAATAATCCCATATTTTGAACATTTAATCACAGTTTTGCATCTGATAGCCTATATTAGCAATTTGAAAGTTTTGCCATTTACATAGATTGCTTTACATTTGATATATAATATATAACTCAAAACATGAAACAATTAAACTACTTATGCTTATTAACAGCCATCGCTCTATCTTGTACTTTTCAGTTCACTAAAGCTCAAACTGTTATGTATAAACGTATCATGACTGTCATAAATGGTAATAAACAAACAATGAACGATGATGCACATTACATCACTTTCAACAATAAAGGCTGCTACGAGTCCGACAAGAATGGCATATCTGATAATGGAAGTAGTTTTATCAAGTTCATCAAAAACGAAAACAGTTTACATTGCTACTTTGGTAATGGATTCTTTGGAAATGCTTTTTACTATTTTTCTTCTGACTATTCTCGATTAAACATAAAAGTTGATGATATTACCCACGTTTACATAGCAGAAACATCATTACAAACAACTGCATCTTTACGCAGAAAACAAGAAATATCTCCAACCGGCAATACTATTATTGTACCAATGCCTATTATTGTGAATGAGAGCAATAGCTCAAATAGTTACAGTACACCATCAACTAAACTACACCGTAATATATGTAATTATTGCAAAGGTACCCGAGTTGACCCTTCGCCGACATACAGTCCTAACTATACAGGGAAAACAAATTCCGAATATTGCGATATCTGCCATACCACGAAAGACAGGCATTATCACGCTAAATGCCCGAGTTGTGGTGGCAAAGGGTATTATGAAACAAGATATTAACATTAACTTAAAATCATATTATAATGAAACACACTTATTTATTAGTAATCGCATTATTACTATCCTTCATTGTTTTGCAAGAAGTCAATGCACAAACTTATTCTTATAAATACCTATATAGTGTTAATGATGACGGCGTTAAGGTTATGGTACTCGGTAAGAATACTAAATTCTTCTTTACTTTTTCCAATAATAAGAGAAAATGTTTTTTAACTGATAAGAATGGGGTGTATTCAGATGGCTATGGGCAAAATTCTTATGAATATATAGGCACAAAGAATGATATGTTGATTTATAAGGAATGCAACCAAAATATGTTTCGCGATACTCAAGACATGCTATATTTCTCATCCAACTACTCAAGATTAAATTGGAAGTCCGGGTATGATGAATATTCTCCTAATAATAGTAACACCATAAGGGTTCTTCAGTTTATGAAAGACCCGGATGAAGAAGAGACACCTTCCCAACTATATTAAGCACAATAGTATAGATGTGCCGTATACAACAAAGATACATATAGTTCAAAAGTACATAAATATGAACACAAATTATTTATTCTTCAACTCCCGTGATGAACTTCTGAGAATAGACATTGCTAAAATTGTCTATTTTGAGGCAGACGGGAATTATACAAATATCATCCTCTCAAACAAATTGCGCGGAATAGTATGTTTAAATCTGACACAAACAGAAAAAGCATTGGCCGAACGTTTGAAAGAAAAATCGAGATGCTTTGCCCGTATTGGTAAACGTTACATCATTAATCTGAATTATATTTATCAGATTAATGTCATCAAACAGCGTCTCGTATTGAGCGATTATTCTTCATTTGCTTATCAGGTAGAGATTTCTAAAGAGGCATTGAAGAAGTTGAAAGAAATTTTGTTAAACATGAAACAGGCATAGGATAATTATGGAACTTATAATAGGAAGAGAATCACAAAAAAACAGATTGCGTATCAGTGTCGATAATCAGGATTTTTTTCTTGGCGACATCGGGAGTGTACCACAATCAGTTAGTCGCCAGCATTGCAAACTTGTGATAAAAGAGAAAGGAAATTATGTGATTACTACTATAAAAAACATGACTTACGTAAATGGAACAGAAATAGAATCTAAACACATATCTGATAATGATCGAGTAGAATTGGGAAACGATCGCTATTATTTGAATATAGCCGCAATATTAAAAATGGTTTCAAGTGCATCCCCCGCAACTTACTCCATTCAACACCTTCAAAAAGTCTGGAATGAATTTCATGACACCAAACTCCGGATACAAATTAAAGAAAAGAAATCCGCAGCAATACGATCGGTAACAAGTGTGTTTTCCATGTCCGCCATTTGCTGCGGTTTTATTCCCGGTATAGCAGAATATACGTCGCTGCGCATATTGCTATACTCTGTTGGATTTTTGTTAGGTGTATATTTCTTTGTAGTTACTTACCGTTCATCATCCACACTCCCTAAATTCCTGGATGATTTAGATAAGAAATTCCACGAAAATTACGTATGTCCTAATCCGGATTGCCATCATTTTATGGGTTATCAGCAATATGATGACCTAAAGAAAATGCCCGGTTGCCCCTATTGTAAATCTAAATACACAAATGTCAACTGTTCTGTAAAACCTATTTATTAATACAAACAATTATAATATGCAGTTACAATCAAAAGCCACCTTACAAGAAGGAAAATATAGAATTGAAGCGGTCTTGGGACAAGGGGGATTCGGTATAACTTATCTGGCCACTCAAAAAATTGTAGTGAAAGGTGGTATCGGTGAATTGGAAACAGAAATCAAAGTTGCAATCAAGGAATTCTTCATGAAGGATGTTTGTAACCGGGATTCCCATACTTCATACATCACAATACCTTCTGTTGGCAGTAAAGAATTGGTAGAACGTTTCCGTCAGAAATTCATAAAGGAGGCTCAGAACATCTCGCGGTTAAAACATCCCAACATAGTTAAAGTTTTGGATGTTTTTGAAGAAAATGGCACTGCTTATTATGTAATGGAATATATCCCCGGAGGTTCTTTACAGCAGTACTTATCCGAAAACGCACCTTTACAGGAAACCGAAATATTGTATTATATACGGAAAATAGCCGACGCATTAGATTATATCCACAGCCAGCACATGATTCATCTGGATATCAAGCCCGGAAATATACTTAGACGCGATAATGCGGAGCCGGTGATTATTGATTTCGGTTTATCCAAACAGTATGATGAATGGGGATACCAAACCAGTACGACTCCTGTAGGAATAAGTGCGGGATATGCCCCGATAGAACAATACAAAAAGGGAGGAAACCAGACCTTTTCTCCATCAACTGATATTTATTCATTAGGAGCCACACTATACAAAATGATTACAGGAAATACGCCACCTGATGCCAGTGATATAATCGACAACGGACTTTCCTTACCGGAGAACATATCTCCGGGTATAAAAGAAGTTATACGAAAAGCGATGGAAACCAGGCGCAGTGACCGTCCACAAACCATCAGTGAGTTCTTAGCTATACTTGATGACAGAGAGAAACAGTATGATGAATCGAATGGAGAGACTACTATATTAAACGAAGAAATAAAAGAGAAAAAGCAAAATAACATACAGTCCATAACACAACAAACAATAAAAAAAGAAGTAAAACAAAAGCCTAAAAACAAGAAGATATATTATATCGGATTATCTTGCATTGCTGCAATTCTGATAATATTCGGCATCAAGAAAGGACTGGAAGATGAGAATAGTCAAATCTTAGTTCCAGGCATCGAGAAGGATTATACATCTTTGTATATGCCCTATAAAAACGACAACGGGAAGTATGGGTATGTGGGGCCTCTTAATATGAATGAGAAGATTGTTATTCCGGCTAAATATGATAGAACTTTAAATTTTTCTGAAGGGGTAGGACTTGTTTTACTCAATGATAAATGGGGTTATATCGACAAAATCGGAATAGAAATAATTCCATGCCAATATGATGGAGCAAATGATTTTTCCGAAGGATTGGCGGCGGTTGAATTGAATGGGAAATATGGGTATATTGATAAATCAGGAACATTAGTTATTCCTTATAAATATGATTTAGTATTCGAATTCTCTGAAGGGTTAGCTTGTGTTAAGCTTAACGAGAAGTGGGGGCTTATTAATAAGAATGGTACAGAGGTAGCACCATGCAAATATGACGATTATCCCGCAACAATCCTTTCTTCTTTCGAAGGATTTGTGGTAAGAATAGGAAACAAATATGGAGCAACAGACAAAAATGGTAAAGTAGTGATCTCTTGTAAATATGATGATATAACAGGATTTTCTCAAGGACTATCAGCAGTTAAACTCAATGAAAAATGGGGGTATATTGATACGAATGGTAAGGTAGTGATTCCTTTTAAATATGATAATGCCGGCGGATTCTTTGGAGAATTGGCATGGGTTAAGCTTGATTGGGAAAAATTCTTTATTGACAAGAATGGCAAAAAAGTAGCTCCTTGCCCATACACCACTATCTACCCTCGCTATAGAGGGAATATGATGATAGTTAAAATCGATGAAAAATGGGGATATATTGATGCTACAGACGGCAAGGAAATAGTGCCATGCAAATATGAGCACACAGACTCTTTTTCTGAAGGATTAGGAATTGTCCGACTCAATGGTAAATATGGATACGTGGATACAAACGGTACAGAAGTCATTCTATGCAAATATGATGGCACAACCGGATTTTATGGAGGATTAGCAAAAGTTGAATTGAATGGCAAGTATGGTTATATAGACAAGAGTGGAACAGAAGTAATCCCATGCCAATACGATAAAGCATTATATTTTTCTTCCAGAGAATTAACACTTGTGAAACTTGGAGAGAAACATTTCTATATTGATAAGAAAGGTAATAGAAGAATAACGGTTACGGAAAATATTATTGAGCCTTCATATTATTAATCTTCTTATACATATTAATATGCAATTACAACCAAACATCCTCCTACAAGGTGGAAAATATAGAATAAAAAAGGTTTTAGGCCAAGGTGGTTTTGGTATCACTTATTTGGGTATACAAGAAAGTTTAAATCGTAAGGTCGCTATTAAAGAATTCTTCATGAAAGAATATTGCGGTCGCAACGAAGTTACCTCACAAATCACGTTAGGAACAGAAGGAAGTCATGAGTTAGTAGAACGTTTTCGTCAGAAATTTATCAAAGAAGCTCAAATCATTGCAGGGCTAAACAATGCACATATCATATCTATTTATGATATTTTTGAGGAGAATGGCACTGCTTATTATGTGATGGAATACGTGGGCTGTGGTTCATTAAAGGATAAGATTGAAAATTATGGTGCTATACATGACTCGGAAGCTTTGCTTTATATCCGGCAAATAGCTGACGCTTTAAAGTATCTTCATGACCGTAAAATCATGCATTTAGATATTAAACCTTCCAATATTCTCCTTCGGGATACGAATGAGGTTGTATTAATTGACTTTGGGATATCCAAGCGATACGATGGTACAGGTGAACAGACCAGTAGTACTCCTATTGGTATAAGCAAAGGTTTTGCTCCTTTAGAACAATATAAACAAGGCGGGGTAAAAACATTCTCTCCTGCCACAGATATTTATTCCTTAGGAGCAACACTTTTTTATTTATTGACTGGAAATCAGCCCCCTGAAGCCAGTGATGTAAATGAAGAAGGACTCCCTACATTATCAAATTCAATATCTAAATGCGTCGTTAATATTATAACAAAGTCCATGTTATCTCGACGCAAGGAACGTCCTCAAAGTATTGAAGAGTTTTTATTACTGTTAGAGATTGGTGATACTTCATTTTCAACATATAAGGAAAAGAGTGACGAAACTACAATAATTAACTCAGAACAAAGTATCCTATTACAAGAATCTGACACTACAGAGAAGAAAGACACTACCCTGAAAATATCACAAAGAAAGAAAATGAATAATACAAAAATTCATTATCTGATCGGAGCTTCTCTAATACTTCCTTTATTCCTAATTATGATTTTTTTTATAGATAATATTATAAAACCAGATAGGCATATTGAAAATGAGATATCGGCAAACTCCACTTTAAATGCCGGTTCAAATTCAATTGATTCTGATGCAAACGTAAAAGACAAAGACAACAAATTAAAACAAAAAGGAACCTATCTTGGCTTCAATTCTAAAAATGGGAAATCACTTTATTGGGCCAATGGTAATCTTACGAGTGATTTTAATATTACAGATTCTCCATCAGAGCCGGGTGGATTATTTGCTTGGGGAGAAATTGATCAGACAGTTAAGTTAACCACCACCGAATGTATTAAATATGATTATGAAAACTATAGAATATGGATTAGTAAACATTATGGAGGGACTAATCCACCAGAAAATATATGTGGTACAGAATTTGATATAGTATCCATTAAGTTGGGTAGACCATGGAGACTTCCGTCAAAAGAAGAGATTGAACTATTAATTAAGAACTGCCGGTTCTCTCCTGCAAAAATAAATGGAGTGCCTGTTATTAAGGTGACAAGTAAAATAAATGGAAATTACATTTATATGCCCAGGAAACCTGGTTATGGCGTATGGCTAAGAGACAATCAAACAAATAAACTCTTTTTTAGTGATGGATATGATTATGGAGAAGGTAATTATTGGACAGGATCGTTAGTTATTGATACTCCTATTAATGCTTATGCTATGAGTGCTAATGCAGAAGCAATTCGTAAGTTTATCAGAAATAGATATTTGGCAATACGCCCAGTCTTTGAAATAGAAGAATAAAACAGATTTTCGTACATAAATCCCCATATTTCATGTAATATACCTTATGAAATATCCGGCCTATAAGATGAATTCGATACCTTTGAAACAAGATAAGAGGAAACAATTATAAATAAAAGCAGATTTAATAACCATAAAAATATCAGCCTTATGAAATCGGAAGAAACTATTCTCAATCAGCATGAGAACGAAAGTAAAGAGAAGCAATTGTTTGACAAACAAACAAAAGAGAGGAAAGAACCACAGGAACAGACTACTAAAGCTAAGAGTTCCTGGAAGCAAGTTGCAATAGGTGGAGTATCTGGAATTTTACTGGGTGGCGCAGGCACACTCTTCACAGGTTCGGTTAGTGCTTATGATGATCCGGACGCGCCCGGTCATGGTAGCCAGTCAGCTGCCGGAGAAGCAATTCCTGTTTCAGAAGATTCGGCTATTACCGTAGAAGGACTTCCGGTAGCTGCCGTAAGTGATGACATGTCTTTCAGTGAGGCATTTGCAGCAGCACGTCAGGAAGTTGGCCCAGGTGGAGTATTTGAGTGGAACGGAGGGGTATACGGCACATATTATGCAAATGAATGGAACGAAATGACAGCAGAAGAACGAGCTGAATTTGGCAACCATATATCTTATGGTACAGGAGAAAGCACTTCAAACAATGAAGATACCAACCAAACCGATACAACTACAGTCCCCATATCTGCAGAAACTCACACGGATGATATACCGAGCGAAGAGAGGATTGAAGAAGAGTTGGTCGTTAACGTAGAACCTGAAGACAACGAAGTATTTAATGAAATTCAAATAATAGGTGTCGACGAAGCGACAATGGAAGACGGCTCTGTGGTGACCATCGGACAAATGGAAATAGATGGCCAGGAAGTTTACGTCGTGGACGTCGATCATGACGGCACTTTTGACATTATGGGATCAGATATGAATGGGGATGGAGCCATCAGTGAAAACGAAATATATAATATACAGGATGAGGAAATACAAGTAGCAGATCTTCAACAACACTTGGATGTCAGTACCCCGGATACCTATTTAGCGGATCTACCGGACTATACGAATGACGCTGACCCGGTTGGTTTTGCTTAACATCTAAAAAGAATAAGTCATGAGGCGAATATTGTTTTTGGCAGCCTGTTTCAGTGTCCTTTGTTGGGAAGTTTCAGCGCAAAAGATTCATTTGATCTCCGTTGGGATAGCAGATTATCCGGGTACAGAGAATGACCTTACCCTTCCGGCTAAAGACGCGGAAGCCATTCAATGGGTCTATCAAAAAAACCGGAAAGCGGAAACCATATTGCTGACCAATGAACAGGCTACCCGCAACAGCGTGTTAGCTAACATGAACAAGCTCTTTAGTAAAGCCGGAGTCGATGATATCATTGTTCTCTTTTTCAGTGGACATGGATATAAAGGAGGATTTGTTGGGTATGATGAAAGAATATCCTATCAAGACGTAAGAAAAGTAATGGCTAAAAGTGTATCGAAAAACAAAATGATATTTGCAGACGCCTGTTTTTCGGGCAAGATGAGGACTTCAAAGAATAATTCATCGGCATCCCCATCTTTGTCTTCTCTGAAAGTCATGCTCTTCTTATCCTCCCGTGACAATGAAGTGTCAATCGAACGCCGCTCTATGCAAAACGGATTCTTTACAACATGCTTGCAGCGTGGCTTACGCGGAGGAGCCGATGCCAACCGTGACAAGATAATTACTGCAAAGGAATTATTCTTATTTGTAAGCAATGGAGTAAAAGAACTGTCTGATGACAAACAACATCCAGTCATGTGGGGGAAGTTTGATGATACGATGCCGATTATAGTGTGGTAAAACAATAAAAAAGAAGAAAGCAATGCAACCAGAATTCGTTAGAGTCAAGTGTCCTAATTGCGGGGCAGTTCTGACTATTAAAAATATGATAGGTTTGGAAAATAAATCTATTCCTTGTCCGGTATGTAAAAAAACTTCCCGTTATGTAGATTATAAGAAGCCAAACCAGCAGACATCCCAGTATGATACAGACATCACAACCATAACAGGAGATGCCACACAGCTGGGTAATAATTCACATAACAATCTGATTCACAAAAGCATTGGTAAACTCAAAAAGCCCGGAACAAACGGATTATATTCCCTTTCACCCGGCAAGAATACTATTGGAAGAAAGGCTCAATCATCCAATGCTACCATACAGATTGATACAGACGATCATTACATGAGCCGTATACATTCTGTTATAGAGGTGTGCAAAAAGCAAAACGGTGACTATATTCACTGTCTTTCGAATGCGCAAAACAAGAATGCCACTTACGTGAACTCTCTAAAAATAGAGAAAGATGACCGTGTAGTGTTACATGGAGGAGATACTTTAAAAATGGCGAATACCGTGCTACAATTCGTTTTTGACTCTGAAGATGAAACAATTATATAAACCGAAAAACATAAAGGAAATGATATATATATTAAAACCATTGGCAATCTATGAGTTAGGACAGCGAACGAATCAAGAAGATTCTATATTTCCACATTATGGAAAAGCAACGGAGTACGATCGTACCTTCCTTGTTTGTGATGGAATGGGAGGACATGAATCGGGGGAAATAGCTAGTCAGACTGTATGTGACACCATGGGCAATTATATTTTAAAGCATACTCCAACAGGAAGTAGCTTTACAGACGAACTGTTCGATCAGGCATTAAATGCCACGTATGACGAATTAGATACAAAAGATAACGGTGCAGTGAAGAAAATGGGGACTACAATGACTTTTTTGAATTTCCATGACAATGGTTGTCTGTTAGCTCATATCGGAGATAGTCGTATTTATCATATTCGACCCTCTGAAAAGAAAATTTTATTTAAAACACGTGACCATTCACTCGTGAATGACTTAATTGAGATAGGAGAATTAACGCCTGAGGAAGCCAAAACATCCAAACAAAAGAACGTTATAACCCGTGCCATGCAACCTAATCTTGAAAAACGACCTAAAGCTGATCTTAAACACATTAAGGATATTCAGCCTAACGATTATTTCTTTATGTGTTCGGACGGAATGCTGGAAGAGACAGAAGATGAAAACCTGTTGAACATACTATCCGAAGCTGATAATAGCGATGAGGAGAAAATGGAAATATTAATCAAAGTAAGTGAAAACAACAAAGATAATCATTCGGCATATCTCATTCATGTGTTGGATGTCATATCTGAGAAGAATGTTTCAACCGAAAAGGCTCTAACCAGCCATAATAAGATTGTTTCTGAACAGAAAAAATGCAAAAGCCAAAAGTATATTTTGAGCATCATTACAATCTTAGCGTTTTCGGCATTACTCCTTCTACTTATTTATGTGGTCTTTTTTTCTTTTAAGCGAAAAACGGCCAATGAGGGATTGGAGCAAAAGCCACAAATTGAAAACATAGAAAAAACATGATTTCAAGAACATGCAACATTAAACAATATATACAAAAGACATTTTAATCATAGTTTTTATTATTAAGTGAAGTTTAATTTCAAATTATAAATTATGCAGTTACAATTGGGTACTCTTCTTCAAGGAGGTAAATATAAGACTGGAAAGATACTGGGACAAGGCGGTTTCGGTATTACTTATTTGGCGACAATGAAAGTGGAAGTAAAAGGACCATTAGGGATCATACAAACAGAAATAAATGTTGCTATCAAAGAGTTCTTTATGAAAGAGCTATGTAATAGGGACGAACATACCAAACAAGTCTCTATTCCATCTATTGGGAGCATAGAACAAGTAGAAGGTTATAGAAGGAAATTCCGGAAAGAAGCAGAGAATTTATCCAAATTAAATCATCCGAATATAGTCAAAGTATTGGACGTTTTTGATGAGAACAACACCTCCTATTATGTTATGGAATATATTGATGGCGGTTCATTGCAACAATACGTCAAGCAGTCTGGTGCTTTACCTGAAAATACTGCACTAAATTATATTTCTCAATTAGCAGCAGCTTTAGGTTACATGCACACCAACCAGCTCTGTCACCTTGATATAAAACCTAGTAATGTATTAATAACTGCTGATAGAACGAAGGTGCTACTGATAGACTTTGGACTCTCAAAGCAGTATGACTCAGATGGCAACCAAACTAGCAGTACTCCTGTTGGTATTAGTGAAGGATATGCTCCTATGGAACAATATGAGCCGGGTGGTGTGAGTGAATTCTCTCCCGCAACAGATATTTATTCATTGGGTGCTACTTTATTCTTTTTACTTTCAGGGATAAAACCTCCCAAGGCAAGTCTTGTATTAAACGAAGGTTTATCAGAGTTTCCAAGTTTGATATCTGATGTTACGAAAAGAGCCATTGAAAAGGCTATGAATCCGAGAAGAAAGGAACGGCCACAAAGTATAAAAGAATTCTCGGCATTATTAAGCAGCAATTATAAAAATGAAGAGACATATATACCCTATCCCACTAATAGTGATGAGACAACGGAGATTATCAAGGACGAGGCAGGCCAATATTCATCAAATACAAAACAGGAAGTTAAGCAGAATCGGGCAAAATGGAATTGGATAGTCAGTGTCGCTGTTGTATTAGGCATAATAGTATTATTCTCGGTTCAGCATAAAAGCAATGAAAATTACACTGCAAATGCAGTTGCGGATTCAATCAGAATTGCAGACTCAATAGCAGCAGTAGAAGCAGCTGCAGAAGCAGCTGCAGCGGAAGCTGTTGTAGCTGTTGACTCAGTAGCATATTAACGCACTTAAGCTATCAACTAAAATTAATTATGCAATTACAATCAGGAACTCTCTTACAAGAGGGTAAATATAAAATTGAAAAAACATTGGGACAGGGTGGATTCGGAATCACCTATTTAGGTACGCAGGTAGGGTTGAATCGTCTGGTAGCAATTAAAGAATTCTTTATGAAAGAATATTGTGAGCGTGATGAGCAGACTTCGAAAGTATTTTTAGGTTCTCAAGGTAGCAAGGAAATTGTAGAACGTTTTCGAGTGAAGTTCATAAAAGAAGCACAAATAATTGCTCAGTTCGACCATCCTCATATCATTCATATTCATGATATCTTTGAAGAAAACTTCACAGCATATTATGTTATGGAATATGTTGATGGTGAACCATTAGATACATTAGTGAAACTAAACGGGAAATTAGATGAAGTAACAACATTAGGCTATATTCATCAGATAGCAGCCGCCCTTGCTTACATTCATCAAAGAAAAATTCTGCATTTAGATATCAAACCTTCCAATATATTAATAAGACATGGAAATAGAGTGGTATTAATAGACTTTGGTATATCTAAACGCTATGATGAAAGTGGGAGCCAGACGAGTACTACACCTGCAGGGATCAGCAAAGGATATGCACCTATAGAACAGTACCGGCAAGGTGGAATTGATATATTTGCTCCATGTACCGATATCTATTCCTTGGCAGCAACGATGTATAAATTGCTGTCAGGAGAAACCCCGCCGGAAGCATCGGTAATTATTGATGAAGGACTAACCATCCCCTCTATTATATGCAAAAAATTTGCTAACGCTATAGAAGTCAGCATGAATCCTGCACGTAAGCGGAGACCACAAACTATTGCAGATTTCTTATCACTCATAACTAACGAAGATTGTCAACCAACAGAAGTAATTGCAAACGATTTTTCCGAAGAGGAAACCATTATGCAATCAGAAATAAATCATCATTATACAACAATTGACGTGAACGGCATAGTATTTGAAATGTGTTTTATTGAAGGAGGGACTTTTACTATGGGAGGGACATCCGAACAATTGCCTGATGCCTATAGTGATGAAACAAAAATGAAAATAAGTATTCATAGTTTTTATTTAGCTAAGACAGTAGTCACACAAAAGCAATGGGATGCAGTAATGAATAGTAAAAAATCTGCTTGTAAAGATGAAAATCTACCTGTACAAAACGTTTCATGGCTTGATTGTGTACGATTTATTCAGGAATTGAATCGAGTAACAGGATTTTATTTTCGTATTCCCAATGAAGAAGAATGGGAATATGCAGCGCGAGGTGGCAATGTGAGTAAAGGTTATAAATATGCTGGTTCGAATAATATAGACGAAGTGGCTTGGTACGACAAGAACAGTGGAAATCAGCCACATCCGGTAGCATTGAAAAGAGGCAATGAATTAGGCTTATATGATATGTGCGGTAATATCCAGGAGTGGTGTTCTTCTTTTTATGAAAATGGATCTGATAGAGTGATACGTGGTGGCTGTTTTCTTTCGTCTCCAAGAAGATGCAGAGTTTCATGCAGAAACCATAATGCACAGGTTTATTCTGATTCTACGATAAGTTTTCGCTTGGCTTTAGATAATCCTTAAAGTAGCTATACCTCTTGCCTTTCCAGATATTTCATATAATTTTATTCGCAAATAAAAGGTAATGAATATGTAACCTCCACAAATTGTATACCAAATACGCAAGGCTTTGGCTCAGGTGGCAGAAGAAGACCGCATCATTACCCCGCTCTACGACATTGAAATTGAGACGGGAGTGCAAATAAACGCACGCGTCCTATTAAAAAGATTTGGGAGAACCGTCCTTCTCAGGCTCCTTTTTGCATAAATGTAATGAAAGAGGGAAAGGAAATACCCTATCTGAAACAGCTGAAGCACCTATTCTATCCGATCAGATAGATACATTTATCAGGTACACTTGAATTTTCTCTCAAAAAAAGGCTCTTTTTCAAGTGTACCTGAAAATTTTCCATTATATTTGTCGAAAACGTATGCACTTATGAACGAAAGATTGCAATTACTTGAGAAGTATAATTTCTGGAATGGACAGTTTCCAGATTTAGGATTGATTCGTAAGGAATATATTGACCCGATAGCCAATGCTATGGAAAATAGATTGGTAAAAGTATTAGTGGTTTAGCCTGACCACTCACCCTATATCCGTCTCGAAAGAATTAGCGTAGATCGGCGCGGCAATGCAAACAGAAAATACCGGATGTGCAAGAAAAAATAAAGAAAGACTTTGTATCCCCGGCTTTTTTGCCGTAACTTGCGCCGTCTTTTGAAAACAGTAACTAAAAATAACCACGATGAAACTAACCCTTATACGCACCGACCGTGAAACCGGCAAAGAATCTTTCAGTACCCTTGAAGCTGAAAACTTGATAGTAAAAATAAAGAAAGAGAACAAAGCAGCGCATGTATCAGCCCTGCGCCATCTCATCCCCATATTGCAAGGAACCAATAATCACTACCAGAACATAGACAGGTTGCCTCGCATCTACCCCGCCGTGGAATATGCCCGCACCAAAGACGGAGAACATCGGGTGAAGATTTACAACGGACTGGTGCAGATTGAAGTCAACCACCTGACAGGTAGCACCGAAGTGGAACAAATAAAACAGCAAGTCTCCCTATTACCCCAGACTTTTGCCGCCTTCTGCGGAAGCAGCGGACGTAGCGTCAAAATATGGGTACTCTTCGCCCTGCCCGACGGCTCACTGCCCAAGCGCGAAAGTGAAATGGCCCTGTTTCATGCCCACGCCTACCGCCTCGCAGTGAACTGTTACCAACCTCTGTTGCCCTACTCCATCACCCTGAAGGAACCGTCGCTCAACCAAAGCTGCCGCATGACGCTGGACGAGCAACCTTACTACAACCCTGCCGCCACCCCATTCTGCCTGGAACAGCCCTTTGCCATACCCGGCGAAACCACCTTCAAGGAACAAAAGCAAGCGGAAGCCAATCCCCTATTGCGTATGCAGCCCGGCTATAGTTCATCGGACACCTTTTCCATGCTCTTTGAAGCGGCACTAAACCGTTCATTCGACGGACTGACAAACTGGAAGCGGGGTGACGACCTGCGCCCGTTGCTGACACGGCTTGCCGAGCACTGTTACAAAGCAGGCATCCCCGAGGAAGAGGTAGTCCGGCAAACCCTGATGCATTATTATCGCGAAGCGGACGAGCCCGTAATACGTGCCGCCATACACAATCTTTACCGTGAATGTAAAGGTTTCGGCACCCGCAACAGCATGACCGCCGAACAGGACACAGCCTTCCGCCTGGAAGAATTCATGAAACGCCGCTACGAATTCCGCTACAACACCGTGTTGGGCGAGCTGGAATACCGCCAGCGCGACTCCATACACTTCCAATTCCGCCCCGCCGACCAGCGGATACGAAGCAGCATAGCGCTCAACGCCCTGAAAGAAGGCATCCGGGTATGGGACCGCGACATAGCACGCTACCTTACTTCCGACTATATTCCCCTCCATAATCCGGTAGAAGAATACCTCAACGACACCGGGCGCTGGGACGGAAAAGACCGCATCCGTGCCCTGGCCGACCTCGTTCCTTGCGAAAACCCGCATTGGCGGGAATTGTTCTACCGCTGGTTTCTCAGTATGACGGCTCATTGGCGTGGACTTGACCGGCAGCATGGCAACAGTACATCGCCCCTACTGGTAGGCGCCCAAGGGTATCGTAAATCTACATTTTGTCGCATTCTTCTACCACCGGAACTGCGTTTCGGCTACACAGACAGTATCGACTTCAAAAGCAAACAGGATGCCGAACGAAGCCTGGGACGTTTCTTTCTGATCAACATCGACGAGTTCGACCAGATCAGCGTCAGCCAGCAAGGTTTCCTGAAACATCTGTTGCAAAAACCCGTAGCCAACCTGCGGAAACCTTATGGAACCGCCATTCAGGAGATACGCCGCTACGCCTCCTTCATAGGCACCAGCAATCAAAAAGACTTGCTGACCGATCCCAGCGGCAGTCGCCGCTTCATCTGTATCGAAGTAACCGGTCCCATCAACACCAACGTCACCATCAACTACCGCCAACTCTATGCCCAGGCCATGACTGCCATCTCGCAAGGTGAACGCTACTGGCTGGACGACACCGACGAGGCCATTCTGAAGCAGAGCAATCAAGAGTTTGAACAACCTACTCCATTGGAACAACTCTTCCTGTGCCACTTCCAGGCGGCACAAACAGAAGACGAAGGAACGTGGATGACACCGATGGAAATACTCTCTTTTCTCCAGAAAAAGACCAAAGACCGATTAGCCATCAACAAAGTCGCGTACTTCGGACGTGCACTTCGCAAACTTGGAATCAGCAGCCGGAGAAGAAACCGGGGAACGGAATATCACGTAATAATAAATGAAACGGCAATTCAGTAAAATGCAAATAAATTTGCTACTGCACTCGGTTTACACTATCTTTGCGTTTCAAATCAAGTAGATTATGAAAAAAGAAAGCCAAGTGATATTCGACCGTAATGTAGTGGAATTCGTCACCGTAGCTGCTGAATTCTGCAAATTCCTGGAGCAGGCGGAAACGATGAAACGTGACACATTTGTCGATACCTCATTAAAGATACTTCCGTTGCTCTACCTCAAGGCGGCCATGTTGCCCGAAACAGAAATAATAGGCGACGACGCTCCTGAAAGCTACGTAACGGAAGAAACGTATGAAGTGCTCCGCATCAACCTTGCCGGAATTCTTGCCGAAAAAGATGACTATCTGGACGTGTTCATACAAGATATGGTTTATAGCGACCAGCCTATCAAGAAGAATATTTCCGAAGACCTGGCAGATATTTACCAGGCCATCAAAGATTTCATTTTCGTCTTCCAGTTGGGATTGAACGAAACAATGAACGACTCCCTGGCTATCTGTCAGGAACAGTTCAAAGAATACTGGGGGCAAACCCTGGTAAACACACTTCGCGCATTGCACGACGTAAAATACCGCCAGTCTGAAGAAGACGAACCGGAAGAAGATGATTGCGATGATGATGATTGCCACTGTCATGGACATCACCATCACGACTAAAGACTTAAATTATGGTTATTAAAAAAACGATTAAAAAGGAAGATATCAAAGAGATGCCCAAAGTACTCTTTCCGGGACGAATACATCTTGTACAAACTCCCTGGGAAGCGGAAAAAGCTGTGACTTATCTTAAAAAATATTCTCTGTTGGGAATTGACAGCGAAACCCGCCCGTCATTCACCAAAGGGCAATCGCATAAGGTGGCTTTACTGCAAGTATCCTCTGAAGAAGACTGCTTCCTTTTCCGCCTGAACCTTACCGGCCTGACGCTTCCGATTATTTCATTACTGGAAAGTCCGTCAGTTACCAAAGTCGGACTTTCGCTGCGTGATGACTTTATGATGCTGCACAAGCGCGCCCCTTTTGAACAACGTTCCTGTATCGAGTTGCAAGAATATGTCCGTATGTTCGGCATACAGGACAAGAGCCTGCAAAAAATCTATGGTATCCTGTTCGGTGAGAAAATATCCAAATCACAACGTCTCTCCAACTGGGAAGCTGAGCATCTGACCGAACCTCAAAAGCAGTATGCAGCCACCGATGCATGGGCATGCCTCAACATATACAACCGATTGCAGGAATTAAAAGTTACCGGTGACTATGAATTGGAACCGGATGAACCGCTTACCAACCAGGAATCATTAATCACTAACCCATAATCGCTAATCACTAATCGCATGTACAAAGTATATCTCAAATCCGGCAAAGAAGAATCATTAAAACGTTTCCATCCCTGGGTGTTTTCAGGTGCCATCGCTCATTTCGACGGTGAACCCGAAGAAGGTGAGGTAGTTGAAATCTACACTTCCAAGAAGGAATTCATAGCCAAGGGGCATTTCCAAATAGGCAGCATCGCCGTGCGCGTGCTTTCTTTTCATCAGGATGAAGCTATTGATTCTGATTTTTGGAAACGCAAACTCAGTATTGCCTATGAGATGCGTCGCAGCATTGGTATTGCTGAAAATCCGACTAACAACACTTACAGACTGGTACATGGCGAGGGGGATAACCTTCCCGGCTTGATCATTGATATTTATGCCCGCACGGCCGTAATGCAAGCACACTCTGCCGGTATGCACCTCGACCGCATGGAAATAGCCAATGCCCTGAGTGAAGTGATGGGTGATAAAATAGAGAATATCTATTATAAATCAGAAACGACTCTCCCCTTCAAAGCCGACCTCTACCCTGAGAATGGCTTCCTGAAAGGTGGCAGCACGGATAATGTGGCAATGGAGTATGGCTTAAAATTCCATATCGACTGGCTGAAAGGACAAAAGACGGGCTTCTTCGTGGATCAACGCGAGAACCGCGCACTGCTGGAACGCTATGCTAACGGACGTTCTGTGCTGAATATGTTCTGTTATACCGGTGGCTTCTCTGTTTATGGTATGCGTGGTAATGCCGAACTGGTACATTCTGTAGACAGTTCCGCCAAGGCTATTGACCTCACAAACAAGAATGTAGAACTGAATTTCCCCGGTGATACCCGCCATGCCGCTTTTGCCGAAGATGCTTTCAAATACCTGGATCGTATGGGCGACCAGTACGACCTGATAGTTCTGGATCCACCCGCATTTGCCAAACATCGCGATGCCCTGCGCAATGCGCTGCAAGGTTACCGCAAGCTGAATGTGAAAGCTTTCGAAAAGATCAAACCGGGCGGCATTCTATTCACCTTCTCCTGCTCACAAGCTGTCAGCAAAGAAAACTTCCGCACGGCGGTCTTTACGGCTGCCGCAATGTCAGGTCGCAGTGTGCGTATTCTGCACCAACTGACGCAGCCGGCTGACCATCCGGTAAGTATTTACCACCCTGAAGGAGAATACCTGAAAGGGTTGGTGCTGTATGTGGAATAAATCCTCTGATAACAGATACAGTTGTGTGCATCAAAGGAACGATGCACACAACTTACGTACTTCATTCCAGCGATCTTGCGTGCGCTGGTCGGCACGCGCCACCTGCATATTATATCGTGTCTGCATATTGAGCAACATTTCAGGATCAAGCCCCAAAGCTGCTTCAAAAAGCAAAGCAAGTTCCGTATTAACCGGGCGCTTACCGTTCAGCACCTCATTCAATTGTGAATACGAAATTCCCATCTGGCGCGCCAAGGCGCGTTGAGAAATCTTCCGGTATTCAACTTCGTCTTTTAATATTTCACCGGGATGCGTAGGGCAAAACGGAGTGAGTTCATTTGCAAGCATAGTCATACTCTACTTATTTATAATGGTTAGACAATTCTATAACATTACATATACTTATGATCGTTTCAGCATCTGCTACAACTCTCACAGTAAACTCTATGCGATATTTTGAAGTTACCCGTATTGAAGAAAGCCCTTCCTTGTCTCCCACCAAAACCTCGTAATTCAAAGAGTTGTGCTTATATAAGGATTCAGCATTCTTCGATGCAATCAGTGTATCAATACACCTTTTATATCGTTTTATCACATCCGGCTGAAAACGATGTTTCTTATCACTACATTTACCGGAAACATAGAGTTCCTTGAGATATTCTTTATCAAATGTAACTAACATAAGCAGTAGTTTGTTCGTTGCAAAGATAGACATTTAAAACAAAATGTTCACTAAATTGCGAACATTTTATTTTCAGAACTCTTCGTTCTATTCCCCTCCTACTGTATAATCCGACTCATTCTTCACCCCAATAATCTGTCTTTGATTGATATCGGCGTGGAAGAGTGCGTCCAGTTCTTTCCAGGTCAACTGTTCAGTAGGGTGAAAAGCATCAGACTTCATATACCGAAGCAAGGATGTACGAAACTGCTTGCCTTCAGGTGTCCCTGCAATGGCTTGCAGATCGGTCATGCAAACTAACAGTTTTCCCTTTCCTACGGCAAATTCAAATACCAGTCCCAGCTTATGGTTGCGCTCAATGTTATCGACCACCTGAATAAGCGGACGATACTCACCACGGGTTGCATTCAGTATCATGGGACGGGAATTACGGGTAATACTCCACCATTGCCAATCACTGTGACATTCAGTCGGAAAGTATTTCAATAACGGATGTCCGGGATCAGTCAATATGGAAAGTGTACCGGGAGAAACTTCTTTTCCGGCATTTTCCGAAATAGTCTTAAACATAGAGTAATTCCAGTAATCAGGGGTAAACATTCCTCCAACACTCTGTGCTACAATACTGTCATGATCGGGAACCAGCAGAACGGACGCTCCGCTTTCCAACCTTTTTCGCAGATCATCGTTCAGGAAAGAAGCCACATGAACAGAACCTTCCGACTCGGCAGTTTCATCAGGATATACCCAAAGATGATAATAGTTGCGATACTTACCGGTGATCAATGTCAGTGTCAGGCGTTGGGCTTCTTTCAGGCCGGAAAGTGAAAGATCAATGCTGCCCGCCTTTCCTACTTTGCCCTGAGGAATGGAGGCCATAAGTACTCCATCACGTTTCCAGCCCCCATTATCAGATACTAAACTCCAGCGGACAGGCTCATTCCAATCGCCTTCCACATAATTAGAAAGAGCAACATCTATGTGAAGCAGCTGAGTATTCAGCCAACAATGATCCTTCATCAATGCCAAAGGAACAAGAGGTGCACAGAAACCATAAAAAGTTTCGGGGGAAACGATACCTTTACTATCCATAAAAGCATCCAGGATGCCCACTAATGCGGAACCTTGCCCGGGATAATCCTGCAAATCGAGCAACTGGAAACCACCAAAACCGGGAGTACGGAAAGCATATTCCATATCTGCCTTGTAACATTCAATGGAAAAGTGTCCGGTAGCCTGGTGAAAAGTTTTTGCCTGAGAAGAAAGATGGTTCTCTTTCAGACGATCACGAAAAATCTCAAGATTATAAGGATGAAGCACCCCGGTATATTTCTCTATCTGGCCGTAATCGGGATAGATTTGAAACTGACAGTTTTCATGCCCCACTACAGGACGGGGGCAATGCGCAATGGCACCGGAATAGTCTTTATCTGTAGCCGGACGTGTATTATTCAAAATGCCACCCTTCTCAGCATCTACGTACGCAAAGGAAGCACGTACATGAGTCGTATATCCGTCTCCACCACCAACACGGCAGGTCACAAAGAAATCTTCTCCATCCTGCGGACCTTTCCAACCAAGGTTATTATTGGAACCGAAGCAATACAAATGACGATTATCCCGATTGCGGAAATCATCGAGCCATTCACGCACCACATCTATCTCCGCATCCAGTTCATTACCCAAACCCAGCATCATAAATGAAGGATGATTCCCAAAGTGTTCCAGCAGCATGTCCCCTTCCCTTTTCAGAAAATCGTTCAGGACCGTATTTTCACGCTTGATATACCCCCACAAAGGCAACTCAATCTGATAATAGATACCTTCGATATCGGCAGCCTCCAGCGCAGCACGCGGCGGAGTGAAAGAATGACAGCGATAATGATTAATACCGTATTGTTTGGCTATGCGGAATACACGTTGCCAGGACGCTACATCCATCGGACCGTAACCGGTCAGAGGAAAAACGCAGGCATCATGTTTCCCACGCAAAAAAGTTTTATAACCATTTATCACAAATTGCGTACCCTCCACTTCAAACTTGCGCATACCGAAATCTACCATTCGGCTATCCCGGTTTTTCCCGGCACAGAGCGTAATGTTCAGTTTGTAAAGTGCGGGATGAAACTCACTCCACAGTAAGGGTTTATCACCCATATTCACAGGAAGCTCAATCCGATTTCGTCCTTTCTTCAATCGCACGGCAAGTTGCTGGGGGGACAAGGTATGTGTTTCAGAAGTATTCCAGGCATATCCATCGACATCCAGTATCGCTTTTCCGTCTTTGCCCGCATCGACTTCAACTATAACTAATGCTTGTTTCTTATCCACTTCCGGATATACCTGTACCGACCGGATATAAGAAACCGGAACTGCCTCGATATAAAATTCTCCCAGAATGCCGTTCCAATTCGTTTGCGTAGCATCTGTCCAGGCATGAGAGCCCTGTATTTCTTTAGGGACAGAAGTCGGTGAGTTATCGATCCTGATTTTCAACTGATGCTTCCCTACCGCCAAGGCAGGCAGCTCATACCGGTGAGGCGCATACAGATGACCATAGCTACCGATACTGTCACCATCTACCCACACAGTGCTTGGTTTGGTACGCTCCATCATCAAAAACAGTTTCTTACCCCGGAAACTCTCAGGGATATTTATTTCACGGGTATAAATCACTTTACCACTATAAGGATAGAGACGTGTTAACTGATACGTCACCAGCGTGTCCCGGTTCCTTTCACCCAGCCGGTTTTCATCTGTCGTACCGGGCAGGCGACAGGTACCTAAAGAACTCTCCCACTCTCCCGCTAACTGGATTTGCTCCCGCAAAGAAGTGTAACCTTGTGCAGTAATCTGTGCCATCATGCTCATACATAACGCAACAGTCAATAAGATTCTGTTTTTCATCATTCCTCGATTTATAAAGCAAAGGTAAGCAAGGGATAGAAGATTAACTAATACTATCTTTGCCAAAAATGCACTTTACTCTCCCATAAATGGGACAAAAGCCGCTCTATAATCTAAAAGATGTTAAACCAAAGAAGAAAATCAGCAAAACATTATGTTGTATAACATAAAGCCTCTACATTTGCACTGTGTTTTTCATGGTATTAGATTTAAGGTTAATAAAGATTGGCTGTCTGGGATAGATAGCCTTCTTTTTTTTATATACCTCTTAACCATTCTCTTTTCATCATCTATTCCTCACCATTCTTCACTTTTATGTGCTTTTTATCAATTAACTTGCTCACGCAATCAACGAAAATATTATATTTGCATCTATTATTTAATGTGAAAAGAAAACACACAAATTAGAAAAGTCATGAGTATAAAAGTTCGTTTGATCATCATGAACTTCCTGCAATTCTTCGTATGGGGGTCATGGTTAATTTCATTAGGTGGTTACATGGGCAGAGAACTACACTTCGAAGGAGGTCAAATCGGTGCAATTTTCGCAACCATGGGCATTGCCTCTCTAATTATGCCCGGTATCATTGGTATCATCGCCGATAAATGGTTCAATGCTGAACGTTTATACGGACTTTGCCACATTGCAGGGGCCGCATGCCTTTTCTATGCTTCTACCGCTACGGGATATGACCAGATGTATTGGGCGATGTTACTTAATTTATTGGTATATATGCCTACTTTATCACTGGCCAATACAGTTTCGTACAATTCGCTTGAACAATATAAGTGTGATCTGATCAAGGATTTCCCCCCCATTCGCGTATGGGGAACCATTGGTTTTATCTGCGCGATGTGGGCAGTAGACCTTACCGGATTCAAGAATTCAAGCGCCCAACTTTATGTAGGTGGTGCATCTGCATTAATGCTGGGCCTGTATGCTTTCAGCCTGCCGGCATGTAAACCTGCCAAGACCGGAAACAAATCACTGCTTTCTTCTTTAGGCCTGGATGCATTTGTATTATTCAAAAGAAAGAAAATGGCTATTTTCTTCTTGTTTTCCATGCTTCTGGGAGCAGCGTTGCAGATTACCAATACGTATGGTGACCTTTTCCTGGGTAGTTTTGCCAGTATTCCGGAATACGCAGATTCCTTTGGCGTGAAACATTCGGTTATCCTGCTGTCCATCTCACAAATGTCCGAAACATTGTTTATTCTTGCCATACCTTTCTTCCTGAGACATTTCGGAATCAAGCAGGTAATGCTGATCAGTATGTTTGCATGGGTATTCCGGTTCGGCTTGTTCAGCTTTGGAGATCCGGGATCCGGTTTGTGGATGTTAATCCTATCCATGATCGTTTATGGCATGGCATTCGATTTCTTCAACATTTCGGGTTCGTTGTTTGTTGAACAAGAAACCAGTTCCAATATCCGCGCCAGTGCCCAGGGATTATTCTTTATGATGACCAACGGTTTGGGCGCCATTATTGGAGGATACGCCAGCGGTGCCGTAGTAGATGCTTTCTCAGTATATGCCGACGGCAAACTGGTAAGTCGTGAGTGGCCTGAGATTTGGCTTATTTTTGCTGCTTACGCACTGGTCATCGGTATATTGTTCGCCTTGGTGTTCAAGTACAAGCACCGGCCGGAAGAAGCAGTAAATAAAAAGTAAGTAAGCAAGTGGTTGGCAGTTGTCACCACTCAGAAAAAGATTATGGATAAAAAGAAAAAAGTAGAACTGGAAGTACTAAACATCTCCAACAGTCAGGAACAGGCAGGAGCTTATGCCCTCGTATTGGGAGAAGTGGACGGTGCCCGTCAATTACCGGTTATCATCGGTGCGTCAGAGGCACAAGCGATGTTAATCAGCCTGAAGGGAATTGTTCCGCCACGCCCGTTGACCCACAACCTTTTCGCTTCATGTCTGGACGTATTAGGGGTAAACATGATGCGTGCCCTTATCTATAGGGTAGACAACGGCGTATTCTATTCTTATATCTATCTGAAAGCAGACGATGCTATCATTCGTATGGACGCCCGTACATCAGATGCAGTCGCAATGGCTTTACGGATGAAAGCTCCGATCTTTATCTACGAAGAAATTCTGGAGTCGGAACAACTTAAAACCGGAAAGGAAAGCGAAGCGGGAAACATAGCTCCTATGGGAGAGAATCCTTCTCCACACGAAGATGAATTCTTCCATGGAGATACAATGGAAATGCTGCAAAAAGCTTTGCAGGAAGCTATAGCCAATGAGAATTACGAACGCGCCGCCCACATCAGGGATGAAATTTCCAAACGAAAAGAACAGCAATAAACTTATGCACGTATTCTATACACCCGACATACAGACCCGTGCCGAACTTCCCGAAGAAGAAGCCCAGCACTGCGTCCGCGTACTGCGCCTCAACACCGGTGATCAGATTACGCTGACGGACGGTAAAGGTTATTTCTATCGCGCAGAAATCAGTGCCGCCACCAATAAACGTTGCATGGTAAACATCCTGGAAACCATTTATCAGGAACCTTTATGGAACGGACATCTGCACATTGCAATGGCCCCTACCAAGAATATGGACCGTACAGAATGGTTTGCAGAAAAAGCTACTGAGATAGGCTTCGATGAACTGACTTTCCTGAACTGCCGTTTCTCTGAACGGAAAGTCATCAAGACAGAGCGTATCAGCAAGATATTGGTATCTGCCATCAAACAATCCCTCAAAGCACGTTTGCCACAACTGAACGAGATGACGGATTTCAATAAGTTCATCACACAGCCCTTCAAAGGGCAGAAGTTCATCGCGCACTGTTACGAAGGAGAAAAGCCGCTGCTGAAAGATGTGTTCCGCAAAGGAGAAGATGCACTGGTATTGATAGGTCCGGAAGGGGATTTCAGTGAAGAAGAAGTACAAAAGGCTATAGAAAACGGCTTTACTCCCATCAGTCTGGGTAAGTCGAGGCTACGCACAGAGACGGCCGCTCTGGTAGCTTGCCATACACTGAACTTGCAAAATCAATGATAATCACATTTTAATAAGAATTATATGAAGAAAAGTTTGTTTCCCCGTTTGGCGTTGATGGCTGTAGTGGTAGCTCTTGTCAGCGCATGTTCCGAGAAGAAGTTCGAATATACGAATGTTATTCCTGCCAATGCCTCTACGGTAGTCAGTATCAACATGAAATCATTGGTTGACAAAGCAGGGCTCAATGACAAGGAGAACAAAGAAGCACAGCAAAAGCTGACGGATGCTATGAAAAGTGGCATGAATGCCGCAACATTCCAGCAAGTGGAAATGATTATGAAAGATCCGAAGAAATCGGGAATCGACGTATCGGCACCTTTATACGTTTTCAATACTGAGACATTTCCCACTACTGTAATTGCAAAAGTCAGCAACGAGGACGACCTGCACGCGCTGCTGGAAACATTAGAGAAAGAGAAAGTTTGTCAGCCCCTGGCAAGTGGAGATGGCTTTCAATTCACGCAAATGGGTAATCAGGTATTCATGGCATACACTCCTTCAGTACTTATGCTAACTAATTACAAAGGTACTACCCAACTTGAAAAAATCAAGCAAGATATTCCTGCACTGCTGAAACAGACCAATGAAAACAGTATTGTTTCAACTGCCGTTTTCAAGAAGATGCGGAAAATGGGTGGAGATATCGATGCTATGCTCTCTCCGGCAAGCCTGATGGGTCCTTACGCCAATATGATCAAAGAAAGTGATATGCCTTTTAACATGAAGGATCTGAAGATGTTGGGAAGTCTTTCTTTCGAAAAAGGTAAGATCAGCATGAAATATGAGAGCTTCACTGAAAGTCCTGAACTGCAAGCCTTGTTCGATAAGCAAAAGAAAGCAACCTGCCCCATAGAGAATACTTTCCTGAAATATTTCCCGAAATCGACCCTGATGTATATCAGCGCAGGTATCAACGGAGAGGAATTATATAACCTGTTGCTGGAGAACGAGCAATTCCAAAAGAACTTCTCCATTGCCAAGGCCAATGAAGTAAAAGAGTTGTTCGGCACATTCCAGAAAGATATGGCAATGGGACTGATAAACTTCACAATGGACAATGCCCCCACTTTCCTGATGTACGCCAGCGTGAAGAGTGCAACACCCGTACAATTGCTGTATGAGAAAAAGAGTGAACTGGGTTTGAAACGTGGAGAAGATATCCTGAAATTGGGTGAGAACGAATATGTATATAAGTCCAGAATGCTGAATATATTCTTTGGTGTCCGCAATAATAGCTTGTATGCTACGAACGACGAAATGTTGTATAAGAGCATAGATAAAACTGTTAATCCTTCAATCAAAGATACCGAATTTGCATCTAATATCAAAGGTAAGAATGGTGCTTTCGTTATTAATACAGAAGCTATCCTCGCTTTGCCGATTGTGAAAATGCTGTCGGAATACGGTGGCTCACAATATGCAACGGCTTTTGCCCTGATTGATAAGATAGCTTATGTAGAAGCAACCGGCAATTCCAATAATGATGCCGACATGGTCATTCAGCTGAAAGACAAGAATGTAAATGCATTGAAACAGATCGTAAACTTCATCAAAGGGTTTGCAGGCATCTAATCCCGATAAATAATGGAAATCATTCATCTGAGGCAAACACTTCCCCAAGTGTTTGCCGACCGGGATGCCATCACATCCGACGTGTGGCATCAAGACCTTGTGCTACGGAAAGGAGAGCGGTATCTGATAGAAGCAGCTTCCGGCACGGGTAAATCTTCTCTATGCAGCTATATCTACGGATATCGCCGCGATTACCAGGGTATCATCAACTTTGATGAACGCAATATCCGTTCGCTCTCCATTCATGAGTGGGTGGAATTACGAAAACATTCATTGAGCATACTGTTCCAGGAGCTACGTATCTTCCCTGAACTGACGGCTTTGGAAAACGTCCAGTTGAAGAACCGACTCACCAATTATAAGAAGAAAAAAGAAATCCTTGCACTTTTTGAAACACTCGGTATCGCCGAGAAAGTAAACGAGAAAGCCGGAAAGTTATCTTTCGGACAACAGCAACGTGTAGCCTTCATCCGTGCCCTCTGCCAACCGTTCGATTTCATCTTTCTGGATGAACCTATCAGCCACCTAGATGATGATAACGGCACACTTATGGGACGCATGCTGACCGAAGAAGCCGAACGGCAAGGCGCAGGAATAATTGTTACTTCCATTGGAAAACATATAGAATTAGAATATAATAAAGTGATGAAACTATAAATGATAATTTAGCGGGCTGAATTTTAAGCCTGAAAGGCTTGCATTATATAGCGTAGGGCATCGCCCTACGTAATGTGCATCCCCATTTCTAAGCCCTGAAAGGGCGATATAAAGGTTGATGCTTAATTGCGCCCTTTCAGGGCTTAAATTAAAGATATACATAATCACGTAGGGCGTTGCCCTACGCTATGTAATATCAGGCTTTCAGCCTGTCTTGATTTCAGGTATTCAGTTCCCTAAATTATCATTTAACAAAAACATATAATTTCAATGAACAAGCTTGTTTGGAAACTTCTCCGTCAGCACATCAGCATCGGACAATTAAGTGGCTTTTTTCTCGCCAACATCTTCGGTATGCTGATTGTACTGTTGAGCGTGCAATTTTATAAGGATGTTCTTCCCGTCTTCACGCAGGGAGACAGCTTCATGAAGAAAGATTATATCATCGCTACCAAAAAGATCAGTACCCTCGGCAGCATTACCGGACAAAGCAATACTTTTTCCAAAGATGAAATCAAGGAGCTGGAAGCACAACCTTTTACACGCAGCGTAGGCGCCTTCACACCTACCCTTTTCAAAGTGTCGGCAGGGCTGGGAATGCAACAAGCCGGTATCCGTATTTCTACGGATATGTTTTTTGAATCTGTTCCCGATGCTTTTGTCGATGTCAGCCTGGACAAGTGGCACTTTGATGAAGGTACACAAACCATACCTATCATCATTCCCCGCAACTACCTGAACCTTTACAACTTTGGTTTTGCGCAAAGCCGCAACTTGCCGAAATTATCGGAAGGTGTAATGGGACTGATACAAATGGATATCAACATGCGTGGCAACGGACGTGTAGAACAATACAAAGGAAATATCGTCGGCTTCTCCAATCGGTTGAATACCATCCTTGTTCCTCAATCCTTCATGGAGTGGGCAAATCAGAATTTCGCCCCCGAACGGGAAGCGCAACCCTCCCGCCTCATCGTGGAAGTAAAGAATCCCACAGATACAGCCATCACCGACTACTTCCAACAAAAGAACTATGAAACCGAAGGAGACAACCTGGATGCCGGAAAAACAACCTATTTCCTCCGCCTCATCACAGGTATTGTTTCGGGAGTAGGACTATTTATCAGTATCTTGTCTTTTTATATCCTGATGCTAAGTGTATTCTTGCTGCTTCAGAAGAATACGGCAAAGTTAGAAAACCTACTATTAATAGGTTACAGTCCTTCTAAAGTCGCATTGCCTTATCATGTATTGACCGTAGGCTTGAATTTACTGGTACTGCTCCTCGCCGTCATTGGTGTAGCCTGGTTAAGATCTTACTACACCGGAGTCCTGCAAACTCTCATTCCACAACTGGAAACAGGCTCTCTTCTGCCCTGTCTCCTTGCCGGAAGTATCTTATTTATAGTGGTATCCGCTTTAAACATCCTCCTGATACGAAAGAAGGTTCTCTCCATCTGGAAAGGGAACAAATGATTCCCGTTTTTAAGCTTAAAGAGTAGCAACTTACATTTTTATCCATACCTTTACGCCCGAAAAGTAAAGAGTATGATAAAACGAAAAATAACCAAAGTAATAGTAGCATGTCTCATGCTGCTATTTCTTTTATCAACAGGTATTTTCATCTTCCGGGGAAGCCTACTGCGCCATATCGCAGATAAACGCATTGTCAGACTGGAACAGCGTTACGGATTGGACATCAGTTACAATAAACTCCACATGAAGGGGTTGAATACGATCTCCGTCGACGGACTGAATGTGGTTCCACAGAAAAGAGATACATTGCTTTCCCTTCAATCTCTCAATATCCGTATCGGCCTTTGGAAACTGCTGTGGGGAGATATCAAGATCAAAGAAGTCTGCCTGGACGGACTTTCACTCAATTTCATAAAAAAAGACTCTACAGCCAATTATGATTTCCTTTTCCTGCCCTCTTCCGAAGTAACTGCCTCCAATGAAAGCAATACCAGTACCGATTACACCCGTCGCATCAATACAACATTAAATCTCCTTTTCGGCCTGTTACCCGGAAACGGTGAACTCACCCATCTTACAATCACTGAGCGGAAAGACCGTAATTTCGTCAGCTTCCGTATTCCCCGCTTTGTGATTGACGACTATCATTTCCAATCAGAAATAACAGTTCTGGAAGACAGCCTGAACCAACAATGGAATACCGAAGGAGAATTTAATCCTTCGGAAAGGCGATTGCATGCAACTTTACATGCTCCACAACTGACTGTTCCTTATATCCACCGCCGATTCGGTGCAGAAGTACAGTTCGACAGTCTGACGTGCAACTTCTCACAAGAAAAAGCAAGCAACGGACTCACATGTCTGGTTGGCCAGTCGGAAGTACGGGGATTGCAGGTATATCATAAGCGGTTGTCGCCCGAGACGATCAACCTGGATCGCGGACAACTGGATTTCCACGTAAATGTCAGTCCGCAAGCCGTAGAACTGGATAGTACCAGCCTTGTACGTTTCAATGCACTGACCTTCCATCCTTATTTAAAGGCAGAACGTGTCGGGAAAAGTACAGGCAAGAAAGAGTGGCATTTTATAGCTTCTGTCCGGAAACCCTGGTTCCCTTCGGAAGAGTTGTTCGGTTCATTGCCCAAAGGACTTTTCGAAAACCTGGAAGGTCTCGGCACTACCGGACAATTAGCTTATCACTTTCTATTGGATGTGGATTTCTCTCAACTGGATAGCTTGAAGTTTGAGTCGGAACTGAAAGAAAAAGATTTCCGTATTCTCCATTATGGAAAGACGGATTTAGGTAAGATGTCCGATGAGTTTATCTATACAGCGTACGAGAACGGACAGCCCGTATACACCTTCCCAGTCGGTCCGTCATGGGAGAATTTCACACCCTTGGACAGTATTTCTCCTCTGCTGCAAATGTCTGTCATGCAGAGCGAGGACGGAGCTTTCTTCTATCACCGGGGATTCCTGCCGGATGCCATGCGAGAAGCTCTGATTCATGACCTGGAAGTTCGCAAGTTTGCCCGCGGAGGTAGCACGATCTCCATGCAATTGGTGAAGAATGTTTTCCTGAACCGTAACAAAAACATTGCCCGCAAACTGGAAGAAGCGCTTATCGTCTGGCTCATCGAAACCGAACACCTCACTCCGAAGGCACGCATGTACGAAGTTTACCTGAACATAGCGGAATGGGGGCCTATGGTTTACGGCATCCACGAAGCGGCATCTTTCTACTTTAACAAACGCCCCTCACAGTTAAGTTTAGAAGAAAGTATTTTCTTGGCTTCTATCGTTCCTAAACCGAAACACTTCAAAAACTCATTTACGGCAGATGGGCGGTTGCAAGAAAGCCAGGAAGGCTACTTCCGCCTGATTGCGGAAAGATTAGCCAAGAAAGAAGTGATAACTGATGCACAAGCGGCACAGGTAAATATTAATAATGTGGTACTAAAAGGAATGGCTAAATCAAGGTTTGTAAATGAAGGTTGGCAATAAAGCAAAACGGAAAAGTAATGAGCTAAATGCCGATAATAATTTAGGCGCGGATTACGCGGATTACACGGATTAATGGCTGCGCTATCACACTATATTACAGGAAAAGAATCCGTGTAATCCGTGTAATCCGCGCCTAAAATTATATTCATATCCCTACAGAAAGGAATTAATTTCGCCACAAGTCCGACGGGCTTGTTCATACTCTTGCCCATCCAATATATTCAAAAGAAAAGATGTTCAAAACTACGACACTTAGAAACCGAATTCCTCTTTCCGTTCTTTCAGATTGCCTCTACCTCCCTGTTCATCGGCATTGCGGCTGAAACATACCTGAAAGAGCCATGACACCGGAAGTTTCAGCCGCAATGCCGATGAACAGGAAGGTAGGGAGAACTGAAAAACTGAAAGAAGAACTTTAAGGAGCCTGACATAAGAAGTAATCTTATGACGCGGAACAAGTAATGTTGTGGTGCGTATCATTACTTGTTATCATTCACTATAAGCAATGTAATTTCGGGCAAGACCGATTCCGTTGAGCGGAACACGTAAGAGGTATGTGAAAAGTAAGTAATATATGCGTATAAGTGAGCTTTTTGTACAAGAGGAATTTATCGCTGATTATCAAGACGCTACAAAGTCTCAATTTCTTGTCGACAAGGAGTTAAGAGTTTGTCGAAAAGAAGTTAACTTCCTGTCAACAAACTCTTAACTTCCTGTAAAAGGATAAATAGTGGATTTTTCGGTTTTCTTACACAGCGTGAACCGTGTGATTGATAGGACGGGGCGTATTAGAAGGCTAAAACACTCTTCTTTCATCCTGTTCTTTTAGCATCTATATATCGGTGGCGTTGGATATATAGATACTGCACGTCCGATATATAGATGCTACACGTTGGATATATAGATGCTGCACGCTGGATATATAGATGCTATGCGGTTGATGTATATGACAGATATTCAGTAAGTTAATTCGAGTTCTGTTGGCTATGTCTTGTGTATTTATGAAAAAATAAATCAAATTTATTCCTAACATCAACTACTTAGTAGTAATCGGGTAGCTACTTAGTAGTAGTCGAGTAACTACCAGTAAGTAGTTAAGTGACTACTTACTGGTAATTGAGATACTATTTAAAAGCTGTTTAACACATCTAAAGATGTTCGGGAACTCTTCACCATATAGAGTGAATTAATCTGTAGTAGGGTGATTACTTGGGGTTTAGGCGGATTGTAATTTGTGTCTTTTTGCCTTCTTTATCTTTCGGGGCACAAACAATACGGAATTGAGCTTTGTCTGTTATTCTCTTCGGATAAATTTTCACCCGAAGATTTGCTGATTTCTTCTTGGCAGGGATAATTACCGTCTTGTCTTCAAGACTGAAAATAGCTGCTTTACCCGGCATGTTTATGCCATTAATGAGAACTTCCCTATCCTCATTTTTCTTTTCAGCGGCAATAATCTTTACGTCGAACTCTTCTGTGTCTTTGCTTTTGTCGAACGAATAGTTTTTGGTGGCTTTCTCAAAACCTACATACTCTTCGGGATAACTGGAACTGTTGTTACTGCATGCGGCAAGGATGAAGAGAAGGCCTGCGGTTCCTGCCATTTGTTTGCAAAATCTTTTCATGTCGTTTTAATTTTAGTTTAGTTTATATAGTTCATGAGTAAAGACAGGAGCAAAAAAGAAATTCCCTATGGCGATAGAAATAAAAAGTGTTAAAGGTTAATTGATGATATACCTCAGATAATAGAGAAAATAAGATGATGGGCTCTGACTGTTTATTAGAGCAGTATTTCTTTCAATCGAATGGTTGCTTTCTGTAATTGCGCATCCACTGTTTTTGTACTGATGCCCAACTCTTCTGCTACTTGTGCATAGGTTTGTTTTTCTTCGCGGATGCGGATGAAGACTTCACGGCAACGTTCCGGTAGCCGGTCGAGAGCTTTTACATAGCGGGAAAAAAGCTCCTCGCTGATCAGAGTATCTTCAGGTGATACTGCTTGATCGGAGTGTTCGTGTAGAGTTTCTGTTGATAGGGTGGGGCGGCGCTCCTCTTTTTCTATATAGTTGAGAGAGGCATTCTTTACGAGTATGAAACAGTAATCTTCGATATTGGTAATTTCTAATAATTGCTTACGGTGTTCCCAGAGTTTCATGAAAACATCGAGCACAATTTCTTGCGACCATTCTTCGTGGTGAGTGTAGTAAAAAGCAATACGGAACAGACGGTCATACGTCATGTCATAAAAATCCCGGAAAGCAGTTTGCGAATCCTGCTCGCTCATTTTCCGTAGATACCTTCTGACTTCCTGTTCTGTCATATTGTCGTTTCATGTAATCAGCGGACAAAGGTAAGAGTTTCAAATTAAATATCCATCATTTTATTGACATCCTAACTTTACTTTGCTTGTAGCGTGGTCGAAATTCACAATTATTCTATTTCCAAGAGGTCGCTCATGATACCGTCTGAGATGAAAATGCCCTCTCTGGTTAGCTTTAACCGATCGTTATGCAACTCTAATTTCCCATTTTCCAGATAAGATCTGGCTTGTTCCAAACAATATTTCGAGAGTCGGTCGCCGAACTTTTTTTTCAGCTCTTCAGTGGATATTCCCCACATTGTGCGCAGACCTGTGATGATGTATTCATTGTAGCGGGTTCGTGTGTCCAGTTGTTCTGTTTCATGTTGGCGCTGCCCTTGTGCTACAGATGAAAGATACTGATTTAGCGAAGCTACATTCCATTCGCGCGAGCCTCCATCAAAGGAATGTGCGGACGGGCCGCATCCCAGATAAAGGATACCTTGCCAATAAGAAGTATTGTGTCGGGAGTACATTCCCGGCTTGCAAAAATTGGATATTTCGTAGTGTTCGTATCCAGCGGCCGAAAGGGTGTCTATCAGTGTGGAGAAGAAGTTCAGGCTACTGTCTTCATCCACTTGAGATACCGAGTGTTGTTGCAGCATTTTGTAAAGAGGGGTACCTTCTTCGTAAATCAGATGGTAGGCTGAAATATGCTCTACATCAAGACTGACAGCTTGCTGTAAATCTTGTGTCCAGCGTTGGTCGGTCTCTCCGGGCAAGCCATAAATTAAATCGATGCTGATATTTTGAAAACCTGCTTGTCGACAGCGTTTGACTGCTTCTATGGCTTGTGTGGCATTGTGCCGTCTGTTCAATAATCGTAGTGTTGCATCATCAAAAGTTTGTATTCCCATACTGATGCGGTTGAACGGTAGAGTGCGTAACATCCCGATATATTCTTCTGTAAGGTCGTCGGGATTTGCTTCAAGAGTTATTTCTGTTGCTTCCCTCGTTCCGTAAACCTGTTCAATTGTTTTGAAAACCTCCTTAAAATCTTCCTCTGATAACTGTGACGGTGTACCTCCGCCGAAATAAATAGTTTCAACAGCTTCACCTTTCAGATATTCCTTGCGTTCCGTCAACTCCCGGCAAAGGGCACGGATATATTGCGATTTCAATTCCGAACGTGTAGTGGAATAGAAATCGCAATAAATGCAACGTGTCTTGCAGAAGGGGATATGTATGTAGATGCCTGCCATAATTATATTGTTTCTGTAGAAGAACTTTCGTAGCTCTTACTTTGGCGGCAAAGATAACTATTCCTTCCGAAACTTATATCAGGAGAGAGAAACCGTCTTTACCGTCCCGTCAGAGAAATAAATGGTTATAGTGTCTCCGGTCTGTTTGAAGGACTTTACAGGTGTCAGTTCTTTTTTAGTAAATGGCTTGCCACTCTTTTTCCATAATTGCAGTGTGATAAAGACTTTATCACCGGAATGGGTAGCGGCAGCATTGATTACAGAACATTTATTACTTACCGGATGTAGTCCTTCAGTCTGTACAAATTCCACTTCCGACCAACCCTGGAGATTGATAAGCGCTGTTTGATAGGCACCATTATCCATGCAGTAGGCAGTGTATCCTCCGGCCTTTTGTTCCTTTGTAACAATGTGACTTTCTAATTCCGGTAATGAATAGTGTCCGTAACGTAATTCTGTCGTAAGCGGGAAAGAAACTTTGTCTACACGCAGAATACCGTTAGGAAGCGGAATATCTGCCAGACGGAATTTAATTTCCGGGTTTGTTTCAAGTTCTGCATCCCGGTAGTAAATTCCGTCTTCAAACTTTTTGAATGTATAGAGGCGCAATACTTCCCATTCTTGTTTGTCATTCAGTACAGCATAGTTCATGGATACTTTACCATCTGGACTGTCTGCCATCCAGGGGAATGCAGTGTTATAAGACAGTTTGTTATAATTTTCGGTAGAACGGAATTTCTGCCAGTCTTTGGCAACCGTTTCATGGCACCATGCACGTATTTCCGAAGTACCGCTATTGGGATAGTTGGTCACTAAAGTATTGGAACCTTCCATAAACTTATTGTATACTTTGTCGGATTTAAGTTCGTTTTCCCAGGCTCCGTTATTCTCAATAGCTGTCCAGAACGGATTATCAGCCGGCAATAATAATCCAAGGAACGCTTTTCCCATCCAGTAAACGCTGCCACGACAACTATAAATCTGTACGGCAGGCTCAAAAGCCCCATAGAATCCCAGTGTTGGCACCCGGTCTTCCATTAATGCAGGATTTTCAAGGAACTGGAGCAAGGTGGAAGAGGCAATGCGGCGCATCCAGCCATAGTTGATAGACGGATCATTGAGCCACCCCATCAGCGTGAAGGGCACAGCGGCAGCTATACGGTACGTAATACTGCGTCCATACATATTCATTTTTCCATCTTCGGCAAACATGTAGGGATAATTAGAGACCAGGTCACGGAAGTTGCTGACAAACTGCCGTCCGGCTTCCGGATTGAACTTCTCACCGTAGTAATGCGCCCAAATCATACCATACATCTGAAAAGCCCACATACTATAATAATCATAGGCCGGACTATCATTATACCATCCATATCCACGATATTGTGCCAGTGATTTTTGCAGCAATTCATCCATATAACCGTCTTTGACTTCATACCCCTGATCTTTGAAGAAGGACATGACGAATATATTGAAGAAGCGCCAGTTAGAACCGATTGTAGGTCCGTTACCATAACTAAGCATCAATGCGGCAAGATCGTCTTTCTCCTTTTGAGTCAATGGTTCCCAGATAATTTCGGGCATTACGGTAAGTGACAGGGCAAGTGCTCCGAATTCTACAAGTGTCTGGCTTGGCCCACCTTTGAGATGTTGAATATATCCGGACTTCGACGGATCGCTCATATTGCGCAACTGTTGCCGGTAATAATCTCCGACTTTGATCCCATTCAGTACCAGATCCGGATTTTCTTTTAGTAGCGGGATTGCTACGAACATGGTGCGACAAAGTCCCTCCAAATTCTCCGTTTTATTAGGTTTTCCATCTGTTGGATAACTCTTTCCCGGCTGTTTCGGGAAATGCATCGGATCGTCCGGTGTGTGGATGTAACTGAATGCTCCGTCCAGTAAATAGGTTGCAGCGTCAAGCCAATGTTGGCGAGTCATACCGGTGAGAGGGCTCAACTTGTGGTCCGGTTGTACCAAATGAAATACGGAATCATTTTTAGCCTGTGGCAGGGAGGCATTTACTTTTAATGAAACTAATAAAGTAAATAGTAATAATCCTCCGGTCATTTTCGAGAATACAATTTTCATCATTGCGTGTGTATTACATGGTAAGAATATTCTTATTTATTTTTCTCTGCAAAGAAAAGGTATTCTCTGCAATGTAAACGGCTACTTTAGTGCCAAAAAGGGTGAAATTTAGATCAATATTGTCTTTTTGAGCTTATCTGCTCCTTACCCGAATCGTATCTGGACCATACTTGCTCCATACGTTCTTCGGTCAGAAGTACCTCTGGACGGAGAAACTACGGATTTGGTACGGAGCAAGTACATCCCGGGTACGTCCCGATATAGAATTATTGGAATATAATATTACCAATGGATAAGATACTTTTAGATATATTTACGTATATTTGTCGGGCTTTATTAATTATATTCTAAACCGAGTTAACCATGAAGATGATGTTTACAATGAAAGAAAAAATCTGGAGTTTTGTATTTTGCTTTGGAATATTCTTCCCTTTGGTATGTCAGGCTATCGCAACATCTAAGCCAAATGCTCTGGTGTTTAAGTCTTCATCCATACTGAACAGTTTGCCCAGTAAAGATGTGCAATCTGTCTATCAGGATCGCGACGGATATATCTGGATATCTACCCGTAATGGGCTTTTCCAATATGATGGTTATTCTCTTACTACTTATAAATCTAATCTTTTTCGCGCTGATTTGCTGACCAATAATAATGTTTTCTGTGTGGCAGAAGATGCAAAACACCGTCTTTGGATTGGTACTTACAGTGGTCTGAATGTTTTGGACAAGAAAACGGGTGCGATACGGAAAATAGATCATCCGGAGATGAATGGTAATAGTATCCCTCAAGTCCTGATAACCAGTGATGAACGTATTCTGTTTGCAACAGATTGGGGAGTGTATGAGTATCAGGAAGATAAAGATGATTTTTTATGCCATGGTGGCGAAAATACAGGGAATGTGATGCCCAGGACTGCCATCAAATCTCTGTTTGAAGATGACCGGGGAGATATTTGGATTGGAACATGGGATGCAGGGTTGTATCGTTATGAGAAGAAAACCGGGAAATATTTCAGATACCCGCGGTTGAATGAACAAAACTCTGCTCATTATGTATTTCAGGACAGCCAAAAGAATATTTGGGTAGGTACTTGGCGTGGCGGTTTGGTTTTGTTGAAAGATGCCTACCAGCCGGATAAGACCACTTGGATTACTTATCGGTATGATGAAAAGAACCTTGCCGGTATCTCAGATGATATTATCTATGCTTTATCCGAAGATCTTAATACTCATTCTTTATGGGTAGGAACCCGTAAAGGGCTCAGTGTACTTCCGTTGACAGGGAATTACACTGGTACTGAGACTTTCAGTAATTATTATCCCAGTGAATCGGATAGTTCTATAGCCAGTGATGAAGTGGCTTCCCTTTTGCGTGATCGCCAAGGGCTGATGTGGGTAGGTATGATTGGTGGAGGGGTAAACAAAGTGAGTACTCGGAAAGCTGATTTCTATTGGGACCAGTTGTTGGAAGTCAAACGAATGCTGAAGACTACTTCTGTTCGCAGTATTTTGTTGGATGATGAAGGATTACTTTGGCTGGGAATAGGAACTTATGGATTAGGGGTGAAGAATCGTCAAACCGGGAAATTCACTTATTATACTCAAATGCCTGAATTCGATCGTTATCGTGGTCTTTCTACGGTAATGTCTATGATGCAACATTCCGTTACGGGACATATTTGGATTGCTGCTTATGACGGAGGAGTTTATGAGGTAGATAAGAAGGCGCCTGTGGCACAGAGGGTGAGGAACTATTATGCTCAGGATGCGCCGTGGTTGGCAGGTTCCTGTGTTTTTCATATCTATGAAGACTCAAAGCACAACCTTTGGTTTGCTACGCGTAATGGAGTTTCAATGCGTACAGTGAATGGAGAAGCGGTGCGGCTGGATACTTTGCAAGTAGGAAATAGCCAGATGAGAAACGTGCCGACTATGTATATGACCGAAGGAAATGACGGAGATATGTGGGTGGCTTCCAATACACACGGAGTTTTTCGGCTTCATTGTGATGAAAAAGGGAGTTATACCGTTTCATGTTATTCTGCTACGAATGGAAAGCTCAACAGTGTGTATGCCGATTGTCTTTACACAGATGCCAAAGGACGCATTTGGGTAGGAACAGGAGGCAGTGGACTGAATCTGTATGATGAAGTAACCGATACTTTTCTTCCGGTACATGCGAAATGGAATCTTCCGGGAGATGCGGTTGTCAGTATCAGGAGTGATAAAGAGGGTGATTTATGGTTGGGTACGAATGCCGGATTGATAAAACTTACCCTATCGGATAACTTGGAAAGTGCGACATTCCGTTTGTACACCACAGTAGATGGTTTGCAGGACAATATATTTATTCGTAGTGCCCAGGCGGTTGCAGCTGACGGTGAAATGTTCTTCGGCGGACACCGGGGATATAATAGTTTTTATCCTGAGAATCAACAGGAACAGCCTTTCTCTTCTTCTGTGATAGTGACTGACATTAAGATTTTCAATCAGTCATGGGGAAATCTGCCAGCTAAAGAGCGAATGGAGATTTCACAACTTTCACCCGCTTTTGCAGATGAGATACAGCTGGACTATTGGCATAATAATTTCAGCATCGAATTTTCGGCATTGGAGTATGCCAATCCGGATAGAAACCAGTATGCTTATCTGTTGGCAGGTTTTGATTCTGACTGGCAATATACGGGTGGGTCCAAGCGGTTTGCTTATTATAATAACCTGAAGCCCGGAACTTATACTTTCCAACTGAAAGCTTCTAATGCCAATGGCATTTGGGATGATGAGATGCTTCGGATGAAAGTCGTTATTTTGCCGCCTCCCTGGAAAACATGGTGGGCTTACACCTTATATATTATATGTGTTTGTGCTATTATCTATTATACTTTCCGGGTGAGACGTAATCGAATCCGTTTGCGAAATGCGCTGCATTTGCGTGAGATGGAACAAGCTAAGGCAGAAGAGGTTAATCATGCTAAATTACAATTCTTTACTAATATTACTCACGAGCTACTGACTCCGTTAACCATTCTTTCTGCTTCGGTGGATGAGCTGAGACGGACCGCACCCACGTATAAGGAGCAATATAGAGTGATGAATAACAATATCAATCGCCTGATACGTTTGCTGCAACAAATCCTTGAATTTCGTAAGTCGGAGACAGGAAATCTTAAGCTGCGGGTTTCCGAAGGTGACCTTACGCAATTTGTACATCGCAGTCTTGATAGCTTCCGCCCGTTGATGAAGAAGAAAGATATTCAGTTTCAGATTTTATGTTCACCCGATCCTTTCAACGCTTATTTTGATCCGGACAAACTTGATAAGATACTCTATAATTTACTGTCTAATGCTTCTAAATATAATCGTACCGGTGGTCTGGTCAGTGTGGAACTATCTGAAAATGAAGATAGAACAGCACGGTTAGTGGTGAAAGACAATGGCCCCGGTATATCAGCAGAAGCCCAGAAGAACCTTTTCAAACGCTTTTATGAAGGAGATTACCGGAAGTTTAAGACTATTGGAACTGGCATCGGTTTGTCATTGGTTCGCGATTTGGTAGTGCTGCATCATGGCACTATTACGGTAGAAAGTGAAGAAGGGAAAGGTACATTGTTTATCGTAAACTTCCCGGTTCTTCGTAATTCGTATGCGGAAGAAGAAATAGAAGAAAGTCTGCCGACAGATGCGGAAGAAGCAAAGAAAGAACTGTTATCAGATGAGTTTGGCGAAAATGTCTCTGATGATGATAGTGAGGAACAAGCCGAGCCGATTGCTATCCGGTCTTCGTACTCTTTACTGATTGTTGAGGACAATGAAGAGTTATTGCAGTTAATGACGAAATTGTTGGGTGCGGATTATATGGTTTACACAGCTAATAACGGTAAGGAAGCTATAGATGTGGTAGAGCAGGAAGAAATCGATCTGATTGTTTCTGACGTAATGATGCCTGAGATGGATGGCATTGAGCTCTGCCGGTATATTAAAAATAAGTTTGAAACATCCCATATTCCTGTAGTTTTGCTGACGGCTAAGAATAAGGAGGAAGACCGGGTTGAGGCTTATGAGTCCGGTGCTGATGGCTTTATCAGTAAACCTTTCAATCTGAGTGTTCTCCATGCACGTATCTCCAACTTGCTTCGGAGCCGTGAACGTATGGGAAAGGACTTCAAGAAACAGTTGGTATTTGAAGCTAAAGAATTGAATTACACCAGTGTTGATGAGGATTTCCTGCAACGGGCTATTGATTGTGTGCATCGTCATTTGGATGATCCGGATTTTGACCAGGCGAAGCTGTTGGAGGAGATGTATATGGCTAAATCGACTTTCTTCAGGAAGTTGAAGTCATTGACCGGTCTTACTTATGTTTCCTTTATCCGAAATATTCGTATGAAAGCAGCTTGCCGTATAATGGAAGAGAAGAAGAATATTCGTATTTCAGAATTGGCGTATGCTGTGGGTTATAATGATCCGCGTTATTTCAGTAATAGTTTTAAGAAAGAGTTTGGTATGCAACCTTCCGAATATATGGAGCGCTTTACTTCGAATGGCACAGTGGAAGATGATGTTCCGGAAACATAGAGCATATATTTATTAACCATCTTGTCTTTTATACTGCAAGAACAACTTCCGGAAAATGGAATGTTGTTCTTGCAGTCTTATTGTGTTACTTACCCATTTATTCGTTTTATACATTTCTTTTAAAACTCTCTCACATTTGAAAACTTATGTAGAATAATGTTTCATTTCATGTATAAAATTGTGTCATGAGACAAATTAGCATCTGTTTGGGCTGTTGTAGAAGGCATATTGCTTTTTGCCCCCATACTTTTGTGTCGCAATCAAGAATGAAAATGATAGAGATTTTTTTAGTTCTTGTTGTAAATAACAAACCAATGTTTAATCTTAAAATTAATGAGAAACATGAAAAACAAAAGAGGCAAATTGATTACAGTACTTTTTGTTGCTGCAATGTCTGTTAGTCTTTTTACAGGGTGTAGTAATGATGCTACAATTACTGGATTGGATGAAGGTGCATTGCCTGAATTGGCATCCGACACAAGGGCTGTTACAGATGAGTTGATCGAATCAGATTCAATCAGTAGCTTTAGTTTATTAACTGCAACTGAATATAGTGATGCAGAGTTAAAGAAACGCATAAGGAGTGGGTGGTGGAAACAGTATTCTTATACTTTGCCGAATGGCAGAGTAACTCCGGAAATATCAGAGTATACTGATTATACGCAGAATATATATCCGGATGCTACTACATTATTTTATGTTGGAAGTGAGGTATTGGAAAATGTTAATGTGCAATTTTCCCAAATAGGTACAACTCCATACTATTATGAAGAAATTAATACTGGATTTTATGAGTTTAAGGTTGCTTATCCTGTTCCGGTCTTTTTTGAATTCGTAAGTAAGAAAACAGGAGAGATAATTGATACTATTATCTTTTTCCCTGATCTTAAACTTTTATAGGAGCTATAAAATAATGAGATTCAATAATTAAATATATGTTTAATCTTAAAATTATTGCTAATGGAAAAGCAAGAAAATTTCTGTAAACGACAGGCTCAAAAATTATGTCGATTATTTCCAGTTGCAATTTTATTGTTTTTGTTCTTATCTGTCCCTCTTAGGGGATATAGTAATGAAGCTTTCTCTTCAGAAGGCGTACAGCAAAATACAATAAAAGTGGTTGGTACAGTTAAAGATGCTAATGGTGAGCCAATTATTGGCGCTAATGTTATGGTGGTAGGTTCAGCCACTGGTGTTATTACTGATATTGATGGTAATTTTGTCCTAAATGCTCCAGCTGGGAGTAAGCTACAATTTAGTTTTATTGGTTATAAGGAACAAGTGGTTCCTGCGAAAAAAGGTATTAGTCTAAATATAGTATTAGAAGAGGATTCCCAGATGCTGGGCGAAGTAGAAGTTGTAGCTTATGGTGTACAAAAGAAAGTATCCGTTACGGGTGCTATTTCCTCAATGAAAGGTGATGACTTGTTGAAAACTCCTGCTGGTTCCATATCTAATATTCTTTCCGGTCAGGTAACGGGTGTATCTTCCGTGCAATATTCCGGTGAACCGGGCGCTGATGCGGCGGATATTTATGTGCGTGGTATTGCTACATTTACTGGCTCTTCTTCTCCATTGATTCAAGTGGATGGAGTAGAACGTGAAATGTCGCAGATTGACCCTAATGAAATCGAAAGCATTACTGTTCTGAAAGATGCTTCTGCTACGGCAGTTTTTGGTGTGCGTGGTGCCAATGGTGTGATTCTGATTACTACGAAGCGTGGAGCAGAAGGAAAAGCTAAAATTTCCTTTTCTACTTCTGTTGGTGTGAATGTAAGAACAAAGGAATTGGAGTTTGCAAATTCTTATCAATATGCTGATTATGTCAATATGTGGCAAACGAATGATGGAGGTTCTCCTATATATTCAGATGAACAACTTGCTACGTTCCGTGATCATACGAATCCTATACTTTATCCTGATATTAATTGGATTGATTATTGTATGAACAAGGCTGCTATCCAATCGCAACACAATGTGAATATATCAGGTGGTACTGACAAAATGCGTTATTTTGTTTCAGCCGGTTTCTTTAATCAAAATGGTATGTTTAAGCAATTGGGTGCTACAAATGATTTTAATTTCAATTATGATCGTTACAACTATCGTGCGAATCTTGATTTCGATGTAACCAAGACGACGGTGTTGTCTGTCAATATTGGTGGTCGTATAGAGACGAAACGTACTCCGGAATCCGATGAAGATCAGAATCAGTTGTTCCGTAAACTTTATTGGGCAGTACCGTTTGCTGGTGCCGGTATTGTAGATGGAAAACGCGTGGTTACTAATTCAGATATTGTACCAAGACCAGGAACAGATGGGTTGGCTTCCTATTATGGTAAAGGATTCAGAACAAGAACAACTAATGTGCTGAATGTCGATTTGGCTTTGAATCAGAAACTGGATTTTATAACAAAAGGGCTTTCATTAAAATTGAAGGGAGCTTATAATTCATCTTATTCAAATACCAAGAAAGGTACTTCTTCTGCTGCTTATTATGTGCCTCTTGTTGATGATAATGGGGCTATTACTTATCGAAAAGAAGGATCTGATACTCAAATGAGTTATAGTGACGGAGACTTTGGAAAAGCACGTGATTGGTATATGGAATTGGCTTTGAATTATAATCGTAAATTTGGCGATCACAATGTGTCGGTGCTTGCACTTTATAATCAATCGAAAAAATATTATCCCGGTGGTACTTATACTTATATTCCGTCTGGGTATGTTGGTTTGGTTGGACGTGTAACTTATGATTGGAAGACGCGCTATATGGCTGAATTCAATGTAGGTTATAATGGTTCTGAAAACTTTATAAAAGAAAACCGTTATGGATTTTTTCCTGCCGGTTCTGTAGGATGGGTTGTCAGTGAAGAGCCGTTCTTTGCTCCTTTGAAAAAGGCAGTCGGATATTTGAAATTGCGTGCTTCCGTAGGTCTTGTGGGTAATGATAAAAATGGTTCTGATCGTTTCATTTATTTACCCGGTAAATATAGTTATGAAGGTAGCGATGGGTATTTCTTCGGTCAGAATGTAAATAATAAAGTACCGGGTGCTTATGAAGCCAGTCAGTCCAATCCGAATTCTAAATGGGAAACTTCTTTGAAACAAAATTATGGCCTTGATTTTAGTGTATTGAATGACCGTTTAAGTCTCTCTGTGGACTATTTTATAGAAAATCGTAAGGATATTCTTTCAAAACCGGATTATTTACCAAGTATTTTAGGTATGGTGCTTCCATTGGTTAATGTCGGTGAAGTGGAGAATAAAGGTTATGAGTTGCAGGTGAAATGGAATGATCAACTGAATGATCAATTCCGCTATTGGACTACATTCAACATGTCATTTGCCAAAAACAAGATCGTATATAAGAATGAAGTGAAACAGAATGAACCCTGGATGTATGAGACGGGTCGACGTATTGGTGCTCGTTCTATGTATAAATTTTGGGGATTTTACGATGAGACAGCCGATGTGCGTTATCAAGAGGAATTTGGTCGACCCATTGCTGATCATGGCATAACCCTGATACCGGGTGATGCAGTTTATGTTGACTTGAATAATGATGGAAAATTGGATGGTAATGATGCGACCCGTGATCTTGGTTATACTGACGTTCCGGAGTATACGGCTGGATTTAGTGCTGGGTTTTCTTGGGGAAATTTTGATTTCTCTATGCAATGGACCGGTGCGTGGAACGTAGATCGTATGTTGAGTGAATTCAGGCAGCCATTAGGTGATACTCAGAATAAAGGACTGTTACTCTATCAGTATGAAAATACTTGGCGTTCTTCTGAAGATACCTTTACGGCAAAATTCCCCCGTATCACGAAGTCGCATTCTGATAATAATTTTAATAAAGGCTCTGATTTATATCTGATGAATGCAAGCTATTTGCGTTTGAAGAATGTGGAAATTGGTTATAATTTTGATTTTCCTTTCATGAAGAAATTGAAACTGACGAATTGTCGGATGTATGTGAATGGATATAACCTCCTTACTTTCACCAACTTCAAATGGGGGGATCCGGAATCCCGTCAGAGCGATCGTCCTAATTATCCCTTGACTCGTGTGTTTAATATTGGTTTGAAAGTAGGATTTTAACCGTTTTCATTTGTAACTAAGAAATTAAGAATATGAAAAAACTGACTAAATGGTTTATTGCGACATTTGCGGGAGTGTCAATCTTGTTCTCGTCATGTGTCGATCAGATAAAGTTCGGTGACAGCTTTTTGGAGAAGGCTCCTGATACAGGTGATATGAATCAGGACACAATTTTCGGAAAAGCCGATTATGCTCGTGCATTCTTATGGAAGACATATAGTAAATTGTATTATGGGCTTGCTACAAACTGGAATGATGTGGACGGTAAGATGAATACTGGTATGTTTGAGACAATGTCCGATTGTTGGCACAGTCATAATTCATGGGATGGCGTGAATCGTAAGTATTATTCGGGTGGATATAAAGCTAGTGATGAAGATGATGGAAACGATACTCGTTTTAATTATAAAAAGGAGAATTGTTGGGAAGCAATTCGTGCCGCATGGATGTTTGTTGAGAACGTAGGGCGTGTACCTGATATGGATGATGCTGAAAAAGCCCGTTTGGCTGCTGAGGCAAAAGTGATTGTGGCATCTCGCTATTTTGACTTATTTCGCCATTTTGGCGGTCTTCCGCTTGTAGAGAAAACTTATGGAGTGGAAGCTACTTATGAAATACCGCGTGCTACTGCTGAAGAGACTGTGAATTTTATGGTGAGGCTACTGGATGAAGCTTCCGGAGTATTACCATGGAGTTTGGGTACTGATGATACAAACTGGCAGGGACGCTTTACTAAAGCCGCCGCTATGGGATTGAAGTGCAAAATCTTATTGTTTGCTGCCAGTCCGTTGTTTAATGATAACACACCTTATTGTAACGATAATCCGCAGATTGCTATCGATAATAGGCAAGCATGGTATGGTGGTTATAGTGCAGATTGGTGGGATCGTTGTTGGACGGCTTGTGATGAGTTCTTTAAGGAATTGGATAAGAGTGGTTTCTACTCATTGATACAACCGGAATCCGCAACCCCCGCTGCATATCGTTCAGCGTTCAATAAAGCTTATTTTATTCGTGAGGCAAATACGGAATTACTCATATCAACTCGTATTATCGGCAAATACAATTGGGATTGGTGGTATTATTGGGGTGAATGGGTGACATTCGGTGGATATACTCCGACATTGGAATATATGCAAATGTTCCCTATGAATGATGGAAAACCTTTCACGGATGATTATTTGAAAGAGGGTGCGCAACCTTTCTTCGCTAATAATGATTACAATCAGCCGAATCGTGATCCTCGTCTTTATGAAACTATGTTGGTGAATGGTGCTCGTTATGGTGACCATGCAGCGGAAATGTGGGTTGGTGGTCGTGAGAATATTAGTGACTCACGCCTGGAAACAGGACCGGGAGCTACCGGCTTCCGCTGTTATAAGTTCTATAAAGAAGGCAATGGAAGTTTAGCCGGAAACTATTTGGAATGGCCTTACTTGCGTTTGGCAGAAATGTATTTGATCTATGCTGAGGCTTGTCTGCAGGCGAAGGGAGATTTTTCCGGTGCTATTACTAACGTTAATAAAGTGCGTGCTCGTGTAGGGTTGGGTGATTTGAACGCTTGTAATCCGGGTAAGAATCTGATGACAAACAAGGAGGCACTGCTTGAAGAAATTCTTCGTGAAAGAGCTTGTGAACTTGGTTTGGAGGATGTACGCTTCTTCGATATGATTCGTTATAAACGTGACGATTTGTTTAAAAAAACGTTGCATGGTCTGCGCATTTACCGTAATGACGGTGGAGGTGATAAGCCTTGGAGCGGAACGGATGGAAATGCCGGCCAATTCCCTACTAAACCGTCAGATTTCAGATATGAAGTTTTTGCTTTGGGAAATATCGCACGTTCTTGGTGGAGCAATTTCAGTCCGAAATGGTACTTGGCGGCTTTCCCACCATCGGAAGTGAATAAAGAATATGGATTGACTCAGAATCCAGGTTGGAATTAATTGTTTCAGGAAACATTCAATTAATAAAGAAGAATAATATGAAAAAATATAAGATAATAGCTTTGGCAATGTTGGTTTGTGCAGGCATGAAGGGCTATGCACAAGATGGCAATGTGACAGGCAAGGTGGTTGACAAGACAGGTAATCCTGTGGAAGGGGCACTGGTGTTTGTTGAAAGCAATCCGCAGGTGCAGGTCGCTACCGATAAAAACGGACAATTTGAAATAGCTGCTGAGAAAGGTAAAAAAATTAAGGTGCTGACTTGGGATGATGCTACTAAAGTGGTTCCTGTTACAGGGGATAAAATAATGACTATTGTCATGGATTTCTCTACAGAACACGTAAACTATGGTTTTGGCCTAAAGCAAAACAGGGCGGAGTCTACAGGGGCGGTTTCTACCGTATATGCAGAGAAAATAGATAATCGTTCGGCTATGAATGTCGGTAATACTCTTTATGGTAATGTAACCGGTTTGACTACAATGCAAAAAACAGCCAATATATGGGAACAAATACCTTCTATGACAATTCGAGGATTACAGACACTGAATAGCAATAACGGAATTCTTTTGCTGGTGGATGGTTTGGAGCGTGACAATAACTGGAATGCGCTGAATTATATTACTCCGGAAGAGGTAGAATCAGTTTCAGTGTTGCGTGATGCGGCAGCAGTAGCTCTTTATGGCTATAGAGGTATTAATGGAGTAGTCAATATCGTTACTAAACGCGGAAAGTATCGTACGCGGGAAATCAGCTTTTCCTACGATCATTCATTCAATACACAGACGCGTATTCCAGAAATGGCTGATGCCTACAGTTACGCAAGTGCTGTAAATGAGGCTTTGGGTAATGATGGCAGGGCTCCCCGTTATTCACAAAATGAATTGAGCGCTTTTCAGAGTGGCAAATATCCCTACCTCTATCCTAATGTTAACTGGGCAGAAGAAGTGTTTCGGGATCATGGAGCATCGGATATTGCAACGCTGACTTTCCGTGGAGGTTCTGCTAAGATGCGTTACTTTACTATGATGAACTTGCAAAATGATAAGGGCTTTATTAAGAATGCTAATGCCAATGAAGGATATTCCACTCAAAATAAATATTCAAAGGCAAATTTCCGTTCTAATCTTGATATTGATTTAAGCCCGAAGACACGTATGCAGGCTAATATCATGGGAGTTTTGAATGAATTTAGTCGTCCGGCTTCTGCTGGAGAAAACTTGATAGGTAAAATTTTCACTGTTCCTTCGGCTGCTTTTCCTATACGGACAGAAAAAGGTTTGTGGGGTGGTAATTCTACTTGGGACGGTGGCATGAATCCGGTTTACCTGGCTCAAGGACGTGGATATACCAAAGGACATACTCGTGCTTTATATGCTGATATGGCTTTACAACAGGATTTATCATCGATAACCAAGGGCTTGGGTGCATCTGTCCGTATAGGATACGATAACATTGCTTCATATTGGGAAGACTACAGGCAAAGTGCCAAATATGGTATGCAATCCGTAACTAGATGGGAGAATGGCGAACCGGTAGAATTTAATGATTTTGAGGGAGGAACTGTAGGAAGTGTGACCGGTGATAATGCCAAACTTGACTGGCAACACCGTTCGTTCAATTTTCAGATGAATGTGGATTGGGCACGTCAGTTTGGAAAGCATGATCTTTACTCTATGTTACTCTATACTTATAAGTTCGACAACAAGAATGGAGTAAATACCACTTTGTATACACAGAATGTTGCCTGGTATACACATTATGGTTATAACAATAAATACTTTGCTGATTTCACATTGACTACTTCCGCTTCGAATAGATTGGATCCTGATAGTCGTTGGGGAGTGGCGCCCACTGTTGGATTGGCATGGGTTATTTCAAATGAAGATTTCATGAAGAATCAAAATTTTATTGATTTCATGAAGTTGCGTGGGTCATTCGGTATTATTCATACTGATAATATACCGTCTGAAGGCTATTGGAATACTACTGTGGGTAGTGCCAGCGGTTATCCTATACAAGATAACTTTAATGGTGACGGTGGATGGTCAGAAGGACGTTTGCCTTCTTTAAATGGAACTACTGAAAAAGCCTACAAGTATAATCTTGGTTTGGATATGTCCATGCTGAAAGGTCTTACATTAACGATAGATGGTTTTTATGAAAGACGTTCGGATATTTGGGTAAGTGCTTCCGGACAGAATTCAGCGATATTAGGTGTGGGGAGTTCATATCTAAATGCCGGTGTAGTTGATAGCCATGGTATTGAGATTGGATTGGATTATACCAAGAAAATTGGTGATTTCCAGCTGAGTGCAGGGGGGACATTCTCATATAGCCGTAGTAAAATAAAAGAGATGCTTGAGGAACCTCGTGCTTATGATTATTTGTATCAGACCGGAAAACCTGTAGGGCAAGTTTGGGGATTACAAGCTATCGGATATTTTGTTGATGAGACTGATATAGCTAATAGCACACCACAGCATTTTGGACCGGTGAAGCCTGGTGATATTAAATATAAAGATATCAATGGTGATAATGTAATTAATGGGAATGATATGATTCCTATGGGGTATAACTATAATTGCCCGGAAATCTATTATGGATTTAACGTCGGATTGGAATGGAAAGGATTAGGCTTTAATGCATATTTTCAAGGAGTAGGTAATTATACGGCGCAACTTTCTTCTTCTTTATATATGCCGTTGGTTAACAATACTTCCATATCGAATTATGTATACAATAATCATTGGACGCCCGAGAATCCTTCAGCCCGCTTTCCGCGTTTAAGCACTGAGGTTGTGGATAATAATACACAATATGTAAGTTCTGTATGGTTGGCTGACCGTTCGTTCTTGAAATTGCGCAATTGCGAAGTTTATTACAAACTCCCGGCTGCTTGGTTAAGCAAAATCAAAATGAAACAGGCCAAAGTATATGTGCGGGGTGTTGACTTGTTCAGCCTTGACAGTATTGACCTGACAGATCCTGAAGCAATGGGAAATGATAAGTGGCCGGCAACTCGTTCAGTACATATTGGCCTGTCGTTAGGACTTTAAGTTATGTTTTGGAATCTTGAACTTATTAACTGTTATGAATATGAAATTTAGAAATATATATATCGGTATTGTTTGTGCAGTTTCTCTGTCGGCATGTAGCGATAAGATGGATTACCATGAATATACCAATTATGACAATACGCATGTTTTTTCTGATTTTGGGCGTACGGCAGGATTTGTGAATAATATCTATTCCTATCTTGACTCCGATCTTCCAGGGATAAATTCATTGGCTTCTGCTTGTGATGAGGCCGAAATGGCGATGACTTGGTCTTCTGTGTTGGATTATACCAATGGCAACTGGACGGCAATGAATCCTAAATCTCAATGGGGAATCTATTCCGGTATCCGTGCTGTGAATTATTTTCTGAAGGAAGCTAAAGATTTGGACTTCTATGATTTGCGTTTTACGCAAGATTATCAAGCACAAATGACTCGTTTCAACCGTTATCAGTATGAGGTTCGTTTGCTACGTGCTTATTACTATTTTAATTTGGTTCGTGCTTATGGTGATGTTCCGTTTACTACGGAGGTACTGACTGAAGCAGAGGCTAATTCTATCGGACGTACACCAGCTTCTGAGATATTTGATTTTATAATAAGCGAGTGTGACATTGCGGCAGCTGAGCTTCCGGTTTCTTATAAAAATCTTGAGGGAGATGCGGCAAGTGGAAATAATCCAGAGACCGGACGTGTGAATCGTGGTACTGCCTTGGCCTTAAAAGCACGTGCTGCACTCTATCGCGCCAGTAAGCTTTTCAATGAAAGTGGAGATAAGGAGTTGTGGAGACAAGCTGCGTTGTTCAGCCAGGACGTTATAGATTATTGTTCGAAGAATGGCATAAGTTTGGGAAAATATACCGATCTCTGGGGGACAAATAATTATCAGGCTGCTGAAGTGATTTTTGCTCGTCGTGTGGGTGATACTAGTTCGCCGGAATATGATAACTTCCCCATCGGTATGGAAAATGCCAATTCTGGAAACTGTCCTACACAGACTTTAGTTGATGCTTATGAGATGAAAAATAGCGGAGAGCCTGATCCTGCAAATCCTTATGAAGGGAGAGATCCGCGTTTCAAGATGACTATTGCTTGTAATGGTGACAAATGGCCCGATTCTAATCCTAACCCGCTGGAAACTTATATAGGTGGAAGAAACGGCGCACCAATTTCGTATGCCACACCGACAGGATATTATTTGAGGAAATACTTGGATGGTAGCATTGATATCAGTGCAGGTTCCGGTACAGGTGGCAAACGCCATAGTTGGATTACTTTCCGTTTGGGAGAATTTTATCTGAATTATGCAGAAGCTCTTTTTCAGTATTTAGGTTCGGCGGAAGCGGTTACCGATGAATTCTCCTTGACGGCGCGTGATGCGGTGAACAAGATACGTACCCGTTCGGATGTTAATATGCCTGTGTTGCCAAAAGGTATTGATAGTGATGAGTTTTGGAAACGCTACAAGCGCGAGCGTATGGTGGAATTGGCATTTGAAGGACATCGCTTTTGGGATATTCGCCGTTGGAAAGAGGGAGGAATTACTTCTATCTCCAGAATGGAAATCACGAAGTTGGGCGATGAGTTATTCTCATATAAGAAGACAACGAAGTCATTGGTTTGGGATGACAGGATGTATTTCTATCCGATACCGGATTCTGAAATCCGGAAGAATAAAAACCTGACGCAGAATCCGGGTTGGGAGATAAAATAGAATGTTGAATTTATAAATTCTAAGAATATGAAACTTAATTTGAAATATATAATTGCTGTTTCTGTACTTGTTGGTATGACTGGTTGCGATGACAAGATTGAGCCGTTTGAAACGGCGGGCTCTACGCCAACTCCTGTAGCTATCAGTGCTTCTACTGTTCAGTCAGAAGCGCTGCCGGGGGAGATAAAGCTGACGTGGACTGCTCCTCAGGAAGACTTTGCCTATATGCAAATCAGATATAACGATCCGTTGCAGAAGAAGGAGATATGCAAACTGGTATCGAAACATACAACTGAAATGTTGATAGAAGATACCCGTGCTCGCTTTGGCGATTATTCTTTCTTTTTCCAGACTTTCAATGCTGCCCATCAAGGTAGTGAGGTTACGGAAATAAAAGCCAAATCGGGAGCGGCACCGTCCACTATAACAGAAAAGTCGCGTACGGAAAAGAAATTGGAGGCGGATCAGCTTAGCACGAATGCGCAGGAACCTTCTGAAGGGCCGATTAAGAATTTGATAGACGGTAAAGGCAATACTTTCTTTCATACGAGATGGAGTAGTCCTCAGATAGAATTGCCTCATTATATTCAGGTTGATTTTAAGGAAGCGCATGAGGATTTCGCTATTTATTACCAGAATCGTACGGATAATACATGGACTTCGGAAGGGCGTCCTTCTGTGGTGGAATTACAAATAAGCAGTGATGGAAAAACTTTTGAAACAGTGGCGACACTCTCAGGTTTGCCTTCGGCACACAGTACTGAATATACTTCTGATTTCATAATGCCAGGGAAGACATTTACTTCTTTCCGTTTTAATGTAATTGCTACTTCGGGTAATACGAAGTATTTCAATTTGGCTCAATTTAAATTTTATGATGTGGAAGTAGAAATCTATGATCCTGAAACTGTACCTTTAGATTAATTTTAATTGGGATAAGAATATGAAAAATAAGATAAAAATCTGGGTAGCTCTTTGTGTAGCTGCCTGTTCAATCACTTTCTCCGCTTGCGATGAAGATAATGACTTTGGGTACAATGGAAAATTGAGCTTAAACTATTTGGGCATCAAGCAAGCCAGTGAAATATGGGATGGAGCTCAATGTAATATAGTTACGGCTTTGAAAGAACCGCAAGAAGGTGAAGTGCAGAAAGTTAAGAATTTTAATTATCGCCTGAATCTGGCGCTTTACCAGAATCGGAAAGCGGAGAAAGATGCTACGGTAGACTTGGTTATAGCTTCAGATTCTTTGAAGAAGGCCATTGCTTTGGTTGGAACATCTTCTGTTTATGCAGTTTATGCCGATGCAGAACTGTTGCCGGAAGAATACTATAATCTCTCTGCCAGCAAAATGGAACTGAGTGCCGGCAGTAAGAAGTCAGAGGAAGTAGAGCTGAATGTTTACTCCACTAAACTGATCGCGTTAGTACAGGATGAACGGAAAAAGAATATGACTTTTGTGTTGCCTGTGCAAATTCAGAATTCTACTTCTTATAGCATTAATGATAAGACAAATACGATGATGTTTTTCTTTAATGTGACTTATGTAGATCCTGGTGAAGAGTATTTCGCTGACGGAGAAGGTGTACCTGATGACCATGAATTGGAAGGCGGATATAAACTGGTTTGGCATGATGAATTTAATGGAACCGGCGCTCCAAATGCTGAAATGTGGCGATTTGAAGAAGGATTCCAGCGCAATGAAGAGGATCAGTGGTATAAAAAGGAGAATGCTGAAATGAAAAAGAACGCATTGGTTTTTACGGCCAAGCGGGAACGCGTGAAGAACCCGAACTACAATCCGAATGCAACGGGGGGGAACTCTTGGAAACAGACTCGTGAATATGCAGAATATACTTCCGCTTGCGTGGTAGCCCAAAACAAGTATGCTTTCAAATATGGAAAACTGGTTGTACGCGCTAAGATACCTATTGAGCAAGGTGGATGGCCTGCGATATGGTCTACCGGTAACTGGTATGAGTGGCCGCTGGGTGGTGAGATAGATTTTCTGGAATTCTATAAGAACAAGATTCATGCTAACCTTTGCTGGGGTGGAAATAAACGTTGGGATGGTTCATGGAATTCTGCAAATTATCCTATTACTGATTTCACGTCCAAAGATGCGAAGTGGGCGGAAAAATATCATGTTTGGATGATGGATTGGGATGAAAAATACATTCGCATCTATCTGGATGATGTACTTCTTAATGAAACCGACCTGAGTACAACCTATAATAAAGGTGATCATGGTGCCGGAGAGGGTGGTTATATTAACCCCTATTCCAATGATTTGGAAGGCTTTGGTCAGCTTATGATGCTGAACTTGGCTATCGGTGGTAGCAATGGAAGACCTATAGAGGCAACTTTCCCGCTTGAATACTGCGTAGATTATGTACGGGTGTATCAGAAGTAGTAATAATAACTTAATTTGAATAGAATATGGAAAAGGGAAAAAAGAAGAGAATGTTTTTCTTCAGTGTGTTTCTCTGCATTATGGCTTTTATTGCTTGTACTGATAATGTAGATATTGATAATCAAGTATTGAATCCACGAGATAATATCGCTACTCGTACGGATATTGATACAACGCAATATTTTGCAGTTCGTTCTTATCTCTACGGTGAGGATGTTACATATTATCCGTCAACTATTCCTTCTGATAATAGAGCTGTAGTACGTATACAATTTGATAGAACTAATTTGAGATACCCTGGAGATCATGCCGGTATTATTGAGGGTAGAACTTTTACATTCAAATATTTACCAGTAGGAACTTCAATAGGTTTCTCGACGTTCACCGCAAAAGTTAGCATAAAAGGTACTGATGCTGTATTAGTTGATATAGATTCGAAGATTAATTATGCTCTTGTAGAGGTCTATTTACCAAATGCTTTTGAACATCCGGAAATTGTCACTGGACCAAGTACTTGGCCTGTGTATGTATATGATGATATGGGACGTTTTATTGGTGATGAGAATAATCTTCCTAAAATTAGATATGATGGGAGAAGGTAGATTAATACAGGAATAGAATGAGACTACACGAATCTAAAAACTATTATGAGGTTTGTTCGTAAGATAATAGTTTAGTTCTTAGTTCCATATCGTGTAGACTATGTACGAGTTTATCAGAAAAAATAAATAAAATCTTTAATTTTGTATTCCGTATTGTCCCTATGAACCTGACAGAACATTGGGGCAGTACCGAATATTTGTAAAATAGGTAATAGTATATGAAATATAAAAAATATTTGGGAGGATTCTTATTATTGACAATTATTTGTCTTCCTCTATTATCGCAGACTAAAGAACGGTGGAAAGATGTTAATAATGAATATATCAACGCCCATGGTGGCGGCGTTTTATTTCATAACGGATTATATTACTGGTTTGGCGAACATCGCCCTGAAAACGGCTTCACTACTGAAGTGGGAGTGAACTGCTACGCATCTTCCGATTTACAGAACTGGACTCACAAGGGCGTAGCGCTTGCCGTATCCGAAGAACCCGGCAGTGATATTGAACGTGGTTGCATCATGGAACGCCCCAAAGTGATATACAATAAGAAGACCGGGAAGTTTGTAATGTGGTTCCATCTGGAGCTGAAAGGTCAAGGTTATGGACCTGCCCGCGCGGCTGTGGCCGTCAGTGACAAACCGGAGGGACCTTACCGCTTTGTCCGTTCCGGGCGGGTGAACCCCGGAATCTATCCGGAGAATATGTCTGAGGCAGACCGGAAGCTGACATGGAACATGAAGAAATATAAAAAGTGGTGGACTCCGGAGTGGTACAAGGCCGTTAACCAGGGACTGTTTGTGAAACGCGATTTAGAAGGCGGACAAATGTCTCGTGATATGACTTTATTTGTGGATGACGATGGTAAAGCTTATCACATTTATTCTTCAGAAGAGAATCTGACTCTGCATATTGCAGAACTGACAGATGATTATTCGCAGCATTCAGGGCGCTATATCCGTATCTTTCCCGGTGGACATAACGAAGCACCGGCCCTATTCAAGAAAGATAATATGTATTGGATGATTACTTCCGGATGTACCGGTTGGGATCCTAATGAAGCCCGTATGTTTTCAGCGTCTTCAATTTGGGGGCCGTGGAAGCAACATCCTAATCCATGTCGCGGACAGAACAGTGAGAAAACCTTTGGTGGACAAAGTACGTTCGTATTGGAGTTGCCGGAGAATCGCTTTATATTTATGGCTGATGTATGGAAACCGAAGAGTCTGATGTATTCCGGGCATATTTGGTTGCCTATACAGTTTGATGAACAGGGTGTTCCGTTTATTGAGTGGACGGACGAGGTAAATCTGTCCGCTCAATCGGAGTGGAAACAGGTATGGAGTGATGAATTTAATACAGACGGTCTTCCGGATACGACTGTTTGGAGTTATGATAATGGCTTTGCGCGCAATGAGGAAGCCCAGTGGTATCAGAAAGGCAACGCTTACTGCAAAGATGGAAAGCTGATTATAGAAGCACGGAAAGAAAAAGGACGTAAAAATCCCTGGTATGAGGCCGGAAGTAATGACTGGCGGAAGAAGCGGGAGTTTATTGAGTATACTTCCTCATGCATCACTACGGCCGGCAAGAAAGAGTTCCTGTATGGCAGATTCGAGGTTCGTGCCAAGATTCCCGTGAGCGGAGGGGCATGGCCGGCTATTTGGGCTTTGGGCAGCGGTATGGAATGGCCTTCGTGTGGTGAAATTGACATAATGGAATACTATCGTATCAAAGGTGAACCGCATATTTTGGCAAATGCTGCCTGGGGAACTGACTGGCAGTGGAATGCCAAATGGAATAGTAAAGCGATTCCTTTTACTCATTTTACAGATAAAGATCCGGCGTGGGCGGATAAGTTTCACATCTGGCGTATGGATTGGGATGAAACGGCCATTAAAATCTATCTGGATGATGAATTGCTGAATGAAATTCCTTTGAGCGAAACTGTTAACGGTACCATCGGAAAAGGAACGAACCCCTTCCGCATGCCACAATATCTTTTGCTGAACTTGGCTCTTGGTGGCATAAACGGTGGCGAAATTGATGATAAAGGTATTCCCATGCGTTATGAAATAGATTACGTACGGGTATATCAGAAATAGTTTAAGACGAATGAACTTAAGTTTATTGAGTTGTCACTATGATGCTGAATAGTTGATTTCAATGACGTAATGTGTGTGTTTGTCTGTTATTAACAACGAGTCTTTCCGTGGAATAGAGCCTTCTGGAAGATTCTACTTGTCTTTTCCCTCAATTCAGACCGTCTGTTTAGGAAAAACAGACGGTCTTTTACCTTCCAACAAACGGTCTTTTACTCTAAAACATACCATGTAATTTCCCAAAAGACTTATTCTTTTTTCCGAAGGGCTACACCATAGGTCCAAAAGGGTGTAGCCTTGTTGGCTGAAGGGCGATACCATCCGGCATAAAGGGTGTAGCCTTGCCTTTTACAGGCAATATTTTCTCTATTTCGGTGGAAATAGGAAATGGACTGAAAGAAGCATTTTTTTAGATATTGTCAATAATGTCTTCTATAGTGTTTTAACTTCGAACTTATCATTGTCTAATTGTCTGGTATTTCTTTCTGTCCGTATTCTTTTGAATTTACCTGATAAAGAATCCTTGCGTTTTTCCGTATGATGCCGTGGTCGGTACGGAAAGAAAAGAATGTGACAGGGTAGGATTATCAATTTGTCATTTTGTTAATTCCTCATCTATATTCATTTACATACATGCCACAGTCTGAATCAGTGATTGGTTGGTGTGATAGTGTAGCACTCCTGAAAATAATCCTATCGAACAAATAAGATAGTTTTAGAACTTTTTATGTATATTTGCCGGGGTTGATTAATAATATTTGCTAACTAACAACTATGAAAGAAAAGATCAGGAGTTTCTTCTTTATCTTGGGGGTATTGTTTCCTATAGTATGTCAAGCTATGGTAGCGCCCGGGCCTAATTCTTTGGTATTTAAATCTTCATCTGTTCTGAATAGCTTACCAAGTAAAGACGTGCAGTCGGTATATCAGGACCGGGATGGTTATATTTGGATATCTACCCGCAACGGACTTTTTCAGTATGATGGCTATTCCATTACTACCTATAAATCCAATCTGTATTGCCCGGATTTATTAACGAATAACAATATTTATTGTGTGGCAGAGGATGCGCAACATCGGCTATGGATTGGTACTTACAGCGGACTGAATGTGCTGGATAAGCAAACAGGACAGATTCGGAAAATAGATGACTCGGAAATAAATGGTATTGGCATATCTCAAATATTGGTGACAAGTGACAATCGCATTTTATTTGCTACAGAAGGGGGATTGCTTGAATATCTGGAAGATAGCAATCGTTTTTTAGCTTTTAATCAGGATAATACCGATGGCGTTTTCCCAAAAACAACTGTAAAGTCTTTGTTTGAAGATGATCGGGGGGATATATGGATTGGTACATGGAGTCAGGGATTGTTCCGCTATGAAAAGAGAACCGGTAAATACTGGAAGTACCCGCAAATGAACTCCGGTAACTCAGCTCATGTTGTCTTTCAAGATAGCCATAAAAATATATGGGTAGGAACCTGGGGAGCAGGATTACATTTGCTGCATGATGCTTATAATCCGGAGAAAACCACTTGGACAACATTCACCCATGATGAAAATAGGTCGGGTACAATTTCCGATAATCTGATTTATGCTATTTCCGAGGATCTCAATACGAATTCTTTATGGGTGGGGACTCGTAGTGGTCTAAGTATACTCTCATTGCGGGATATGGAGACGTCGCATTGGGATTTTGATAACTGCTATCCCGGTGATTCCGAACATTCTATAACCAGCAGCGAGGTAGCCTCTTTGCTGTGCGACAGGCAAGGTATTATGTGGGTAGGCATGATTGGTGGCGGTGTTAATATGGCGAATACCCGTAAGGCAAAATTCAGTCTCGATCGTTTGTCTGAAGCGAAGCGGATGCTTAAGACTAATTCTGTCCGTAGTATCATGCTGGATGACGAAGGACAACTTTGGATAGGAATCAGTACTTACGGCTTTGGTGTGGAAGATCGCAGGACCGGGAAATTTACTCATCATGGTCAGATGCCCGGCTTCAGTTCATACAGGGGAATTTCTACAGTGATGTCCATTATGCAATCTCCTTCTACCGGGCATATCTGGATTGGAGTGTATAATGGAGGAGCTTATGAAATAGATAAATCGGGCACTGTAGGCAAGCGTGTGAAAGCGCATAATGCTTCGAATGCTCCATGGATATGTAATTCCTGTATCTATTATATCTGTGAAGACTCCAAGCAGAACCTATGGTTTGCCACCAGAAACGGAGTTTCTATGCGTGCGGCAGATGGAACTCCGGTACGTTTCGATTCATTGAAAGTTGAAGGTGTGGATGTGCAGGATATGGTTGTAATGCAACTTGCTGAAGGATGCGACGGTGAGATATGGCTGGCTTCCAATACGCATGGAGTCGTTCGCATTCAGGGCAGCGGTAATTTTTTAAGCGGATATACTCTTTCCGGTTATTCGGTTTCCAATGGAAAGCTGAACAGTGATTATGCAAACTGCATTTATAAGGACCTTGAAGGGCGTATTTGGGTAGGAACCGGCGGAAGTGGATTAAGCCTTTATGATGCGGCGGAAGATGTATTCCTGCCAGTACATAAATTGTGGAATTTGCCGGGAGATGCAGTCACCAACATTCAGAGTGATAAGAAAGGCGATCTTTGGTTGGGAACCAATGCCGGTCTGTTGCGCCTCACTGTGCCACGGGATTTGCAGAATGTGACTTACCGCCTCTATACTACCTCTGATGGTTTGCAAGATAATATTTTCAATCGGGGAGCATCATTTGTCGCTTCTGATGGAGAGATGTTCTTTGGAGGGCATCGGGGCTATAATAGCTTCTATCCTGACAAGCAAGATGAACAGGTATTTTCTTCTCCTGTTGTAATTACTGATATCAAAGTGTTCAACCAATCCTGGACGGCTCTCTCTGACAAAGAACGTTCCGAGATATCAAGTCTCTCACCAAGGTTCACAGATGAAATAGTCCTGAACTATAAGCGCAATAACTTTAGTATGGAGTTCTCTGCACTGGAGTATGCCAATCCGGAGCGGAATCAGTATGCTTACAGGTTGGATGGTTTTGATGCAGGCTGGCAATACACGGATGCATCCAAACGTTTTGCGTATTACAATAACCTGAAATCCGGCACTTATACATTTTATGTAAAGTCTTCCAATTCAAATGGTATTTGGGACGAGCATATACAAACCGTAAAAATCGTAATTCTGCCACCACCTTGGAAAACCTGGTGGGCTTATACCTTATATATAATACTACTTGTCAGTATCGCCTGGTATATTTACCGGATTATTCGTAACCGTATTCGATTGCGTAATGCATTGCATCTGCGTGAGATGGAGCAGGCAAAGTCAGAAGAGATAAATCATGCCAAGCTGCAATTCTTTACAAATATCACACATGAACTATTGACTCCGCTAACCATCATTTCGGCTTCTGTGGATGAACTGAAACGGACAGCGCCCGCTTATAAAGAGCAATATGATGTAATGACGCATAACATCAATCGGTTGATACGTTTGTTGCAACAGATATTGGAGTTCCGCAAAGCGGAGACGGGTAATCTGAAACTGAAAGTATTGCAAGGAGATCTGGCATTGTTTGTGCGCCGAAGTCTGGATGGTTTCCGTCCGTTGATGAAGAAGAAAGATATTCATTTCACAATTCAGAGCAGTGCGGATAAATGTTTGGCTTTCTTTGACCCGGATAAACTGGATAAGATACTGTATAATTTGCTTTCCAATGCCTCCAAATATAATAGGCCCGGTGGCAAGGTGGAAATTGAACTCAGCTGTGATGAAGTGAAGGGAATTGCTTGCATCATAGTGAAAGATAACGGTCCCGGCATTTCGAAAGAGTCGCAAAAGAATCTGTTTAAACGCTTTTATGAGGGAGATTACCGGAAGTTTAATACCATCGGTACAGGTATTGGTTTGTCGCTGGTGCGCGATTTAGTTGTTCTGCATCATGGCTCTATATCTGTGGAGAGTGAAGAGGGTAAAGGAGCTGTTTTTTTAATAGAGTTTCCGGTTCACCGGTCTGCTTATTTGGAAGAAGAGATAGATGACGCCGTAACTATGTTTCCTTCGGACGGAATAGATGCCGTGCAGAAAGGTGGGGGGCTTGAGAATGCTCAGATATTGGAGGATAACATTGTTCCGTGTGAACGGAATGCGGCCGAAAAGAATTACACATTATTGATAGTTGAAGATAATGAAGATCTATTGGAATTGATGGTGAAACTTTTGGGTGGTGAATATACTATTTACACTGCAACTAACGGTAGGGAAGCGTTCGGAGTGGTAGAAGAGAAAGACATTGATCTGATTGTATCTGATGTAATGATGCCGGTGATGGACGGCATTGAGTTTTGCAGATGTATTAAAGGGAATTTTGATACTTCACACATTCCTTTGATTCTGCTGACTGCTAAGAAGCAGGAAGAAGACCGTGTGGAGGCCTATGAATCAGGTGCGGATGCATTCATAACAAAGCCATTCAACCTGAGTGTACTTCATGCACGTATCGGCAACTTGCTGAAGGCACGTGAACGGGTCATGAAAGACTTTAAAAAGCAGCTGGTGTTTGAGGCGAAGGAACTGAACTATACCAGTATGGACGAAGACTTCCTGCAACGTGCCATCGATTGTGTTAATCGTCATTTGGACGATCCGGAATTTGACCAAACTCAATTTTTGGAAGAGATGGGTACTACTAAGTCTACCTTCTTCCGCAAATTGAAGTCTCTCACCGGGCTGACCTATGTTTCATTTATCCGTAACATTCGCATGAAAGCGGCTTGCCGCATTATGGAAGAGAAAAAGCATGTGCGTATCTCGGAATTGGCGTATGCGGTAGGGTATAATGACCCACGCTATTTTAGCAGTATCTTTAAAAAAGAGATAGGTATGCAGCCTTCCGAGTACATGGAACGTTTTACTTCGGGAGGAATAATCGAAGGAGAATAAAAAAACAGAATGTTTATCTTTTTTGCATCCTGCATAATGTTGAAGAATGTTTCAACTTATGCAGGATTTTGTTTCATGCACTAAAACTAAACATGTTTGGGATATTCATAGAACCTTTGTACCCTGAATGTTCATAGATTTGCAATGTGATTCCAGAGCTAAGCATGCGGCTCTGTTATTACGTAGTGTGTTAAGTTATTTTTTAATCTTAAAATTCATACGATGGAAAAACTAAAGATTTCCTCAAGGACAGGATTGAGTAAGGTGCTTTCTACCTTAATAATCTGTATGTCTCTTATGATGAACGTTTCGTATCTGAGCGCTCAAAATCCTAATGTTGCGGTAACTGGTACAGTGGAGGATGCAATGGGGCCTGTAATTGGTGCCAGTGTGGTCGAAAAAGGCGTACCTTCCAATGGATGTATTACCGATATTGATGGTAATTTCTCTTTGAAAGTAAAGCAGAATGCTACGCTGATAATAAGTTTTGTGGGGTACAAAACAGTAGAAATTCCTTTGAAGGGACAGAGAACAGTGAAAGTGACGTTGCAAGAGGACACTGAGATGCTGGATGAGGTAGTGGTAGTTGGTTACGGTACGATGCGTAAGAAAGACCTTACAGGATCGGTTGTACAGATCAATCCCAGTAAAATAGCTGACTCGAATCCTGCATCTGTACAAGATGTGTTACGTGGTACTCCTGGTTTGCAGATTGGTTACGATGCTTCTGCAAAAGGTAGCGATGCATCTATTTCATTGCGTGGTAAGAACTCATTGGGCACGGATGCCAAACCGATGATTGTACTGGATGGTATGGCTTTCTATGGTGAACTCTCAGAAATCAATCCGGATGATATCGGTCAGATTGACGTATTGAAAGATGCTTCTTCTGCTGCTATTTATGGTGCCAAAGCTGCTGCCGGTGTTATTATCATTACTACAAAGAAAGGTAAACAAGGCAAGCCGGTCATCAACGTAAGTGCTAACTTGGCTGTCAATAGAAAGTCAGCTTATCGTGACTATTACAATGCCAGCGGTTACCTGCGTTATCGTCAGGACTGGTATAAGATGGCGAATACGTATGCACAAGGTGAGAATGGACTTTATGGTTACTACAATGCAAAGGCTGATACAGGTAGAAAAGACGAAAAAGGCAATGCAATATATGAAATTGCCTATCCGCAAGGGTATTACGATAATCCGGCAAACATGTCGGAGGCTGAACAAAATGCTTGGGCTTCTACTGTCGGTTTTAGTGGTTTAGGACTTTCTGACGGTGAGTCTGCACTTAGCTTGTTCGCACGCCGTTTGACAATGGATACTTCTCCGTTGGTATATAATAATTTCTTGGCCGGCAACACCTTTGACTGGTACGATGCCACTTTCCGTACTGGTATCAATCAAGATTATAATGCCAGTATTTCAGGTGCTACCGATAGAATTAACTACTATTTGTCTGTTGGTTACGTAGATAATGAAGGTGCTGTGCAAGGTAATGAATACCATGCTTTCCGTTCGAACATGAAGATTAATGCCAAGATCACCGATTGGTTGGAAGTAGGAGCAAATGTGAATTTCCAAGATCGTTCCGACGGTGATGTGCAGGTATCGTTGGGTAGTAACTATTGGGATGCTAATATGTTGCGCAACTCTCCGTACTCTTCTATGTATGACGAAAATGGTGGCTATGAGCAATATCCTATGAGTGGATTGCCCACCAACGGCGGTTACAACTACTACTTCGACCGTCAATACTACGATTTGGAAAAAGGATATACAGTATTGAACACTATTTTCAATGCCAAGATTACATTGCCTCTGGGTTTCACTTATCAGTTTAACATCGCTCCGCGTTATCAGTGGTTCTATGACCGTTATTTTATGTCGGCCGACCTACCCAATTCTTCTGCAGCTGACCGTGGTGTGAACCGTGAATGGTCCAAGAACTTTGACTGGAACTTAAACAATACTATTACTTGGGATCGTACTTTCGCTGATACGCATCATTTTACAGTGACTTTGGTACAGGAAGCCGAAGAACATCGCACTTGGAACGATAAAATCAATGCCCGTAACATTACACCGAGTGATGCACTGGGTTTCCACTATACCGGTGGTGCTAATAAGGAGCAGAGTTCTTTCGCTACCAACGATACGCACTATACAGCCGCTTCTTATCTGGGTCGTTTGTTCTATAGCTACAATGACCGCTATATGTTTACCGGAACGTTCCGTCGCGATGGTTACGCAGGTTTCGGTGCCAAGAATCCTTGGGGTAACTTTGGTTCGGTAGGTTTAGGTTGGACTGTTTCGAACGAGAAGTTCATGAAAAGCACGCAGAAGTGGTTGGATATGTTTAAGTTGCGTTTGTCGTGGGGTACCAACGGTAACCGTGATTTCGGTGACGTGTACAAAACGTTGGCTAATCTAAATCTGGGAGGTACCGGTATGGTGTATGTCAATAATGGTACTGCAACTGTGGTTAATCCTTTGTATATGGACCGTTTGGCTGCTCCTAACCTGCAATGGGAAAAGACGACGTCTTGGAATGTCGGAATGGATTTCTCTGTACTGGATGGTCGTCTGACTGGTACGATGGATTACTACTTCAAGAAGACTACCGACATGATTATGAATCAGCGTCTGCCGAACTTCTCCGGTTTCAGCAGCATAACTGCTAACTTGGGTGAAGTGCAGAACCAAGGTTTTGAAATTGCCTTGAACTCTACCAATATCGAGACGAAAGACTTTACATGGAATACTTCAGCCGGCTTCTCCATTAATAAGAACCGTATCAACCATATCTATTATGACTATGATGAGAATGGAGTGGAACGTGACGACCCCTCTGCTGATAATGGTAAAGGTTGGTTCATCGGACAGCCTATTGGAGCCATCTGGTATTACGAAACTAACGGTGTTTGGCAGAACACTCCCGAAGATATTGCTGCGGCTGCTTTGGTAGGCCAGAAACCGGGTGATCCGAAGGTGGTGAACCGTTATACGGAAGATGACAAGATTCTGGAAGATGGTACGCGTGTGCCGGTTTACAACGATAAGGATAAGGATTACCTGGGCACTACGACTCCTCCTATTTATTGGAATCTGCGTAATGATTTCACATTTTGGAAGGACTTCACTTTCTCTTTCTCGCTCTATTCTTATATGGGACATAAGAGCACGGAGGGTTACTGGCTGAATCAAGACAACGGTGGTTCTCAGGTGACAAATGCTTTCAATATGCCTGAGAAGAAATACTGGACGCCCGAAAACCCGACTAATGATTACTGCCGTCTGAATGCGGCTGGTCCTAATACGGGGTTGGCATCCGGTGTAAATAAGTTGTACAACCGTAGCTTTGTCCGTCTGGATGACATCACCATTGGCTATACCCTACCTCAGAAGTGGACAAAGAAGTACATGATGGATAAGATTCGTGTGACCGCAAGCATCAAGAATGTTTGCACTATTTCCGGCTGGGAATATGGTGACCCTGAAACCGGTGGTCTGGCTAATCGTACCTTTAACTTTGGTTTGAATATAACACTCTAATAACTGAAAGACAAATATGAAAAAGATGAATAAATTAGCAAAGGGATGTATGGTACTGGCTTCGGTGGCCATGCTGGCAAGTTGCTCGGACAGTTTCTTGGAACAAGACCCCTTATCATTCTATAACCCGGGAAATACATATACTACGGAGTCTGGTTTGCGTTCGGCAATGGCCATGTGCGACTTGGGACTGAAAGAAATGTTGATGGATGGCAACGGAAACGTACTTCCAATAGCTTCGCTCTACTTTATGACTGACATAGGCTTATATGCAAAGACGGATGCGAATTTTGTTATGGATGACTTTGCCAACAAGATTACGCCGACTGACGGTATGAAGGGCGGTGGTGACGAGAATGCCATGAGTCGTTTTTGGGACCGTGGCTGGACCAGTATTAAATTTGCAAATACCGTGCTTTCGTATGTAGACCAGGTGGCAGGACTGGATGAAAAGGTACGCAACGAGTATAAGGGACGTGCTTACTTCCATCGCGCTTACGGTTACTATCATCAGGCATTGCTGTTCGGTGACATACCTTTGGTGACGAAAATTATAGAGGTGCCTAAGCAAAACTATAAATCTACAAGTAAGGATGCTATCTTTCAGATGTTGGTACACGATCTGGAGTTTGCAGTTCAGAACGTGCCGGCCCAAAAAGATATATCTTATATGGGGACGGTGAATCAGGAAGCTTGTATGCAACTGCTTATCAAATGTTATCTTGTAACGGGTGAGTATAAGAAAGCTGAAGATATGGCTACCGACTTGATCAATAACCATGGCTTGAAGTTGATGGATGCTCCGTTTGGTACGTCAGTTACAGGTAATAATACTACTTGGCCCGTAGAGCGCAATGTGGTATGGGATCTTCATCGTGGCGAAAATGTGTCTATTGCTGAAAATAAAGAAACCATTATGCCCATTCTGAACTTTCATAGTCAGAGTTGGATAAATTATCCGCTAATGCGTGCCATGTGTGTACACTGGTCCAATAGTATTATCAGGGACCCCCACAATCTAAGTTCGCCTACATACAACTATTCACGCAACGATGGCAAGTATGACGAGGAGTTGGATTGGGTACGTGCTTTGGGACGTGGTATCGGTTGCTTCCGCACTTCATACCATTACAACAAGACCATCTGGCGCTATGACGGTGAGGAGGATACACAAGACTTGCGTCACAACCGTGCTGCAGGTAATTGGGTGGAAATGGAAGACCTCAAGTACAACAATCCGGCATCGGACTTCTATGGTCAGAATATGACGCTCTATGCACCGGAAGATTGGGGCGTAGATGATAAAGGCAAACCTATTATTACAAAGGGTCAATTGCTTTGTTCCGATACAATTCGCAGCTGGTATCCTACTCCTTTATATAAGGTTTATATTAAGGATGCTGCGGCTGAGGAAAATATGAATGCCAATCAGTTCAACGGGGCTACAAAAGGTACTTCCTGTTCCAATGGCGATCTCTATTTATTCCGTCTTGCAGAGACTTATCTGCTTCGTGCGGAAGCTAAATTCTATCAAGGTAACACAACCGGTGCAGCTGAGGATGTAAATGCTGTTCGTCGTCGTGCTAATGCTAAGAAGATGTTTACTACGGTTACTATCGGTGACATTACTGATGAACGTGCCCGTGAACTTTATCTGGAAGAATGGCGTCAACCTGAATTGACTCGTATCTCATGGTGCTTGGCCCGTAGCGGTCAGCCTGATGAGTGGGGTGAAACTTACGATTTGGCTACTTGGGATAAACAGACCGGTACAGATTTGAATGGTGGTAGCTATTGGTTTAAGCGTTGTACGCGTTACAGCATCTTTAACCGTGGGCCAATATTCTCTGGTAAAGAACTAAATTATCAAGTTGATAAACGTAACCTTTTCTGGCCTGTACCTAATTCTGCTATTATTGCTAATATCAGTGCTACACTTCGTCAGAACTATGGTTATGATGGCTACGATGCTTCTGTACCAATGTTTACTAACTGGGAGGAAGCTGTAGCTGATGAAGATAAGACAAATTAAGAGATACTTTTAGTTTTCGGTAGGTTTTGTTCTTATGTTAGGCGAGGCAACCTTTCCTCGTGAAAGGTTAGCCTCGCCTTTTCTTTAAAGGTAAGAAGTATGAGTAAGAAAATAAAAGTAATAGGGCTTTATTTATTTCTTTGCTTGTTTTTCCAGACTGCTCTTTGGGGACAGGTCGATTCAATAGGTAACAAAGATATTGTTTCCGGTGAAGTCTGGAAAGATACAGACGGTAATGTTATTAACGCCCATGGCGGCGGTATCCTCTTCAACAACGGGAAATACTACTGGTTTGGAGAGCACCGGCCTTCTTCCGGTTTTACAACACAGGTGGGAGTGACATGTTATTCATCAACCGATTTGCGTAACTGGAAGTACGAAGGTGTAGCTTTGGCTGTATCTGACGAAGCGGGAAGTGATATAGAGAAAGGATGTATCATAGAACGCCCTAAAGTTATTTATAATCAGAAAACAGGAAAATATGTAATGTGGTTCCATTTGGAACTTAAAGGAAGAGGATATGGTCCTTCCCGTGCCGGAGTTGCAGTAAGCGATACCCCGGCGGGACCTTATCGGTTTATCCGTTCAGGGCGCGTGAATCCCGGTGTCTATCCGCTAAATATGACACGGGAGGAGCAGAAGCTTACCTGGAATCCGGAAGATTATGAATGGTGGACTCCGGAGTGGCGTGAGGCTGTCAATAAGGGAATGTTTGTGAAACGTGACCTGGAAGGTGACGGACAGATGTCCCGTGATATGACTTTGTTTGTGGATGATGACGGCACAGCCTACCATATTTATTCCTCGGAAGAGAACCTGACACTCCATATCGCAGAATTGTCTGATGATTATCTGAGCCATACCGGAAAGTACATTCGTATATTTCCCGGAGGACATAATGAAGCGCCGGCTATATTTAAGAAGGATGGAACTTATTGGATGATAGCTTCGGGATGTACAGGATGGGAACCGAATGAAGCCCGTTTGATGACTGCTTCTTCAATTCTGGGGGAATGGTCGCAATTATCCAATCCTTGTGTAGGTAAAGATGCGGAAATTACTTTTGGAGGACAAAGTACCTACATACTGCCGCAAAAGGATGGTGGATACATGTTTATGGCAGATGCGTGGCGTCCGAAAAACTTGTCGGATTCGAGGTATATTTGGCTGCCTGTTCGTTTTAATGGGAAAGGAATTCCATTTATAGAGTGGGTGGATAAGTGGTGAGTGTGGAGTGAAAATCGGCCATTTTCCTATAGAATGGTCGATTATGTACCCTTTTTGAAATAATTTTAGCAGTTCGGTTTATCTGAAAACGAATATATTTGCAACGATGAAAAACAACTTATAATTGAATATCATGAAAACGTGGAAATATTTGTGGCTACTGTTGATTGTAGCGTTGCTGGTTCCCCTCAATGTTTCGGCAAAAAAGAAAACGGAAAAAGTAAAGTCTGATCGTGAACTCTGGGCGGGAATTCTGTACCAGATGGCAGCGCCTGTACTCAGCAATATGAGCGAAGGCAAGTTGCAGGAAAATATGCTGGTAGAGTTGAGCCCTACATGGGACGGTCGTGATAAGCGGGTGACTTATATGGAATGCTTCGGACGGTTGATGGCCGGACTGGCTCCGTGGCTGTCACTGCCCGATGATGATACGGCAGAAGGAAAACAACGCAAACAATTGCGTGAATGGGCATTGAAGAGTTATGCCCAATCTGTAGATCCGGAAAGCAAAGATTATCTGTTGTGGCGGAAAGAGGGACAACCCCTGGTGGATGCCGCTTATATAGCTGAAAGCTTTTTGCGTGGATATGACGCTTTGTGGGTTCCATTGGATGATTTGACAAAACAGCGTTATATTGCTGAATTCCAGCAACTGCGTCGGGTGGATCCCCCCTATACGAATTGGTTATTATTCTCTTCAACTGTTGAGTGCTTCTTGAAAAAGGCGGGTGCCCAGACGGATTATTACCGTATCACTTCAGCTTTGCGCAAAGTCGATGAATGGTATGTAGGAGATGGCTGGTACAGTGACGGAGAGGATTTCGCCTTCGATTATTACAATAGTTTTGTGATTCATCCCATGTATGTGGAATGCCTTGAAGTGATGACAAATGGCGGAAAGCAGAATATCTGGAATGTGAAAGGCGGAAACTTTCCGAATGCCTTGAAGCGTATGCAGCGTTTCGGCATGATATTGGAACGTTTTGTTTCTCCCGAAGGCACTTTCCCGGTATTTGGCCGTTCGATTACTTACCGTACCGGTGTACTGCAACCGCTTGCCCTGCTGTCATTGCGTGGCTGGTTACCAAAAGAATTGCCTGCCGGACAGGTACGTGCGGCAATGACCGCTGTCATTCAGCGTATGTTCGGTGATAATCGCAACTTCAATGCGGAAGGCTATCTGACATTAGGTTTCAACGGTTCCCAACCTAATATATCGGATTGGTATACCAACAATGGCAGCCTGTATTTGGCCTCACTTGCCTTCCTGCCGTTAGGATTACCCGCCGATGCTCCTTTCTGGACGGATGCCCCGCAACCGTGGACATCAAAGAAAGCGTGGGGCGGAGAAGATTTCCCGAAAGATCACGCCTATTAAGAAATAAGTTATCATGAACAGATACATTCTCTTTTTCTTTCTGATTCTCTCGACACTTACCACGCTTCGGGCACAACAGCCCCGGCTCGTGGAAGTGGGGAACGGGTATAGCCAGACATCAGTCAACACTACTGTCTTCAGAAACAATTCGCTTGTGACGCAGGGAGACGAACAGTATATCAGTTACTATGACGGCGACGGCTATCTGGTGCTCGGTAAACGGAAGTTGGACTCTGACCAATGGACACTGAAGCGGACACAATACAAGGGAAATGTGAAAGATGCCCATAACATAATCAGCATGATGCTGGATGGCGAGGGGTATCTGCATCTCTCATTCGACCACCATGGGCATAAACTGAATTATTGCCGTAGCACCGCTCCTTATACGCTGGAACTTGGAGATAAGGAATCGATGACCGATGTGGATGAAGGTAATGTGACTTATCCGGAGTTCTATCCGTTGAATGGGGGAGATTTGCTGTTTGTTTATCGCTCCGGCTCTTCCGGACGGGGGAATCTGGTGATGAATCATTATTCTGTAAAGGAGAAGAAGTGGAATCGTGTACAAGATGTACTGATAGATGGTGAAGACCAACGGAATGCCTACTGGCAACTCTATGTGGATGAACAAGGCACGATTCACCTATCTTGGGTGTGGCGCGAAACGTGGCACGTGGAGACAAATCATGATCTTTGTTATGCCCGTTCTTACGATAATGGTGTGACCTGGTACAAAGCAAATGGCAAGAAATACGATTTACCTATCCGGTACAATAATGCGGAATATGCCTGCCGCATCCCGCAAAACTCAGAACTGATCAATCAGACCAGTATGAGTGCCGATACAAGCGGTAACCCGTACATTGCCACGTATTGGCGTGATCCTGACAGCGAAGTACCGCAATACCGTATTGTGTGGCATGACGGACAGATGTGGCACAATCGCCAGGTTTCGAACCGCCATACTCCCTTTTCTCTGAAAGGGGGCGGTACAAAGATGATTCCTATTGCCCGCCCGCGTATCGTAGTGGATGGTGGCGAGATATTTTATATTTTCCGTGATGAGGAACGGGGAAGCCGGGTATCGCTGGCGCATGCTGCGGCTGTAGGAGTAGGTAAGTGGACGTTTACCGATCTGACCAACTTCCCGGTAGATGCTTGGGAACCGTCTCACGATACGGAATTGTGGAAGCAAAAGCGTCGTCTTCATCTCTTTGTGCAGCACACCAAACAAGGTGACGGAGAACGTAGGGTAGAGTTTGCCGCTCAACCGGTATATGTGCTGGAAGTTGTAAAGCCTAAGGGCGATTGAAAGCCTTACATAAGATGATTCTGTTTTCAACGTGATGAAACTCTATTTTCACCAAGGAGAAACAATCGTTTCAGCACGATGAAACATTGGTTCTGCCATGTTGGAAATATTGTTTCAATAGAGAGAAACAGAATGGAACATTAAACGCTCAGACAATTAGTATAGTAAATAGATAAAGAATAGCAAGAGTATGAATAAGTATTTAGTAAACATCCTGATTGGGGCTTTTTGCTGGAGTGGAATGTCCGCTTGTGCATCCCCCAAGGATGAGGCCAAAGAGATTGTGGATATTATTTATAAAGTGAATAACTACTGGCAAACTCAGAATCCTGAGCACGGACGCTCTTTCTGGGACAATGCAGCTTACCATAGTGGTAACATGGAAGCGTTCTTTCTGACCGGTGACTCCGATTTCATGAACTACTCCAAGGCTTGGGCTGAACATAATCAATGGAAAGGTGCTAAGTCGGATAATAAAGCTGAATGGAAATACAGCTATGGCGAGAGTGACGATTATGTGCTTTTTGGTGATTACCAGACTTGCTTTCAGACGTATGCCGATTTATACAATATAGAACCGGATACTCAAAAAATAGCTCGTGCCCGCGAAGTGATGGAATATCAGATGAGTACGGATAAGAATGATTATTGGTGGTGGGCTGACGGTCTTTACATGGTGATGCCTGTGATGACTAAACTATATAAGATTACCGGCAATCCGCTTTATCTGGAGAAACTGCATGAGTACTGGGCATTTGCCGACAGTCTGATGTACGATCCGGAAGATGCGCTTTATTATCGTGACGGAAAATATATCTATCCTAAACATAAAAGTGTGAATGGTAAGAAAGATTTCTGGGCTCGTGGAGATGGATGGGTTTTAGCTGCTTTGGCTAAGGTCCTGAAAGATTTGCCTGAAACGGATAAATACCGTCAGGAATATATAGACCGTTACCGCGCGATGGCAAAAGCTGTGGCAGCCTGTCAGCAGCTGGAAGGATACTGGACACGGAGTTTGCTTGATCCGGAACATGCACCCGGACCGGAAACCAGTGGCACTGCTTTCTTTACCTATGGTCTGCTGTGGGGTATGAATAATGGCTTTTTGGATAAGGCTACTTATCAGCCTGTAGTAGAAAAAGCCTGGAAGTATCTGACGACTGTTGCTTTGCAGCCGGATGGACGCATCGGCTATGTGCAGCCTATCGGTGAGAAGGCCATTCCGGGACAAGTGGTAGATGCCAATTCAACAGCTAACTTTGGAGTAGGGGCTTTCTTACTGGCGGCTTGCGAAATGGTACGATTCCTGAATTGATTATTCTATTTTTTCCAGAAGATACAAAATGGAGTTTGTCGGCATTGGCAAGCTCCATTTTGGTTTAATAACCTGGGTAAATCTTTGTTTTTTAATGAAATGACACAAAATTATTCCCTTTTTGCATGATTCGTGGTAGTATATCTCTTATTTTATGTGTATTTTTGACACCCAATAACTAATGTGAATTTTATGAGGAATACTATGAAACAATTTGCAATTGCAATTAGCTTGATGTTGGCAATAACATTGCCTTCATTCTCTCAGCAACAACATCCTATCGTTGAAAAAGATTATGTGGCTTATTTGTTTACCTACTTTACAGGTAACCACATCAGTGAAGAAGCTGTATGTTATGCCGTAAGTATGGACGGATATACATATTGGGCACTGAATGACGGTAAGCCCGTTCTTGATTCAAAAGTAATCAGTTCGACCGGTGGTGTGCGCGACCCGCATATCCTGAGAAGCCAGGACGGTCATACCTTTTATATGGTGGTGACAGATATGGTATCTGACAATGGTTGGGATTCGAACCGTGCAATGGTGCTGCTGAAGTCCAATGACCTTGTAAACTGGACGCATTCCATCATCAACATGCAGAAGCGTTATAAAGGGCAGGAAAAGCTGAAACGTGTTTGGGCACCGCAGACGGTTTTTGATCCTGAAGCCGGAAAATATATGGTGTACTGGTCTATGCAGTATGCCGGTGGAGCCGATATCATCTATTATGCATATGCTAATGATGATTTTACAGATCTGATTGGCGAACCGAAGCCACTCTTCATTCCGGAGAATAAGAAATCATGTATCGACGGGGATATTGTCTATAAAGACGGTGTTTTCCATCTGTTCTATAAGACAGAGGGACATGGAAACGGTATTAAAGTGGCAACCACCCGTTCACTGACTTCCGGCCAATGGGAAGAAGCACCGGACTACAAGCAGCAAACAAAAGAGGCTGTAGAAGGCGCCGGCACATTTAAACTGATAAATCAGGATAAGTATATATTAATGTATGATGTATACATGAAAGGCAAATATCAGTTTACGGAAACTACCGATCTGAAGAACTTCAAAGTGATAGACAGTGAAGTGAAGATGAATTTCCATCCCCGCCATGGAACGATTATTCCTATCACGCGCGATGAATTGATCCGCATCACAGATAAATGGGGCAAGCCTGCCGAATTGGGTGCAATACCGAACAACCCTGTATTGCCCGGATTCCATGCCGACCCTGAAATCTTATATTCAAACAAGACAAAGAAATATTATATCTATTCCACAACAGACGGACAACCCGGCTGGGGCGGATGGTACTTCACAGTTTTCTCTTCAACCGACCTGAAGAACTGGAACTATGAAGGCGTTATGCTGGATTTGAAATCCGAACAGGTACCTTGGGCGAATGGAAATGCCTGGGCACCGTGTATTGAAGAAAAACTCATCAAGGGAGAATACAAGTACTTCTTTTATTATAGCGGTAATCCTGCCAAAGGCGGAGGAAAGCAAATCGGTGTAGCAATGGCCGACTCACCTACCGGACCGTTTACCGATCTGGGACAGCCCATCATTACAGACTCTCCTGTAGGGCACGGACAGCAGATAGACGTGGATGTCTTTACCGATCCCGTATCCGGTAAACCCTATCTGTATTGGGGGAATGGTTACATGGCCGGTGCCGAACTGAATAAAGATATGATTTCCATCAAGAAGAAAACACTTACGGTGATGACTCCCGAAGGAGGAACCTTGCAGGATTATGCATTCCGCGAGGCCCCTTATGTATTTTACCGTAACGGACTTTATTATTTTATGTGGTCGGTAGATGACACCGGTTCACCCAACTATCATGTGGCTTACGGTACATCTAAATCGCCGCTGGGACCTATCGAGGTCGCTAAAGATCCGATTGTACTGATTCAGAATCCGGAGAAACAAATCTACGGTCCTGCACACAATGCAGTGCTACAAATTCCGGGTACGGATGAGTGGTATATCGTTTACCATCGTATTAATAAGAACTTCCTGAAAGATGGTCCGGGCGTACACCGCGAGGTGTGCATTGATCGCATGGAATTCAATGCGGACGGAACCATTAAGCCGGTAGTGCCAACCCTTTAATTATATGACTATTAAAATACCAGAGAAACATTATTTGATCATGAGAAACAAACTGAAGGGATTAGCTTTTTTATGTATGGCGGTAGCCTTGCCGCTGACAGCACAGAATGTAACCGTCAGCGGACCTGACGGTAAATTACAACTAACAGTTTCGTGCCCGGAAGGGAAGGAAGCATCGTATTCTCTCACCTATAACGGAAAACAGATGTTGGAATCATCTCCGTTGGGTCTGGAGACCAATGTGGGAGATTTCGCGAAAGCAATGAAACTGACCGGACATAAAGAAAGGAAAATTGATACCGTTTACACGCAATCGCGTATCAAAGCTTCCAAGATACACTATCAGGCCAATGAATTGGTATGTGCTTTTGCCAATGCAAAAGGGCAGAAGATGGACGTAATCTTCCGTGTGAGCAATAATGACGTTGCTTTCCGCTATACGTTGCCCCGCCAGGGCGAACGGGGAAGCCTTGTTGTGAACAGCGAAGCAACCGGCTTCCGTTTTCCTGAACAGACTACTACCTTCATGTGTCCGCAAAGTGACGCCATGATAGGCTGGAAGCGGACAAAACCGAGTTATGAAGAAGAATATAAGGCAGATGCTCCGATGGATGTCCGTTCACAATACGGACACGGATATACTTTCCCCTGCTTGTTCCGCGTAGGAGATAATGGTTGGGTGCTTGTCAGTGAGACAGGAGTAGACAGCCGCTATTGCGGTTCGCGCCTGAGCGATGTAACAGAAGGAAATCTGTATACGGTAGCTTTCCCGATGGCTGAAGAGAATAATGGTAACGGAACAGTTGCCCCCGCCTTCGCTTTACCGGGCTCTACCCCTTGGCGTACGATTACGGTAGGTGAAACATTGAAACCTATTGTAGAAACCACTGTTATCTGGGATGTTGTGGAACCGTTGTATGAGACGGAACATGATTATCAGATGGGACGTGGAACTTGGAGCTGGATACTCTGGCAGGATGGCAGTATCAATTATGATGACCAAGTGCGTTATGTTGATCTGGCTGCTGCAATGGGCTATGAATATGTATTGATTGATAATTGGTGGGATACGAAAATCGGCCATAAGCGTATGGAATCCCTCATCGACTATGCACAAGGTAAGGGAGTGGATGTATTCTTGTGGTACAGTTCAAGTGGTTACTGGAATGATATCGAGCAAGGTCCCGTCAATAAGATGGATGATCCGATTATCCGCAAGCGTGAAATGAAATGGCTTCAGGAGCAGGGTGTGAAAGGTATCAAAGTCGATTTCTTCGGTGGAGATAAACAGGAAACCATGCGTTTGTACGAAGGTATTCTGAGTGATGCTGACGATCATGGTCTGATGGTAATCTTCCACGGTTGTACAGTACCTCGCGGATGGGAGCGGATGTATCCCAACTATGTAGGTAGCGAAGCGGTACTGGCTTCCGAGAATCTGATTTTCAACCAGCACTACTGTGACGAAGAGGCTTTCAATGCCTGTCTGCATCCTTTTATCCGTAATTCAGTAGGCTGTATGGAATTTGGCGGTACTTTCCTGAACAAGCGTTTGAACCGGGGGAACAATGGTGGAACTACCCGTCGCACGACGGATGTATTCCAGTTGTCAACGGCTGTGTTGTTTCAGAACCCTATTCAGAATTATGCTTTGGCACCCAACAATCTGACAGATGCCCCGCAAGTTTGCTTGGACTTTATGAAACAAGTGCCTACTACGTGGGATGAAACACGTTTTATTGATGGTTATCCCGGAAAATATGCAGTCGTTGCACGTCGTCACGGTAAGCAATGGTATGTGGCTGCCGTTAACGGTACAAAAGAAGTGCTGAAGTTGAAACTCGAATTACCTATGCTGGCAGGAGAGACTCTCTCATTCTATAATGATGATAAAGAACTGCAACCCCAGTTGCAAACTCTGAAGCTGAAAGCTGACGGCAAACTTCAACTGACCCTCCAACCGCAAGGTGGCGCCGTACTGGTTCAGGACTGGAAAACGAATGAGAAGGAAATGGGAGCTTATCTGTTTACCTATTTCAAAGACGATACACATAGTTTATATTTCGCAGTCAGCGATGACGGATATACATTTACGGATGTGAATAACGGTCAGCCCATTATCGCGGGTGATACGATTGCCGAACAGAAAGGTATCCGTGACCCGCATATCTATCGTGCACCGGACGGCACTTTCTACATTGCCATGACCGACCTGCATATCTTTGCCCAACAGAAAGGTCTGCGCAACACCGAGTGGGAGCGTGACGGAGCCAAATATGGCTGGGGCAACAACCGTGGTTTTGTCCTGATGAAATCAAAAGACCTTGTGAATTGGACACACCATGTGGTTCGTATTGACAAGACTTTCCCCGGATATGATGAGATCGGTTGTGCCTGGGCACCTGAACTGGTCTACGATGAACATGCAGGCAGAATAATGATCTACTTCACCATGCGCATGGGTGATGCACGGAATATGCTGTACTATGCTTATGTAAACGAAGACTTCGACGGTCTGGAAACAGAACCCTGCTTATTGTTCCAATATCCTGATGCTACCAAATCAGCTATCGATGCTGATATCACGAAAATAGGTGATAAGTATCACATGTTCTACGTAGCTCACGACGGAACACCGGGCATCAAACAAGCTGTATCGAAATATATTAACCGTGGATATGCTTATCTGCCGGAATGGGTAGATCCGGAACCAAAAGCCTGCGAAGCTCCTAACATGTGGAAGCGCATTGGCGAAGACAAATGGGTGGTAATGTATGACATCTATGGTATCAATCCTCATAATTTCGGTTTCAGTGAAACCACTGACTTTGTGAACTTCAAAGATTTGGGCCACTTCAACGAGGGCGTGATGAAGGCGACTAACTTCTCTTCACCGAAACATGGAGCAGTAATCCACATCACTAAGAAAGAGGCTGAGAAGCTGAGAAAGTACTGGAAGGCTAAATAATAATTTAACTAGCGATAGACGATTAGCATCAGTATCTTAATTCTCCTCCTCTCGGGAGGAGGAGTACCCGTAGGGGGAGGTGGTAGGTAAAACAATAAAATACCTATTAATAATAAGAATAAGGAATTTCTTTCTCACCTACCACCCCGCCCTTTGGGCACCCCTCCTCCGATTGGAGGAGGGGAATTAAGATAGTCCGAATATCAATAGATACACTGTCAAATGATTATTTGTCGCTTCAAATTATGAACCCAATAAATCTTATATACCATGAACAGATTGATTAGATTTTTAAGTGTATGTTTACTTCTGTCTTTTGTCTTCCCTATGCAGGCAAAGGTGGAGGGCGTGACGAATGAACCGAATCAGGTGTACCTCTTTTCCTATTCGAACCGTGACGGACGCAGCGGCCTGAAGTTTGCCTGGAGTCCCGACGGAGAGAAGTGGTTTAGCGTGGCCGATGGATTTGCCTATGTGAATTCCGACTTCGGTCCGTGGGGACGGGCAAAGACTATGTTCAAGCCCCATTTGATGCAAACCCGTGCCGATGGCAAATGGCATTGTATCTGGGAAGCTACGAATACCGGTAAGGCACTTGCCTATGTATCCTCTCCCGACTTGCATAAGTGGGAAGCACAGAGTTATTTCTCTCCCGAAGAACGTAGCAAGTATGAACCCAAAGATGTGTACCCCACCACTCAGAAGAAGGTGTTGGTGAATGGTTCCGAAGAAGAAGGCTGGGTGCAGGAAGTTCCCTATACTACCGTGCAGCAGATCATCCGCTATGCCGAACATAAGAAATACCGCCAGTCACTGAATGCCGAACGTACCGAGCAAGACCCTGTACGTTTTGCCAACCTCAAGCCTGTAGAAGCTACTATCCAGGTGAATGCAGGTCAGGCGAAAGAAATCAGCAAGCATCTGATTGGTATTTTCTTTGAGGATATCAACTATGGAGCTGACGGCGGCTTGTATGCCGAACTGATTCAGAACCGCGACTTTGAATATACCCCGACCGACCGTGGTAACGATCAGAACTGGAATAGTACTCATTCCTGGAGTGTTCAGGGCAGTGATGCTACCTTGAGCATTGCAACGGAGAATCCTATTCATCCTAATAACTCCCATTATGCTGTTTTCGATGTGAATGCAGCTGAACAAACTGCATTGGTGAATGCCGGTTTCGACGGTATAGCCTTGAAGAAAGGCGAGAAATATGACTTCTCACTCTTTGGTAAAGTGCTTGAGGGTAAAGGAGGCAAGGTACTTGTGAACTTGGTTGATAAAGATGGAACTATTATAGGACAAACTGCCGTAAATGTAACATCTAAAGATTGGAAACAACAGAAAGCAGTCCTGACAGCCACAAGCGATGCGGCGGCGGCATCTCTGTCCATTGTTCCCCAGGCTGTCAGCAAGTATGCACTGGATATGATTTCTCTCTTCCCGCAAAAGACCTTCAAAGGTCGTAAGAATGGACTTCGTGCTGATCTGGCACAAACGCTTGCCGACCTGCATCCCCGTTTCGTCCGTTTCCCTGGTGGTTGTGTGGCTCATGGCGATGGAATAGATAATATTTATGATTGGAAAGGCTCTATCGGTCCGTTGGAAGCCCGCAAGCCGCTCCGTAACCTTTGGGGATACCATCAGACACGCGGTCTGGGATATCACGAATACTTCTTGTTCTGTGAAGATATGGGTGCGGAACCCGTACCTGTGCTTGCAGCCGGTGTACCTTGTCAGAACTCTGGTACCTGCGCTCACCATTCCAAGGATGAACTGACTTGCATGGGACAGCAGGGTGGTATTCCGATGGAAGAAATGGATCAATACATCCAAGATGTTCTCGACCTGATAGAATATGCCAACGGAGATGCCCGCAAAACCGTGTGGGGTAAGAAGCGTGCGGAAGCCGGACATCCGAAACCATTCAACCTGAAGTTCATCGGTATCGGTAATGAGGACATGATTACACCTGTCTTTGTGGAACGCTTTAAGATGATATTCGATGCCGTAAAAGCAAAACATCCTGAGGTTACCGTGATTGGTACTACCGGCCCCTTCTACGAAGGTACGGATTATGAAGTAGGTTGGGACCTTGCTACCGAACTGGGTGTACCGATGGTAGACGAGCACTATTACGTAGAACCGGGTTGGATGATCCACAACCAGGAATATTATGATCATTACGACCGTAGTAAAGCGAAAGTTTACTTGGGCGAATACGCCGCCCACTTGCCGGGACGCCCCAACAATGTAGAAACTGCGCTTGCCGAAGCTCTCTATCTGACGGCCGTAGAACGTAACGGTGACGTGGTAGAAATGACTTCCTATGCTCCGTTGTTGGCTAAAGATGGTCATACACAATGGAATCCGGACTTGATCTATTTCAATAATACGGAAGTGAGACCCACGGTAGGCTACTATACTCAACAGATGTATGGTCAGAACGCCGGTACCGAATACCTGTCTTCTACGGTAAAACTGAATAATGGTTGGGATGCCGTGAAGAAGCGTGTCGGAGTATCAGTCGTGAAAGACGCTAATACCGGAGATTATATCGTGAAGTTAGTGAATATGCTTCCGGTGGAAGTTTCTTCCCGGGTGAAGTTGGACGGAGCTACTTTGGTAAATCCTTCGGCTACAAAAACGATATTGACAGGTGATCCGAAAGACAGAGGAGCTAAACCCGCTTCTTCTGATTTCAAGGTAGAAGGAAATGACTTTTCTTACTCAATGCCGGCTTATTCGTTTACTGTGATACGTATCCATCAGAATATTGAAAAGAAAAAATAAGATATAATAATGAGAAAGTTAACTGCCCTTTTTGCTTTGTCTCTTGCTTTGAGCATGCAGGCACAACAACATGTAATGACCGTCGACGTTTCTAAACCGACGGCAAAGATACAACCTGAAATGTATGGTATCTTTTTCGAAGATATCAACTTCGGTGCCGATGGCGGTCTGTATGCCGAACTGGTAAAGAACCGTTCGTTTGAATTCCCACAAGCTTTCGTGGGTTGGGTACCTTTCGGTAATGTAACCGTTCAGGATGCAAATCCTTGTTTTGATCGCAATCCTCACTATGTACGCGTAGTGAACGACGGACGCCTGTTGCGTGCCGGACTGGATAATGAAGGTTATCGCGGTATCGGTGTGAAGCAAGGCGAAGAATACCGTTTCTCCGTTTATGCCCGCACACCGGATGCGAAGCCGATGAAGCTCTCCATCGAGCTCGTCAACTCCAATGCACAGAATCTGTTGAAGAAAGAAATCGAAGTCAGCGGCAATAACTGGCAAAAGCTGACAGCGGTGCTGAAATCTCCTTTCACAGACGCTCATGCCCGCCTGCGTATCGTCCTCGAAACACAGGGTACAGTAGATATGGATCATATCTCCCTGTTTCCTGTGAATACTTGGAAAGGACGTGAGAATGGTCTGCGTGCCGACCTTGCACAAGCCCTTTATGACCTTAATCCGGGCGTATTCCGTTTCCCCGGTGGTTGTATCATCGAGGGTAACAGTCTTGAAACCCGCTACCAGTGGAAGAATTCCGTAGGCCCTGTTGAAAACCGCCCTCTGAATGAAAACCGCTGGAACTACACCTTCAAACATAAAGCCTTCCCTGATTATTTCCAGACTTTGGGACTTGGTTATTTCGAATACTTCCTGTTGAGCGAAGACCTCGGTGCAGAACCTCTTCCGGTAATCAGCTGCGGACTCTCCTGCCAGTACGAAAGCAATGAAGTAGTTCCGATGGATGAACTCGATCCGTACATACAGGATGCACTCGACCTGATTGAATTTGCCAACGGTCCTGTTACTTCCAAGTGGGGAAAGGTGCGTGCCGATATGGGACATCCCGAACCCTTCAATCTGAAGATGATCGGAATCGGCAATGAACAGTGGGACAAGGTTTATGTGGAACGCCTCGAAGCTTTCACAAAAGCCATCCGTGCGAAATACCCTAATGTGAAGGTTGTAGGTAGCTCCGGCCCGAGTGCCAGCGGTGATAAATTCGATTATCTCTGGCCCGAAATGAAGCGTATCGGTGTAGACCTGGTGGACGAACACTACTACATGAATCCTGATTGGTTCTTTGGCAATGCGTCACGCTATGACAATTACGACCGTAAAGGTCCGAAGGTTTTCGCCGGAGAATATGCTTCACACGATCATTCCACGAAGAAGGATAACAACTTCCTCGCCGCCCTTTCCGAAGCTGCCTTTATGACGGGACTGGAACGGAATGCGGATATTGTTCATCTGGCTACTTATGCGCCGTTGTTTGCTCACGTAGACGCTTGGCAGTGGAATCCGGACTTGATCTGGTTCGATAACCTGCGCATGATGCGCACACCGAACTATTACGTTCAGCAGATGTACGGCATGAATGCCGGTACCGATGTGCTCAGCCTGAAGATGGATGGCAAAGCAGTAGCAGGGCAGGACAGCCTCTATGCAACAGCTGCACTGAATGCACCTACTGGAGAAATCATTCTGAAACTGGTGAATGCAAGCAGTAAGCCTGCCGATGTTCAGATTGATTTCAATGGTTTGAAGAAACGTCAGTTGGTTGCCGGTTCCTGCACTTACTTACAGAATGACAATTGGCGCACAGTAAATACACTGGACCAGGAAGCGATTGTTCCCCGTGTACGTCCGGTGCAGGTAGAAGGGCAATCTCTGAAATTGAAACTTGAACCACGCTCGTTTGGAGTGTACCGGATGGAATAGCTCTTTGAACTCTATTCCCTCTTTTTTGAACTATTATTCACCATAAAAAAAGTTCATTTACCCTATCTTTGTAGCGGTATGCAGAAAATATTCTTTGTACCGCTACAAACATAATAATTTTATATCCATGAAGAAACATCTTATTACCGGACTCTTTGCAGCTCTGGCTCTGACTGCAAATGCACAGTCCTTTAAAGAGTGGCTTGATCCGGAAATCAATGCCGTGAACCGTGCTCCCATGCACACTAATTACTTTGCCTATGAATCGGCAGATGCCGCCATGCAAGGCAAGAAAGCCCAATCTACTAATTACATGACTCTGAATGGTACCTGGAAATTCTCTTGGGTACGCAATGCCGACCAGCGTCCTACCGACTTCTGGAAAGTAGGTTTCAATGACAAAGGCTGGAATAATCTGCAAGTTCCCGCAGTGTGGGAATTGAACGGTTATGGCGATCCTATTTATGTAAACACCGGTTATGCCTGGCGTAATCAGTTCCAGAACAATCCTCCTGAGGTTCCTACAGAGAACAATCATGTAGGTTCTTATCGTCGTGAAATCATTGTTCCCGCCGACTGGAAAGGGAAAGACATTATCGCTCATTTCGGTTCTGTAACCTCCAACATGTATCTCTGGGTAAACGGTCGTTATGTAGGCTATAGCGAAGACAGCAAGCTTGAAGCCGAATTCGACCTGACTCCTTATTTGAAGCCCGGACAAACGAATCTTATCGCTTTCCAGGTATTCCGCTGGTGTGATGGAACCTACTTGGAAGACCAGGACTTCTTCCGTTACAGTGGTGTGGGACGTGATTGCTACCTCTATGCCCGCAACAAGAAACGTATCCAGGACATCCGTATCACTCCGGATCTGGACGAGGCATACAAAAATGGTTCCCTGCGTGTGACGCTCGACCTGAAAGGCAGCGGTAACGTAAACCTGGAATTACTCGATGCTGCTGGCAAGGCTGTAGCTACGGAAACAGCCAAAGGCAGCGGCACCATTCTGATGAATGTGGAAAATCCGCATAAATGGACAGCCGAAACTCCTTACCTCTATACACTGCGTGCTACTTTGCAAGGCAGCAACGAAGTGATCCCCGTAAAGGTAGGCTTCCGTAAGATCGAATTGAAAGGTGACCAGATATTAGTAAACGGGCAGGCCGTTCTCTTCAAAGGTGCCGACCGTCATGAACTTGATCCTGACGGTGGTTATGTGCTGTCTCCCGAACGCATGATCCAGGATATCCAGATCATGAAGAAATTCAATATCAACGCTGTGCGTACCTGTCACTATCCTGATGATAACCTGTGGTACGACCTTTGCGACCAATATGGTTTGTATGTAGTGGCTGAGGCTAATGTCGAATCACACGGTATGGGTTATCGTGAAAAGACACTGGCTAAACGCACCGACTACGCCAAGGCTCATATGGAACGTAACCAGCGCAACGTACAACGCGGCTTCAACCATCCCAGCATCATTTTCTGGTCATTGGGTAACGAAGCCGGCTTCGGACCTAACTTTGAAGCCTGCTACCGTTGGATCAAGAATGAAGACTCCAGTCGTGCCGTACAATACGAACAGGCACATGGAAATGAATTTACCGACATCGACTGTCCCATGTATGCTGATTACAAGCGCATGGAAAAATATGGCCAGCGTACAGATGCCAAGAAGCCTCTTATTCAGTGTGAATATGCCCACGCTATGGGTAACTCACAGGGTGGTTTCAAAGAATATTGGGATCTGATCCGTAAATACCCCAACCTGCAAGGTGGTTTTATCTGGGACTTCGTTGACCAGTCCGTTCGTTGGAAAGGTAAAGACGGTGTAACTATCTACGCTTATGGCGGTGACTTTAACCGTTACGACGGTTCCGACAAGAACTTCTGTGATAATGGTCTGATCAGTCCCGACCGTGTTCCCAATCCGCACATGTATGAAGTGGGTTACTATTACCAGAACATCTGGACAACTCCCGCTGACCTGAAGAACGGTGAAGTGAACGTGTACAACGAAAACTTCTTCCGTGACCTTTCCGCTTACTATCTGGATTGGCAATTGCTTGCTAACGGTAAAGTAATTCGTACCGGTCGTGTAGAAGACCTCAACGTAGCTCCGCAGCAGACTGCCAAAGTGAAATTGAACATCGGCAAAACCTGCGAATGCAAAGAATGGTTGCTGAATGTAACTTATCGCCTGAAGAATCGCGAAGGCTTGCTCCCTGCCGGATATGCCGTAGCCAAAGACCAACTTGTACTGAACCCCTACAAGGCTCCTGCTATGGACCTGAAGAATGTGGAAGTTGTGAATACCCCTACCGTTGCTCCTCAAATCCAGGAAAACGATTGGCGTTATCTGATCATCAACGGTGATAACTTCCGTCTGGAATTCAACAAACATACCGGTTACCTGAATCGCTACAACGTAGCAGGCACGGAATTGATGAACGAAGATGCCGAACTGGCACCTAACTTCTGGCGTGCACCTACGGACAATGATTTCGGTGCAGGTTTGCAACAGAAATTCGCTGCCTGGAAGAACCCGGGTCTGAAGCTGACTTCCTTCAAATGGGAGACAGTAGACAATCAGACAGTGGTACGTGCAGAATACGAAATGAAGAATGTTTCTGCTAAACTGGATCTTACTTATGTAATCAATAACAAGGGTGCTGTAAAAGTGACTCAGAAGATGACTGCCGATCCGGATGCTAAAGTTTCCCATATGTTCCGTTTCGGTATGCAGATGCAGATGCCCAAGACTTTTGAAACTGTAGAATACTATGGCCGTGGCCCGGTAGAGAACTACAGTGACCGCAATCATTGTACAGATCTGGGATTGTATCGCCAGAGTGTAGATGAACAATTCTATTCTTATATCCGTCCGCAGGAAACAGGTACAAAGACCGATATCCGCTGGTGGAAGCAATTGAACGATGCCGGACGCGGTTTGCAGATTGTAGCTGACGCTCCGTTCTCTGCATCAGCCTTGCACTATACTATCGAGTCTTTGGACGATGGTTGGGATAAAGCCCAAAATCACTCTCCTGAAGTGAAAGAAGCTAACCTGACAAATCTCTGCATCGACAAGGCTCAGATGGGCTTAGGATGTGTGAACAGTTGGGGTGCATGGCCGTTGCCACAATATCAGTTGCCTTATGGTGACTATGAATTTACGTTCATTCTTACTCCGGTACAACACGGTATAGAAATTGAATAAGTAAATCTATCTCAATTCTCCTCCTCCTGGGAGGAGGAGTACCCGAAGGGGGAGGTGGTAGGTGAGATAATAAAATACCTATTTAGCATGAGTCAAAGGTATTTTGTCTTTCCTACCACCCCACCCTAAAGGGTACCCCTCCTCCCAGGAGGAGGGGAATTGAGATACTCTTTATTATACTCATTATTATTATAGCATGAAGAAAAGAGAACTATTACTCCTTTTATTCTCCTTGTGTTCTGTCCTTGTATCTGCCCAGCAGAAAGTCCCAAACCGTTTCCATACCAACATCCCTCTTGATTCCATCCACCTGAGTGACCCTTGCATACTGGCCGAGAAGAAAACCTCTACTTATTACATGACCGGTACCGGCGGCCTCCTTTGGAAAAGCAAAGACCTTGCCCGTTGGGAAGGCCCTTATCGTGTAGCTGAAACTGATCCTGACTCCTGGATGGGCCCTAAACCCGAAATTTGGGCAGCCGAACTGCACGAATACAATGGAAAATATTACTATTTCGCCACTTTTACGAATAACGCCATCAAGATTGATACCGTAAAAGGAAACGTTATCCCCCGTCGTGCCAGCCACATCCTGGTCAGTGATAAACCGGATGGCCCTTATAAACCTATGAAAGACCCCACTTACCTGCCTGAGAATATGCCTACCCTTGATGGAACATTCTGGGTGGACAGTGACGGCAAACCTTATATGATCTATTGCCATGAATGGCTGCAAAACTGGAACGGTACGATGGAAAAGATCGAATTAAAGCCCGATTTAAGCGGTTCCATCGGCAAAGGAAAGATTCTTTTCCGTGCCAGTGACTCTCCTTGGAGCCGTGAGAAGATGGGGGACAAAGTTTTGCCCAACCGTGTAACCGACGGACCATGGCTTTTCCGCACAGGTACGGGCCGGTTAGGTATGATATGGACAAGCTGGGTATTCCAGGACTATACACAAGGCGTTGCCTATTCCGAAAGCGGAACTCTGGATGGCCCCTGGATACAAGAGAAAGAACCAATCACTCCGCCTAACTTCGGACATGGAATGTTGTTCCGTACTTTGGATGGTGAGTGGATGATGTCGGTTCATAGTCATAAAGATGTGAACGGGCGATATATTCGTATTCCACACCTGTTTAAAGTCGATTTATCGGGGGATAAATTAGTTGTAGAGAGATTACATGTTCCTATTTGAGAGGATAATCCTCAGATAAAATATGGTCAGGTACAATCATAGCACAATCATGAGTAGTGTTATGAAAAGAATTTCGGAAATCATGGAAATAGCAGATTTATTCTTAATTTTGCCATGAAGAATCTAAGTGACCTGAAAATATGAAGACACATAAAAGAAAAGAACTGAAATCCGCAGAAATTCTGGTTTTTGTGATACTTTTGGTATGTCACGTTTTTCCTTTGCAAGCAAATCTAACAGCCGTACGGAATTTAGATAATGGAAGTGGTCTGCAAGATCCGAAAGTAAGTTGCATCATGAAAGACTCAAAAGGATTTGTTTGGTTTGGTACTTTAAATACGATCCAACGTTTTGATGGCGTACAATTTAAGTGTTTTTATTTTCCAGAACAGGTAGAGAAAGTTTTTGTAATTAAAGAGATAGAGAATTCTGATTTTTTAATAGGAACCAATAAAGGACTATGGAAATATGAAGCCAAATCCGAAATCCTTCTTCGTATATTTCCTGAGATAAATTTTCCGGTTCGTTCTTTGTGTTATATAAATGGCAAGGTATATGTGGGAACTTCTAATGGCATATATATTATTGACAAAGAGCAAAAACTGGAACATCTTCGGATTACCGATGAAATTTCTGCATACAATCAGATTATAGGTGCATATGCTACAGCTAAAGATATTTGGTTCCTCTCTCCTGAGGGGGTTATTGCTTACACATTATCAACTGGAGGTATCCGTATTTATGGTAAGGATGTTAAGTTCACATCTAAATTATCATGTGTAGTTGGTAACGACAAATTGCTTTATATCGGTACCGTTACTCATGGAGTAGTGATATTTGATATGCTTTCGGGAGAGTATTCATCTTTTCTTCCGTCGGTAGGTAATAATCATGTTTCAGCCCTTTCTTTGCGTGACGGAATATTATGTTGTGGGACTTTAGGGAGTGGCGTCTTTTTTATTTCTCTGCCTGAACAACAAATTATTCATTCTATATCTGCAATCCCCAATGATAATGATGAATATCTGACTTCAGATATGATATCTTGTCTGTTGCTGGATAATATGAATGTGTTGTGGATAGGGAGTACCAGTTATATGGGAGTAGATTATCTGCAATTCCGTAATAAACCTTTTTACCCTTATAGATTTGGAAATCAAGAACTACGCAACAAGGTGTTTAATAGTTTGTACTTTGTTGATGGTATAAAACTTTTAGGAACTCCGAATGGATTTTATTATATTTGTGCATCAAAGTCGCAGATTGAATATTTCCCTTCTTCTCTGGAAAAAAACAGTTTCGGATATACTTCCGCTTTCATCAAATATAATGATGATATTTTAATTGGAACAAGGGGGGGAGGGGCTTATAAGTTGGACAGGCACACTTTGCAGTTATCTAAGTTTACTGAGACTAACCTGGATGTGAATTCCTTTGCAATTGACAATCAAGGATATTTATGGATTACAACATTGAATGGGCTCTATTGCTATAATAAGGATTTAAAGATAGAGAAAGTATATACAAACTTAAATTCTACGTTGGTCGATGATAAAGTGAATTACTTGTATATAGATACTAAGGAAAGGTGCTGGGTAGCTACAGATAAAGGATTACAATTCTTGAATACTAAAGAGGGTATTTTCTCAGACGAAAGTTTGCCAGCCGAATTACATGAGTTACCGCCGGTAACTTATATGACAGAAGATCGTCAGGGGAACTTTTTGTTTTGTTTTAATAAAAACCGGGTGTTTATTTGTGATAGCACTTTTAATCATTTACGCTATGTGTGTACTCCCGAAGATGCTGGTTATCTGGGGTATTCTATACGCGAGGTTTTACAAGATAAAGCTAATAACTATTGGCTTGTCGGATCACGTGGGGTTGTAAAAGGAGATAGTGCCCTCAATCATTTTACCTTATTTTCTTCTACTGAAGGATTGCCGGAACCTTATTCAAATGATGGACAATTATGCGGTGATACTATCTGGCTGGCTACTGCAAAAGGTATTGTTTTTGCTGATATTCATTCTGTACCTCAGTCTGCCCCTACTGTTATCTCTGATTTTCTGGTAAATGGTGTATCTGTGTTGGCTGAATATGGAGAACTGATAGAAAAGAGAGGGGTTATTGCTTTACCTGAAGACCAGAATACTCTGGATATTACTTTTGCCACGCTTACTTATGATGTTCCAGACTTGATGATATATGAATATCAATTAGAGGGATATGATAAAGAGTGGAAAATATTGAGAGGTATAAACTCGATCAAGTTTTCTAACTTGTCCCCCGGAGAGTATACCTTTAAAGTGCGTAAGCAAATGGATGAGAATAGTATGCAGAGTTTCCAAATTAGAATCCGATCTTCTTTATCTGCATGGCTGTGGTTAGGATTTGCCTTGGGTGGAGTTTTAATAGCTGGTGTTATTTATACTATTGAAAAGAAACGGCGGAGAAAAAAGACTGTTCAGGTGAAGCCACTTCATAATGAAGAAGAGAAGTACCGCTTTAATAAAAAGATAAGTGACGAAGAAGCGCAGGTCTTAATTAGTAAACTGAAAAATTATATGGAAAAGGAACGGGCTTTTTTGAACCCGGAACTTAAATTAGCCCATGTAGCGGACGCCGTAGGTACTTCTACTCAAACACTTTCTCAAATTTTTAATGTAAACCTTAAAACACGCTATTATGATTTTGTCAATGAGTATCGTATTGATGAATTTAAGCGTCTGGTCAGTTCTAATGAAAAGGATCGTTATACTTTGAAAGCATTGGCTGGATTATGTGGTTTTAGTTCATATACTACTTTTTTCCGTGCTTTTAAAGAAACTACCGGTATTACTCCCAATGAATATATGCAGCAAGTAGAACCAACGGGCAGATAATGGTAATACACTTCCTTTTTCCCTTTTTCAGTGGTTACTTTTATTGCATACGATTGTTTGCAATCGTGTTGTGTAATTTGCAAAGTTCTGAAAATTAATGATTTAATTTGAATGATGTTTCATACGAATGAACGGAATATAATAGCCTGTATTTCGTATGCTTTTGTGTCTTTTCATGCTTAATTTTGTTGTCGGTAACTGATATAAGCCGGCATATCAGTACTTCTTTTAGGTACAATTTAAATTAATATTTATGAAACGACACAGTCAAATGTTATGTTTATTCAGGAGGCTTTGGATAGCTTGTCTGATGCTATGTATTACCACTTTTTGTGTGCATGCGCAGAATGCAATAACGGGTACGGTAAAGGATGTAGCTGGTGAACCGATTATCGGTGCAAATATATTGGTAAAAGGCACCACTAATAATGGTACGATTACTGATATCGATGGTAATTTCTCTTTGGGAGTACCGGTTGGAGGAGTCTTGGAAGTTTCTTTCATCGGTTATGTAAAGCAAGAGGTTTCAGTCGGTGGAAATAAGCATATAAATATTGTATTGATAGAAGATGCTACAACACTTGATGATGTGGTAGTAATAGGTTATGGTACGACCAAAAAAAGTGATCTGACAGCTTCCGTGGCTTCTGTGAAAGGAGATGTTATTGCAGCTTCGGCATCTACCAGCATTACCGATGCTTTGCAAGGGAAGGTGCCGGGTATGGATATCCAGGCATCGCGTTATGAAGGTGATGACCGTGGTATTCGCATACGTGGTTCACGTTCACTGAATGCCAGTAACACTCCGTTGGTAATTGTGGATGGAGTACCTGCTTCACTGGATGTGGTGAACATGAATGAAGTGGCATCTATCGAGGTCTTAAAAGATGCATCCAGTGCGGCTATTTATGGTTCCCGTGGTGCTAACGGTGTAATTATTATTACGACCAAGCGTGGAAAGACGGGTAAGACAACTGTCAGCTATGATGCTTTCTATGGAATCAGCAAGCCACATTTTATGGATATGATGCAAGGAGAGAAATTCGTGCAAATGCGTAGGGACTCATATAAAATTGCCAATAACTTATGGGGACAGGAAGTGAGTGACGAAAAAATCTTCTCGAACGAAGAACTTCAGATGATTCGTGATGGAGAATACTATGATTGGCAGGATTTGGTATTTCGCGATGGTGCTACACAAAAGCATAACCTGTCTGTATCTTCAGGCAACGAAAAAACAAAATTCAGTCTGAGTTTTGCTTACGAGAAGGATAAAGGCTACAATCAGAACAGTGAAGCAAAGAAGTTTTATTTCACCTCTACCATTGACCATAAACTTACTTCATGGCTCGATCTGGGTGCAACGATGCGGTTGCGTAAGCGCAATAGTAGTGGCTTCGCTACTTATGGACAGGCATTATTTTATGGAACGCCTTTATCAAAACCTTATGACGAGAATGGAGATCTGATCATGTATCCTAATCCGCAGGAATCCAGTGTAAGTATTCTTGCAGATTATGTGGACGGACAGTATGCCAATGATACGGAGAATACAAGCGTGAATATGGTTTTCTCTGCAAATGTCCATCCGTTACGCAATCTGTCCTTGCATAGTAATTTCGGATATACATATAGTGATACGAAAAAAGGATTCTTTTATGGGAGTGAATCTTTTCAGGCAAATGGTGGGTTGAACCGCTCAGGTAAAAGCGGTCAGAATTCATATACGATGACTTGGAATAATACGCTAACCTATGATAATACCTTTAATGAGCATCATATCACTTTGGATGCCATAACTGAAATACAGAATTATCAATATGATGAAATGTCGGCTGAGGGCAGGAATCTGGATGTGGAGCAGTTGCTTTATCACAATTTGGGTACTAATACTGAAAATCAGAAGATAGGCAGCGGTTACAGTAATTGGGCATTAGCTTCATTTATGGGACGTGTGCGTTACGATTATCAGGGAAAGTATTTGGCTAATATCTCAGTTCGTTCTGATGGATCGTCTCGTTTGGCTAAAGGCAACCAATGGGCTACATTCTTCTCAGGAGGTCTGGCGTGGAGAATTTCAGAAGAACCGTTCATGAAAAATATCGGATGGATTTCTAACCTGAAGTTACGTTATGCCTATGGAACAGTAGGTAATCAGGCAATTGATCCTTATTCTACCCTGGCAGGTTTGGGAAGTTATGGTTATCAGTTTGGAGAAGGAGGAAAAGGTCTATATGCTTATCGCCCCGATAAACTGGTAAACAAGAATTTGGGTTGGGAAATTACGCATACCAATAACATCGGTTTAGATTTTGGTTTATTCAATAACAGGATTTCAGGTTATATTGAATTTTATGATACCCGTACCAAAGATCTTCTGATGCAGCGCAGCATTCCTTTGACCACCGGCTTTTCCCGTATTTGGCAAAATATTGGTAAAACCCAGAACAAAGGTATTGAGCTTTCTTTGAATGGCATATTGGTGGACACAAAAGATATCCAGTGGGATATGAACCTGAATATGTCTGTCAATGAGAACAAAATCATAAGTTTGACGAATGATCAGGATGACATCTCAAACAAATGGTTCATCGGTAAGCCCATTAATGTGATTTATGATTATGAAAAAGCAGGTATCTGGCAAACCAATGAGGCAGAAGAAGCAGCTAAATATGGTTGTAAGCCGGGAGACGTGAAAATCAGAGATCTGAAGCAAGATGGACAGATTACAGCTGATGATAAGAAGATCTTGGGCTCTACTGATCCGAAGTATATTGTTTCATTAGGCAGTTCGTTCAAGTGGAAGAATTTAGATTTCTCCTTCAATCTTTCAAGCAGGTGGGATTATGTGTTCTATGATGATGCGTATGGATGGCACGTGATCCTGACTGGTACCAGATGGGTGCCCGATGTAAACTACTGGACGCCGGATAATCCTTCAAACGACTATCCGAGAGCCGATGCAACCTGGGCCGATCACCGCGAGTTGTGTGGTTATATGAAAGGTGACTATATTAAAATGCAGGATATGACATTGGGGTATGATTTTCATTCATTGCTAAAGCGATATATCCCGGTGAGCAAAGCACGTTTTTATGTACAGTTGCGTAATGCTTTTTATCTGTACAGAGCAGCTAAGGAAGATGTGATTCCTGAATCTCCCTCTATAGAACTGACAGTACCGAAGAGTATTAATTTTGGTGTGAATCTAACTTTTTAAAATCAGAACGATATGAAACTCAATTATAAATTATATTCAGTTTGTCTGTCCTTATTAATGACATTCTGTGGATGTGACAACTTTCTGGAAGAAACCCCGAAAGGATCTATTAATGATACGTATGCACAGACGGAAAAAGGTGCTGAGGCTGAGTTACTTTCATTGTACCAGATTAATACTGAACTTCTGGAACAGTGGTTCATGGTAGGAGAACTGGGAAATGACCTGATGGCTTATGGGGGTAATGTACGTGACTATTGGAAAGGGCTGATTACTTATACCGATACATACATGATTGATAATGGCAGTAATGAAGGTCTTTGGAAATGGTTGTATGTGGCACTTTCCACTATCAATACGAGTATTAATTCAATTAATGCTGCAGACTTTCATTCAGAAAGCAGACGAAGTGAACTTCTTTCAGAAGCCCATGCCCTGCGTGCTTTCTATTTGCATCAGATAGTTGAAATCTATGGACCCGCAGCATATTATGCCGAGACACCTATTACCAGTCCGGAAGAGATAGAAGGGACTCAGCCGGGGATTGCTACTTTTTATAAGCGTATTTTTGCTGATTTGGAGATTGCAGATCAGAGTTTGAAATCTCCTTCTGAAGTGCGGTCGTCAAGCTTCGGACGAATGGATCAGGGCATTGCCAAGGCTATTCGTATGCGTGCTTTGATGTCTTTGGCGGCTTATGACGAGGCATTGATCGGTGAAGTTGGAATGCAAAGCAAAAGGCACTGTTATGAAGAAGCGGTGAGCGTGGCTACAGAATTAAAGAATAACTACGGGTATAAATTAGAAAATGATTTCAGCCGTATCTTTTCACCGGATAATACTGAAAATGGTGAGATAATCTGGTCCATACAATATGGTAACACAACATTTGATGCTCAGAACAATTTTATCCACCGTTATTGGGTCTCACAGGTAAATCGTTCGGTACGGTCTTATTCTAAAACAATCAATGGCTTGCAGGCGCATAGCGTATTCTACGGACGTGAATATCGTGCAGTGATGCCTACCTATTATTTTATCAATGTATTCAATAAATATGATAAACGTCGGGATGCGACTTTCATATCAGGCTATTGCCGTACAGACGATTGGAACGAACTACCCGATTTCTCAGACACTTTATTGATCCGTGCACTCGATGTTCTTCCTCAGGAAGTTAAGGCGGCTTATGAGAGTAGGGGAATTATCTGTGATGATATAGCCGATATCTATGATACTCAGACGGGAGCAGTCTTGAGTAATTCCAATGTACGCAGTTGTGCCAATAATGTGATAAAATGGTTGGATACCAGTCGCTCAACTGCAAAACAGGAATATGCTTATAAGGATGCCATACTGATTCGGTTGGGAGAAGTTTATATTACGCTGGCGGAAGCTTATATTCGTTTGGGCAGAGAGGATGAAGCTGCACAAGTAATAACGGAGCTTCGCCAACGGGCTTTGATACCTGGTCACGAAGAGGCATTGACTGTGAATCCGGAAGATATCAATATACCATTTATTCTGGATGAAGGTGCCCGTGAACTGGGAGGAGAACTTTTTAGATGGCAGATGCTGAAGCGTGCATTGGATAAAGATGCCTTTTGCCAATGGATTAAGGAAAAGAATCCCGACACGAATCCGGATAATGGCGTAAACGGTATAGGAATTAAACCCTATCACATTAATCGTCCGGTGCCTTTGTCTACCATTAATAGTTATAAAGTTCTGAATATAGAGTTCAGGCAAAATGAAGGTTATGCACAATAATATAGAAAAACAAAATAATATGAAGAAAATTTTATTACTTGCAATTTCGATTCTAATAGGTGTGTCTATCAAAGCTCAAAATCCGCCGATTACTCCGGCGTGGGCCTTTGAACATATAGCATGGGAAGATAGCATTAATACAACAGAAGGCGCTAAAGCTTTGGTTGAGGGGTATTTGCAACGTGAAATTCCGGTAGGGGCCGTTATAATTGATAGCCCTTGGAGTACGACTTATAATGATTTTAATTGGGACACGCAACGCTATTCAGACCCGAAGGAGATGATTAATTATTTTAAAAGTAAAGATGTGAAGGTACTTCTCTGGCTTACGGGAGCAGTTAATATAAAGTGTAAGGATACCCGTTTTCAGAAAAGCGATACGTACGACGAAGTCGTTTCCAAGGGATATGGCATAAATAAGAGTGAGCCACATACCTGGTGGAAAGGAGAAGGTGTACATATTGATTTTACCAATAAGGAGGCGGTGGACTGGTGGTATAAGCAGCTGGATAAAGTTTTTATCGACGGAGTTTACGGTTGGAAAGTTGACCAGGGAGAATTTTGGTTTGGCGATATTCTCGACACTTCTATCGGGCAGATGAGTAATGAACAGTTCCGTCCTTATTATTATGATGCGATGTATGATTATACGGTGAAGAAAAATCCGCAAGGCATCATCATCGCTCGTCCTTATTCTCATCAGGGAGGTTATGCAGCGAGTGTAGAAAAGATGAATATGGGTTGGTGTGGAGACTTCTCCGGTGACTGGAAAGGTTTGAAACTGCAAATTCAGAATATTTATCAGTCTGCAAAACGTGGTTATGGTTCACCGGGGTGTGAGGTTGCAGGCTTTTTCATGAAGCGTTCCAATAAAGAGCAGTTTGTGAGGTATGCACAATTTGGTTGTATGACTGCTTGTATGATTAATGGTGGTGAAAATGGTGCTTTCAGCAATCATCTGCCTTGGTGGCATGGAAAAGATGTGGAAGATATCTATCGTTATTGTGTCGTATTACACAATGAGCTGATTCCTTATCTTTTCTCAACTGTTGTGGATGCACATTTGTATGGTGGTTCTTTGATAAAGAATGCTTCTTATGAAGAAGAAAGTCATCAGGTGGGAGATTATTTGTTTACCAAGGCTATTACGTCAGATGATAACCATGCATCGTTTCATCTTCCTTCCGAAGGAGAATGGATTAATTTCTATGATGGGAAGAAATATGCTCCGGGCAGTCTGATTGAGGAAGCGTATACATTAGAGCGCTTTCCTTTGTTTGTAAAGGCAGGGGCTGTTCTGCCACTGAATGTTACCAATGGACTAACCGGACTGGGAGATGCTTCAATGGCAGGGCGTAGAACTGTTATGATTTATCCGAATGGGGTCACTACTCGTCTGTTGCATCTACCATGTGGAGATGGCATTGAGTATGAAGATTGTTTGGTGACTTACGATGAACAGAAAGGCAAACTGCAAGTCAACAGTATCACATCGCAGAAATATACTCTTATTTTAAAGAATATGCCATCTGTGAAGAAGGTGAAGAATTCTGTTTCATGGAAGTATGATGCTGCAAAACAAGAACTGCGTATTGACGCAGAGGGAAAGAAACTAAATATAGAAGTTTTCTTATAACTAGTGGGTATAGACTACTTTGATGCATGGATAAAGTGTATTTTGACTGATTTATCACCTTTTATGAAACAATTGTGCTACTACTGAATAGAAATTTCACCCTATCTTTGCAACATCGACAATAGGTTATAGATTAACATAAGATTGGTATTAATAAACAAAGGGTAGTTTTTTAAGTCACAGTTTTCAGTAGGTAGTATTTATAAGAGAGGGCAATCTTCGAATCGGGAGATTGCCCTTTTATATTAACCGTATGAAGATTCCCTGTACTGTTTAGGTGACATATCCAAATGCGGTTTTACGTACTTTCCCCAAAAAGACAGATTGGGGAAATTCAGTTCATTGCCTATTTCTTTAATGCTTTTCTACATTCAATGAAAGAATGGGAATTTTCTCAATGAGCATTTTCAAGCCCCGGCTTTCACCCGCTATGAGGAGCAATTGCTTCTATATGCTTCTGCTTTTACTATCTGTTCAATATTTAAGTTTTGCAATTCTAACGGTGTTATTGCTATTATTGGGCTTGACGAGTTGCCAGAGTAATCTTCGTCTGGGTGAATGCCGGAGGATTTGCAGGCTACGGGGCGTGGACTTAAATAAGTGTTTTCTGGAAATCATGCTTTCTTGAAAGTGCCTAAATGATAACATAAATTCTTATATTGTGGTTCTAATGATAGTATATTGGCTGATTTAGTGATATGTCTTATTTACAAAATCCGGATTTTAGCATGTTTTACGAATGCAGAAGGCATAAAAATGCGCCAATAATGCATGTTATTCCATTTTTGTAAGGGATTTATGCAGAAAAGGGTTACTACTTATGGAGCATAAGGTTACTACTTATAGGTGATATCATTACTACTTATGGGCAAAAGGCTTACTACTTACCGGTAACTCACTTATTTGCGTCATGATTTCCACCCATAAGAGTGCTTTTGGAGTGCTATCCTATCTTATAATAAGTGTAATCATTTCGATATTGTTCTGCTATTGTGTGACTTACTTGTTTTTAGTTGCGTATTTATATTTCTCTGGTGTCTGGACAGAAACAACGTATTCTCAGCCGATAGAAAATTCAAAATGTCAAAAAGGTAATGCTAAACTTGGTATGTATTGATAGTATTTACTATTTTTGAGAATGGGAAAGTTTCTTTATGTACAATAATACATCTAATTGTACGTAGCTCCATACACCGTATCCATGAACTTCCCTATTTTTGCTGAAAACTTTCTTATTATGAAAAACTTGAAAATAAAACTACTGTTTGCACTCTGTGTAATATTGCTCTTTTCGGCCTTTATAACGGAAAAGAAAGAGGTTATCACCATCTTTATGATAGGCGATTCTACCATGGCTAACAAAAGCCTGAAGAATGGTAACCTGGAACGTGGTTGGGGACAGATGCTTCCCTGTTTTCTGACGGATGATGTCGTAGTGGACAATCATGCCATGAATGGGCGAAGTTCATTGAGTTTCATCAATGAAGGGCGTTGGGATGTTGTGCTCGACAAATTGAAAATGGGAGATTATGTGTTTATTCAGTTCGGGCATAATGATAAGAAAGCTTCCGAAAAACTGCATACCGATCCGGGAACTACATTCGATGATAACCTGCGTCGTTTCGTCAGAGAAACCCGCGAAAAGGGGGCTTATCCTGTACTGTTTAACTCCATTGTGCGGAGAAACTTTCCTCCCGAAGGGGTGACGGAACCTAAAGGAAGTTATGAGGTGGAAGGAAATGTGCTTGTGGATACACACGGAGAGTATCTGAATTCTCCCCGCCGGGTAGCTGAAGAAATGGACGTGCCGTTTGTCGATCTGAATAAACTGACGCATAACCTGGTGGTAGATATGGGCGTAGAAAAATCAAAAAGCCTCTTTATGTGGGTACCGGCGGGGATTTATGATTTTTGTCCGAAAGGGAAAATAGACAATACGCATCTGAATATTTATGGTGGAAAAGTAGTGGCTGGTATTGTCATGGAAGCTGTTGCTAAGGTTGTTCCGGCACTGGCACCTTATGTCCGGCACCGTGATTCAGAAGTGTATGTGGCCGATTATAAAGATAATAAAAAATGTGCCATCAGTTATACTTACGATGACGGTCTGGAAGAACACTATACGCTTGTTTTCCCGGAAATGGAAAAAGTAGGTTTCAAAGGTACTTTCTGGATATGGGGCAAAGGGATAGAGAATGTGGCGGAGCAGCAAGGCAAGCCACGTATGACTTGGGCGCAAATGAGGGAAATGGCCGGGAAAGGGCATGAAATATCCAGTCACAGTTGGTCGCATGCCAATCTGAATAAGATTGGACTGAAGGAAGTTCAAGTGGAAATTGACCGGAATGATAGCATTATTCAGGCAGAAATAGGTGAAAGACCGCTGACTTTCTGTTATCCGTTTAATGCATATAATCAAGATGTGTTTCGGATTGCTTCAAAAGATAGAATCGGTACACGCACGAAGCAATATGCTGTGGGGGGTGAGAAATCAAAATCGACAGCTGAATCACTGGATAAATGGGTGAAGGAACTTGCCATTGCAGGCGAATGGGGAGTCACTATGATTCATGGCATTTCAGTGGGTTATGATGCTTTTACTACTCCGGATATCTTGTGGGAACATTTCAAACGGGTGAAGGCGCAGGAAGATGATATATGGGTAGGCACTTTCCGAGAAGTGGCTGCTTACGTCAAGGAACGGAATAATGTCCAACTGGATGTGACGAAGAAAAAATCCCATTGGATAATCGGCCCACGGCTGGCATTGAATCGGGAGTTGTTTGGCGAACCTTTGACAATGGTGGTCGATAAGAAAGGAAAGAGTGGAATAAAAGTTTTGCAGAATGGGAAAGAACTGTCTGTCCGGGAGCAGGACGATAAAATGATATTTGATTTTAACCCTTATGGAGGGAGCATTAAAATCAGCTTTTGAAGAAATGTATAGAATATAGTCTTGAAAAATAAATTGAAATATATGAAGAAGGGATTTATAGGTTTAGTTTTTCTTCTTGTGACACAGATTTGTTGTGCACAGTTTAGTCTGCGTTCCGACCAACCGATTAAGTTGGCCTGTGATAATGTGGAAGAGAAGGTAGTGCAGACCGCATTGAAACTGTTCATACGTGATTATCAATCGGTATTTTCGGCATCTGCCGCCGTAGATGCCCGGCAAGGGAATATCATAGTAGCTACGGTTGGAAAAAGCCCGTTGCTGAAAGCTGTGAGTGCGGACGTGAGTGCTTTGGCAGGCAAGAAACAGGCTTTTCTTTTGCAGGTTCTGCCGGATGGTAAATTGCTGGTGGCAGGTAGCGATCCGCATGGTACGGCTTACGGTATCATGGAATTATCCCGCCTGATAGGTGTATCTCCCTGGGAATGGTGGGCGGATGTAACGCCGGAGAAGAAGACTTCTTTTGTGCTGTCGGCAGAGTATCAGACCTTGCAATCCCCTTCCGTGGAATATCGGGGTATATTTATCAATGACGAAGACTGGGGATTGATGCCCTGGAGTAGTCAGACGTATGAACCGTCGGATATAAAAGGACATATCGGTCCGAAGACGAATGCACGTATCTTTGAACTGTTGCTGCGTTTGCGTGCCAATACCTATTGGCCTGCGATGCACGAATGTACTTTGCCTTTCTTCCTGACGGAGGGAAACAGGAAAGTGGCGGAAGAATATGGCATTTTTATAGGTTCATCGCATTGTGAACCGATGGTGTGTAGTGCTGCCGGTGAGTGGCGCTGTCGCGGTCAGGGTGATTATGACTATGTGAATAATAGTGCGTCTGTTTATAAGTTCTGGGAAGACCGGGTGAAAGAGGTTGCTCAACAAGGTAATATCTATACTTTGGGTATGCGTGGTGTGCACGACGGACAGATGCAGGGAGCCAAAACCGTAGCAGAACAGAAAGCTGTATTGGAACGTGTGCTTAAAGACCAGCGCGGACTCTTGCAGAAGTATGTCAATAAAGATGTTACAGCTATTCCGCAAGCATTTATTCCTTATAAAGAGGTGTTGGATATTTATAATGCCGGCTTACAGGTGCCTGATGATGTAACGTTGATCTGGTGTGATGATAATTACGGGTATATCCGTCACTTCCCGACGGTGGAAGAGCGTGCCCGTAAAGGAGGTAACGGTATTTATTACCATGTATCTTACTGGGGCCGTCCTCACGATTATCTTTGGTTGGGAACTTTCAGCCCTTATTTGCTTCATCAACAAATGAAGTTGGCTTACGACCGTGGCATACAGAAGATGTGGGTATTGAATGTGGGTGATATCAAGCCTGCGGAATATCAGATAGAGCTTTTCCTGGATATGGCGTGGAACATAGATGAAGTAAACGAAATAGGAGTCACTGCTCATCTGAAATCCTGGTTGGAGCGGGAATTTGGAAGTAATTGTGCCGAAGAACTGTTGCCTGCCATGGAAGCACATTACCAGCTATCCTACATCCGTAAGCCCGAATTTATGGGAAATACGCGTGAAGAAGAGCGCGATCCGAAATACAAGGTGATTAAAGATTTGCCTTGGAGCGAGCAGACTATTAGTGAGCGTCTGAGATCTTATGCAGTTTTGTCCGATGTTGTCGAGAGAATGGAGAGTAACATTCCGGCGGACAGGCAGGATGCTTACTTCCAGCTTGTGAAATATCCGGTGCAGGCCGCCGCACAAATGAATCGGAAAATTCTGACTGCCCAGCTTGCCCGTCACTCTAAGGCTGACTGGAAACAAAGTGATGCTGCCTTTGATAGCATTGCATCCTTGACGCAGCAATATAATTCATTACAGAATGGTAAATGGAACCGTATGATGGATTTTCAACCCCGTAAGTTGCCGGTATTCAAGCGTGTAGAGCATACTAGCGCTACCGAGCCTATGGTGACAGACCAGAAAATACTCTGCAAATGGAATGCTATGGAATGTACGTATGGGAAACCTGTTCCGTGTGAGGGTTTAGGATATGAAAGAAAAGCGGCAAGTATCCGTAAAGGCTCTTCTCTGACCTTCGCTTTTGATGATTATGGAAAAGATTCTGTTGAAGTTGAAATCAGGCTATTGCCAAGTCATCCACTGGATGAGAAACAGCTTCGTTTCGCCATATCTGTAGATGAGGTCGTTCCGCAAACGGTATCTTATGAGACGAAAGGACGCAGTGAAGAATGGAAAGAGAATGTATTGCATAATCAGGCTATTCGGAAAGTGACTTTACCGATTAATAAACAGGCTTCTCATAAGTTGGTTATTACGGCTTTGGATGAAGGTGTGGTGCTGGATCAGGTGATACTCTATTAAGAAATAAGTATCGGTCATTAATTAATTTGTACTATTCTCATTCTCCTCCTCCTGGGAGGAGGAGTACCCATAGGGGGAGGTGGTAGGTAAAATGAAATACTTCTAAAAGAATAATTTCTCTGCCCTGTGTTCTCTACCACCCCACCCGTTGGGCACCCCTCCTCCCAAGAGGAGGGGAATTAGTTACTCTCGTTTATAATTAGTTATCTCAATAAAGAGAATGCGAGTTGTTTGTTGTCTACTACTTAGAATAGAAGTCTATATAATGAAAGGGACTGGATCTTTAACAGAATCCAGTCCCTTTCATTATATAGACTCAGATTAGTATTTGAAGTTTTCCCCCTTCACATAAATCTTGAAATCCTTGATGCCTCCCGGCACTTCGCTTTCCATTCGGGGCAAGCATTGGAAACCTGTCAATGCATGACTGGCGCCCAGATCAATTACAATCGTATGCGGATAAGGACTACCTTTCTCTGTGCTCCAATAGGTGGATTCCTGAAGGTCGAAAGTCTTGTCGGCAGAGCGGTTGACGTGAGCTACGTCTTCACTGTCGGCATACTTCACAATCCAAGGCTCGCGGGACAAACGGCTACCATCCTTGTCCAAGAAATACATTTCGGCAATACAAGCCAGGTCTTTTCCATCCTGTGAGTTTAATGCTTCAATGCAAACATAGCGTCCGGTAACAGGTTTGTTGAATTTAACTTCCTGCCAGCCGTTACCCGGTTTGAAACTTCCCGTGAATACAGGCTTTTCACCTGACAAGTTCAGGTTCTCGCCTTCATTGCGATGCGTCAAGGGTTTCTGTACAAGCAGTTGGTCAAGGAGCGGTTCACTTAAACCTTCGGACTTAGCTTCTTTAGGACCTACGATATCGAAAACTACGATCTCATTCTCACCTTTCTTCAACCAGCATCCCGGTACATAAAGAGTCTGCTGAGGACCGATCTCCCAGATACGGCCTAATGCATAACCGTTCACATAAACCAGTCCTTTGCCCCATGTTTCGAAGTTCAGGAAAGTATCGCTCGGTTTCTTCACCTGGAATTTAGCACGGTAAACACCCGGAATACGTTGTCCGAGGCGGTCTGTCAATGACTCTATCGGCTGGAACTTCATGCCCTGATAGAATTCATAGGTATCTTCAATGTTGAAAACTTCCCAGTTCTTCAGATCGCAAACGAAAGGATATCCGTTGATGTCCATAGAAAGTTCTACGTTTTTCGTGATTCCTTTGAAGTCTTTGATGGCACGTCCGAAGTTGATGCGGCCCATGGCTTCTACCAGAATATCAAGTCTGGAACCTTTGACGCAGGCGGGGAGTACCAATTGTTTTTCACCGTTTCTTCTATCGAGTTTACCGATGTATTTCCCGTCCACGAATACCTGAGCATAGTCGTGCGCATCGTTCACTGTGAGGGTAGCGGGCGATTTCAATTCAGGCAGGGTAGTGCGGTAGAGGATGCTTCCGAAGCCTTGGTTATATTCTTCCATGGTGCGGATGTTTTCATCCTTCTTTGCTGCGGGCAGGTTCTCGAACAACGATGCCATTTCTGTGAATCTGAAAGCAGGGATGCTGATAGGTTTGATCAGTGCAGGTACTTTCGCCTGTTTCTCACCATCCATGTATTTCGCCATGGCTTCTCTCAACGCCCAATACTTAGGAGTTGTCTGACCGGATTCACTGATAGGCGCATCGTAATCGTAAGACGTCACGTCGGGTGCAAAGCCGGGAGAGTTGGCGCCTGCCCAGTGTCCCCAGTTCGTACCTCCGTGTGTCATATACAGGCTGAATGAAATGCCTCTCGATAACATATCGTCGATACCTTTGATCATATCGGTGGCAGGACGCGTTTCGTGGTTGGCACCCCATTTGTCGAACCAACCGCTCCAGAATTCAGAACACATCAGCGGGCTGTTGGGACGAAGTCGTTTCAGTTTGGCAAATTGCTGGTCGACGTTGGCGCCTGTACCGAAGTTCATGGTCCAGATCAGATCATCGAGTCCGTTCAGGGTAAAGTTAGAGGCCCAGTCGCATTGGAACAGGGCGATGTCATTTCCGAAGTTGGCACGTACGATGTCTCTGATTTGGGATACATAACCCTTATCTTCTCCGTAAGATCCATATTCGTTTTCTACCTGTACCATGATGATGGGACCGCCATTGGCAATCGTTAGGTCTTTCACTTGCTTGGCTACGGCTTCTTCGAACAGAGCTACACGTTCAATGAAGTAAGGATCGGATTCGCGCAGACGTACATCCTTTTTCTTAAGCAGCCACCACGGCAGACCACCCATTTCCCACTCGGCACAAACATACGGTCCGGGGCGGAGGATGACATACATATCATTTTGCTGGCACAGACGGCAGAACTCGGCCAGGTCGTTTTGCTCCGTAAAGTCATATACGCCGGGTTGCGGTTCGTGAGAGTTCCAGAATACATAGAGGCAGACGGTATTCATACCCAGTGCTTTGCACAACTTGATGCGTTGGTCCCAATAAGGTTTCGGGATACGGGGGTAGTGCAGTTCGGCAGCTTTAACTACAAATGGCTTGCCGTTCAGCAGGAAAGTTCCTTTGCCGGCTTCAAAACGGCCTTGGTCGGCAAAGCTGTCGAAGTTCCATTTGTCACGCCAGGGAATGGTGATTTTATCACCTTCGAAGGAGAATGGAAGCCATACATAACGTGAGTTTTCTAGGTCTTTCTTATTCCAGCGGTCGAATAGGGCAATGTACATGTCTTTCTTGCCCATAACTTTCTGCACGTAAGTGCTTTGGGCATAGAATGTCTTGTCGGCATCTGTTCCGGTACAAGGGTTGCCGATTGTTTTCCATTCACCCATAATGGAGTCTGCTACTGCCAGTTCAGCCTGATTGGGATCCCAACCGGTACAGCCGGAAGAGAGCATGTAGTATTTTCCGTTACGCTTGAAGACGGCGGGAGCTTCACGGCTTTCCTTGACGAAGTTACGGGTATAGCGTCCGCTCGGTCTTTGATAATCGTCAGTCAACTCGCTGATGTACAGCGTTGCATTGTTTTCTGACGAATAAAAGTGGTAGGCACGGCCATCATCGTCTACGAATACGGTTTGGTCGCGGCTCATGGCACCGTTGGGACGGAAACTGCCCAGATAGGTGAATTCTCCGGTAGGGGAGTCACTGATGGCTACTCCGGCGCATGCTTTGCTGTAGTCGGCACTTTCCACGTGTGCCCACATCACGAATTTCTTGGTTTTTGGGTTATAAATCACCTTCGGACGTTCCAGTACCTTGCTGGTGTGCAGGTCGTGGCCTTGATCGTCCTTCACTGCGGGAAGCACGATGCCTTCGAACTTCCAGTTCAGCAGGTCTTTGGATGAATAGCAGCTCACGCCGGTTACATCCGTGCGGTAACACTCCCATGTGGCCCATTCGGGCAGGATGGTTTTACCTTTTTTGTACTCGCCGTACCAGTAGTACGTTCCTTCATGGTAGAGGATGCCGCCACCATGTGCATTGATGGGGTTACCGTCGGTGTCGTTCCATACTTCACCCGGTACGATGGCATTGTTGGCGGTGGCTTGTTTTTGGGCTTGCGCTGTAGCAGCTCCAAACAAACAGGCAACAACTAATGTCATACTCCAGAAAATGTTTCTCATGATTTGAATGGTTTATTGTTAGTTTACGAATTAATTTCTGTTGCAAAGATAAGAACGACTTATCATTTAATGTTCCACAAATAATTCAATATAGGTAGGCAGATGTTTCAATTTAATACGATTTATAATTTATATCTTTGTAGTCAGTAAACGAAATTATAGAAAACATTAACATGAAACACTTACAATGGTTATTGGCAACTGCCTGTATGCTTGCGGTTTGTCTGTCTGTCTCTGCTCAAAGTGGCAAGAAAGTAAAAAGTATCTCGCCTGAAAAATGGGTAAAATCGAAAGTTTGGAGTGAAGGTTTGAAGGCGAAGCCCCATTCTTCTACGAATTTAGTGGAATTCAAAGCGCAGTACGAAGCGAATCCGGAACAATGGAAGGCGGCTTTTCGCTGGTTGGCGTCGCACGACCTGACTGCCATCGAGAAGGGAAAACATCCGATAGAAGGAACCTCACTTGTAGTTTCTGTTGAAGATAGTAAGAATGAACCGTTAGAGAAGCGGACATCCGAATCACACCGGAAACATATAGATTTGCAGTATGTGGTGAAAGGAACGGAACGTTTTGCATTGTTGGATCATGAGTCTTCAAAGGCTAATTGCGAATATAGTGAGAAGAAAGATGTTATTCACTATGATTTTGATCCGGAAAAAACTACCTTTATCGACTCTGTTCCCGGTGAGTTTTTCTTGTTCTTCCCGTCCGACTGGCATATTGCAAAGATAGCTACGGATAAGGAAGATCAGGATATAAGGGTGATCGTGATTAAGTTGGATTATATGTGATACACGCGCGTACCTAATATTGTAATAGCTTCATCTTATGAAAATAAGTCTATTGATAAAAGTAAGGGTGTAGTCGTAAGATTGTGCCCTTTCTTGTGATTAGGAGGAGAGATACTTTAGCTTTGTCAGGCTCTTGTTTGTCCCATTTTGTTTCTTCCCACTGAAACAAAAGTGCCTTGCCTATGCCTTTCGAGATGAGCAGGCATCGGGTTTATTTACTCCTTCGAAATGCTGCCGCTTTATCAACCAGAAAGTGGAAGAACCTGGCAGATATACTGTCGCCTGCTACTGTTAATGCTTCCGGATGGAACTGTACTCCCCAAATGGGCTTTCCATTGATATTTTCAATGGCTTCAGGAATACTATCCGTGGCCCATGCCGTGATGCGGAAACCGGGTGCTGCCAGCTTCACTGCCTGGTGATGATGCGTATTTGTGAAAAGCTCCGTTTGCCCCGTAATCTGAGCTATCGTGGAGCCTTGCAGGAGATGAACCGTATGTGTGGGAACGCTGCTCGGTTCTTCTTGATTATGTCGTACGGTAGTGTCCGGGTATTGTGCCGGTAGGTCCTGATAGAGTGTCCCGCCGAACGCTACATTTATCAATTGCTCACCCCTACAGATGCCTAACATCGGTACATTGCGCTGTGCTGCAAGACGAATCAGGGTGATGTCGTAAACATCGCGTAGCGAATCAACCTCCCCCAGTTGCTCGATAGGTTCTTCATTATAATAAGAAGGGTGAATGTCAGCCCCTCCTATTAATATAATTGCATCCAGCCGGCTGACGATATCCGCCAAAACCGTACTGTCCGTTGTGATAGGAATGAGCATCGGAGTGCCACCGGCTTGTATCACAGATTCTGTGTAAGTCATTCGGGCGGTCGAATAATCATTGGGGTGGGAGCAGGATATGCCGATCAATGGCCGTTGCCTGTGCGAGGCGCCATTGGATTGGCATTCGCTGAACAATAGAAGAATCAACAGCGTGGTGGCGGATAGCAGTGCTTTCATTGTAAGTTTAAAGATTAGTGATTTACGCTGTAAAGTTAAGAAAATCTTTCTGTTAGTAGTGATGTGTTACATAACATAGTTTAGTAACACTGTCGATTTATTGCTTTTCTTTTGATAAATTCATAATTTGCGCCTCACAAAAATTAAGGGTATGCGAAGGCATACTGAGTTATTCATTTTAAATCTTATATATCATGAAAGTATATCAGACGAATGAAATTAAGAACATTGCCCTGCTTGGCAATGATGGCTCGGGTAAAACCACTCTCACAGAAGCGCTGCTCTTTGAGAGTGGTATTATAAAACGTCGCGGCAGAATTACTGCCAAGAATACAGTCAGCGATTACTTCCCGGTGGAGCAAGAATATGGCTATTCTGTGTTTTCCACCGTTTTCCATGTGGAGTGGAACGGCAAGAAACTTAATATTATAGACTGTCCGGGAAGTGATGACTTTGTTGGAGCTGCCATGACAGCACTCAATGTTACCGATACTGCAATATTACTTCTGAATGGCCAATATGGTCCTGAAGTGGGTACCCAAAATCATTTCCGATATACAGAAAAGTTAGGTAAACCGGTGATTTTCCTGGTGAACCAGCTCGACCATGAGAAGTGTGATTATGATATGGTACTGGAGCAGTTGAAGTCTGCTTATGGTTCGAAGGTAGTTCCCGTGCAATATCCGTTGGCTACCGGGCCGAACTTCAATTCGTTGATTGACGTACTTTTGATGAAAAAATATTCGTGGGGCCCCGAAGGTGGTGCACCTACCATTGAAGATGTTCCTGCAGAGGAAATGGAAAAAGCAACCGAACTGCACAAAGCATTAGTGGAAGCTGCTGCAGAACACGATGAAAGCCTGATGGAGAAATTCTTTGAACAGGATTCACTGACGGAAGACGAAATGCGTGAGGGCATCCGAAAAGGTTTGGCTTCACGTGGCATGTTCCCTGTATTCTGTGTTTGTGCCGGTAAAGATATGGGTGTGCGCCGTTTGATGGAATTCCTGGGCAATGTGGTTCCGTTTGTAGACGAAATGCCTCCCGTACATAATACACGCGGTGAAGTTGTGAAACCGGATCCGAATGCACCTACTTCCCTTTATTTCTTTAAGACCGCTGTTGAACCCCATATTGGTGATGTTCAGTACTTCAAGGTTATGAGCGGTAAAGTGCACGAAGGTGAAGACTTTACGAATGCTGACCGTGGTTCAAAAGAGCGTATCGCTCAGATTTATGCCTGTGCGGGTGCTAACCGTATCAAGGTGGAAGAAATGGTGGCCGGTGATATTGGCTGTACCGTGAAATTGAAAGATGTGCATACGGGTAATACTCTGAATGGTAAGGGTACTGAAAACCGTTTCAACTTTGTCAAATATCCCAATTCTAAATACTCCCGTGCTATCAAACCTGTGAATGAAGCCGATACGGAAAAGATGATGGCTATCTTGAACCGTATGCGCGAGGAAGATCCGACATGGGTGATAGAGCAGTCCAAAGAATTGCGCCAGACTATTGTTCACGGACAGGGTGAATTCCACTTGCGTACGTTGAAATGGCGTTTGGAGAATAATGAAAAGTTGCAAATCAAATATGAGGAACCGAGAATTCCGTATCGTGAAACCATTACGAAAGCGGCTCGTGCAGACTATCGCCATAAAAAACAATCGGGTGGTGCAGGCCAGTTTGGTGAGGTGCATCTGATTGTAGAACCTTATTATGAAGGTATGCCGCTGCCTGATACTTATAAGTTTGGTGCGCAGGAGTTTAAGATGAACGTGAAAGGTACCGAAGAAATCCCATTGGAATGGGGCGGTAAATTGGTATTTATTAATAGTATCGTAGGTGGTTCTATTGATGCACGTTTCATGCCGGCTATCCTGAAAGGTATCATGTCCCGTATGGAACAAGGTCCGTTGACCGGTTCGTACGCTCGTGATGTACGTGTCATTGTGTATGACGGCAAGATGCATCCGGTAGATTCCAATGAAATTTCCTTCATGCTGGCTGGTCGTAATGCATTCAGTGAAGCATTTAAGAATGCAGGTCCTAAGATACTCGAACCTATTTATGATGTGGAAGTATTTGTTCCGTCGGATAGAATGGGTGATGTGATGGGTGACTTGCAGGGACGCCGTGCCATGATTATGGGTATGA